>Ga0074197_1000074_pt1 | contig 166863 bp, 144 predicted proteins | sample EPASupsiteSAE305_FD_64526 | JGI IMG/M metagenome (GOLD analysis project Ga0074197, IMG submission 64526) | Bioremediated contaminated groundwater microbial communities from EPA Superfund site, New Mexico - SAE3-05 reassembly with SPADES | ecosystem: Environmental > Aquatic > Deep subsurface >... | reverse complement strand
CTCGGCCCTCTTGACACCCGTGTTTAGAACTTCGCCCGTCCGGTGTTTTTCCTTCAAAGCGGGTGCAAAAGTATTTTTTATGCCTATTCAATCCAAATATTCCGACACATTTTTTTTGATTATTTTACAGATATATTACAAACACTTGATTATCTTCATCTTAAAATTTATCCATTTTTGAGAGTTTGAAATGCTATATGTCCATCGAATAAGAAAGAATACCTAATATTATAATAGAAGTAAAAATGTGTCGTTCATTTTTGAATCAAGAATAGAGGTAACTACCCAAGAATTATTATCTTCGCATCATTCAAAAACAAAAAAATGGAAAGAAATAAAATTGTCATTATCCCCACTTACAACGAAAAGGAAAACATTGAAGCCATCATTCGTAAAGTATTTTCACTTGAAGGAGATTTTAATCTTTTAATTGTTGAAGATAATAGCCCGGATGGAACTGCCACCATTGTAAAAAGGTTGATGCAGGAATTTCCAGAAAGGCTTTTCATCATGGAACGATCTGGAAAATTAGGTTTAGGAACTGCTTATATTGATGGCTTTAAATGGTCGTTGGCGAATGGTTATGAGTACATTTTTGAAATGGATGCTGACTTTTCACATAACCCAGAAGATTTGATAAAACTGTATCATTCCTGCAAAGATGGGGCCGATTTAGCCATTGGCTCAAGATATATATCTGGAATAAACGTAGTTAACTGGCCCATGGGAAGGGTTTTGATGAGTTATTATGCCTCTGCATACGTGCGGTTGGTTACTGGGATGAAAATACAAGATACTACTGCCGGATTCAAATGCTATACCCGTAAAGTATTAGAAACCATTGATTTTGATAAGATCAAATTTAAAGGGTACGCCTTTCAGATTGAAATGAAATTTACCACGTGGAAATTTGGATTCAAGATTGTGGAGGTTCCGATCATTTTTACAGACCGAAAAGAGGGCAAATCAAAAATGAGTGGCGGTATTTTTAATGAAGCCATTTGGGGAGTGATGCGGATGAAATGGCGGAGTTTCTTCCGCTCCTATAAAAGATAATAGGCTAACAATATGATGAGGATTCTTATTAAAAATGCATCCATTGTCAATGAAGGCATCCAAAAGCTTGGACACATTGTTATTGCTGGTGACCGCATTGAAAGTGTGTTGGATTCTTTACCTGCCGATCTTCATCAACAGGTTTACCAAATTATTGACGCATCCGGGAAAATAGTTATTCCGGGAGTTATTGATGACCAAGTTCATTTCAGGGAGCCCGGGTTAACACACAAAGGGGATATTTATAGTGAATCGAAAGCGGCTATTGCTGGTGGTATCACCTCTTTTATGGAAATGCCTAATACCAATCCACAGACAATTACACAGTCCCTTTTGGCCGAAAAATTTGAATTAGCCTCCGCAAAGTCGTTGGCCAATTTCTCTTTTTATCTGGGAGCCACAAACAATAATCTTAAAGAAATTGTAAAAATCGATGCCAAAAATGTATGTGGCATAAAGGTTTTTATGGGGGCATCTACCGGAAATATGCTGGTAGATAACATTAAGACCCTTGAGGGTATTTTTGCCGAAGCCCCATGTTTGATTGCCACTCATTGTGAAGACGAAACTACTATCAAACAAAATCTGGAACACTATAAATCGCTATTTGGGGAGCATATACTTCCCAAACACCATCCATTAATCAGGAGTGAGGAGGCGTGTTATCTTTCATCGTCAAAGGCAATAGAACTGGCCACCAAGTACAATAGCCAACTGCATGTATTGCACCTTTCAACAGCCAAAGAACTGAGCCTCTTTGGAAAAGGCCCTGTTGAACAAAAGAAAATTACGGGTGAAGTCTGTGTCCACCATCTTTGGTTTGATGATAGTGATTATGAAAGGCTTGGGCAACGGATTAAATGGAATCCTTCAATTAAAACCTCACGTGACAAAGAACAACTTTTACATGCTCTGTTGAATAATAAAATAGATGTAATTGCTACCGACCATGCGCCACACACTTTGGAAGAAAAAATGCGCCCCTATACCACCTCAGCTTCAGGGGGGCCACTGGTACAACATTCGTTGATAGCCATGTTGGAGCTCAGCCTCCAAGGAAAAATAAGCATTGAAAATGTTGTTGAAAAAATGTGCCATGCCCCTGCCATGTTATTCCGGATCAAAGAACGTGGCTTTATCCGTCCGGGATATTTTGCTGACTTGGTATTGGTAGCCTTAAACCAACCCCATACGGTAACCAAAGATTCGCTTTTGTATAAATGCCAATGGTCACCATTCGAGGGTGTGACGTTCCAATCATCAGTCAGTCATACGTTTGTCAATGGAAAACTGGTTTACGATCAGGGACAATTTAACGAAACACCCAAAGGCAGCGCTTTGGTATTTAACCGCTAATTCATTGCTTTTCTAACTTTAACGCAGAATAAACCTCGACATGGTACGGCTCCGTTGCTCCACCAGGATGGTTTTCCCTTCAAGAATCTTATTCTCCGCTCCCGGCTTATAATGCCTGATGGTAATCAATTCCAACTGATCGTTGTATTTTACTTTGTAATGAAGTTTGAGTTCCTCAATAGCTTTAGGGACCCTATTCATATTTGTATCCACCGAAATTGAAAAATTGAGCGCGCTGGTCTGCATCAGATTCACTTGGATTTGATGTTTAGCCAGAACCGCAAAAATGTGGCTTAGGTTTTCTTCCATGATAAACGAAAAATCCAAAGGGCGGATGGAAACCAATACCTGAGCCTCCTTTTTGATATATACCGGGGGGAAATCAGAACTTTCAAAAGGGCCAATAAGGGTTCCTTCATCGCTAAGCGTTAAAAAAGAGCGCACTTGTAACGGGATTTCCTTATTTTGGAGAGGTTTCACGGTTTTTGGATGAATAACCTTTGCCCCATAATAAGTAAGTTCAATGGCATCGGCATACGAAAGACGGGTGATTTTTTCAGCTCCGGACATCCAATCTGGGTCGGCACACAAAATACCCACCACATCTTTCCAAACCACCACTTTCTGGGCATTCAGCGAATTGGCAATAATAGCCGCAGTGTAATCGGAACCTTCGCGACCTAACGTGGTTGTTTGGTTGTTCTGGTCGGAACCAATAAATCCCTGAGTAAGGAATAATTTTTTATCGGAATCGGCAAACTGTTTTGCAATTAACTTCCCTGTAAGTTCCCAGTTTATCCGTCCTTCGCGGAATGTGCTGTCGGTTTTAAGGCAGTTCCGGATATCGACCCATTCTACCTTTATCTGTTGCAGGTTTAAATAAGCAGCAACAATTCTTGTAGAAAGCATTTCACCAAAACTTACAATTTGATCGTATTCATAATCATAGTTCAAGCTTGGTTTTTTTGAGGTTTTGTGGTCCAATTCTTTCAACACATTGCTAAATTCACCAAAAATCTGATTTTCCAAGGGGAACAACGACTCGATAATTTGACGATGATAAGATTCAAACTGTTGCCGAAACTCCTGAAAATCGGAACCTTTATAATAATGATGGGTTAATTTTTCCAGAAGATTTGTGGTTTTTCCCATGGCAGAAACCACAATCACACCTTGACTCATATGCTCTTTGCAAATATTTGCCATCCGTTGAATGGCCTCAGTATTTTTAATGGATGCACCACCAAATTTATTGACAATCATGTTTTTCGTTTCTTTAAGCTATTTGTAACCCAATAAATTGCTGTCAAAATTAAAGAATTGATGCATATTACCTTACTTGCAGGGAAAAGAATTTTAGTAGGCAAAAACAGGTGTTAAATCCTTTAATGAATTGTTTTTTAATAACATATTATAAAACGGATGTGTTTTTTCATTACTTTTATTTTATAAACAAAGAAATTTGAGATAAATAGAGCCTTTTTTCAGAAACACACCGCCTATGAACCGTTTTAAAATACTTATGAGCCAATTGATGTTAACATTCATCATGACAACCACTTATGGGCAAACGGGTGTATTTTATTATATCTCTGACCCAACCAATCTACCCAATTCAAAGGTGATAGATATTATTGAAACTCCTGAAGGAAATATTGTTATGCTTGATAGAGCGGCAGATGATAAATACTTAAACCCAGTCATCCATCTGCTTACCACTGATAAAATAGGGACCTTACAAAAAAATGTCTCCGCTCCTGTTGAAAATCTGTACGACTTGGTAAAAATTAGCCCATTCAATGAATCAAGCTTCCTTGTTTTTGGGAATTTAACCCTCAACAAACAGTACGAGGCCACACAAGTCACTATTGATGATAAAGGGACGATTCTTTCGCAGAGCAAAGAGTCACAGGTTTATTCCACATTAATCAGCGATGTGAAAAAAGTGGGAGCCTATTATTTTGTGCTTTATACCAAATCAGGTAAAAATGAAAAGTATAACATCACGCTAAATAAAGTTGAAGCATCCACAAACCAAGTGGTCTGGTTGAAAAAGATATCGTCGGAACAAAATGAGGAGGCCGATAAAATAGCGGTTTTGCCAGATGGGCGGATCGATATTTTGGGCAAAAAATATAATGATGAAATGACCGAATATGTTCCGATTATTTATCAAATTGACGAAAACGGGAACCAGGTCTGGAAAAAAGGGATTGACTTACCAAGCAATTTTAGTTGTCAGAGCTTTAGTGTGAATGATGCTAAGGAAATTGTTTACCTCTGTGGATATACTAAAAATCCCACCGGATTTTCCGAAACCCGGCTGGTAAGACTTTCTTCTACTGGTGAAGAGTTGAATTATGTTATTCTCTCCGATTTTAGCGCAAACGGACTTATTGCCCTGAAGAATAAAACCTACATTGCTTATGGTTCAAGGTTTTATGTAGATCAAAAACAGGTGGTGACCAAGGCTAAGTATGTGATTTTTGACCCAATGCTACGCGAATTGACATCAAAAACACTGGATGACACCGACAAACCGGACAAAGACCTGATACAACAACTGAAAACCAGCTCCGATTTAAATACCGCCACCCAACTGATGGATGGCCGTATAGCTTTGGCAGGGAAGATTTTCATGCCTGTTGCTCCCAATAACCCTAAAAAGCAAAATGTTCCGTTATTAATACTCATCGATAGCGATGGAACCTATCAAAAATAGGTGGGTTATCGGTAGATGATGATTTGCCAACACCCATTTTACAAGTTTCCTCTTATTACCTGCAATTATCCAATGCCACAATAGTGCTTCGGTTCGTATTTATTAATCCGAAAAACTATATTTGCACAATGTAAATGAGTTTGGCATACATTCAAAGATGCTATTACAGCTAATGGATTAGCCAATCACCGAAACCTAAAATGATTATGATATACAACTTCGACGAGACTATTAATAGAAAAAATACAGACTGTGTAAAATACGATGGGCTTGCTTTGTACCTAGATGCCGAGGGAACGCTGCCCATGTGGGTAGCCGATATGGACTTTAAATCACCTCCGTGTATAGTCAATGCGCTAAAAAAACGCTTGGAACATGAAGTGTTTGGATATACCATTAAAACCGATCGTTTTTATCAAAGCATCATCCATTGGCTTGAAAAACGACATGGTTGGGAGGTAAAAAAAGAATGGATTTCGTTCAGCCCTGGGGTTGTTGCCGGATTTACCATTGCCATTGAACAGTTTACCCAACCCGGTGACCAAATTATTGTGCAACCGCCGGTGTATTTCCCGTTTTTCCAATCGGTAAAAGATAGCGGCCGACAAGTGGTTTACAATCCGCTCAAACAGGTTAATGGCCGTTATACTTTCGATTTTGATGATTTAAAAAGCAAAATAACTCCTAGGGTTAAAATGTTGCTTCTAAGCAACCCACACAACCCGGGGGGTACGGTTTGGACAAAGTCGGAATTGTTGGAACTGGCTACCATTTGTATAAAAAATCATATCCTGATTATTTCCGATGAAATTCATGCCGACATTGTTTATAAACCTTCGAAACACACCCCTTTGGCCAGTATCAGTAACGAAATTGCTGAACAAACATTGACCGTAATGTCGCACAGTAAGACATTTAATGTTGCAGGATTGACCACCTCATATGTGATTTGTCCAAATCCAGAAATGCTGAAAAAATACAACCACGGATTAAATGTGCCACACCTGCACATGGGAAATATTTTTGGCACCGAAGCTTTAATTGCCGCCTACACAGAAGGTGAACCCTGGTTGGAACAATTGCTGGTTTATCTGCAAAAAAACATTGAAACTGTTGATGCGTTTTTAAAAGCCGGAATTCCACAAATTAAAATGATGAAACCCGAATCAACCTATCTGTTGTGGCTCGACTGTAAAGAGTTGAAAATGGAACCCAAAGAACTTCACCAATTCTTTTTATCGGAAGCCAAAGTTGCCGTTAATGAGGGAAGCATGTTTGGCCCAGGAGGAGAAGGTTTTGTGAGGATGAACGTAGGTTGTCCGCAATCAATGGTAAAACAGGGCCTTCAGCAAATTAAAGATGCCCTGAAACGGAGAAAGGCCGCCTTATAAACTCTGGTTGTTAGGCTAACAATCAACAATTTATCTTAAAATAAAAAACCCCGGTTTGAATTCCGGGGCTGACACTGATTAGAAGTTTTTGGTTTTAAGGGTTAAATTGTATCTAGATTCCAGTGAGGGTTCCGGAAAAAAGTGAACAAAATCAACTGCCATGAGTGAAAAAGTTATTCAGCCAACAGTTTTTTTACCGTCCAATCGGTACTACAAGCCTCTTCGTGCTGTTCTGCCTTTAAGTCATCGGGCTTATCGCTTTTAAGCTCCACGCAAGCTGGGTTAGATGTAGCAGAAGCATCATCCTGCAAAGTGGTGGCCCAGATTCCTACCGAAAAACAGAGGGCTATCAGAATTAAATAAAGTGCGTTCATGTTCTTGGTTTTAAATGTTACCCAAATTTCAATAACATTTTTCCAGATTGAAAGTATTTTTCGATAAGCGGTTAAAAACTCCGATAAAAGGTTTCAACAAAAATTCACTCCGAATACGGGTCAATTGAATATGATTCAGGTTGCATCAACTTTATTTGGAGAATCTACAAAAAAAGGGAACTTTGCAAAAGCAAATTTGAAAAACGAGGAATTATGGTTAACCCCTATATTGAAGAAACCACTTTTGAAAAAATAGATTACACCCAGCAACCTTTACCCAAAGGGGAATACGAGCGTTGCACCTTTCGGAATTGTGATTTCTCGGGCAGTCAACTTTCTGAAATCCGGTTTGCGGAATGTTCCTTTTTTGATTGCAACTTAAGTCTGGCCAAAATCACCAAAACGGCCTTTCAGGAGGTCCGGTTTAAAGATTGTAAATTGATGGGCTTGCATTTCGAGACGTGTCAAGGTTTTGGGCTAGCCATGGGTTTTGATCATTGCACCCTAGATCATTCTTCGTTTTACCAGCAAAAGCTGAAAAAAACCCATTTCAAGAACTCCAAACTCCATGAGGTAGATTTTACCGATACTGACTTAAACCACGCTGTTTTTGAGAACTGCGACCTTTTTCGGGCAGCCTTTGAAAATACCAATCTTGAAAAAGCTGATTTCCGCACCTCGTTCAACTTCAGCATCGATCCAGAGATAAACCGGATGAAAAAAGCCAGATTTTCGCAAGCCGGATTGGCCGGACTTCTGCTAAAATACGATCTAGAGGTAGAAGAATAACCTTCTGTTTTCGATATTTTTAGAACCATCATTTGAGAAGCTGGTTAGGAATGTGGACTTATTTTTGAACAAAAAGCACTCCTTTTTCCTTTATAAGCATTAAATCATCTTATTATGGAAAATACAAATCCCAAAAATATTACGGTAGAAACTACCGTGAATGCCCCTGTGGAAAAGGTATGGACCCTTTGGACCACACCTGACCATATTACGCAATGGAATTATGCATCGAATGACTGGCACACCCCACGGGCAGAAAACGACCTGCGTGTTGGCGGAAGTTTTCTTTCGCGGATGGAGGCTCGGGATGGCAGCCTAGGTTTCGATTTTACTGGTGAATATGTAGAAGTGGCTCCCCACAAAAAGATTGTTTACACGATTGCCGATGGACGGCTTGTAACCATCACCTTTACAGCCTTGGGCCAAACCACCAAAGTAGTTGAACAATTCGAAGCTGAAAATACACATCCCATGGAGATGCAGAAAACCGGATGGCAAGCCATTCTGGATAATTTTAAGAACTATGCTGAGAACATCCTTGAATAAAAACGTTGGATGTTAATACCTATTTCCCATTCTGAACAGATTGATTTATTTAACTTATTTTAAATTAGTTGTTTATGGCTATCCAAAAAATAACCCCATGCCTTTGGTTCGATTCGCAAGCCGAAGAGGCTGCCCGATTCTATACCTCTATATTTAAGAACTCCTCCATAGGCAACATTAGCCGATTTGGAAAAGAAGGTTTTGAGTTTCATGGAAAACCTGAAGGCGCTGTAATGACCGTAAGTTTTACTCTTGATGGGCAATTGTTTACTGCTTTAAACGGTGGCCCAATCTTTACCTTCAATGAATCCGTTTCATTTATGGTAGGCTGCGATACCCAGAACGAAATAGATTATTATTGGAATAAATTAACAGAAGGCGGACAAGAAAGTAATTGTGGCTGGTTGAAAGACAAGTTCGGAGTTTCGTGGCAAATTATACCGAACATCCTTTCCAAATTGATGACCGATCCTGAAAAGGCACCACGGGTAACACAAGCCTTTTTGCAAATGAAAAAATTTGATATCCAGAAATTGATGGAATGTTGACTTTATAAATCTGCTTTTTAAAGCCCTATCTATTTACACCCTCTATAAAGTGCTTTTTATAAATAACGGATTAAACATCATTAAAAAAACCCCGGACAGTAAATCCGGGGTTTCTATTAGTTAGTAAATAATCTTTCGCGAAATTTTTGATGTTCCATAATCCATCCGGATGATGTAAAGACCATGACGCGTAATAGAAGATTGGAATGAATAGGTACTTTGTCCGTCATTCTCCAAGATAGTGGTACACGACAATTGACGGCCACTAATGTCAAAAGCACTTACAATAGCTGTATTAAACCCTTGAGGCATGTTATTTATTGCTATCTCACTGCCATTTAATGAAACGTGGGGCCCGTTTTTGGAAATATTTTCCGGAGCTATTAACCAAACAGCTCCTTCCTGATATTCATCTGAACTAATATCGGATATTAAATTGCTTGCACAAGTCATGGTATGGCTTCCCAAATTAGTAACCACATTCTGGCTATACATGTCCCATTCGGTAGCTAACGTGGCAAATCCCGATGTTGGGTTGGTTTTTATTCCTGCATATACCGAAGCTTTACGAACCAAGGTCTTATCAACTGTAGTCAGGGTTCCACTGGTCCAGGCAGTTCCCGGGTCAGACCCAATCCGCCCAAAGATATCGACATAGGTTCCTGTAGATATTTTTTTAAGTGCGATGGCATCGTCACCATTAAAAGCTATAGCGCTATTTGAAGTAGCTGCACCAGTATAAACAACGGCACTGGAGTTTTTATACACAATGGTTGCTTTAGAGGCTAATGTGCCACTCAATGTTACCGTTGTTGTTGCCGATGAGGCACCATTGGCAAAAAGCAAAAGTTGATAATCACTTAAACTTATACTGGCCGAAGTCCCGTTATAAATTTCAAGGTACTTATTATTTGAACTTCCCTCAACATATTCTGATATAATTAAGTCAGTAGCACAACTACTTGAGGTATCATTATCTGTGATAGTCACAGTTTTTGAGGTTGTGGTCCCTAGTGTCAATCCCGATGAAGGATTGCTGATTGTTAACGTTGCAGTCTCAGTCCCTTCTACCTGCGTATCATTCACAATGGTAAAGGTTACCGAACCGGTAGTTGCCCCGCTGGCAATGGTAATGGTCGAACTGCTTAATGTGTAATCGCCGGTGGTGATTCCGGTTCCGCTTACTGCCAACGAAACTGTTTGGGCACTGCTTACCGCCGACGAAGCTGTGGCTGTTACAGTTACAACAGTTGCAGCAGCTTCTGTGGCTGTGGTAGTATTCACCGACAAATTTACAGTTGGATTGGTGGTACAACCGCTCACCCAAATGGCATCAATATATTCAGGATGATCGATAAATGGATTGCGGTTTTTTTGTATGACATAAACAGCCTCATTGCGGTCAATTTCTTTTTGGCTCACAGGATCGGCGGCATTCCATTCCACCAACATATTCAAAAACCAGATTTCGAAGCTTGGAAAGGAAGTCCCATCAAGTATCGCATCAACCTCAGTGGAATTCGTTTCCCAGCTTGCTACCAAATTCTCATACCGGGTAACCATGTAAAAGTAAGTACGGGCAAAGTCTCCTTTATATTCATCAATAGGTTCAAAAACAGTTCCGGTATATCCCGGATAAGAACAAGGGCCTAACTTGCTTCCATTACCTGAGGTGTATGTGGGCGACGTCACTTCGCCAAATGGATAGTTGCTTCTGCGTCCATTGACATAACCATCGGTGGGGTAAAGGTGAAAAAGGTCGGTGTACATGGGAGTGGCATCGTTAAACCAGCTTTTAGGAAACGAATGTTCGCGGTTGTAACAATCCCCTTCGCCGCTGTATGTACCACATTGATCAGTTGTAAACGTATAACTGATATTGGAATACATATCCCAGACTTTACCATCGGAACGGTCATCGGTGGTTTTAAAACTTGTCCACAATGTGGTATAAGTGACCGAAGTGTGCCCTTTAATGATGTTATAAAGAGCGGTTTTCAGGTCTTCTCCACATAATCCACTCGCATTGGTATAATAACCTGTTGGAATGGAACTAACTGCTGGAAAGACCAACCGGATGGCCAATAACAGAGAACCGGCCAGTAGTAAAACTTTTTTCATACACATTAATTTAAGTTAGTAGTATTTACATTGCAAATAATAGTGACTGAATAAATATTGTTACAAGAATATTTCACTAGTTTACTTTATTAAGACCGTAATATTTTCTATAATTAGCCGAAAAACACGGAAGTAAATATACTAAAAAAACAATCGGTAGTGATCGGGATCAGGTTGTTTTTTCGGGTTTTTATTAACAATGATATTGACAACAACCTTTTGGGGAAGCTCTCAAATTCAATTAAATAGGTCTGCTGAAAAACTCCGGAGGAGTTGAAGTTGAATAACCACGGGTTATAACCCGTGGCATTTACCACAAATAAAATATTGACCCCGAAGTGGGTCAAATAATTGAAACCGATTAAATTGAACCCTTTCCGGGTTCCGGTTTCATCACTGATACTACACCCTGTATTGCCATACGGGGCTATTCACATTAAATCCTTTCAGGATTTCAAATACAAGCATTTTTATTGGATAGTTTTGAAAAGCTGGCAGTAAAAACATTACTATATGTTAAAGTGTTTGTTATTGGTTTCTCAGCAAGCCCTAAATAGAACAATTTTATCAGATAACATCAATCCAGTATGAATGTAAATAGGCCGTATGTTTGTAAAAGCATAAGCCTAAATATTGATACTTGATTCAGGTTGATTAACAATTTGGTATTAGTTGATAGGATTTATGCACACCAACAAAAAAAATTCATTTCCAATCCTCTAGAGCCATGATCTGGAGAAATTATCAATTCCGGTTTAAATAATGTGAAAAAACATTTTCCTGAAAATGCCATAAAAAAACGCTATGGATTAAGGTAGAATTCTACAATAAATCATAGCGTAATGAAAAATATAAGGCTTTATACTAAGCTACTTTCAACCGTTTCAGGTTCGATTTGCTTAACTTTTCTTTGGCGTATTCCAAAGTAACCACAAACTCTTTGACATCTTCCGAAGGTAAATCAAACATGGCATCGTTGATGATTGCTTCGCAGATGGCGCGCAATCCACGGGCGCCCAGTTTGAACTCCACGGCTTTATCTACAATAAATTCAAAGCAGGCCTCTTCAAAACTTAATTTGATGTGGTCGAGCTTGAACAGTTTGATGTATTGTTTGATGATGGCGTTCTTTGGCTCGGTTAATATCAACCGCAACACATCCCTATCCAGAGGGTTGAGGTAGGTTAACACGGGTAAGCGCCCAATAATTTCAGGAATCAGCCCAAAGCTTTTTAAATCCTGCGGGGCAATGTATTGCATAATATTGCTGCGGTCAACACGTTCGCGGCTTTCGTGGCCGCTATATCCCACAGTTTGGGTATTCATTCGTTGCGAGATTTTTTTCTCGATACCATCGAATGCACCGCCACAGATAAAAAGGATATTTTTGGTGTCAACCGGAATCATTTTTTGCTCAGGATGCTTGCGGCCTCCCTGAGGTGGGACATTCACGATAGAACCTTCCAAAAGCTTCAACAATCCTTGCTGGACCCCTTCACCGGAAACATCGCGGGTGATGGATGGGTTGTCGCCTTTGCGGGCTATTTTGTCAATTTCGTCGATAAAAACAATGCCGCGCTCAGCCGCACTCACATCATAATCGGCAGCCTGGAGCAGCCGGGTTAAAATGCTTTCAATATCTTCGCCCACATAACCGGCTTCAGTTAATACAGTAGCATCGACAATGGTAAATGGAACATGCAACATTTTAGCAATAGTACGGGCTAGCAGGGTTTTTCCGGTTCCGGTTTCTCCCACCAAAATAATGTTCGACTTTTCAATTTCTACATCGTCTTTGGCACTTTTATGTTGGGCCAGACGTTTGTAATGGTTGTACACAGCCACTGAAAGATACCTTTTGGCATCGTCTTGCCCTACCACGTATTGATCCAGGAATGCTTTGATTTCTTTGGGTTTCAAAAGCTTTACCTTACCAAGATCGAAGTCGCTGGTTGTTTTTAATTCCTCCTCAATGATTTCATGCGCCTGATTGATGCAGCTATCGCAGATATGACCTGAGATTCCTGCTATCAGTAGGTTGACATCTTTTTTCTCTCTTCCACAAAACGAACATTTCTCCATAGTATCTTTTTTATTGCAGATGTATTCCCGTTTAAAAAGGTTGGCATCTAATGCAAAATAGATTCCCAGTTTGTTTCTGGAAATCTATTTAAAATATTGATCACATTTCTTGTTATACTCTTTTGCGCTCCAGAATTTCGTCAATCATGCCATATTCTTTAGCTTCAATGGCGGTCATCCAGTAGTCGCGGTCCGAATCTTTCTGTATCTTCTCAAACGAGTTACCTGAATGTTTGGCAATAATCTCGTACAGTTCGTCGCGCACTTTAATAATTTCACGGGCGGTAATTTCAATATCGGTTACCTGACCTTGTGCACCTCCCATGGGCTGGTGAATCATGATCCGTGAATGGGGCAACGCCGAGCGTTTTCCGGCTGAACCGGCAGTTAGCAATACCGCTCCCATTGAGGCAGCCATTCCGGTACAAATGGTGTTGATGGAAGGATTGATGTATTGCATGGTGTCGTAAATGCCCAACCCTGCATAAACAGAACCTCCAGGGGTATTGAAATAGATGGAAATGTCCTTGTCGGGATCGGTTGATTCTAAAAACAGCAATTGCGCCTGGATAATGTTGGCTACATCGTCATCGATGGGAACCCCCAGAAAAATGATGCGATCCATCATTAACCGCGAGAAAACGTCCATTGAGGCCACGTTCAATTGGCGCTCCTCAATGATATTTGGTGTAATATAGCTGCTGCTTATCCTCGAGTATTGATCGTACCTGAGGCTATTGATACCCTTGTGACGGGTGGCATACTTTCTAAATTCATCGTGTGGAATCATAAACCTAAATTTTAAAATTGGTGGTCAAGTTAACTATTTTTAACAGGACTTTGTTAAAAACAGTTGAAATCCTTTCCGGTTTATCCCGAGGTATATTATTTGAACAATCCTTCGAATTCATTCATGCTGACCTCTTTGGGCTCAACTTTCATGGTTTCTTTGATGTAGCTCAGGATTTTCTGTTCATACACACGGTTCACCATTTTGGTATGGTCGTCTTTTTTCTCCAATGATTTACGGGCATAACTTTCCAGATGTTCATCGGGAATGTGCATCAAACCGTATTGCTGAAACTGCATCAATACCGATTTTTTTGCAAAATCGAGCAATTCAACATCATCAATCTTCAGAGCTTGTTCGTCAATCAGTTTATTTTTGATCAGCTGCCAGACCAAATCGTTTTTCATCAAAGGATAATCTTTTTCAACCGATTCGGTACTTAATTCCTCGTTTACAGCTACCAGCCAACGTTTCAGGAATTCATCCGGGAGGGTAACATTGGCTTTTTCCACCAATTTTTCTTTCACATCTAAAAGGAATTTGTAATCGCTGGATGAAGCAAAGCTTTCTTTGATTTCGGCCACGATTTTTTCTTTGTATTCTTTTTCAGATGAAACAGTACCAGGGCCATAAACAGCATCGAAAAGTTCTTGATTCACTTCGGCTGGTTTGTGGCTGGTGATGCTCTCTACGGTAAAGCGGAATTTGCCACCCAATTGCTCTGCAACTTCTTTACTGATACGCAACATCGCGGCCAAATCGGTAGGATTTGAGAACGCTTTTTTTATTTCGAAGTCGATGATGTCTCCTTTTTTAGCACCAATAACCAGTGCCCGGATGTTCGACTCTTCCACACGGTCAACGGCAAAAAGGCTGTCTTCGGTAACGATGCCACCCTCTAACACGACATCATCTTGATCCAATTGCTCAAATTTACCTTTCACCAAATCTTTTTCATTTACAATCTCGCCCTCATCGGTTTTACCATAACGGGAAGTATGGCTTTCAATGGTTTCATTTACCATTTTATCGTCCACGTCAATTTCGTAGTAGGTAATTTTATCGCGTTTGCTCAATTTCAAATCAATAACTGGTGAAAAGGCAATATCAAAGTTGAAGGTGAAATCTTCTTTCGCATCAATATCTACATCAGAGGGTTGACGCATACTTGGGAGCGGTTCTCCAAGAATATCCAATTTCTCGTCCACCAAATGTTTGGTGAGGTTTTCGGAGACCATTTTGTTAATTTCGTCGAGTAAGATGGACTTACCGTACATTTTCTTTACCATTCCAATTGGGGCCATTCCGGGGCGGAATCCCTTGATGTTGGCTTTTTTGCGGTAGTCCCTTAACACTTGTTCTACCTTCTCTTCATAATCTTGTTTTTCTATCTTCACTGTAAGGATAGCATTCAACGCGTCAATGTTCTCTCTTGTAATGTTCATCTTGACCAGACTTTTAAATAACTTAAACTTAAAAAACCGCCAGACAGAAGACCCGAATGGCGGTTTATTTTTTATTTTGGCAGTGCGGATGAAGGGACTCGAACCCCCACGCCTCACGGCACTAGATCCTAAGTCTAGCTCGGCTACCAATTACGACACATCCGCTCAAAAATTGGTGGTGCAAATATACAGTTCTTTTTTGTACGCACAACAACCCTCATTAAATTTTTAAATAAATTCGATTTTCACCACAACAAACGTTACATATATGATTCATAATTATAACGTTACTTCATAAAATAAGTAATTTGTCTCGATTGTTTGAGAGGTTTTCAGGTAAAATCGGGAATGGCTACCTGGGAGCTAAAATAATAGGCGGAATATCCTGAAAGTCCGACCATGTTATAGTTGTTGTTATTCTTTACAAAATATCAGTATGACAGCCCTTTTAAGGCCGTACAGGGTTATGCCCGGCATTCATTCCCCACTGGTTCCAGCCTCCAATTGATTTATCTTTGGTATTTATAGCAACCAATTTTCCGTTTTTTGTACCACAGTAAATCCAACCATTGGCAAGGGCAGGTTCCGATGATAAAATTTCCTGAGTATAAAATTCTTTTACTTTCTGACCGGAAACCGGGTTAACCAAAGCAATTTTAACTTTATGAACCGATGCCAACAGGTAATTTCCTGCAAAAGTTAAAAAGGGGCTGTTTTTTAAATCGGAATGTAAGGGTAAAGTCCATAAAACCTTTTGTGATGTGGATAAAAAGGCTTGTAATCCATTTTTATTTATTTGATAATAGTGGCCATTTCCCACTAAAATCCGGTTTCTTGAATAACTCATCTTTTCAGATGACGTAGTGCTGTAATTCAAATCAACCCATACTGAATCGGAGAACTGGCTCCATTCTTTAATTATTCCAAAATCGCTGGTTTGGTACTGCATAAGCTTCGTTTGATTGGGTTTTTTATCATTTCGAATCGAAACCCAAAGATTTTTGCCATCAATTAGCGGGGTATTCACTGCATGTGCATCTAAAATAGCATGTTGTACCCCCAAATTGGCATCAAAATGATACAACCAGCCAGCTAAGTCAGTAATAAAAAGCTGGGTTCCGAAAACCACGGGAGCAGCTAACGGTTCGTTTTTTAGGTGATTCTGCCAAAGTATGTCCCCAGTTTTAATATCGAAGGCGGCAATAACAAAACGGTCGGGCGACAAGCTTAAATTATCGGGATAGGCGGCATAAACTTTACCGTTTGCCACGGTGGGCGAGTGATAGATATTGGGTCCCAGCCATTTTGACCAGGCTAAAATCCCGGTTTCGATATCGATGGCGTACAACGTGCACGACTGGGTATTTATGAGCAACATTCCCTGATCGACCACCAGTACCGACGGTCCGTTTTCAGCTAATTGAATTCCCCAATGCGAGATGCCGGTTTCAGCATCGATACAATAGATGTTCGGATTGTAATACCCGGCGCTTACAAACAGCTTTTTATCAACCACCGCCGGAGTGAGAATAGGACCGTTATCGGGAAAATTCAAGTTGAAGCCCTGTGTGGTTTTTTCATAAATGCCAGATTCCAATTGCATTTTTGTAGCTTTTCCTTCCATAAATTCCGTACGGAAATCACCCTCACGATTGGCTGTCCGGTAAAATTCTTCCACTTTTTTTGAGCCAATATAGGTAACCTGAACCGAAGTGGAATATAAGGTGGGTGACATTGGAAAGTCGAACCGTTTCATGGCCCGTTCGTATTTAAAATTCAGTTCGTAAATGTATCCTTTAGGTAGAATCATAGTCAGCACGCCATCACGACCGGTTTTACCGGTATAAACTTTGTTAGTTCCTAGTACATTAAAATAAACATCTTCGCCCACCAATGGCTGGTTTTCGTGGTTCCGCAAATAAATTTTCGATAGTACCCGCTCCGTTGTAGCCCGCATATAATTATCGGGCTCCTGCCGGATGGTATCGTTTATTCCGGTTTCTTTAACCTTAGTGGGGACGAACGTTAACACCAACCCCAACGAATGGTGAGGTACCTCTATGGTTTCAAATCGTTCAAACTGATCGACACTGACAACATAATCCAATTGCCCGGGAACATGAAACTGAACAAATCCATAGCTATTGGTTTTCTCTTTATAGACTTTCAGTGTCTGTGAATTAAAAATCCGGATCTCTTTATTTTTTACTGCTTGATTCAAATGATCCATCAAACCGATCTTCAAAAAAACATTTCCGGCATCGGGCCGTATCAGGTTTAATCCAGCCTGATCGATGGTGTCGATCTTTCCATAAGCCTGTTTCAAATCTGTGGCTAATTTGGGGATGGTAATATTCTGGGTAACAAACGATAAACTGTTTTGGGGAATGTTCAGGGTTGCCACAAGAGCCGAATCGTTCATAAGGACCTGATAATTGCTCCCTGTAATTACCTTAAACTGTGCCATTCCTTTGGTATCGGTAATGGAGCTTTGTGTTTGCGTGCCATCAGTCTTTTTTAACTTTAGGCTGAAAAATGGTACAATGTTTTCATTCACATCGGTTACTTTCAGGTACAGATCGGCATCATGGGGCTCCAAACCGTTTTGTGAAATTAAAAGTAATGGAACTAATAAAAGAATGATAAAGAGGGTTATTTTCATTGGTTACAGATTTTATCACGAAATAAACGATCAAATTTATACTAAATTACCTTTTTTCTTGAAAAGAAAACCTTAAATATTAAACATAAAGATTTATAAAAACCCTCTAATAAGTCCAAAATGAAATAAAAAAACCACCCGGAAACTGGGTGGTTTTTTTACTATTTGAATAGCACTTTTTTACCCTTCAATCGCTTTCAACAAAATTTCAAGAATCTGAACGGCGGCTCGTGATACCGAGGTTCCGGGACCAAAAATGCCCACTACTCCGGCATCATATAGATATTGATAATCCTGGGCAGGAATTACCCCGCCGGCAATAACCATAATATCTTCGCGGCCTAACTTTTTCAGTTCGGCAATAACGGTTGGTACCAGGGTTTTATGGCCGGCAGCCAGCGATGAAACCCCCAACACATGCACATCGTTTTCAACGGCATCTTTGGCGGCTTCTTCGGGTGTTTGGAACAAGGGTCCCATGTCCACATCGAAACCAATATCGGCATAACCGGTGGCAACCACTTTTGCGCCTCGGTCGTGGCCGTCCTGTCCCATTTTGGCAATCATAATACGGGGTTGACGGCCCTCTTTTTTAGCAAACTCGGTACATAAGGTTTGCGCTTTGGCAAATTCGGGGTCTTTGGCAGCCTCGCTGGAATAAACCCCAGAAATAGAACGTATCACGGCTTTATATCTTCCTACAACTTTTTCGCATGCAAATGAAATTTCACCTAAGGTAGCCCGTTTTTTAGCAGCTTCCACAGCCAGTTCCAACAGGTTTCCTTCACCTGTTTCGGCACATTTGGTAATGGCACTCAGAATATTCTGAACTTCCTGTTCGTCCCGGTTGGCTTTTAGTTCAGCCAATCGTTTCAACTGTGATTCACGCACGGCGGTATTGTCCACCTCTAGAATTTCGAGTGGATCTTCTTTTTCGAGTCGGTATTTGTTTACCCCAACAATGATTTGGGCACCTGAGTCAATTTTTGCCTGTGCGCGGGCAGCAGCCTCTTCGATGCGCATTTTTGGAATACCGGTTTCTACCGCTTTTGACATGCCACCCAGTTCCTCCACCTCTTCAATTAACTTCCAGGCACGTTGGGCAATTTCGTGTGTCAGACTTTCCACATAATAGGAACCTGCCCAGGGATCGAGCGAACGGCAGATTTGGGTTTCTTCCTGCAAATAAATCTGTGTATTACGGGCAATCCGTGCCGAGAAATCGGTAGGTAAGGCAATGGCTTCGTCCAGGGCATTGGTATGCAAACTTTGGGTATGGCCTAAAGCTGCTCCCATAGCCTCAATGCAGGTGCGTCCCACATTGTTGAACGGGTCCTGTTCGGTTAAGCTCCAGCCTGAAGTTTGAGAGTGCGTGCGTAAAGCCAGCGATTTTGGATTTTTAGGGTTGAACTGGCTTACCAGTTTTGCCCAAATCATACGGGCAGCACGCATCTTGGCAATTTCCATAAAATGGTTCATTCCCACAGCCCAAAAGAACGACAAACGTGGTGCAAAGGCATCGATATCGATACCCGCTTTTATACCTGTACGCAGATATTCCAAACCATCGGCAAGGGTATAGGCCATCTCAATATCGTTGGTAGCTCCGGCTTCCTGCATATGATACCCCGAAATAGAAATGGAATTAAACTTGGGCATGTACTTCGAAGTGTATTCAAAAATATCGGCAATGGTTTTCATTGAGAATTCTGGTGGAAAAATATAGGTATTCCGCACCATAAATTCCTTAAGAATATCGTTCTGGATGGTTCCTGTCAGTTCCTCTAATTTAGCCCCTTGCTCGAGTGCTGTTACAATATAAAAGGCCATTATAGGCAGAACTGCTCCGTTCATGGTCATCGATACCGACATTTTGTTCAAAGGAATCTGGTCGAACAGAATTTTCATATCCAAAATGGAATCGATGGCCACCCCGGCTTTACCCACATCGCCAATTACCCGTGGGTGGTCGGAATCGTAACCTCGGTGAGTAGCCAGGTCGAAGGCAACCGACAAACCTTTTTGCCCGGCAGCCAGGTTGCGGCGGTAAAAAGCATTCGATTCTTCGGCGGTTGAAAAACCTGCATACTGGCGCACAGTCCAAGGTTGCGATACATACATGGCAGAATAGGGACCGCGCAAAAAGGGAGCCAGCCCCGCGGCATAATTCAAATGCTCCATGCCCTCCAAATCCTCTTTGGTATAGACAGGTTTTACAGGAATCTGTTCGGCAGTAAGCCAGTTTTTCTGGATATTGTGTTGTTTTTGCCATTCTTTTCCAGAAATACCGGACTTTTGAACAGCTTTGAAATCTATATCTTTAAAATTTGGTCTCATATTTTCTTAAGATTTATAGATTCAAGACACCAGACACAAGACAAAAATCTTGATTCTTGATTCTTGATTCTTAGTACTATATTCCTAGTTCTTTTTGAAATGCTGTTAATGTTTCCAACACATTACTTTTCACATGAATGAAGTGTTCCAACCCAGCTGCTTTAAGGGTTTCCATAATTTCTTTTGGGAAACCAGCAACCACCACTATGATTTTACCTGCCTGTTCTTTAACCTGGGGAGCAAAAGTTACGTACTCTTCATCGGAACTGCAAACAACAATAATATCAGCTTTTGCCTGAACTGCATCACGGATGCCATCGTTCACCTCGCAATATCCTTTTCCTTCAATTACTTCGAATCCGGCAACGGCAAAAAAGTTCGACGAAAACTGAGCCCTGGCTTTACGCATGGCTAAACTTCCGATAGTTAACATAAACACTACAGGACGTTTGTTTGATTTGGCAAACTGATCGGTTTTATAACGGAGTGATTCGAATGCCATGGCGCCGCGGTAAGCCACCAAAGGTTCAATTTCAGGGCTTTGAGGGGCTGTTTTCATTAATTGGGCTGGTTCAATGGCCAACTCAACTTTTTCGTTAAAGTTGGGATATTGATTCACTCCTAACAGAATCTCACGGCGGTTGGCAATATCCATATCGCGCCGTTGAGCCATCTCCTTAATTTGGTTTTGAATAAATCCCTGGGAAACAGCTGCCAGGTAGCCACCTTTTTCCTCCACTTCGAGGAAGAGTTTCCAGGCTTGTTCGGCAATATTGTTTGTAAGCGATTCAATATAATAGGACCCCGCTCCCGGATCGACGGCTTTATCAAAATGAGCCTCTTCTTTCAACAATATCTGTTGGTTGCGGGCAATACGTTCGCTAAAATCGGTAGGAGCTTCGTAAGCAACATTGAACGGGTTCACCGTTAACGAATCAACACCTCCTAAAACCGACGACATGGCTTCGGTTTGTGTTCGGAGTAAATTTACATAGGGATCGTAAATGGTTTTGTTCCAGTTACTGGTCACCGCATGAATATTAGCTATACACGATTTTTCCGATTCAGGTTGATACGCTTTTACTACCTGTGCCCATAACAAACGGGCAGCACGTATTTTGGCAATTTCCATAAAGTAGTTTGAACCAATGCCAAATTTGAATTTCAGGGCTTGTGCAGCTTCATCGACGGTTACCCCTTTTTCGGTAAGATGCACCATGCAATCATTGGCAGCCGCCAGCGAAAAGGCTAACTCCTGAACGATGGATGAACCCGCGTTCTCGAACACATCACCACGGACTACAACTGTTTTAAATGAGGGAATCTCTTTAACCATGTGAATCAGTTCTTTGGACTGATTCCAAAAGCTATCAGTGGTTTTAATACCTTTATTCAACTCACAGGTAAGTGAATGCGCAACAACTGCTCCTTTAATAGCTGTAAGATCAACTTTCTGCTGTTTTAAATAAGCAACCAATGATCCGGCAACACTGGGTGCTGCACTTCCGGCTACAAAGTTGATTTCGATGGTTGTAAGCGGCAAATCTTTTAAAAGGACAGCCATATCCTGAACACTGTAATTTTTGGAGTTGTCGAGCACAAAACCAAACGAATTTACTCCTTTCGAAAGCACCTCGATAGCTTTGGCATTGGCCGTTTTCAGGTCAAATTCTTTAATTTCCTGACGGATAAACCAACGGTTCTCGGTTTTATTGCCCCGTACAAAAGGGAATTGTCCGGGCATAGTGTCTAAATAACTTATCGGTGCAAGATTCTCGCTGCGATAGTAAGGACGAACGTTGAATCCTTCGATGGTTTTCCAGATAAGCTTACGCTCATAATCGGCCCCCTTTAGGTCGCTGATTATTTTTTCCTCCCACTGTTGGGTGGTAACAGGCGGAAATGCTGTAAATAATTTCGGGCCTTTATCCATTTCTGACATAGATGACTGATTTTGAAATTAGAGGGCAAAATTACGAACCTTTAGCAAATGAACACCTTTAAAAAACTGTTTTTTATCAGGTCTCAATGATTCGTGAAAATCTCAGCAAAATTTTTTTTATTATTTCCGCTAAGATTTCAATGCTATAAATCTGTAAAAGATTAGATAGGGTATAACCTAACTTCAGCGATTATAGTGGTAGTTCAGAATATTTAGCTCCGGATAAAGTGGGGCATTTCGGCGGGCAACTCAATGCTGATCTCGATCAATCCGGCCAGTTTTCCCCCATGGAACCACGGCGATTGGTGAATCAGCTTTTTCAACCCGTTTTTCTCAATGGTGTAGGTATTGGGTTTTCCGATAGCCAGAATCTCCTTAATTTTCGCTACTGATTTTGGGTTATGGCAATCGTACAAACTTTGCCCAATAAGTGCTTTACCGCCCCATTTCTCAAATGTGGCCGCGGCCTTTTGGTTCATATATACAATCTGGGCATGCTCATTACACACGGTCACTGCCGAAGGGTATTCATCAAAATAATTAAAAGGACTCATCTTATTATAGTTTGGGGTTTAACACAAACAAAAATATATAAAACATGCTCACGATACTAGGCTTATGTTGATAAAAAACTAATTTTGGATAGATGAAATTTTTTTTAACAATTGATACGTTGTGAACCATGAATAAAAAAATCATTTTTCCCGTTTTGCTTTTAGCCGCCATGAATATAAGCGCTCAACAAGGGAGCATTGGCAATGTGCAGTTGGAGCAAATCCGCAAAAGTTATAATGCCAACGACCCCGCTACCCGTGCCTTGACCAATGCCTTGACCAACAACGAAGTGAAAAAACTGGTGCTGAACCGGCAGAACCTGGCCACTATCGACCACAATTTTAAATACAAAGTAAAAGTTCAGGGAATATCGGATCAAAAACAAAGCGGCCGATGCTGGATGTTTACCAGTATGAACGTGCTTCGCCCTTTGGTGATTGAAAAATACCAGCTGAGCAGTTTCGAATTCTCGCACAACTATCTGTATTTCTGGGATGTGTTTGAGAAAGCAAACCTGTACCTGGAAGCACAGGTAAAATATGCCGGCAAACCTATGAGCGATTTGTATGTGGACTGGCTTTTTAAAAATCCTATTGGCGACGGCGGCGTGTGGAGTTCGTTTACCAACCTGGCCGATAAATATGGGTTGGTGCCCAAAGAGGCCATGCCCGAAACCGTTGCAAGCGAAAACACTGCCTGGATGATGCGCGTAATCAGCACCAAACTGCGCGAGGATGGATTGAAACTGCGCGAACTGGTGAATCAGAAAAGCAAACCGCAGCAATTGGAAACAACAAAAATATCAATGCTTGGCGAAATTTACCGTATCCTGGCACTAAATCTGGGTGAGCCTCCAACAACATTCCTATACCGTTTTGTAACCAAAAACGGCGATTTGGGCGGGACTAAAGAGTTTACCCCAAAAACTTTTATGGCCGAAGTGCTGGGTCCCATCGACTTTACCCAATATGTAATGCTGATGAACGACCCCACCCGTGAATATTACAAAATGTACGAAATTGAGTACGACCGTAACGTGATGGAAGGCCGCAACTGGACCTACCTGAACCTGCCCAATGAGGAACTGAAACGCTTTGCCATGGCCAGCATCAAAAATAACAGGGCCCTTTATGCCTCGTGTGATGTGGGCAAACAGTTGAACAGCGATTTGGGCTACAGCGATATTGATAATTACGATTTTGAATCATTGTATGGGATCAAATTTGGGATGAACAAAGCCCAACGCATCCAAACATTCGAGAGCGGTTCTTCGCACGGAATGGCTTTGATAGCCGTGGATGTGGATACCAACGAAGTGCCTGTCAAATGGCAGTTCGAGAATAGCTGGGGAAGCTCCAGTGGGCATAATGGTTACTTAACTTTTTCCGATACCTGGTTTAACGAATACCTGTTCCGCGTTGTTGTTCAAAAAGATTTTCTAGATGAAAACACGTTGAAGTTGCTGGAACAAAAATCCACCTTGCTTCCTCCCTGGGATCCCATGTTTCAGGCGGATGAATAAATTCATTGGTATTTGGTTTAGACACTAGTTGTAACCGCAATGTTGGCACAAAATGTTTGTTTTACCTTAATGCTTATGATTTTTTGTAGTCAGCCAAAAAGTGATGGGAATTCAAATATGGAAAATTTGAGGAGCTATTAGGGGAGCTTGGAAAGGACTATTTGAATGAAATTGCTGATGATTTTATGATCACCTAGTGTCAAGTCGAACATGAGTTTGCTTCACGTTTTTTTGTAACATTATTTCTATAAAACTTAAAAAACACCTCAGAAAATAAAAAGATTGGGTTTTGAAGTATCGGATATTTTCATTATTGCGCGTATGTTCTGCCATCAAAGAAAACCTTGGTGGTATTCATCCCCTCGTTGAAAATAACAGCCTCGGTAAGCACCTGAAACTCATTTATCTTCTCGAACGAAAGTTCGAACCGTTCCCCGGCTTTAAACAACCGCAGGTAACCATTTTGATCCAGATAGGCCAAGGCGTTGTAGTTAAGTTTATAATTGGATGGTATATAATTCTCGATAAGGTAATTTTCACCCCCATAAAAAGCAAAAAGCTGCCCCTGCTGCTGATATACCAGAATGTCGCCTTTTAACTCATACACATCGGGGGCAAATGAACTGACATCAAAAACCTGCCCGTGGTCAAACAGCTTAAAATCACCCGTATTGGTTACATAGGCCACTTTATCGTAACCTACTTGAAACGATTCCGGCCGAAAAGATTCAATGGTAGAAACCTCACCCTGATAAAACACCTGAAGATAATCGGTCGCCGGATCGATAAAGGCCAACACGTCCCGGCCTATTTTACTGGTAATTTCTTCATTTGTCCTGAGCAATTCCACCATGCCCCCCCGGTAAAACAACCAAAAGTTCTGGTAAAGATCGCGAAAGCAAACCATGTTGGCCCCTACCTGGAACGAACCTGCATCATCCGATAATAACCCGTCGGCCAGCGTAATTACTTGTCCATGATAATACACCTGAAAGTATCTTTTTTCGGTATCGAAAAAGGCCACCAAACTGTCCCCTGCCAAATATTGCCCAACATATTTTGAAAGCATCTGCTTACGCCCATCTTCAAAAACAAACAACTGTGAATTGATTTTATAGGTGACCAAATGGTCAGTAACCGCGTAGGAACTGACCATGGAGCCCAACTCATAATCAATATGGTTGTAATACACTTTCAGGTGGCTCGAATTGGTAACATAACCCACGCTTTTGCTACCCACGGCATAGGAAAGGATGGGCTGGTATTCCAATTGGCGCGATTTACCGCCATCGAACACCCAAAAACGCTTTTGGTAATCGGAAAAAGCAGCAACGCCCTGGGCAATCACGAATTGGCTTATCAAACCCAAGAAACAGATGGCTACATACTTCATTGTTGTGCTGATTTGTTGTTAACCAAAGATAAAAGAACGAAGTTGAAAATGCAACAGCCGTTCCGCTATTCCCTGATCACCTTTACCAAGCCCTCTTTTCCAATTTTAATGATACCTGAAGGTTTAGCTTTTTGAAAATCACCCTGCCGGTATTTTACCACATAATCTGCCGATGCCATAATGCTGGGTTCAATATCATCGAAAATGGCTGGCGAAGGGTCCCCACTGATGTTGGCGGAAGTAGAGACAATCGGCCGTTTAAATTGCTGGATGAGTTGCTGACAAAATGGTTCTTTTACTACACGGATGCCCACACTTTTATCCTCCTGGTTCACCACGTTGGGTGCCAAGTTTTTAGCCCCTTCCAAAATCACTGTCAGGGGCGATTCGGCCAATTCAATCACCTCAAAAGCAATTTCAGGAACCTCGTCAATGTAGCTGGCGATTCTCCCGGGATGATCCACCAGCACAATCATCGACTTGTTGTCGGAACGTTTCTTTATTTCAAATATCTTTTGAACAGCATCAGGATTCGTGGCATCGCATCCCAATCCCCAGATGGTATCGGTGGGGTATAGGATGATGCCTCCATTCCGCAACACTTCCAGAGCTGTTTTAATGTCTTCACGCATAGTCCAGGTAAAAAATCTGTATAAAAAATTACATCATTACTAATTATTGACAACTTGCTTAAACCGCCACATTGTATTCCCGCAAAGCATCATTCAGCGAAGTCTTTTTATCGGTGGTCTCTTTGCGGGTCCCGATAATCAGCGCGCAGGGAACCTGAAAACTTCCGGCATTAAACTGTTTGGTATATGAACCGGGAATTACCACCGAACGTGGCGGCACATAACCTTTGTATTCCTTGGGCCCGGAACCGGTCACGTCAATAATTTTGGTAGAATTGGTAATGACCACATTAGCTCCTAACACCGCCTCTTTTCCAATATGCGCGCCTTCAACTACAATGCAGCGCGAACCGATAAAACAGTTGTCCTCAATAATCACCGGAGCCGCCTGAACAGGTTCCAAAACACCGCCAATACCCACCCCTCCACTGAGATGCACGTTTTTCCCAATCTGGGCACAGGAACCTACCGTTGCCCAGGTATCCACCATGGTCCCGCTATCTACATAAGCGCCAATATTCACGTACGAGGGCATCATAATAACACCGGGTGCCAGATAGGCCCCGTGGCGTGCCAACCCATGGGGAACCACCCGTACCTCCTGAGCGGCATAATTCCGCTTTAAAGCTATTTTATCGTGAAATTCAAAAGGCCCTACCTCAATGGTTTCCATCTTGCTAATGGGAAAATACAAAATAACGGCTTTCTTCACCCACTGATTAACCTGCCATCCTTCGTCCGTAGGCTCAGCTACCCTAAGTTTACCTTTATCTAGAAGTTCAATCACCTCGCGGATGGCCTCTTTTACTTCATTGGATTTTAACAGTTCCCGGTTTTCCCAGGCTTTTTCTATCTTAGGTTGCAGTAGATTCATTGCTTTATGTTTAGTGTTTTTATAGCTGCAAATTTAATGAACTAAATGTTTTTACCATGTAAAGTTGACAATTTGTAACTGATAAATGTTTCAGGTTCTTGATCCAAAGAAGGGTAACGAAACTTCTTTTCATTGTCCAATAAATATTTCGATGCTTGATATTTCAACACAAAATTCACGTTAAATAGTAATAAATCATGGATGGAACTCAGCCTAAGATTCTGACTTCTGGTTATTACCGGAGACATATTTATCGTTGGGAAACAAGAATTCAATAGTTATATGTCAATATATCATTTGATTTTATTACTTTAGGTTCAGGATAAACATCCCTGTAAAATTAAACGAACCGATTATTAACGAACTTATGGAAATTAAAGGTACCGCGGTAAAAACCATACCGGAATTTGTGAAACAACGGCATCCCGGAGAATATCTTAAATGGGTAAACTCGCTATCGGTAGCATCAAAAAAAATTGTAGCTGATGTAAATGTGCCCACCTGGTACCCTTTGCAGCCGGCAGCCGTTGAACCTACCCAAAAGGTTATTGAAATGTTTTTTGGGGGCGATGTTAAAATGGGAGCATGGGAACTAGGCCGTTATAGTGCCGATGTGTCTTTGAATGGTATCTATAAGCTGTATGTGAAGTTTTCATCGCCCGGCCACATTATTTCGCGGGCCAGCCGCATTTTTGCCGCCTACTACAATCCATCGAAGCTGGAGGTCTCTGAATTGCACCCCAATTCAGTAAAACTGTTGATGACTGAATTTAACCAACCCAGCGAGGTTATTGAATACCGTATTGCCGGTTGGATAGAACGTGCTTTAGAAATTTCAGGATGCAAAGGGGTTGAGGTAAAAATTACGGAGTCGTTGGCTAAAGGGCAGAGCAAAACTGTATATGAAAACAGTTGGAAATAAGCAGTTTAATTTCTTTTTATTGCCGATGATTTACTTTTTATAATCAAAAACTGGGGCGAACACCCAAAAATTAGCTGCTTCAATAAGCAGCAATACCCGCTACAAACGTCTAACCCCAGCAAGTAAGCGGGATATGGGCATAAAAACAAGGTGATTGATGGGTGGAGTTTCCAACAAAACCAATTACTTTTTGAATTGAATTTCCCAATTTATTGTATCAGCCCCATTGAATTGCAAACGTACCCTCAGTATCTGGTTATCAGCCATTTTAACCGAATAATTATGAAAATCGTCGTAAAGCTTGGCCTGTTTGGGTACCCAATAATAATCTGCAGGGATGAAAATTATTACATCGTACGAACTCCCCAAAGGCCCTGTTGAAGTTCCTGATAAGGTATTGTGGGCAGAATCAAAATGGATGTCATCCAGTTCAACCGCGCCTTGCATGGCGTGGCGTGTGGTTGAGATAAATTGGGGAATGGGCCTTTTCTCATGCAGGCTGAACAATTCTGCGCTCCCGGGAGGGATTCTTACCTCTAAAGAATCGTTGATTTCACCTACAAAATGTTCGTTCCAGAAATCGTAAACCAGATAGGTTTTTTTAGGATCGAGCCAAAGCCGATGTAAAGGAAAAACCTTAGTTATGGAAGAATCGAGATTGGGATTGAAGAACCCGGCCACAGTCCATTGATCGAATTCCTTATTAAAATTTACAGCAAATGCTGTCTGTGGATCCATATCGAATAAATCCACGGGTTTGGCATTGGTTCCGGTAGCTGGGAAGATTTTATGCAGAATCTCCAACTTACTGTTATTCATGTGAGTTAACCTATCACCCGACATCATATTGCCACCGCTTAACGAGATTAATGAAGCTACAGCCTGTGCCTGCGTGTTTGAGAGCAAATCGATGCAAACATGGTCGGCATCATTTGTCCATGTGCGGTTATGATAAAAATAGCGTTTACCTGCAGCTCCGGCGCTACATGATGTTCCAAGGAAATATTGCTTCCACACTTCGTTAAAATACCCATAATTTTGGTCGTATTCAACCCGCATGCTGTTGATGGAACCAATCGAAATGTTTCCCGGTCCGCAATCGAGCAGGTGGCATTTATCGCCGGCGGTTTTTCGCACAATCTGTAAAGCCTTGGTATAAACCTGCACAGAAGTTGCCGAAGTATCGTAAAAATGGTGGGCCGAGAACACGGTCCAAGCCACAAAATCCACTTTAATCATCTCGAATCCCCAGTTGTTGGCCAAGGTATCAATTAAATCGGTAAACCACTTCCCGGCTCCGGGATGGGTAATATCAAGTGCAAAACGTTTGGGGGTTTCGTTCCGGAACCAATCGGTGTTTTCGTTAGGCCAGGGTCCTATGCGTTTTAAAGTACCTTCATCGGTTTTTAAAAACCAATCGGGATGTTTTTTGAATACCTCGGTGGTATCGGAAACAACAAAAGGTGAAATCCAGATGCCTGGTTTTAATCCCAAAAGTTTGATTTGGCTGGCCAACCATTTTAACCCGTGCGGGAAACGGCTGTTGCCTTCCCATTCGCCATGCCATGTTTGGAATCCCTCATCAATTTGAATATATTCAAGTCCGTAAGGTTTCAGGTGCTTTGCTGCAAATTGGGCGTTTTTTATGATTTCGTCTTCTGTAAAGTGGTCGAGGGTATAAAACCAATTGCACCAACCATTCACAACTTCGCCAATATTGGCTTTCCCGACTTTAGCCATGATATCGGCGTAATCTTCGAGTACCTGATACGGGTTATTGGCAATGTTGATCATGAACCTATCGGAACTGATGGTTTGTCCGGGTTCCATCTCCAAACCCGGGTTCAGAACCGATTCGGCCACCAGTGAAATTTGGTTATCAGTGTTTTTTAAAACCTGAATACGGCCTAATCCCGATTTGTTTTCTATATATCCGAGCGACAGACCTTCCTGATCATATCCGCTAAAGATGCCAATGTTCCACCAGCTTTGAATAGTCCTCGGGTTATCGGCAAGCTGGCGGTTCAACATCACTCCGCCTTTGGTTTCACCGTAAGGTTCCGGCTTTTGATAAGGGTCACCAAAGGTATGGATAGTTCCCGCATCGTAATACATGGCCCCATTGGTCAGGCACTTTTGGGCTCCCGGCCAATATAAATATCCCGGATGTTGTTCGGTAATTGCCAGAGGTTCTATGCTTTTGATCCCAACGTTGTGTTGCCCCCGGTTGGTGCAGGTGGTTTCGAAAGTTAACGCCTGTAGCGAATCATAAATACCAATCTCCCACTTTACCTCAAGGACGTGAGCAGTGTCCATAAAAGTATAAATCAATTTACGTCCTTTGCCCAATTCATTAGTAAAAGGCTCAATTGTAACATGTACCTTTTCAGTTAGTTGAGGCGACCAAAAATTAACGGAATCGTAATGGATTGTGGTAAACGCTCCCGAGATAAATGGTGTCTTGTTAGGCCGTCCGATGATGATTGTCCCTGTACCTGAATTGACAAGTACATCGAAAAACGGGCTTTGCATGGTGCGATTCGTCTGTGCCACAACCGATGGCCGACTGACCCATATTAAAGCAAATAAAACAACCAACCAACTGTGCCTCATAAAATTCTCTTTTATTGAAAATTCAATTTCAAAAGATACTCCATTTTTTACTGTGTTTTAATCATTTCTTTCATAAGAATTGTTTTGTTGGCTATTAGCTGGTAATAATAGATACCCGATTCCAATTCTTGGCCTTCAAACATGATGGAATGGGAACCCCGTTCTTTCAGTCCCTCGTTAAAGGATGCAACAATTTGGTTTTGCTGATTCAAGAACTGAAATTTTACATTCCCCTTTTCAGGTAATAAATAGTCGATTTGTGTGCTGCTTTTAAATGGATTTGGATAATTCTGTCCCAGAAAATAATGTGTGTGATCGGAGGGGTTTTCGATAATGCCCACCACATCAAAAGTATAGGCCGCCGACCATTCACTCCATTTCAGGTTGTGGTCGCGGTAACGGACTTTACAAAGAAGGTTCCGGGTTTTTGGAAGTTTAGGTGCGGGTATTTCCAGTTGATTGAGGTTGAACTTTTCATTTAAGTCCACAGGTTTTCCCTGGGCATCGACCCCAAACACATTTTGCCAATGGAAACAAGTATCCAACGCCAAGATATTGCTATTGGTTCCATCGAAAAACTGCATCTGAACGGACATCAACGAATCGGAACCGGAAAAGGTTGAAAGGTTAATTTGGAGCGCCTCGCCATTTTTTGTAATACTTTCAATTACGGGTGTGGCTGGTTTTGATTGGTCCTTTTTTTTGTACCATTGATCGAGTAGCGTGGAAGGCTTCGGGCTTACCAAATCGCCCAAGCTATATACCGAATTCTGGTAGCTGTGGTTGGCAATATCTACCTCCACTACCTGAAAAAAATATTCGCTATAGGTTTTATGGATGTCGGCATAATCGTGAACAGCGGGTTCGTTCCAGGGATCGAGCGGGCCGCCACTGCCTCCGCCACAAATGATACGGAAATCGGCATCAGGTTGACCGGAAACGATGGTTCCCCGTTCAAAACCGTGGGTGTGGCCATAATGAATCTGTTGAACCTTGGTGTATTTTTTTATGATGGGAAAAAGTCTTTTCGTAACATAGTCAGGACCTGCATCAAAAGTAACGACATCGTACCATAACTCTGAGTAAGGTGGGTGGTGCATTACCAAAAACACAAAGTCGATGGAAGGGTTGCTTTCGGCCTCGTTCAATTGAGTGTTGAGCCAATTGGCCATGGTTGTACCATAGCTTGCAGTAATATTTGTGTTGAGTCCCAGGTAAAGGGTATTCCCCACCCTGAACCGCCATACTTTTTCGTTAAGATTGGCATTATCCGGAAAGGCTGAATAATTATCTAATTTCATGTATTGATAAAAGTAAGGGCTCTCGCCTTCATGATTCCCGGCCACGGCCATGGTAGCAATATTCCCTGACAGGGCGGCCATGGGGCGGAAGTATTGAACCGAATAATGGTCGATGGAATTGCCCGAAACGACCAGATCGCCGGAGTGGATGATTGCCTGAACGTGATCCTGAATCCCCGACCCGTAAAGGGTTTCTAACTTCTTGCGTACCTCTTTCAATAGTTTCATGGACATGGTGGTATCGGTGGCATGGGTATCGCCAAGCACTACAAAACGGAGAATTCCCTGGTAAGCAGTATCGGGTAAAGTTTTAAAGATGTAGGTATCGGAAGTATCGTTCCCGCTCAATAGCTGATAATAATACGATGTATTAGGTTGCAGCCCTTCCAGCGAAACGGTATTCCACCAATAGGAATATTTAATAAACTCGCTGCTGCCAAGGGTTTCAGAACCTAACAGGCTGTCGGTTCCGTACCTTAAAGTGGGGACACTTTCTACGGTATCGTGCCAACAAACGACCATGGAACTGGTACCCGGGCTTTGCAGGTAAGGAATGCGGGCCATTTCGGCTGTGCCTACCTTGTGCCCATATCCACCCAGTTCCTCAGCTTGTTCACTGGTGAGGTATTGGTTCCAAATGGACAATTCGGCACAGCTAATTTCGCCATCTTCGCCATTTTCATCTGCAAAAATGAGTAGGAATTGATTCAGGGAAAAACGGTCGTCCAGGGTTTGGGGATTGCCTGTGAGCAGGACTTTTCCATCCAAATACACGGTAAAAAGGGTGGGGGTTTTTACAGCAATAACCAACCGATACCATTCACTGTTCTTGATGGTGTAACCACTGTAACCAACTGCGGCTACGCCAATACTTCCTTCAGGATTGATAAAGAAATCAGCATCACTGATGTTGGCTGTATCGGTTTGAAAAAAAGAATGCCACACCGATAAAGAAGGCACCTTCACATCGAAAAGAAGCGAATATTCATTCACAAAAGTACCTCCACCATTGGCCTCAATCGCATGCTGCAACTTGTAATAACTCCCAACCCCAATGGTTACCGCCCCATTCCCATCGGTAGGCCCAGATGCAACCTCATGGCTTCCCACCAATTGTAAAGAAGCCAGACAGCTATCTTCGGCCTTCAATAAGTCTGATGGGTTGTCGAACTTCCACCACCCTTTACGTTCAGGAACGGTGGCGTTTACGGAGTTAAGAACAAATACGAGTGCTAGGGATACAAAATATTTATTGAATCTCATGATACGTGATTTTTGGGATTTGTAAATGGAAATGATAGCGGATATATAAATTCACCAGCCAGGTTCAACCCGACTGGTGAATTTTGTACTGCCCTGAAGGCTCTATTTTGATTGAAGCCTTATAAATGAGCCCTTCAGGAATCTAAGAATTGCCAAGAAATTATTTCGATACAGTGATTTTACGGTTACTTACCCGGTTGTTGTTTTTCATTTGAACATAGTAGATTCCATTGTTCAAGTTGCCGGCATTTAATTCCAATTGGTAATCACCTGCCATGCGGTTGCCTGCATTTATTTCCTGAACTTTTTGTCCAATAGCATTGAAAACCATAAAAGAAACATCGCCCGATTCAACCACGTTGTAATTTAAAGTTGTAACGGTTGCAAATGGATTGGGATAGTTTTGATCTAAATCGTTGCTCAAATTTGCTTTTAACTTGTCATGAACACCAACAGTGGTGGCATCGCCTAATTCGGCAGCTTCATCGGCTGTTAAAGCAACATCCCAAATAGCGATTTCAGAGCACTGCATAGTATTGTCTTCACCATCGTTATCGGCAAAGAATAGAATTGATTCTGCCAAAGCATCGCGGCTATCAACTTCTTGGAAAACACCAGCCACCCATATTTCGCCATCAACATACACATTATAGGAAACCCCATTTTCAACCGAAACAATCACGCGGTACCATGTAGCAGCTTCCATAGCCAATTCAGAATACCCATAACGCCAAGCTCCAATTAAGTTGCTGGTATTAAGAAACATTGAAGCATCGGTAGCATTTTCGATATTCGTTTGAAAAATAGCATGCCACAAGCTTGATTCAGGCATTGAGATATCGAACATCAAACTATAAACGTTCACAGAATCACCGCCCCCGTTGGCATCAATACCGTGAGTAACCGTTATATATTCGCCCATTTCCACTTCAACAGCTAAGTTGCCTGTAACGGGGCCATCAACTGATGCAAGCGTTCCTTCAAACGTAAGATTACTACCAATGGTGGCTTTCTCAAGATTGGATGCATCATCGAATTTCCAGTGGCCTTTTTTTTCAGGCACCTGAGCTAAAACAACGGAACCTGCAAGAAGGCTCATCAATACTACAGCAAAAGTAAATCTCGTTTTCATAAGCATTTGTTTTTAGTTAAAGATTAAGTTAATTAAAATTACTATATTATTATTCTGATTTATAAATTATTAAGCAATTGTTTATTAGAATTATTTCAATAACCACATCACCTTGTTTACCTCATCGTATTCTTCGCCAAATTGGCGGATGAGGGTCTCTTTTAAATTCTCACTATTGTAAGTCGATTCAGAACCCGGATACATTAATCTTAAAGGAATTGCATTTGGTTTTTCTACATTCATGTTAGTAGTAGGGTTTATTGGAAATTCCGGATAACCATTCCGCCGGTATTCAAAATAACTAAAATCGGCATCCTGCATGTAACGAAGAAGGTATTCCTGCATCCACACTTGTTTTAATTGTTCATCGGTAGTGGTTTTAAATGCTGCTTCACCGGTAAAATAACCGTCAATATAGTTTTGGTCAATGGCCACACTGTGAGCATATAAATCTAAACAAAAGTTCATTTTATTGGTAAGGGCTGCTTTTACCCCACTCTCATAATATTCTTGGCCAGTTCCGGTAGTAAACCAACCTCTGATGCGGGCTTCAGCCAAAATTAATTGCTGTTCGGCATACGACAACATTATCAAGGGCTCACAGGCATATTCCGCTGCGTATTGCAAATTTAACCGCGAAAGTTTATTGGCTTTATAAAGCACATTCATATCACTGTATTCCATTGATACATCAACCCCTACATAGGCGGCAGTATCGGTTTGTTCAAAACCTGCTGTAATTTGTGCCGCTGCGGGTTCACAAAAATAAAACAACCGCCTGTCGTTCAGTTTTTTCAGATTCGAAACCAGCAAATCGCTGGCAACCGTTTTAGGAGTAAACATAGAATTGTCACTATACAAAGGATGCGGATTGGTTGCTGAATAAACCAACCCAAGGTATTCATCGGCGCTAGTCATTAAATTTCCGGCAGTTACTATTTCAGCAAAACGGTTCTTAATATCCAATGCGGCATCATCAACTTTGGGGCTTAAACTCATTAATACTTGCAAGGTAAAAGCATTTACTGCTTTGCGCCATTTCGCCGGATCGCCATTAAACGGGGTTGGGTCACCATCGAATTTAATATTTTGTGCAAAGTATTGATCGGCTGCTTGCAATTCATCGAGAATACCCAGAAAAATGTCTTTTTGCAAGTCGTATTTTGGTTTAAACAACCCATCAATCCCTTTACCCGCTTGAGTATAGGGAATATCGCCCATCCAAAGGGTAGTTCTAAAAAATAACCTTGCCCTGGCAAAACTGGCAATTCCTCTATATGAGGGTTCCATTACGGTACCTGTTGCAGCTTCTACCATGGCATCAATATTGGGTAAAAGCACCATTCCACCAAAACTTCCACTGCCAAAATCGTTGTATTGGGCGCCATTTTTACCAAGAACGGCAAACCCAACATATTTCGATAAAGTGTTTTCTGAAATGTAACTCATGGCATCGCCACTATGTCCGAGCATTCCTATTACCACATTGGTACAAATTAAAGGTGCTGGTACTACTTCTGTAGCATCAGGATTGGTGTTTAACTCTTCGAAATTACTGCAGTTAAACAGGGAAAGCAGAACAAATAAGAAACCTGCTTTAATATATAATAATCTGTGTTTCATGTCATTCATTTTTAAAATAATTAAAAAACCACTTTCAAGTTTAACCCCACATATCGAATGGAGGGATCGCTAAAGTTCTCATATCCTCCATCAGGGTCAGAATATTTAAATTGCTTTGCCCATAAAAATAAGTTTTGACCAATAGCTGACACCGATGCTGATTGCATCATCATTTTTGAACAGATTGTAGTTGGAAGTTTATAAGTTATCGCCAACTCACGGATTTTAAAGAAAGTCGCATCATAAACATCCACGGTTGATGGATTACCACCCCAAGCTGTACCACTATGCAGGGTATTAATGTAGTTCTGATAGGTAGTAGCAACATCATTGGGGACAAAAACGCGGTCGTCGGTAATTATATTCCCATACACATCGTAGGTAGCTGAACCCGATTCAACCATTACACCCTGACCGATATAGTTTCTGCTTCCTGAAACAGTAGCATCGAGGTAACGCTCAGGAACAACCGATTTGGGATGCGACCCAGAACGCCACATATACATTTCGGTTACAGTTTTGGTTAATCCGCCAACCCTTCCATCAATGGAAATACTAGCATCCCAGTTTTTATAGCTTACTCGGTTGGTAATCCCCCAAATCCAATCAGGATCAGAGTAGCCAATATTTGAAGGGTACAATGAATAAAGAGGAACCCCATTTCTGTGGATAATATTTCCTGAAGGGTCGTATTGATAGTCGTAAGTTACATAGGCATCCGTTCTTTTTCCTTCGTCAATCCAGGGGTGATCCTCAATTAATTCATCAAGGGCGGTGTAATAGGTGGCATAAGTAGTCCAGTTAAAGGCTACATCCCAAGTAAGTTCTTTTGTCTTGTACGGTGTAGTATTTAACGTTACTTCCCATCCTTTTTTTGTGTATTCGGTATCGCTGTTGATATAATTATTATAATAACCTGATGCACTACTGATTTCGGCATACTCTAGCCCATCATACTTTCTTTTCTGGTAATAGGCAATATCAACCGATGCTCTGTTTTTATAAATATTTACCGCAGTTCCCAGTTCCCATGTAGCTGAGCCTTCAGCATATACATCGTCATTCCTGATAGTTGTTGGTAATGTGGCGGAGCTCAAAGTCCCCCAGCCATTTTGAGTAATATTATAAACGCTATTAATTTCGTAAATACTTGGAATATCTCTGGCAACCGTCCATGATGCTCTCAGTTTCCATAACGATAACCAATCAATTTCAGGTAAAAGTTCCGAAGCAATAAAACTACCCGATAAAGAGGGGTAAGTGTACATCCGGTTTTTTTTCGAAAGGGTAGAACTCCAGTCGTTACGGTAAGTAGCATCCACATAAATTAGTTTGTTCCACGATAATACCAACCGACCAAATAAACTGTTTACCTGCTTTCTGTATATATTCGATTCCACTATTGGGTTCTCAACAGAACCTGCCAAAGAATAAAATCCAGGAACTTTTATACCGCCCTGGGTACGTGAATCGGTACCCTCATCCTGATTATATGCTATACTTCCACCCAACAATCCATCAATAGAAAATTTTCCAAGTTCATGTATTCCTGTCAATAAAAAATCATTATTGAAACTATAACCCCGTCCCAATCCAATATTATAGGAACCTAAGGTGGATTCGCCCCAAACTTGGTTTCCATTATTAACAACAGTAGCAGAACCTGCACTTATTAGCGAACTCATGGGCACGGTAATCACCTGCCGATTGCTGTACGTATCGTAACCCGAACGAATGGTAGCCTTTAACCAAGGGGCAAAGCTATAACTTAACGTAATGGAGGCGTTTAAAATATCCTTGTCTAAACTGTGTGTCCGTTCGTTTCGGTCAAAATAGGGATTGTTGTTGGTATCGGAAAAACTATTGTTTTGAGATACATTGGGTGTTATCCAATAGTCTTGTAAATCAAGCACGTTAAAATCGGGAGCCGACCAAATTAAAAGGGAATACATTGGGTCGTAACCCGTATAACCATTAAACCCAATATTTGGCGAAGTATGTTTGTTGTACGACATGGAAGATGCTAAAGTAAAATTATCAGCCTTAATGTCGCCACTCATGCTATAGGTAAACTTGTTAAACATAGAGTTTGGATATTGCCCCTTGTTTTGCACTGAAGTGGCCGATACCCTGAAACTCCCTATTTCACTTTGGTGAGAAATATTTATGTTGTTATTTAAAATATAACCGGGCTCTAAAAAATTTTTGAAATTATCTTTTCCAACCGGTAGATAGGGCATTGATTTGCGAACCTTTTCAATCGGATCCCATTGAATGACCATTTGACCTTCCAAAGGAGGCCCCCAGGAGCCGTCACCATTTGTAACCGCCGACAATTCCCCATTTATCAATTCAACTTCGCGTCCGTAAACCGATTGTGCTTCGGGGATTGCCAAAAAACCAGCAGCAAACATATTACTACTATTAAACGAAACGGTTAGCCCCTTTTTTTCACTCCCTTTTTTAGTGGTAATCATAATAGCTCCCGTTTGTCCCCGGTATCCATATAAAGCGGAAGCCGTTGCCCCTTTCAAGATGCTTAGGCTCTCAATGTCATCAGAGGGAATATCTCTTAGAGTCATGTTGGCATAAGGAACCCCATCAATAACTAAAATGGGTTCTTCACCACGAATCAACACGGTAGGTTCTTCGGCAAATTCGGTGCTGTTTAATACATTTAAACCGGCTACTTTTCCTGTAAGCGAGGTTCCCACATCTACGGTTTTTACGGTTTGTAAACCTTCACCCTCGACTGCCTGCACCGAATAGCCAATAGCTTTCACTTCACGTTTAATTCCCAAAGCTGTTACCACTACCTCATCCAAACCTTTGGTGTCCACTTCCATTTTAATATCAACCTCTGATTTGCCCACCAGGGCAATCGTTTGAGTTTTATAACCAATAAAGGAAAAGATTAGGCTGGTATTCGCATCAGGCACTTCTAATGAATAATTCCCTTCAAAATCGGTAATGGCTCCCACACTGGTTCCCTGAATCCGGATGTTTACTCCAGGAAGTGGTTCGTTGGTTCCAATGTCCGTGATTCGCCCGCTTACTTTAATCGGCTTTACCTTCTCCTGCTGAGGGTTATCTTTCTTTGGTGTCAGAATGATTTGCCGGTTGCTGATTACATATTGAATGGTACCATCTTTAAAAAGGTTATCCAGAATTTCGGTGATGGATACATCTTTATAAACAGCATCTACCTTACGCGTTACGTCTATAATTTTTTCGTTCACCAAAAAACTAAAGCTGGTCTGCTTTTCAATCTCGTTCAATACATCATTGAGTGTTACATCTGTCATATTTATCGAAATCCGCTCCGTTTGGGCAACCAAAAGGGTGGGAAGTATCGCAAATGCAACCAGCAATCCAATAAGTTTTCTTGTTATCATACTTGATATTTTAATTTTAACTCCAATAATATTCTAGTATCAAAAACTCCTGTTTTTAATAAATTCATTCACAAAACTGTTATCAAAAGAATAAAATCTATTGGGGAATACCCCCCACGATTTGAGACCCGTAAATTTATCCTGCTCCTGATTTGTTGAATTTTGTTTTCATCGTTATCGTGTAAAGGTTATTTGTTTGCTGCGTAAATAATGATTTTGCGTCTTGAAAAAGTACCGTCATTCAACGGGTTAGGTTCAATTTCTGTGTAATCGATGGGCGACGATATCTTCAGCAGGCGCAACAATTCATTAAGGGGTTCATTTTCAAAGCTGGCCCTGAACCGATATTGTTCTACCGAATCGCCGACAACCTCGATATCAACATTATATTGGCGTCCGATCTTTTTAGCCACATCGCTCAAAAGGTCGTTCCGGAATACCAATTTGCCGTCTTTCCAGGCAATGTGTTTGTAAGTATCTTCTGACTGAACGGAAGCCTTTCCATTCAGGACATTGTAAATTAGATGATCATTTGGTTTTAACGATGAAATAACAACCTGATTCCCTTTTGCATCGGTTTTTGTGACGGCAACTTTCCCTTCAGCCAACGAAACCGATGGGTTTCCATCCTTTGAATAAGCCATGACATTGAAGCGGGTACCTGTAGCTTTCACGCTAAAATAGGCGGTATTCACATAAAAAGGCGATTCGGTATTGGATTTTACCTCAAAATAAGCTTCCCCGGATAAATGCACGGTTCTGCTCTTTTTACCGAACCTGTTGGGGTATTCGATACTGCTGCCTGCATTCAGCCATACTTTCGAACCATCGGGTAAATCAAAGGCGGCAAAGGAACCAAATGGAGCCGAAATTTTGGTATGTTGAGCTTCGGCTTGGGAACTGCTTTTGATTTTACCCAGACTTAACCATAGGGTAGCAATAAGCAAAGGCAGCAATAAAAAGGCAGCAGCCCGATGCCAAAACTGCCAGAAAGTAATTTTTTTATCCCCGGACTCAATCTGTTTTAAAACTTTGGCAAGTGCTTTATCTGTTGAAACGGGAAGTTCTTCGGTCGATTCCCAGAAGTTCTTGATCTGCATGAAGTGAATCCGGTTCTTTTCCGATTGGCGAATCCATGAAATGAGTCTGGCTGCCTCTTCCGGTGTCAAATCCCCATGAAGGAATGAGGCAATCAATGAATCTATATCGGTGTAATTGTTTGTGTCCATAAATGTTATTTCAATTAAACGACGTTTCAAAAAAGAAACCCCACATTCATATTGTCACTTTTTTTTTTCAGAAGTAATTTTTTTATCTCAACGTTATAAAAGCCACAACCAGCAATAGGAAATCTTTGAGTTCCTCCCTTAAAAGCAAAAGAGCTTTGCTAATCCGCACCTCCACCGTACGGACCGAAACCTCAAGTTTTTTGGCAATTTCCTGATAATTAAGGGCCTCAAATCGGTTCATTTTAAATGCTTGGGAATACGGTTCAGGGAGTTTAGCCAGTGCTTCATCCAATTTATCTTGAAGTTCGGAATGCAAAATATAGTTTTCGGTATTGTTTTCCGATAAAACCGGGTGTTCCAAAATAACCGATGCAAAATTTGTTTTGACTTTCAGATGCCGCAACCAATCGAGGCTCTGATTTTGGACAGATTTCAGCAGGTATGATTTTAACGATGTTTGAACAACCAATCCATTGCGGTGTTCCCAAAGTTTTAAAAAACGATCCTGAACAATCTCTTCAGATGCTTGCAGGTTGCGGGTAAAGCTAAAGGAAAAAACCACCAAATCCTTGTAGTATTTTGTAAATATAAAGGTAAATGCCGATTTATCATCGTTGCATAACCTTTCCACAAGTTGGTTGTCATTACTATTGGCTTGAATTATCATGCTATAACCACCTTTTGGATTCATTCATGTTTCGAATTTATCTTTTTTTCACGAAACTTTCTTGATTATTAGCAATACTGTTTTGTTAAAAAATAGTTATCTGGTGTGGAACCTTTGGTACATCAAGCCATTCATGAGATGAAAACAATGAATAGGAATTATCAGGTATGTTGCAAAACAAGGATTTGATTGGGGTTGGCAGGAAACATCATAATCGATCTGCTTATTTCAACACTCATACAAAATAAAAAGAGTTTATTCAACGGAAATATTACCGCTAAATAAACCCTTAAATATTTTCAGATCATTTTTATAAATAGATACTTTTTAGTGTTGGCACTGGTGTCCGTGATCATGCCCATGGTGATGATGTTCATGGGTTCCACATAGAATAAGAGAATCCTTTACCTTGCCCTCCAGGTAATCGGCAATTACCTGTTTGGTTTCGCCCCGGCATCCCCGGATGACTTTGATATCGGCAAACATCACTTTGTTATAGGCTCCCTGACCCATGTTCCCCGCTAACATTATATCCACGCCTTTGGTTTTTAATTCGCTTACTATGTCCGATTTACAACCGCAACCCTGTAAGGATGGAACAACTTCTTCGGAAAGTATTTCTTTTTCCTCAACCGTATAAACGGTAAAATACTCGCAATGTCCAAAATGGTCGTCAACCTGGCCGTTTCGTGTTGGAATGGCAATTTTCATATTTCAAAATTTTAAAAGTTAAATTCTATTTTCGATTAACGTTCGGTTTCTTTTGCTGGTTCAACCTCCCTTGCTGAATCTGGTTCCAGATGGAAATTTGCCGGGTGCTCAAACCGAATGGCTTTCCCGTGAATAAGGGCACTGGCAATTTTCTGATGCGCTAACATCAGTATCCGTCCGAAGGTCTGCCTCGAAATTTTCATCCGTAAAGCAGCTTCCTCCTGATAGAGTCCCTCAAAATCCGCCAATCTTATGGCCTCAAATTCATCGAGCCCCAAACTTTCCTCTTCCATTTCACGGAGTGGAATCCCCACTGGCTTGTAATAGGTAATGTTTGGAATATTTTCAATATGTCGGTAACATTTAGTTCTTGGCATATGCTCAATTTAAGGTGGTGCAAATATAAGCATATGCTCAATATAAACATGAAATTCAGAAGAAAACTTTATCTAGGGGTCTGCTAAAAAACTCCGAAGGAGTTGAATGTTAATAACCACAGGTTGCCACCCGTGGCATTCGCCAAATTATAAAATTGACCCCGAAGCGGGTCAAATAACTGAATACTAAAAAATTGAATCCTTTCCGGGTTCACTCTTTATTCTTCACCCAGCATTACCATATGGGGTTATTCAGCTTAAATTCTTTCAGAATTTTAAATGCAAGCGTTTTAAATGAATTGCCTTGAAAAGCTTGTAGCAAAAAACATTGCATTATGTTGTAAATCACATTAAATGTGTTTATTGTTAGTTTCTCAGCAAGCCCTAACTAAAAATTTGCACCTCTCAGATAAAAAAAAGCGCCGGAAAACCCGACGCTTTTCAGTAATAGTATTTTTCTACTAATAGAATTCTGAACGACGATCTATTATTTTGGCAGCTTCTTTTACAGCTTCAAATACTTGGTAATTTACCCTCGAACGGTACGAACGGGCCATCAGGTTCTTTTCGCTGGTTGGATCAACAGTAGTTGGGTTTTGTACATTTTTAACCTGCACCACATACACACCATTTTTACCTTCAATGGGCTCGGAAATTTTGTTGGCAGGTAAAGTTACAACAGCAGCCTGTAGTTCAGGTTCAAAACCAACTCCCGAAACAGTATATGCTGCAAAATTTGCATTTACTACCTCTTTTACCACGGTTTGTAGGTTTCCGGCAACTGATTGCAAACTGCTTGCATTTTTCGATGCCTCAGCCATTTTCTCAATCAGGTAGGCCGCTTTTTTGCTCTTTTTAATTTCACGTTCTACGTCCACTTTCACTTCATTCAATGAGGCAATACCTTCTTCCTGAACACTTTTCAAGGCAGCAATGACAAAGAAATCACCAAATTCTAAAATTTCTGACACCGTACCTTTTTCCGATTGATAGGCCCAACGCACCAAAGAACGAGAGTTTTCAAGGTTTGCAACAAGTTTATCCTCCTTTTTGAGCGAGGCTACTTTTAAGGTATATCCTTCTTTTTCAGCAGCCGTTTTGAATGAATTGAAATCGCGGTTCGATGCTCCAAACTTGCTGGCTTGGGCATAAGTGTTTTGATATGTTTTTGAACTGGCAACAACGGTTTGAGCCAATGTGGCAATTTGTACTTTTTCAGTCTTCTTGCTTTGGTCAACCACCTCAAGGACATGTGCGCCAAATTGTGTTTCAACAGTAACCATATCCCCAATTTTGCCAAAGAAACAAGCATCGTTGAAAGGTTTTACCATCTCTCCGGCTTTAAACCAGCCTAAATCGCCACCTGTGGGAGCTGACCCATCCTGAGAATATGCTTTAGCTAATTCTGCAAAGTTTCCTCCCTTTTTAATCACATTCAACAAACTGTCGGCTTTAGCTTTTGCATCTATACCAGCCTCAGATCTGATTAAGATATGGCGGGCTTTCACTGAATCGGGGACGTTTTTAAATTCAACTACTTTCGAAATTTTATAGGCGTTATCTTCTTTGTATGGGCCATATACGGTTCCGGCTTCGCTATCAAACAGATTGGCGATTGATGCCGTCAATTCATCTTTGGTATAATAGGTTCCATCGAAAGGGATATCTGAATTTAAGCTGATGTATTGCTCGTTATTCTCGGTCTGAATAAATTCAGCTTTGGCATTTTCAATCATTTTCAACGTCTCGCGGTCATCATCGGCCGATGGTAATACCTGGAACGTTACGTAATTGATTTCGCGTTGCTCGGTTTGTTTGAATTTCTCGGTGTTTTCGTCGTAATATTTTTGCATATCTTTTTCAGTAAACGAAATCAAACTATCTGAAACCGTGTTGTATTTAATGGTCACGTAATCAAAATCCACTTTTAATCCTTTGTTCTCAACCTCTTTCTTAGCCTGAACAGTGGTCGAAATCATGGCTTTTTCAATTAACGTATTGTATTTCTGGTTGATTTTTTCCTGAGCCAGGGCCTTTTCAAAAGCTGTCCATGAAGCTTTTGCCTGACCTGAAGGATCCAATTCCATATTTTTTAGAAACTGAATAACCAAAGCCCGGTCGAACTGCCCGGTTTGTTGGTTTTGAAAAATCGGAATTTGTTTAATCTGAGGGTCAATGTTGTTTCCCTGAACGATGTCAAAAAGTTCATCGCCACAAATGCCAATACCTAATTCATCCAGTTCATCTTCCATTACCACGTCGCGGACCATTTGTTCCCAGGTCTGATCCTGAAGTTGATCCATAACGGTTTGTTCAACAGATGTTTGTCCTGTATTGCGTTTGTAATTTTCGATGTTTTCATCTATTTTTTCCTGATAGGTTTGAATGGAAACCGATTTACCACCAATTTCGGCCACGTTTGTACGTGAACTGTTAAAAAGGGTGCTGCCCGATGTGAGTAAATCGCCCATGATGAATGCTAATAACGCTAAGCCGATTACTATGGATACTGCTAGCCCGGCATTGTTTCTAATTTTCTGTAATGTTGCCATTTGTCTTTATTCTAATTGATAATCGTATTACGTTGATTTTTTCAGGCTACGAATATAATAAAATTTAAATTATCTAACCGGAATTCAGGTTTTTATTAATCATACGGTTAAATTACTGAATTTAAACGATTAAGGTAATTATTCCTGAGGTTTTTATTGGAAATAAGAGGACGGTTTTGTGGGCAATTAATGAATTTTTAAATGAACCAATTCAATTTTGGTATTTGTAGCCTTAAGTATTTTAAAATTAAATTGTTCAATTGTCACCATGTCGTTTATTTTGGGAATGGAACCATGATGTTTGAGAATCAACCCGGCAATGGTTTCGTAGTCATCGGAAACCGGGAAATTGAGGTTGTATTTTTCATTCAGATCATCAATTTCCAACCTACCTGAGAATCGGAATTCATTGGACCCCAGCAGGGTTTCTTCCAATACAACTTTATCGTGCTCATCCTGAATATCTCCAACAATTTCTTCCAAAATATCTTCCATGGTAACAATACCGGCTGTACCACCAAATTCATCTACCACCAGTGCCATGCTTTTCTTGTTTTGGATGAAAAGCCCTAACAACTTGTTTGCCGGCATAGTTTCGGGCACAATGGGAATTTTACGAACCATGCTTTTAATATTTTGCGGCTTCTCAAAAAGGTCGATGCAGTGGGCAAATCCAATAATGTTATCAATGGAATCCTGGTAAACCAGAATTTTTGAATACCCTGTTTCGGTAAACCGTTGCTTTAAAACCTCCACACTTTCATCGATAGAAACGGCTTCCAGCTCAGTCCTAGGCACCACGCATTCCCTCAACCTGATGTCGGAAAAATCGAGGGCGTTCTGGAAAATTTTTACATCATGTTTCAATTCATGAGCTTCCAGTTGTTCCTCTTGGGTTTCGCTAACCAGGTGATCGAGGTCGATTTTTCCAAAAGTGGGCGTGTTTTCTTCATCTATTTTTACACGGAACAAATAGCGGAGTATCAAGCGCGAAAGCCCTGTGGTAAGACGGGCTATCGGAAAAAAAATCAGGTAAAACACAAACACAGGAAGTGCAAATAGCCGCAACGTCTGGTTGGGATTAATCCGGAAAATGGTTTTAGGCACAAATTCGCCAACTACTAATATGATTAACGTGGATATTAAGGTTTCAAGAAATAAAATCACCCCTTCGCTTTTTGTAAATGAATGAATGGCTGGCTCTAAAAGGACTGCCATAAACATACTATAGATAACCAGCACCACATTGTTACCAATAAGCATGGTACTAATGTATTGCGAAGGATTCTCAGAAAAAATATTGATGATTCCCGAATGAAACAGGTTCTGCTTTTTGTCGAGCTCTATCCGCAATTTATTGGCCGAAACAAAGGCAATTTCCATCCCTGAAAAAAAGGCCGACAGCACTAGTGTAACCAATATAATTAAATAGGGGGTCATTGCGTTTTTTTTACGAATGTATAAATATTTTGGGAAAGGTGAAGCCGTTTATCGAAATAGCTTGCCTTAAAAGGTTTATGTATCCGATTTCCCAACTCGTTCACGGTGGCGCGATGAGTAAAAGAACAATGCCACCGCAGCAAAGAGATAAAAAGGCAAAGCCGGCTGAAAACCACGGTTTACATTTTCATAAATGGCAATACCTAATGTCCCTAATGCCACGAGTAACCAAATAACCTCAAGGATGTACTTTAGGGTCTGTAGGATTTTTAATTTACTCATTTTCCTGAATGTTTATTGTACCCCGCATATTCACAAGTTCCCATGAACTGAAGGTTTGATCCGATTCAAACCCATCTCCATAAAAAATTCCGTCGGCAGTATTGATTTTCACAAATTGGTCGGACATGATTTTTTTCTCGTTCTGGAGCCAAATCAGGTATTCGGTGTTAAGTGTTTCGCCTTTTTCGTTGGTAGCCACTACATTAAATTTAGCAATCCAACGGCCTTCATCCTCGTAATAAATGGAATAATCTGCCCTAATGGTGGAAGTGATGCTCCCCTCTTGGTTGTAAAATGTTAAATCCATTCCTTCGGGAAACTCCAGTTGCGATTTACCTTTATCCTGAACATACCGGTTCAGTAATGGTGCTTTCATCAGTATGTTATTGATGCCATTAGTGGTATAATACATCTCGATATTTCGGGCTGAAACAATTGCCGAATCTTGTTTGGCCGTAAGTTCCTGTACCTTTTTAATATCGTTCTCGCAACTGGCAAAAAACATCAAAACCCCTATAATTACAGGGGTTTTGAAAAGTAAATTAACAATATTTTTAAATTGCTTTTTCAATCAGTCAATTTGTTAGAAACGTACCTTTGTTGTAATATTAATCCATCCACCTACGGTGTATGAGTCACCTTCTTTGGTACCTACCTGCATAAACCAATCTTCGTTTTTGGGGAAATATTGGCTATAGGTAGCAATCAATTCATTAGCTTGCTCAACTAAAGCGGTATCAACTTGTTTGGCTTTAATAAAATTATCTACAGCTAACCAAAACACGGAATTTTTTTCAATGGGTTGTTCCCCTATTCCTTTTGTGGCGGCGTAAGCTTTCCCAATCATGATATATGGGCGGCCATCGGCAGGATTTAATTTCAGAGCTTCAAGAGAAAGTTCACGAACCTTGGGATAGTTCTCCATAGCCATGGCCAATGTGCTCCATTCGTACAAATAGAGAGCTTTGGTGATAGGGTCCTGTTCCAGACGGGTTGCTTCATCATAATAATTATCGGCTTTTGGGTATTGCTGGGTTTTCAGGAATAACCGCGCCAGATTATGGGCCGCCTCGGCACTAGGTTCCAAACTGTATAATTTTTCTGACGCTCTGGCAAATAATGGAGCCTCGGTACAATCTGACTTGTTTAACAACTTGGTCACTTTCTTCAACCAATCAATATTGCCATTGTTTTCGGCGCATTTGACTTCAAAAATGGCAATTAAAGCATCACAGGTAGCTGCACCGCTTTCTGAGAACAAAGCTTCAACATTGCTTACGGAGGTGACTATGTTTTCCAATTCTTTGGTGGCTTTGTCGGCGTCTCTGCTCCCTGATGAAACAATATTTTTATTGAACAGGGTAGTTTTGTCTAAGGTTTCCATGGAAAAGGTGTAAGCTTCTATCACTTCGGCTCCTTCTATTTTTGAGGTTTTATATAATGCTACAGCCGTTTGCATATAAATGGTTACCACTGCTGCTTTACTTTCCTGACCTTCCAGTTGCATGGCCTCTTTTAACATGGGGTACACCAACTCTGCCGAAGCATCGCCTTTATAACCATACAAATCGGCTCCTTTATAACTTAATACCGGTCCCCGGTCGCCAAAAACTTCAATCCTTTTATCGTAAACCATCAGCAGCGTATCAATTAATTTATCCTTATTGGCATCGTTTTTCTCTAGGGCAATTAAGTTTTTATAAATGGTTGCCCCTTTGATAAAGGTGTTTTTACTTGCCTGCGGGCAATGTCTGTAAACTTCGCGCCAAGGTTTTACGGCATCTTTAAAGTTTTGCTGTTTGTAGAATTCAGAATAAAGGGAGATGTTTTTGGCGCATTCAACCCGCTCCGCGCTGTCTTTCCCGTATTTGGGGTCTTCCCAGGGTTGTTTGCCTTGCCCTACTGCACTTATTGCCAATGCAATTACAGCAATTAGCGAAATAGTAGTTTTAAAAAAAGTAGCCTTCATTGTTATTATATTTTAAATTAACGAACCTAAATAATTGGCAAAGATAAATTTTAAGTTAAAAATACATAAGTTTCGTCCAATAAAATTTTGTCAAAAGCTCTGTCACTAATTTGATTATTAGTCTAAAAACCAGAACAAATATTTGGCCAAAGTATTTTAAAGAGTCCCTCTGGTATTTAACCACCTATAAAGAATCAGATTTAACCCTTTTTGTACTAATAAAGCATCGGAGTGAAACGGTGATTTTAATTTGTTTTCAAACATTGATGCAAATCCACCGGTTAACACAATTTTCAAGTTTTGATAAATCGCCTGATAGTGCTGAATATATCCGTTAATCTCAAAAAGTATCCCATTCTGCACCCCGCCTTCGATAGCAGTTTTTGTAGTTGTTGGGGTAAGTTCAGCCTCAACCACAGGTTCCAGTAATGGCAATTTCCCGGTGAATTGATGAAGGGCACGATACCTGAGCTCAGGGCCGGGTGAAATAATCCCTCCCATAAAGGTTCCATGTTCACTCACAAAGTCGATGGTAATGGCTGTTCCAATATCAATAATTAAAACCGGTAACCCGTAAAATTGATGATTAGCTGCCACAGCTCCAGCTATACGGTCTTTACCGAGCGTGTGCGGTGTTTTATAATTTATCGTAATGGGCAACGGAAGTTCAGCGTTCAGTTCAATAACCGGAAAATCCGGGGGCAAAAACTGACTTACAGTATTAAGGCCCACTCCCCGGGTATCGGAAAAAATCCCATTCTTCAGGTTATAATCCTGAAAAAGTGAAGCCCATGGAATTTCATTGAGGTGGTTGTTTTGGGTTTGGCAAACGACTGTTGAACCTTCAAAAACAGAGACCTTACATTGGGTGTTGCCCACATCGATAATCAGGTTCATAAAAGTGGCGTTTATTTTTGAATCAGTTCCAACAGGTGGTTGAAAAAGAGAATTCTTAATGAAAGACCATCCCGGGTATTATAAATCAGGCGGACCGAATAAACATTTTTTCCTTCACCTAATGTCCACTGCCGCTCAAAAAAACCATTGTTGAAACCGGTTTCATCTTTAACCGTCATTTCCCCCAGGTTTTCGTCATCCCATCCGTAAATCTTGAAAAGTTTATGTGTCAGTTTTTTAATATTTGCCATATTGGTGTGATCCGGTTCAGCTGGAAAGTTAACATTGATGTGGTTGCTACCTACAATGTTTTTTTTGTCGTTAAAAACCCTAAATACCACTTTGTTGAAAAGATCGATCTCAATCCAGGGAAGCACTTTTTCGTATTCAATCATGAACAGCCCTTCCTGCTCCTCAAAGGAAATCTCTTCGTAATCTTCCTCGTAAAAAAAGGTGGTCAAATCGAAGGTGAAAAGCTCGATAATATTTTTAGGCTCTTTAAACAAACCAAATGCCGACATATCTTTTTCCCATTTGCAAGTCACAAAAATAACAATTATTCATAGATTCGATTTTTTTTGTGCTTATTTTTCAATGGGTTGTGAATGGTCTTGGCATCAAATTAAAGTCCCTTATCAAAAATGGCGGCCTCAATGAAAATGAAACCGCCGTTTTTGATGGAGAAAATTTAGGTTTTATTTTAAATAGGTATCCAACCACCTGAAAAACTCACGCTGCCAAAGAATGGCATTCTGGGGTTGGGTCACAAAATGGGTCTCGTCAGGAAAATAAAGCAAACGGCTGGGAATTCCCCGTAATTGCGCTGCATTAAAAGCTTGTAACGATTCAGTGTAGGGAATCCTAAAATCCTTACCCCCGGTGATGATCATGATGGGGGTATCCCAGTTTTGCACAAAACGGTGGGGCGAATGTGCATAAGCCTTTTGAGCCACTTGGTTCTGCATATCCCAATACATGCCACCCATATCATGATTTGGGAAAAAAGTTTCTTCGGTGACTCCTGCAAAACTTTCCAAATTGTACATACCGCAATGCGAAATAAAAGCCTTAAACCTTTTTTGATGATGCCCGGCCAAATAAAAAACGGAATAGCCTCCATAACTGGCTCCCACGCATCCCAAGCGGTTGGCATCCACAAATGGCTCGATTTTAATGGCATCAATGGCCGAAAGGTAATCATCGATGTTCTGTCCATAATAATCAGTGGAGATTTGCGCATTCCATTCCTCGCCGAACGAAGGCAATCCCCGACGATTGGGTGCTACCACAATATAATCGTTGGCTACCATCATCTGGAAATTCCACCGGAACGAGAAAAACTGGCTAACTGCCGATTGGGGGCCTCCCTGGCAATACAACAGGGCCGGATATTTTTTATTAGCATCGAAGTTGGGAGGATAAATCACCCACACCAGCATTTGTTTGCCATCGGTGGTTTTTATCCAACGTTCTTCCGATTTTCCCATCTTGATGTGTTTGTAAATCTCCTGGTTCACAAAAGTAAGCTGCGTCTCTTCGCCGGTTTGCAGGTTGATGGTAAAAAGTTCCGTAGCCATGGCGTGGTTCATTTTTGCCCCCACCATTACATTGCCTGCTTTTGAGAAATTGGTATAATCGTGCATCCCTTTGGTTAGCTGGGTAAATTCTTTGGTATCCAGCTTTACCTGATAAATTTGATGCGTGGCATGGAATCCGCTGATAAAATATACGGTGCTTCCATCTTCGGACCAAGCATAATTCGAAGCATTTTGATCCCAGGTTTCATTGATGATCTCTTTGGTACCTGTGCCAATATCCATAACCACCAAGCGCTCTTTGTCCGACTCATAGCCATCGGTTTTCATGCTTAGCCAGGCTATTTTTGAACCATCGGGAGCAAACACCGGGTTTTTATCGTATCCCATATTGTCGGACGAAATATTTTTAACCTCACCATTTTCAAGCTGATACAGATAAATATCGGAATTGGTACTAACCGCAGAAGCACGTCCATACAATTTTTTGCATGTATAGGCGATGGCCTTTCCATCAGGGCTCCAGCATACTTCCGATTCATCGAAATAGGGAGCCAACGGGGAATCCCACTTTTCACCTTCCAAAATATCTTTACCTGGTTTTACCAGTCCTGTTCCGATTTCCGAAATAAAGATGTGCGAGTAACTATAATCGGTCCAGTCGTTCCAATGGCGGTACATCAAATCATCGGCTTCTAAAGCATTGGCTTTGGGTAAATCGGGATTCTGTTCCACAATGGAATTCTCCAACTTGACATCTTTCAAATAGAGCAGGTGTTTGCCATCAGGTGACAATCTGAAAGCATTTACGCCTCCTTCAATATCGGTAAAGGGCACACGGGCAGAGCCATCGGGGTTCATCACCCAAACCTGGTAATCCCCATACCGGTTCGACAAAAAGGCAATTTGTTTTCCGTCGGGAGTCCATACCGGAGAAACATCCATAAAGCGATCCTCGGTCAGTTTTTTTGGAGTACCGCCAGTGGCAGGTACCACATAAATATTGGATGTCTTTTTCAACGTTTTGGCATCGTAATAGGTGACACTGTAAAGCACCGATTGTCCATCGGGTGACAGTTCCCCGCCAGAAAGGCGGCCAAATTTCCAAAGAATTTCAGGTGTCAGTATTCCTTTTTCAATTTCTTCAGCAGTTAAGGAGCCACTAAAATCGGAAACCTCTTCGGTTTTGATTTCCATTTTATTCGATTGGCACGATGCGAGAGCCAATCCGGTAAACAACCATGACCAAAATAGTTTTTTCATCCGTCTCGCTTTTATTGGTTAAGTTTCAGTTTGTATGTTTTTTATTTTTTATCCAACCGGTTGAGCCCCTTAATGGCCAAGTCGAAGTTGGGACGTTGTTCCAGGGCCCTCATAAAATAAGCTCGGGCTTCCGGGGTGTTCCCGGATTTTTCAAAGCAAAAACCTTTGTTGTAAAGGGCTTCGGGATAATTTGGCTTAAACATCAGGGCACTGTCAAAATGGCTAATGGCTTGGTTGTATTCGCCATAAAAAACCATATCAATATAACCTAAGTTGTAATGAACCGCCGGAATTTCTTCCGAAACCTCATCCAATAAATACCGGTAAGCTTTAATGGCCTCCTCAATCTTTTCGGTTTGCTGGTAAAACATAGCCTTGGCATACAGTGCCTCATAGCTGTTGGGGATGATGCGCAGCGCATTTTGGTAATAGTCGATGGCAATTGGGTTCAACCGTTTTCCAAAAAGCAAACCCAACTGCATATAGGCATCATAATAATCGGGTTCGCGCTCCACGGCTACCTGAAAACTGGTGATGGCTTTGGCCGTGTCGCCGGTTTCAAGAAATACCATCCCTTTGGTAAAATAGGTAGGCCCATACTGTGGATCGGCTTGTTGCGACTGGTTTAAATAGGTGATGGCTTTTTTATAATCCTGAATATAAAAATAAAGATTCCCCAAACGGTACAAAATATCCCGGTTGTTGGGAATCAATTGATTCCCCTTTTGCAGGATGCGATCCACGGCTTCCGATTTGCCAAGCTGTAAATAATAATCGGCCAGTTGGTTGTAGAACAACGGATTTAATGAATCCAGATGGTTGGCCAGCAACAAGTCGTCCATGGCTTTGGATAGGTTCCCGGTTTTAATATACAACTGAGCCCTGTCTGCAAATAGTCCGGCATCCGTCGGATTTTTTCGAATCAGTTGGGTTACCGAATCAATTTGTAGCGAATCTATCGGCAGGTTTCGTTCATCGGGTGGGTTTTCCATTTTTTTTTGTTGGCACGATACCAAAAACAAGCCCACGGCAATCATCAAAAAAGGATAGTTCATTTTACAAAAATTTTATTCAATCGTTTCTGATCCAATGCTGCGCAAATTAGTGTATTCTGATGAAAATTCCATGTTTGGAGGGTTACAATTTCATCCGGTGCGAGGAAGTGTGAAGATGTTATTCAAACAGTTCTTTTCCGGGGTCCTTTAAAAATCACGGTTCTAATCTTTTTCAGGCAGCATCTTGTTTGCATCACTAATACATTCACTATTCCGGTGTAATGAGCGATAAGGTATGCAAAGCCCGTTCTACCGTTGCCACCTGGTCAAAGGTCAAACTCAGCTTGTTGTTTTTTTCCTGCATCCGGCAGGTGTTGCGGTATTTCTGGATGCTGTGCAAGATGTGCTGAAATGTAGTCGTTTGAAAAAACAGCGATTTCTCGTCGGAGATAAAGTAGCAGGTCATCTTTCCATTCTTGAGCATAACACGTTCCATGCCTAGATTTAGAGCTTTCCAGCGCAACCGGACAATCTTTAGAAGTTCCTGGGTAGGTTCGGGCAAAGGGCCAAACCTATCGGCAAGGTTAGATTCAAATTGTGTCAATTCCTCCTCGTTCCCTAAGGCATCAAGCTTGCGGTACAGATTGATCCGTTCCGGGATGCTGCTGATATATTCATCGGGTATAAGCAACTCAAGATCGGTGTCAATAAAGCAATCGTTCACAAAACGCATCTGGGCCAACGCTTCCGGGCTAATTTCGGCATGATCCGTGGAAGTTTCCGGTTGGTAAGCTATATCTTTAAGTTCGTTTTGCCTGAGTTCTAACAAGGCCTCATCCAGAATTTTCTGGTAAGCTTCAAAACCCAAATCACCGATAAACCCGCTCTGTTCGGCTCCCAAAATATTGCCGGCTCCCCGGATATCCAAATCCTGAAGGGCAATGTTAAACCCGCTTCCCAGTTCCGAAAAATCCTCAATGGCTTTCAAACGCCGCCGGGCCTCGTTGGTTAATGAAGTTATCGGTGGAGCCAGCAGGTAACAAAAAGCCTTCTTATTTGACCTCCCCACACGCCCCCGCAATTGGTGCAGGTCGCTCAACCCATAATTTTGGGCTTGGTTGATAATGATGGTGTTGGCATTCGGAATATCCAACCCCGACTCAATGATAGTAGTAGCCACCAACACATCGAACTTTCCGTTGATAAAATCGAGCATCTTGGTTTCCAGAGTTCTTCCCTCCATCTGTCCGTGGGCAAACAACACCCGGGCTTCGGGATTTAACCTTGAAATCAGGTTTGCCACCTCGTGGATGTTTTCAACCCTGTTATGGATGAAGAAAACCTGCCCGTTCCTACCCAATTCATAGTTGATAGCCTCCTGAATGATGCTCTCGTTAAAGGTGTGCAATTCGGTAAGAATGGGTTGCCTGTTTGGAGGTGGAGTGTTGATGATGGAAAGGTCGCGGGCACCCATCAACGAGAACTGCAAGGTGCGCGGGATGGGTGTGGCCGTTAACGTAAGCGTATCTACATTGGTTTTCAACTGTTTCAGTTTTTCTTTAACGGTTACCCCAAATTTCTGCTCCTCGTCAATAATCAGCAGACCCAAATCCTTAAAAGAAACCTCCTTCCCCACCAGTTTATGCGTACCAATCAGGATATCTATCTCTCCGATTTTAAGTTTTTTCAGGATATCGGTTTGTTCTTTGCCTGTTCTCAGGCGGCTGAGGTAATCCACGTTACACGGGAAATCCAGCAACCTGTCCGAAAAAGTTTTATAATGCTGCAATGCCAAAATGGTGGTTGGCACCAACACGGCTACCTGTTTGTTGTCGGCAACAGCTTTAAAAGCTGCCCGTATGGCAATTTCGGTTTTACCAAAACCCACATCGCCGCAGACCAGCCGATCCATGGGGGTAATTTCCTCCATATCGGCTTTCACTGCTTTGGTGGCCTTCGATTGATCGGGAGTATCTTCATAAAGAAACGAAGCTTCGAGCTGCTGATTCATAAACGAATCATGCGAAAAGGCAAACCCCTTCAGGGCTTTCCGTTCGGCATACAGCTTGATTAAATCTTTGGCAATATCTTTTACCTTACTTTTGGTTTTGGCTTTCAGGTTTTGCCAAACAGCCGAACCCAGTTTGTGGACAAAAGGCTCCCCGGTATCTTTTCCTTTGTACTTCGAGATGCGGTGCAGCGAGTGGATGCTCACAAACAGCACATCGTTATCGCGGTAAACCAGCTTAATGGCCTCCTGGTATTTGCCGTTAATCTCCATCTTGTGCAATCCGCCAAATCTGCCGATGCCATGATCGATATGAACCACATAATCGCCCGGGTGCAGGTTCGTCAGTTCAGCCAGGGTAAGCGACTCCCGTTTGGTGAATCCGGTACGGATGTTGAATTTATGAAAGCGTTCAAATATCTGATGGTCGGTAAAACAGGCAATTTTCAGATGGTGATCGATAAACCCTTCGTTCAGGGTCTGATGAACCGACCGGAAATCAGCTTTTACATCACGATCGTGAAAAATGGCCGAAAGGCGATCAATCTGCTCCGGATTATCGGACAAAATATAGTTCTGGTAGCCATGTTGCTGGAAATCGTTCAGGTGGTTTGCCAGCAAATCGAATTTTTTGCGGAAAGCCGGTTGCAGTTCTGTATCGAACGAGAACCGAATGGTGCCGTCAAAATATGGGGTTCCCCCAAACTCAAGTACTGTACGGTTGGTAAGGCTCTGAATAAGCTCATCTCCGGTAATAATCACCTCGGGTAGTTTTTTGCCATCCAGCAACAGATTCGGTTCCGATGCCAGGTTTTCCAATATCTGATTCAATCGGTCTGCTGTGAAACGTAAATCGTCAAACGCAAAAAGGGTGGGTTGCCGAAAAAAATCAAACAATGGAATCCGCTGCTCTCCATCAAGCTTTTCCTGGATGTTTGGAATAATGGAGACTTTGGTTGGTGTTGATTTGGTCAACTGTGTTTCAATGTCAAAATAGCGGATAGAATCTACCTTGTCGCCAAAAAAGTCGATGCGGAAAGGTTCTTCCCCGGCAAACGAAAACACATCGATCAAACTCCCGCGCAACGCGAACTGGCCAGGTTCATACACAAAGTCTGTGCGCTCAAATTCATATTCAGTAAGCAATTCCAGAATAAAATCCATGGAAAGGGAATCGCCGGTTTTGATGGCAAAGGTGTTCGATATAAGCCTCTCCGGGGCAAGCACCTTTTCCATTAACGCCTCTGGGTAAGTAACTACCAAAAGCTTTTCGGTGACATTACTTATTTTATTCAGGACATCGGTCCGCAGCAGGATATGGGAACTGTCCGTTCGCCCGTACTGAATTGACCGTTGGTAGGAGGAAGGCAGAAATTCCACCAAGTCGTTGCCAACAATGGTTTGTAGGTCGTTATAAAAATAGGCGGCTTGTTCTTTGTCGGCAATGGTAATCACCAGATTGCGGTTGTTTTTGGTAAAAAACGAACCCACCAGCATGGCCGCCGACGAACCTTTCAATCCAGTAAGGTAAGCCTTTCCTTTTTTCTCAAGTGCCTGATGTATCTCTGTAAGTTGAGGAAGTTCCAGGTACCTGTTCTTTATTTCCAGAATTTTCAATTTCTTATTTTTTTACCTCGGCAAATTTAGAACAAACCTTGAATCCGCAGCATATTTTTAAATTGCTAATAATCATCCGATGACTGATTTTGCAAATAGTGATATAAATTGCTGTTAATTAACAAGCCCCCGAAATTATCGGGACAGGCTGTCGGATGATACTTGCAGGTTTTTGAGAAAATAAAAAAGCCACCGGATTTTTCCTGTGGCTAATTGAATGTATGTTTTTTCATTGTTTATTCATTGCTTTCGCCATCATTTATGGCTATCAGGTGGATGGGGATTTTTTTAAGCTTGGCATAAATTTCACCTTCCGACAGAATATCATCATCATCAAGGTTGTAATGCCACCGGATTTCAATGTTACTCCCCGATTTGTAGAATTCCTCCAACTTGGTCAATAGCAGCGAAACCATTTTTGCCGATGCCGAATTCAGGTAGTCTAATTTGAAATTGAATACCAAAGGTTGGTGAATTTTACCCAAATTTTGATCAATCCACTGCAAAACGGGCTCATACGTTTTTACCACATTTTCAGGCAACGACCGTCCTGAAATCTCGTAGATGTTGTTTAGCGGATCAAAAACTATCTGAGGCGTTTTTGTAGTCCGGTCCACTATCAACGGGGTTATATTATTCATAGGTTTTTATTTTGCTAAATAAAGGTACAATATACTAATTTTTCAATTGACATGATTTTTTTTTGACTTACCTTTTTTTAAGGATGAATTTTCCCGGTTCAATAGATTTCTGACGGTAATGTAACCAATGGCACTTACCAGAACTGCCCCCAGTACATAAAAAATCCCAATAAACAAAAACAGCCAATACCCCTTTTGATCAGTGGCTACTTGATGGTTGATCCCGTGGTAAGCTTTGTTCATGTTCACATATACAAAAAGAGTTACTGCCACATAAAGTAAATTTGCCAACAAAATTAAATTTTTCCGGCGGGTAAAATAAAATCCCACAAAGCTGATTACTAACAATGGGACAAAAAAAGATATGTTTGCAAGGGTAACGCGTTTTTGGAGCAGTAGAAAATCTGAAATAGATAATCCCGTTTGGTTTTCGAGGATGGTTGATTGCATGGTCAAACACAATTTTACTAAAAAAATACCAGCCACCAACCAAAGACCTAAAAAGACGAGTAAATTGATTTTTTGTTTATCCATAACCATAGTAAAAAGGTGCCCCAAATGTACAAACTTTTATTTAGTTTTCCCCTTTATCGTTAAATCCTATTTGACGGACTAATTATTTTAAAATCAGCCAAATTAGATGGTTGCAAGAAGTTTTCGTATTCAAAAAAAAATCTTTCAACGACTTATGTAACCGTTCATCGGTTTTTTCTTCTTTAGTTTATCATACTGTCAGAAATTTGATTGTATAAAATCCTTAAAATGAAGAAGCCATGAAAACCCCAATGTCTCATCCCCTCTTTTTTTTATGCCTGATATGGCTGTATGGCGCACCTACCCATGAAGTAAAAGCACAACCATTGGTTCCTGTGGAAGTTGCCGCTTGCCAGGATTTTTTTGGTTCCATCCGTGAAGGAAAAATTGAATTAATTGAAGATTGCCTGAGCCAAAGGCCAGAATTCATCTCCCGTCCCGACGAAAACAGGAAAACCCCGTTGTTGGTAGCAACCCAACATGGACAAACGGAGGTAGTCAAATTGTTGCTTTCAAAAGGTGCCTCGTGGAGCGAACTCACCCCAAACGGACTGAATGCCTTACATGTGGCATGCAACTTTGGACAAACCGGGGCGGCAACACTTTTAGTGGATGCAGGAGCTCCCTTGAATGAGCCCACATCGCGTGGTACCTATCCTATTCATTACGCAGCAAACAGCGGAAACCTGGAACTGGTTCAATGGTTGGAAATAAATGGTGCCGATTTACACGCGCCGGGAGGCAATCAAAGCAATTTGCTGCACTGGGCGGCCATGGGAGGATCTGTGGATGTTTACAATTATGTTGCCTCAAAGAATTTTGATACCCAGGCTACCGACGGCGACGGCGATGGGATGCTCCATTGGGCTGCTACAGGGCGCAGTGCCACCATGGTAGATTATTTAATAAACGAAAGAGGGTTTTCCATCCATACCCTTAACCAGGCTAAGGAAATTCCATTGGAACTGGCCATCCGGTTCCGGCAATTTGAAACCGCCAAATACCTTTTTGAAAACGAAAAAGAATGGGCCTCCGACAATCATAAAGGGCAATCATGGCTGCATTTAGCGGCTCATTCCGGGTTTTACCCTTTTGCTTCGTATTTAATTGAAAAAGGATTTGCCGTTGACCTTTTGGATACCAACCAAATGACCCCTCTGTGTTATGCCGCCTCAACTCAGAACCTACAGTTGGTGAAATTATTGGTTGAACAGGGTGCTGTTGTCAACCAACCTTCTGAATCTATGTGCCAAAATGAGGTGACAACCCCGTTACATAGGGCTGCATGGAACAATCCTGCTATAGTAAAGTATCTGATTGAAAAAGGGGCCAATATGAATGCCCGGAATTCTGAAGGACAAACGCCTTTGCACATTGCCGTTTTGGGCCGGGATCTTGATTGTGCCAAGATTCTGGTAGAAGCCGGTGCTGATATAAATGCCCGTGACACTTTAGGCAGAACACCTTTGCACCTTGCCATCGGACATAAAAAGCAGGATATTTCCAATTGGTTGCTGACACAAGCCGTGGATGTAACACTGACAGATCATTTGGGAAAAACCGTTTTACATGAGGCTGCCATTGCCGGAATGGAGCAACTTATTGTTCCGTTGCTCTCAAAAAATGCGCCGACAACGTCATGCGATCGTGCCGGGAATTCACCCCTGTTTTATGCCAATTATTACAGCAATACTAAAACCGCCCAGGCTTTGCTCAAATGTGGAGCCAAAGAGGAGCTTTTTAGCGATGCCGATTATTGCCACAAACCTCTGAAAAAGGGCGAAGCCATGGTTTGGTACCTCAACCATAGTGGCTTTGCTGTAAAAACAGCCCAAAACCTGTTGATTTTCGATTACTGGCAACCCGATTCCTGTCCCGATAATCCATGTATCAACAATGGTTTTGTCTGCCCACAACAAATGAAAGATGAAAAGGTGACAGTATTTGTATCGCACACGCATACCGACCATTATTCGAGAGGCATCTTTAATTGGAACTATCAGATTAAAAATATCCGCTATGTACTAGGATTTCAGGAAACCAATGCCCCGGTTGCTTACCAATATGTGGCCCCTCAAACCACAAAAAAAATCGATGGACTGAAAATCACTGCCATTGAATCGACCGATTCAGGGGAAGGTTTTCTGGTGGAAGTTGACGGTGTGACCATTTATCATTCGGGCGACCATGCCAACGGCTTGCGCGAAAATCCCACAGATTTTACTGAAGAAATTGATTTTTTAGCCAAACAAACCAGGAAAGTTGATTTGGCCTTTTTCCCTGTTACCGGATGCCGCTTCCGCGATAAAGAGGCATTGATTCATGGGACCTATTATGCGCTGGATAAATTAAAACCCAGGATTTCGTTTCCCATGCATGCCTCAGGAAACGAAGATGCGCTTTACCAATTTGTGGTGCGGGCAGATCAGGAAAATGAAAATGCAAATTTCCAAGTCTTAACACATAAAGGGGATCGCTTTTATTATTCGCGAACGGAAATGAGTTGGTTTGAAAAATAGTTGCCATTGAAAATATAAGTCCGTTTAGTTAGCAGAAAAGAATATTTTAGTATCAAGTAGTCAGTATCAAGATATGAGATTGAAAGATACGAGACCAAAGACAATTAGCCAATTAGTTAATGAGCAAATTAGCATATTTTCCATTCTTCCAACCATTCAACAATTTAACCCTGTAACCATTACCTGCTCTGTTCATTGCGGATAATTTTACCTAGCACTTATAAACCTTAACAAAACGATCCTGAAATATTAACTCATCTGCTTTTTTAATAAGTTCCAATTTCGAAAGGTGAACCTGAAGATTCCTGCACTGATGATTGCTAAGCCCAATGAGTAAATAAACCACGGGAAGTGGGCTGGTACAAATTGTATGGCATAATCCATAAGCTTTTGGCTGGGAACCCATATCTGTCCAAAGGAAAATACCTTCAACAGGTAACCCACATATTCCCACGTAAAGGCGGCAATGGTAACCAGCGAACCAAAAACCAGAAGCACCCACTCCCTCCAGTGGATAAAGGTTTCCGGGCTTTTATCGGTAAAATAATTGATGCCAAGGCATAACAAAATCATCAGTAATGAAAGCAAAACAGGGGTCAACACCGGGCCTACCCAAGTGGTTGGTAGCAGAAACAAGATGTCCCAGGTCATCCAGCTTTCGGGCCAATTCAAGAGGAGCTTTAAAAAAACATAGTAAAAAATATCCCAAATGGCAAAGCTGCTGATGAAGTATGCAAACTTTTCGGTGGGCGTTCTGCCGGCCAGTACCCCAATGGCAATAAGCATGATAAGTGTAGCCGCTTCACGCAGGATTTCGGTTACTACTATATGGGTGTCCATCATTTTTAAGGGGAATGCAAACCCCTCGGGGTAATACAATTGGCGCAAATAAATCACAACGGCACTTTCGAGCATCCCCATGGCCATACTGAAAAGGAATACCCACAAGATTGTTTTAAGAGTGGTGCGTTTCATTTAGGAATATTTTGTTTTAAACGATAACGAAATTGTTCTATAAAGAATTATTAATTGATTTAACTTTTAAAAATTCTATTTATAATCAATAAATTCTTATAAAAAAAGCAATCTCTTTGTTAATAATAATTGATTTGCCAATTAACCTTTTTATTCTAATTTTGATATAATTTACTGCTTTTCGAAAGATAAAGAATTTATATGCTTTCTGATGTTTAGTAAGAATGACCAAATTTATTTAAAAAGAGTAATAGCAAATAATCAGGTTGTGCTTTTTCTAGGTTCTGGCTTTGCCAGAAGTGCTAAGAATAAAATTGATGAGTTCTTTCCTACAGGGCAGTTGCTTGGAGAAAAATTGTGGAATTTTCTTGGATATAAAGGGAAATATGATCAGACTTCACTTCCAGAAATGTATCAAGCCTTTTTGGCTGCGGGTATTAAAAAACAATTAAAAACTGATTTTCTAGAGAATAATCTTTTAAGTGGAAGTATCCCTGATGAATTTATAAATATTGCTTACCCTTTTTGGTATAAAATTTATACACTTAATATCGATGATATATTAACAAAAATATATCTAAAAGAAGGTAAAGGAACAAAAGAGTTAATTTTTCCAAAGGATGAATATGGAGAAAGGGATCAATCTTTAGAAAAAACTCAAATCATTTATTTGCATGGAAAATTACCTTGTGATCCAGAATCTGTGATCTTTTCAACCCAACAATATGCAAAATCACAACTTGCACATCAACCACTTTATAGTCAATTTGTCTACGATTATGCAACTCTACCAACGATCTTTGTTGGCACTGATTTAAATGAACCACTTTTTGAACGATATATTGAAGCGAGAGAAGGAAAATATGGATTTAGAGAATTAAGACCCAAATCATTTTTAATAACTCCAAATTTATCACCCGTTAAGGCAGACAATCTTAGAAATCATTATAATGTTCATCATATTGAAGGCAACACTAAAGATTTTCTTGAATGGATAGGAAGTATTAAGAATGAATTGCCAAATAGAAATGAGATTCTAAAAAGAACATTTCCAAATCTTTTAAAATTATATGAATTTGATTCATCTACAAGAACTAATAAAAGGTCTTTAGATGAATTTGCAAAAGCATTTAATAGAGTACCTAGGGATAGAGGAAAGTTGCTTGAAAGATCTGGTTTTTTACTTGGCTCTTCTCCAAGATGGAATGATATTTATCAGGAATTGGATGTGCCAAGAACTTTAACTATGGAAATTTTCAATTTAATTGAGAAAATATTTGATTCAAAACTAATAACAGATAGAACAAAGGTAATTAATATTGTTGGATATGCCGGTTCTGGAAAATCCACAATGCTTAAAAGACTAGGTTTTACCTTATCACAAAATGGGCGTTCTGTTTTTTTATCGTATTCAGACTATATTCCTCGTGTTGAGGAAATCATAAATGTTCTTAATTTAATTGATGAGCGCGTTATTTTGTTATTTGATAATGCTAAGAATGTTCTTTCACAATTACCAAATCTATTTAAAGAGATTAATTTACATTTAAAGAATCCACCTATAATTATTTTGGCAATACGTTCTAATTATTCTGATAAGTTAAATTACTACTTAGACCCTGAGGTTGTAGATATATCTTCCTTTAATATTCCTAATTTATATGATTCTGAGATATATAACTTAATTGCCAAACTTGATCAATACAATCTTTTGGGAGTACTTAAAGGAAAATCAGATAAAGAAAGATTTAATGAATTCAAATATAGAGCGAATAGGCAGATTCTTATTGCATTGAAAGAAGCAACTAATGGGAAATCTTTTGGAGAAATTATAGATAATGAATTTCGTGGAATAGAGCCTGATGAAGCAAAAAAAATCTGTGTTTGTATTGCGCTTAATACTGAGCTAGGGTATACAAATAGTAAACAAGATTTAGTAGGATTCTCAAAAATAAATCATAATGAAGCTCTTAACTATCTTGAAACTGTTTTGCAGGGGACTATCATGTGGGTAGGGATTGGAGATAGATTCATGCTTAGACATAAGATTCTTGCAGATCATATAATAAGAAATTGTATATCATTAGAATTATTAAAAGAAGGTTATATACGGGTTTTATCAATTTTAGCTCCTGAATTGAAAAAAATATCTGGACCATCTAAAAAATTCAACTTATATAAGTCCTTAATTAATCATCAAGTGCTTTATCATCGTTTTAGAGGAGATATTGAGCAAGCAAGAGAAGTATATGACTCAATAACAGAATATTTCAAAAATGATTCTCATTTCTGGTTGCAGTATGGGTCTTTGGAAGTTGAAGGTAAAGGAGGGGATCTTTATCTAGCAGAGAACTATTTGAACCAAGCTGAGTCTCTGTCTCCAGATAACTATTATATCCAAAATGCAAAGTGTAATCTGTTTTATAAATTTGCGTACCATCAAGATAATATTTTGCAAGCAAAACTTTATAAAGAAAGAGCAGATACAATGGCACAAAAATTATTGTTGAGTGCGGGGAAAGAGGAACCTCATATTTATCACATTTATTGCTCAGGTAGATACAATTTTATTAGTCATTGGGTAAAGGGAAAAGAGCAAAAGAAATCTGAATTAAAAGAATTAAAAAAGTCAATACTGACTGCAATAAAACTTCATCCGAGAGATAAAAAATTAGATATAGCATTTCAAGCAATTAATAGAGCTTATTTGAATTTAGGTTTGGCTGAAAGTTTGGAGGATCCTGAGATTCCAAATTTCGATGACCTTTAATTCATTCTAAAGTTCAGAATCTAATTTTCTTTAATCAACTGCATCACTTTTTGGATTTTTTCCTCCAGCGGGGCATGGCCATCAATCCAGTGAATGGTAAAGCCATCTTTTTCCATTTTGCGGAAAAAGGTCATCTGCCGTTTTGAAAATTGGTGGATGGCCACATTCAGCTTTTCAAACATGGCATTGTAACTGAATTCTTTGGCTAAGTATTGGGCAATAAATTTATATTCAAGCCCATAGTAAACCAATACCTCGGAAGGAATCCCTTTGTTCAGCAATGCCTGCACCTCGTCAATCATTCCCTGGCGGAGACGCTCTTTGAGCCGCTCGGTTATCAGGTTTTTTACAGTTTGCCGATTCATTGCAATGCCAATAATCAACGTGTTGATTTCCGGATAAGTGAATTCTTTTTTGGAATGCCCGGCTTCATACCTGGCAATTTCAATGGCACGGATAGCCCTTTTCCTGGTATCAATATCGCTGGTATTGTGCAGGGGTTTCAGGGCTGCCAAATGAGCCGCCAGCTTAGGCAAGTCCCATGTTTCAAGCTCTTGCCTCAGCAATTCGTTTACCGGGACGTTAATCAATTGGTAGCCTTTCAATACAGCTTCGATATACATTCCGGAACCGCCGCAAAGAATTGGAAAACTGCCGTGTTCCTTTATATTCTTATACGCTTTTAAAAAATCAGCCTGGTATTCGAACACGTTGTACTTTTGGCCGGCCTCCAAAATATCTACCAAGTGAATTGGTACAGTAACTCCTCCAATGATATAATCTTCCAAATCTTTTCCGGTGCCCAAGTCCATGCCCCGGTAAACCTGGCGTGAGTCGGCACTTATAATTTCGGCATTCATTAAATGTGCCAGGTGAGCCGCCAATTTAGTCTTTCCAGTGGCCGTGGGACCCATGATGGCCAACAAGTCGATAGGTTTTTCCTGCATGGTATCTATTCCAATGGTGTTACAATCTGCAAAAATAAGCTATTTTTGTAACCGGTTTTCAGGCATTGAAAATAGATGCAGCCAAAAAACAAATAATGATTACCAATAAAGCAATGAACGAAAAGACCATTAGGAGACGGATGCAAGCACTTTTGATTGAACCCCAAAACGAATTCAGAGTGATACAATCCGAAAACCTTTCCAGCGGGGCTATCCTGAACCAATACATGTACCCGGTGCTGCTGATATTTATGGTCACCACCTTTATCGGGAGCATTGTGTTTGGAGCCGCTACGTTTTTAGAAGGTATCCTGATTTTTGTGTTCAGCATCTTGATAACCATTCCTTCGCTCTTATTGTCAATTTATCTGGGTATTTGGCTGCTTAAAAAGTGGATGCCCAAGATTTTAATTGATTATAAGCAAATCCACCTGCATCTTTCCGACATAAAAACCCCCAACCTTGGGTCAAAAACATTCACGCTCATCTCCTACTCGTTAACTCCGGTATATCTGTCGATGATTGTTTCCGGGGTTTTTCCCAGGCTGTCAGATTTAATCAACCTTTTTGGGCTATATGGATTGGTTCTTTACTGGCAAGGTGCCGAGGTTTTATTCGGCTATCCTCTAAGAACCAGACGGTTGTTTGTAACAGTGAGCATATTCCTTTTTGTGAGTATTTTTGTGATTTTCAGGTACGGGATGAAAACCTTATTTGAATTTTTGATTTTTTAAAAACAAGTATTATGAGGGCAACAAGCAATGTGCGGATTAAGAATAAAAAAGCAACTTTTAATTACGAAATATTAGAAACCTACACGGCGGGAATTGAACTTCTGGGAACCGAAATAAAGAGCATCCGCAACAATAAAGCCGGCCTGAACGAAACCTATTGTACTTTTGTGGATGGCGAACTCTATATTAAGAATATGTACATTGCCGAATACGAATTGGGAGGTTATGTAAACCATGAACCCCGCCGCGACCGTAAATTGTTGCTCAACCGGCAAGAGCTCAACAAATGGGAGAAAAAGATGAAAGAACGCGGTTTTACCATTATTCCGCTATCGCTTTTTGTGAATGCCAATGGCTTGGTAAAGATAGATGTAGCTTTAGCACGCGGTAAAAAACAATATGATAAACGCGAAACCATCAAAGATAAAGACAACCGCCGCGAAATGGACCGGATGCATAAGGAACGTTAGGTTTTGTTGTGCTAAGTATCAAGATATGAGATTGAGAGATACGAGACCAAAACCAATTAGTTAATGAGCAAATTTTCCATTCGTCCAACCACTCAACAATTTAACCATTTAACACCTAGAAGAATTTAAACCTTAAAGAAACCAGATTGAATTCAACGAACGGTACGTTTGAGATTAAGGTATTTCCTCCGTTGAAGCAATCGTTTTTTTCAAATTCCCAAATTTTTCCTATTTTAACTTTCCAAAATTCAAATCAATATGGGAAGTTATATTTTATCGCTCGACCAGGGAACCAGCAGCTCACGGGCTATTTTATTTGATATAAAGGGACAAATTGTAGCATCGTCTCAAAAGGAATTTCCTCAATATTACCCGCAACCGGGATGGGTGGAACAAAACCCTGAGGAAATATGGCACAGCCAGCTTGAGGTGGCTCATGAGGTAATCCGAAAAGCGAAGATAAAACCACTTGAAATACATGCGTTGGGAATTACCAATCAGCGCGAAACGGCCATTATTTGGGACAAAACCACGGGCGAACCTATTTATCCGGCCATTGTTTGGCAGGATAAGCGTACTTCGGTTTTTTGCGACGAACTCAAAAAAGAGGGCTGGGCTCCCTATGTTCATGAAAACACCGGACTGGTTATTGACAGCTATTTTTCGGCCACCAAAATCCATTGGATGCTGAACCATGTTCCGGGAGCTATGGACAGGGCTAAGAAGAGGCAATTGCTTTTTGGGACTGTGGACACCTGGCTGATTTGGAAACTGACCAATGGGGCTATTCATGTCACCGATTTTACAAACGCCTCACGGACCCTGTTATTCAATATAAAAACCTTGGAGTGGGATTTGGAATTACTTGCCCGCATGGGAATCCCAGACAAAATGCTACCTAAAGTGGTAGCTTCGAGCGAAAATATTGGGAACACACATCCTGAACTATTTGGGGGGATTCCGATTCCAATTGCCGGAATTGCCGGCGACCAACAATCGGCACTTTACGGTCAGGCTGGGTTCGAACCTGGGGTGGCCAAAAACACTTACGGTACCGGATGTTTTATTTTAATGAATACCGGAACTAAAAAAGTAACCTCTACGCACGGTTTGTTAACCACATTGACTTGCGGAACCCGGCAAGAGTATCCTCGTTATGCACTCGAAGGCAGTGTGTTTATTGCCGGTGCCGCCATCAAATGGTTGCGCGATGCCTTACATCTGATAAAAAAAGCCGATGAAACCCTTGAAATCGCTGAGAATTTGAAAGACACTCAGGGAGTTTACGTGGTCCCGGCGTTTACAGGTCTGGGTGCCCCCTATTGGGACATGACCGCCCGTGGAACTATTTTTGGATTGACACTTGGGGTTACCGATAAACATATCGTGAAGGCGACGTTGGAATCGCTGGCTTACCAAAGCAAAGATGTGCTGGATGCCATGGAAAAGGATGCCGGGGTAGCCATCAAGGTGTTAAATGTGGACGGTGGGGCATCAACCAACAACTATTTGATGCAGTTCCAAAGCGATATTTTGAATGCCCAGGTGGATCGACCCGAAATTGTTGAAACTACCGCCTTGGGAGCCGCATTTTTAGCGGGTTTAGCTACCGGATTCTGGAAAAACAAAGACGAACTGAATCAAATCCGTAAGCTCAACCATTCCTTCAAACCTAAGATGGCTGAAGAATCGCGCATCCTTTTGTACGAAGGTTGGCAAAAAGCAGTAACCCGCTCCATGTATTGGGAAGACGAATAAAAAGCAGGTGAAGATTCTGATCTGAATATTCGGTATTTTTATTCTTGTGGTTCCCGTTTTAAAATCACATAGTTTGAATTAGCATATAATGGTTTGTAATGGGGTAACCCGGTAGTCCGTATTTCATGAAACGGATATTGGGTTAAGTTGGCAAATTCCTGGGCGACAATTATATAATTTACATCCAACCTCGTGATAATTGAAGCCAATTCTTCGTTGGTTACCCGTTTCAGATTGTAATATTCCACATTTTTGTAGGAATAAATGGTGTAATTATCAATCTGGTTAAAGATAAATTCCCAGGGAGCCAGTACCTTTTCATGTTTGGGAATGTATCGGGCAAGCTCTTCATGAATCTCGGGATAATTGGCATTGTACTTAAAAACCATCTTAAAACTGGTAGCAAGGTTCACCCCTTGAAAAACCAGGAGCAACAATAGAATTCCAAGTACCCGGTTTTTGCGGTTTTCCATGGCTTTTTGAATGCCCAGGGCAGTTATCAAGGCCATAATGGGCAAATAATATAATAAAAACCGTTCGGCTACATATGCCCCAAACAGATTCAGGCTGATGACCAGGATAAGGAAGTAGCGCATGATTTCAGGAATCTGCTTTATCAAGCTTTTAAAATATACAATCAGCACAAAAAAGAACAATGCAGAGGTGGCCATGGCCCGGTAACTCCAAAAGAATCGCTGGTGTTCGGTAAACAAAGCCTTCAACCGGATGAGGGCAATATTGCCTTTCAGCTTCACGGCTTCGTTTGGGACATTCTGAAATTCGCCAATAAAAGCTTTGATGCTTTCAACATTGGTCATATCCCAGAAATAAAGCATGCTTACAAAGAAAGTAACCAACGAATATTTTACCCAAGCCTTATATTTACGATAACTCAAAAGGTAAATAAAACCGGTTATGGCAAAAACATTCCCGTTAAAATGGGTCAGGAACGAAAGCCCGGCCATCAACCCGGCAAGGATAACCAGATTTTCCCTCTCCTCTTTTATGGCACGGTACAAAAACAGGAATGAGCAGAATCCCAGAAGCATCATCGCCACATCGGGACGGAAAATAATGGCTTGTTCCAACACCAAAGGAGTAGAGATTAAAACAAATACCGGAAGCATCCAAAACCACCGTTCCTGGTTGGGGAAATGTTTAATGATAAATCGCCGGTAAATAATTAAGAAAAGAATAAAAAGAGCAAGAACATAGGCTTTGAAAATCCAAAAATGCCAGCCAAAAAGTTTAATTAAACCCGCTCCCACATAAACGTGTAGCTTGTAAATAGCGTAAATTCTCACTGATGCCTGGTTCACCAAAGGCATCGACTTAAGCCGGACAACACCTTCGTTCAACAACCAATAGGCCTGTTCGCCAAACCAGTTTTCATCACTTTGGATAAACCGATTCTTGAGGCTTACCAGAAACACCAAGGCAAGAATGCCCATCATCCAAAGCAATCCTTTTTTTGAGAATAAAGCCACGGCAAGGGTTTGGATGGGATTTTTATAACGAGTTTTCAATTTCAAAATTATTTGGTTGGATTGGGATTAAAAAAAGAGTTATGGCATGGGATGTCCTTGCGAGGCAACCAGAATTTGGAACCATTGTTCATCGGTTAACTCCAATTGCATAGCTTTTGCTGCCGAAAGGACCCGTTCTTTCTGAAAAGTGCCAATCACAGGAATGGGACCCGATGGGTGTTTTAACAGCCAAGCCAGTGCCACTTGGTCCAACGGGGGGTCTCCCAGTTCTGCGGAAATTTCATTCATCACTTTTCTTACCTTTTGTGCCCGTTCCGATTGGCCGCTAAACAGACTGCCACCAGCCAACGGCGACCAAATCATGGGTTTTATCTGGTTTTTAATACAAGTATCCAATGTTCCATCATAAATAGGGTCCACATGCAATACCGACCATTCAATTTGGTTGGTAATCAAAGGCGTTTCCATCCGCTCACTCAACATTTCGAATTGTGACGGGGTAAAGTTTGAAACCCCGAAATGCAGCACTTTTCCCGATTTTAAAAGCTTGTGAAACGTTCTATCCAACATTTCGGGGTGCATCAATGGGCTGGGACGATGAATCAACAGCAAATCCAGGTAATGGGTGTTTAAATCTTTAAGGGTCTGCTCCACCGAATGCACGATGTGATTTTCGGTAGTTACGTAGTAACCCAAACCCTTTTTTGCAGATGGCGAACCTGGCAAAACGATCGCGGTTTTAGAAACAATTTCCAATTTTTCGCGCAAAGAGGGTTCTTCTTTCAAAACCCGTCCAAAATATTTTTGACTTTGGTAATTGCCGTAAATATCAGCTTCATCGATAGAAGTAATTCCAAGGTCCAGACCATCGTGAATCAATGAGGATATTTCCCGGGCAGGGACATCGTTGAGTCTCCATAACCCGAGAACAATATTCGATAACGATAAATTGGCTTTTGGGGAAAGTTGCTGTTTTTGCATAGTCAATAACTTGATTTATGGGCAAAATTACTAAAAAATGTTGGATGGTACGGAGTGAAAAAACTCAGGTTACCGCCAGGTTTTGCAATGTAACCATCAAGGCTGGCAGCAATGTAAACAATCAGTTTTCGTTCCCGGTCCATTTGGTCAGCATAAATGCTTAATAAGCCCGTTCGTCTTTCCCTTCGATGTAATTGATAAAAGATTTTGTAACCACCTTGTTTCCTCCGGGAGTTGGGTAATTCCCCGTGAAATACCAGTCTCCCGGGTGGTTCGGGCAAGCCTTATGCAGGTTCTCAACGCTTTGATACACAATTTCAACTTCAGCCTTAACGCTTTCCGATTTCAACAATTGGGCAACCTTTACTGACACTTGCTCAGGAGTAAATTCCCTGAAAATATGTTTCACATAATTGATGACATCTTCTTTGGGAAGGTTCTCTTGCTCTTTCGATTTCAGGTACACCTCCTGAATCAGGTCTTCTTTTCCTTGATCCTTCAACAATTCAATGCCTGCCTGGAACGCGATAAAATCGCCAAGTTTGGCCATATCGATACCGTAACAGTCGGGGTAACGGATTTGTGGCGATGAGGAAACAATTACAATTTTTTTGGGTCCCAGGCGATCCAGAATCTTTAGGATGCTTTGTTTCAGGGTTGTTCCCCTAACAATGGAATCATCAATAATAACCAGGTTATCAATTCCCCGGCGGATGGTACCATAAGTTATGTCGTACACATGACCTACCAAATCCTCACGTCCCTTGTCGGCGGAAATAAAGGTGCGGAGTTTCACATCCTTAATGGCAACCTTTTCGACCCTTGGGCGGAGCGATAATATTTTCCGCAGTTCGTCGGGTGTAATATTCGTTCCTTTGTCAAGAATCAGCCGCTGTTTTTCTTCAATCAGCCAATCTTCAACTCCTTTTATCATCCCATAAAAAGCCGATTCGGCAGTGTTCGGGATAAAGGAAAACACGGTATTTTCAATATCATAGTTTACCGATTTGAGGATATCGGGAACTATCAATTCACCCAGTTTCTTCCGCTCTTTATAAATATCCTCGTCGCTGCCCCGCGAGAAATAAATCCGCTCGAAGCTACACGCGGTATTGGCTTGGGGAATGCGGACCACATCTTCCGAAACTTTCCCATTTTTCTTGATTATCAGCGCGTGACCCGGTTTCAGTTCCTGAACCTCATCAATCTTGATATTCATGACTGTTTGAATGGCTGATCTTTCAGATGCAGCAATTACAAACTCATCATCCTGGTGGAAGAAGGCTGGCCGGATTCCGTTCGGATCGCGAAATACAAAGGCATCTCCATGTCCAATCAGGCCTGAAATTACGTAGCCGCCATCCCAGTATTTACTGGCTTCTTCCAAAATTTTCCGCACGTCGAGGCTTTCAGCAATCAGGTCGGAAATCTGGACATTGGCATATCCTTCGTTTTTATATTGACGGAAAAGCCGTTGGTTTTCTTCATCTAAAAAGTGTCCTACTTTTTCCAAAATGGTCACGGTATCGGAATAATCTTTTGGGTGCTGCCCCAAATCCATCAGGTGTTTGAACAATTCATCTACGTTGGTCAGGTTAAAATTCCCTGCAATGACCAAATTCCTCGATTTCCAGTTATTCTCCCGCATCACCGGATGCACGTTCTCTATATTGTTGCGCCCAAAAGTACCATAACGCAAATGGCCCAAATACAATTCGCCGGCAAAAGGGAGGTTGTTTTTTGCAAATTCCGGGTTGTTTAAATCCTCTTGGTTTCCTTCACTTTCGATGGATAAGCGTGAGTTTATTTCGGCAAAAACATTCACAATGGGAGTAGATGCATTGGAGCGGGACCGGCTGAGGTATTTTTTCCCGGGAGCAATGTCCAGCTTAAGTGATACCACGCCAGCTCCATCCTGCCCACGGTTCCTCTGTTTTTCCATCATTAAATAGAGTTTGTTTAAACCAAAGCGCCAAGTACCATATTTCTCCTGGTAATACGATAAGGGTTTTAACAACCTTATTAAAATAAATCCGCATTCATGCTTAATTGGATCGCTCATGCTTATTGATGTTTTTATTTGTATTGATTGCCTGCTGATAACTTAAAAATGCACCATTTGATTTGGATGCATCCACCTCCGGAAGGATTGTCAGAATGCCTGGATTGAAAAAAGGTTTAATTTGTTCCATATCCTAATTTGGGATATTTGATTTTTGATTTTACAATGTAAGAGTTTGGAAATTTTTTCCGCACCTGATGAAAAAATTCGTAGGCTTCATTTTTATTCCGATAATCCCCTACTCTCAATTTAAAATATGGAGCCTGATATTCTGTATAAATCAGTGAGGCATCAAAATCGGGAAATGATGTTTGGAATTCTTCAATGAGTTGGTTGAGTTTTTCGCGGGCATTCTGGTCCGAACCGGAATAAATCTGTATTCTAAAACCATTCAAACCCTCTTTTTCGTTCATCCGGATGCTTTTGTCCACCAGTACATTTAAGGAGGGGTCTTGAGTAATTTCAATCTTGCCGCCTGTGCTTTTAGCTTGTAATTGCAGGAAAATATCTTCACTTATGTTTAAGGAATCCTCCTGTTTGGACTGTCCAAATAGAGTTGTCCCAATAAAGAGGCAGGCAAACACTACATACAGAATCTTTAACTTCATTCCCTTTTTTTTGATGTGCAAAGATACTAATTTTTGGCAGATACCACGGCGTCATTGTTTCTTCATACAGCGTATCCAAAATGGCAACTTCCCAGGTAAATCAGCCATTGGTGTGGAAATGCAGCCCTTTTTGTTAAAAAATTGTTGAAACAAAAAAGTCTCCTAAATTCGGAGACTTTTCTATAGTTTTTTCTTAATCGCGACCAGATAGATAGGAGAGCAGACGAAGGATTTCGAGGTACAACCAAATAAGGGTGACCATCAACCCAAAAGCTCCATACCATTCAAAATAACCAGGCAATCCAGCTTGCGATCCTTTTTCGATGAAATCAAAATCAAGTACCAGATTTAATGCGGCTACTACCACAATAACCAGGCTGATGATAATGCCCAAAGTTCCACCACCGTGCATAAAAGACATGTTCATGCCAAAAAGTCCTAGAATAAAACTGACAAGATAGGCTACTGCAATTCCAGCAGTGGCAGCAAAGATGCCTGCCCTTAGTTTATCGGTAACTTTAATAATCCGCGATTTATAGGCAAACAAAAGGGCAAAAAGCACTGCAAAAGTTAAAGACACAGCCCGAAGTACCAAACCAGGGTACATCGCCTCAAAGAATGCAGAGATAGCACCTATAAATAGGCCTTCTAAAACGGCATAAATAGGGGCCAGAATGGGAGACCATTCTTTTTTAAACATCGTAATTAAGGCTACTACAAAACCTCCAATACCACCTACCAGCATCCAAACTAAAACGGTTGAGCCGGCAGCGGCGGGTTCGGTAACATTAAAAAACTTGCTCCAACTAAAAGCAGCACCAGCTAAAGCCAACAGTAGCATGATGGCAATTTTGTTAACAGTTCCTTGTACTGTCATCACTCCCGATTCAGTGCGTTGGAAAGCAAAATCCCGAATCAGTTTTTCATTCATTGTTGGATTTGATGATTTCATCCTTTTCAATTTTAATTAACAAATTTTCAATTGGTATTCTTAAAAATTCCGTCGGTCATTCTCAAAAATCAGACCGAAAAAAAGTAAAACAATAACATTCTATTTCGTGTTGAACCATAAAAACTCCTCACCTAGCCGATGAACATTGAGTTTTTCGGATTGCATCAACCGGACGGCCAATTCTTTCATCTCGGCATTATATACATCCGAAACCACTGAAAGGCTCTGCATCACAAAACTCAAAGATTGGTGAACCATCACTTGGTCGATGGCCGCCATCTCACCGATTTGAGTAAAAACCATTGCTTTTAAATCATCAGCAAGGGAACCTCCCTGCCGGATGTGCCATCCAACCGAATAAAGTGCCAACGTTTTTTCTTCCAAAGTGCCAGCCATCCAGGTTTCTACCAACCCGGGCAAATAGGGCAACCGGGCAAATAAATTTCTGGAATATTGTTCCCGTAGTTCTTGATTGACTATTTTTTTTGCAATAATCCGGGCCTTCTCAATGGGCAAATCAGTTACATCAAACAGGCTGGAAGCCAAAATTCTCGTCTCGCGGATATCACGTTCCCACAATAAAAAAGCCAACTCATTGTTGGGTTCGAATTCTGACACCACCTGGCGCAAATGGGGAATAGAAACCCCATAACTCAACTTATAATCCAAACCCATGTTGCGAAGTATCTTAGCTACATCACCATTCTGCATGTGCGAAATCTTCCGTACGATTTTCTTATAATTCTCTTTTGTATCGGTAGCTACTTCTTTTTTCAATCTTATGGTTAATTTGAGTTTCAAAAATTATGGGCGGGGGAATATAAAAAATTCCGAAGCCACATATTTTTTACAAAAAAAGCCCCGGTTTTTACCAGGGCTTTTGGGTGGAAGATGGGGCTCGAACCCACGACCAACGGAACCACAATCCGCTACTCTAACCTACTGAGCTACATCCACCATTTTGCGGTTGCAAATATAACTAATAAAAATCTATTTTTCCAAGAACCTGTTTTGAATTCTACAAAAATATTTGACTACCTGCATAAGCTTGTTAATTCTAATATTGTTGCATGGTTTAGTGCCTTTAAAACGAAGAATTACGAAACAACTTTTTCCTCTTTTGCAGGGAATAATATTGAAAGTAACACACTCGAAACCAACACAAACAATATAAAATATAAGGAATAGACCGATTTAAACCCGATAGCCTCCAACCAGGTATGAGCCAACAGCTTGATACCCACAAAAATAAGCAACACCGAAATACCTATTTTCAGGAAGTGGAATTTATTTACCACATGGATGAGCAGAAAGAACATGCTCCGCAGCCCTAGAATGGCAAAAATGTTCGAAAAGAATACCACAAAAGGATCACGTGTGACGGAGAAGATGGCCGGAATGGAGTCGGTGGCAAAAATCAGGTCGGTAAACTCCACCATTACCAGCACGATAAACAAGGGTGTAATATAGGTGTATTTTTTGCGGCGGACAAAAAAATTGTTTTTTACATATTTTGGAAAAACCCTGAAGTACCTGGAAAGGAATTTAACCAATGGATGGTTTTGTGGTTCAATTTTTTCCTCTTTATTTCGGTCAATGAACATTTTTGCTCCGGCATAAACCAAATAGCCTCCAAATATCAGAAGCACCCATTCAAATTTGTGGATTAAAGCTGCACCTATAAAGATGAATAAAAACCGAAGTACAATCGCCCCTAAAATCCCCCAAAACAGGACAGGTTTATAAGCCTCCGGTTTTACCGAGAAAGCGGTTAATATCATGATAATCACAAACAAGTTGTCAATCGATAAAATTTCTTCAATCAAATAACCTGATAGGTAATCAATGGCCATGGTTTTGCGATACATGGTCAGAGCCTCTTCAAAACCAAGTCCTGAGAGATTTAGGTGGGGTGTATAATTGCTGGCTACCCTGATTAAATCGTCGAGGGAATGTATTCCATGCATTTTTTCGCCATGAAAAAACAGAAAAACGCCAAAGGCTAAGGCAAAGGTAATCCAAACTAATGTCCAACCGGCAGCTTCTTTAAACGACACCATGTGGCTTTTACGTCCTATGACTAATAAGTCGAGAAGTAATACGGATACTACAAAAATCAGAAAACCTCCCAAGAAAAGTGTTTCAATATTAAACATATATTATTTTATTTTGGGCAAAGATAGAATTATCTATCGATACCAAAAGTGATTGAAATGGAAATATGTGATGCACTTTTTAAGGTGCAAGTATATCGGCCGGGTGCATTCTAAAAGGAAAAGCCTCCAATTCCCGCAATTTAATTACCTTTGATTGCCTAAATTTTCAATAAAGATGAAAAAGATTTTTTCCTACTTCCTGCAAGGATTATTTTATATAGCTCCCATTGGGCTAACGGTTTACATAATTTATTGGTCGTTCACTTATGTTGATGGTTTTATTCAGAAAGCACTTCAATCTTGGGTCCATTTTAAAATACCGGGATTGGGTATCGTGGCCATTTTCTTCTCACTGGCTTTGTTAGGTTTTTTAGGCCAGACATTTATTGCCACACCCATCAAAAACCTTTTTAACCGGGTTATCGATCGGACACCCATTGTAAAAGTAATTTATTCCGCGTTACGCGATCTGTTTTCGGCTTTTACGGGGAAAGAAAAAAAGTTCAGCAAACCTGTGTTGGTAAAGGTGAATAAGGTTTCGGAACTTGAAAAAATCGGTTTTATTACCGAAACGGACCTTAGCCAGTTAAATGTTTCGGAAAAGGTGGCTGTATATTTCCCTCACGCTTATGCTTTCTCCGGGGAACTGTTTATAGTACCTACGGATAACATCACTCCAATAGATGTACCTGCCGCCGATGTAATGAAGTTCATCGTCTCCGGTGGAGTATCGGGTTGGAGTTAACTTTCTAACTGTTTTGGGAACTTATAAATCGGTTTCTACTGAAACAAAACGGGCAATATTCCGCGACATTTCAATACGGTTATAAATTGACTGCATAATTTTCAGGTACAGTTTTTCTTTCAGAACCATGTCTTCAAGGCCCGCGTCCACATTGGGGTTGTCGTTTACCTCAATAACATAAGCTTTTCCATCAATCATTTTAAGATCGACTCCATACAAACCATCGCCCATGAGGGCTGCTGCTTTTGTGGCTGCTTTAATAATAGGTTCAGGGACATCTTCCACCAACATAGTTTCCACTTCGCCAAAATAATCTTCCTGCTCACCGTTCCAGTTGCAGATTTGCCAGTGGTCCTTGGCCATAAAGTATTTGCAGGCAAACAGAGGTTTTTGGTCGAGCATTCCTATGCGCCAATCGTATTCCGAAGGAACAAACTCCTGTGCAATTATCAGATCCGATTTTTTAAACAGATGGTTGAGGGAATGGGCCAATTCATCGGGATTGTTTACCTTGGTAACACCCAATGAAAACGCGCTGTCTGGCTGTTTCAGCACCATCGGGTACTGAAGTTTATCGAACCCGTTTTTCCGGATAAAATCCTTGGTCAGGATCATGGTCTGCGGTGTCAGTATCTTATTCTGCCTCATCCTCTCTTCCAGGAATATTTTATTGGAACACCGGAGGATGGACCAAGGATCGTCAATAACTACTAAACCCTCCGCATAAGCCGTACGCGAAAAGTGGTAGGTATAATTGTTCACGCTGGTTGTTTCGCGGATAAACAATGCATCGAACTCAGTAAGCCGGTCGTAATCGTCTTTGGTAATAAACTCGGTATAGAACCCGGTTTTTTTGGCTGCATCTTTAAACATCTGCAATGCCTCGGGGTTCGAAGGCGGGTTCTTCTCTTCGGGATTAACCAAAATAGCCAAATCGTATTTATAGTTGTTGAAACGATGGCGCTGGAACCTTTTGCGCGAAAAGTATTCGCGTGCAAAATGTTGGATACGCTCAAAATCTTCGTTGTTAATTTTATCCAGACTTAATGGGCTCACCCGTTGGATCACCCAACGATCGGTTTTGTTAAACTGGACATGCATCAGCGGCGTTTCGAACAGGCGGTACAGGTTATGCCCTAATACCTTGTAGTTTTTATCGATGGTCTGTCCAAAGTAAATATTAAAACTGATTTGGTTCTGAGTCTCCTTTTCCAGGGTTTTTTGAAGCAAATCGTCAATATCCTGGGCAATGGTGCGTATGATGGAAACATTTCTGAAATCGCGGATGGTGGTTACATTGGGAATAGCCCGGTGCTCACGGGCCGAAGCCAGCAATGAAACATAATACCCGATGCTTTGGTACCGATAAGAGTTGGAAAGATTGAAAATCCGTCCATTTTTAAGTGACTGGAATTCATTTTCGGAGAGGTAACTTTTTGATGAAATCACCCTTAACCCTTCAATTTCGAGTTTCCATTTTTTTGGATTGTCGACCACAATAATATTGGTAATCCCGTTTCGTTCTTTGGGGTCGAAAAGGTTTAAAATCATGCGTTGGGCATGTATCCCATCGCTATAATAGTTTGGAAGTTCTTCGGTAATTACAAAACCGGCTTTTTGGTACCAGTCAATTAGTTTTGTGTTGGTGGACAATGCTTCGAGCGACAATTTGTCGAATCCTTTTGAGATGGCTACATGTTTCACCTGGGCCATTAACATCAATCCAATCCCCTCGCTCTGGTATTCGGGCAATACCCCAATGGAATAAATCCGCAAGGTATGCTGATAAAGGTTTAGGATGAGGCTGCCCACTGGAGTGATCTTTCTTTTCTCTTTAACTTCGGCAATCCAGACTTGTTGGGCAGGACTTTGTAAGCTTAGCCGCAACGAACGTCGCGAACTTTGTTGGAATTCTGGGAAGCAGGATTTTTCTATTTTTTCTAAAAAAGGTAAATCATTTAAAGTTGATTTCCTGATACTTACATTCATAAAATGTTATACTAATGACATTTCAAAAATACTATTTTATGAATAGGATAAGCTTTTATTAAAAGTTTTTTTGATAAGATATTACCAAATTATTTCAACAGGTATATGAACAAGTAAATGAGCAGATTATGAGCTGTTTAGGTAATTTATCTTTACTCCTCCTGATAGGGTATCTGTATTTTAATAAGGACACCTGGGCTGTTATTCTGGATTGGCTTATCAATAATTTCAAAATAACAGGGGTTTTTTGTCAGATTCTGCAAATTTTGCATCCGTTGTTTGGTAATTTTTGTAGCCATAGATACATGGTTTTTTGGTTGTTTTTCAGCCGTTTGCTCCTGAAGGCCCCTGCCATTATCTTCAACTTCAATCACCAGAAATTCATTCTGCTTTGTAAAACGGACAAAAATTACACCTTGCCGTTCAATACCACGGACACCGTGTTCAATGGCATTTTCAATAAAAGGCTGTACCAGCATAGGAGGTACCTGACAAGTCTGCGGGTCAAGCCCGTTGGATAGTTCAAAGTAATAATCGAATTTGTTTTGAAACCTCAATTGCTGCAGCTTGAGGTAGTCGTCGAGAATTTGAAGTTCGTTTTCCAACAAAATAAAATCGGAACCTGAACCCATCAGTATATTCCGCATCAAGCGCGAGAAATTGACCAAATATTCCGAGGCGGCCTTTTTATCGTTGTTTAGGATGAAATTTTGTACTGCCGATAACGAATTGAACACAAAATGAGGGTTCAGTTGAGCGCGTAGCAATTTTTGCTCTAAACTCATTTCGCTCAGCATGTTTTTTAACTTCCGTTGACGATAAGCAAAAAGGACAAACATGGCCAAAGCCAGCAAAACTGTAGCAATACCTAAAAACAAATAACGCTGCCTACTGAGCTGCAAGGCTTTTAATTCGGCATCTTGCTTAAGGATGATAATTTCGCGTTCCTGTTTTTCGGCCTTGAATAAAACATCCATAGCCTCGGCATTTTGGCGGCTAACTTCTTTAGTCATACTGTCTTTGTAGGCCAGCGATTCGCGCATATGCTCCAGGGCCAATTGGGTCTTAAAAGTATAGCTATAAAGTTCCGAAAGAATTTTGTTGGCCTCCAGAATCTGCCATTTACTGCCAATGTTTTTCCCAATTTCCAGTGCTTTCTTTAAATGATCTTCAGCCAAGGGGTATTGTACCAACTGCATATATACATTGCCCAGATTCCGGTGGTTGTCGGCTACATAAATCAAATCGCCAATCTGCTGGTTGATGTCCAGCGATTTCTGATAGTGCTCCAATGCTTGTGTGTATTGTTTCAATTCCATATAAACCATTCCCAAACTATTGTTGCAGATGGCCTGCCCCAGGTTTGAGCCAATAAGTACATTGATGTTGTAGGAATGCTGCAAATAATAGAGGGCAGAGTCGGTATTGTGCAAATACAGGTAAGCCTCGCCAATATTGTTGGTATTGATGGCCTCGCCCAGCAAATTCCGGGGATGTGTTCCCAAATAATTCAATGAACGCTTAAAGTATTCAATGGCATCGGTATAGTTGTTATAGCTGATATACACGTTCCCAATCCCGTTAAGTGCTGAATGAATCAACAGGGTATCGTTAGCCGATTCGGCCCATTCCAGTGCCTGCATGTACAATTTTAAAGCCTGCGCATTGTCATCAATCCGGCGGAATGTTACAGCCATTTCATGCAAGGTTTTGGCATTTAGCTCGTCGTCGTGGGACTGATTGGCGATGGAAAGCGACTGCCGGTGGAACGAAATGGCCAAACTATATTCAGAAATGTTGCGGTACCTTTTAGCTACCTGGTTATAAATATTGGCCAATTGCCGTTGATGGTTGTTGATTTTGGCTATTTCAATAGCCTGCTTTAAATAATTATCCAACGGCTGTTTGACTCCTTCGGTATTTCGGTATTGTTTGTCGGAAAGCTGGAGCAGGCTATCAATGACCTGGTTGGTAATGTTTTTGGTATTGGTAAGGGGCAATGCTCCTTTATCAGGAAAATTGCAAGAAGCCATACAAAGGGCAACCCATACAATTAAATAACCGATCGATCTCAATGCAGGTAGTTTTGCTAAAAGTAAAAAGAATAATTGGAAAATCTGCAAATGGTTCTTTTTTATCCCCGTTTGCTGATCTCTGTCAACGATTCGAGTTGGGTAATTAAAATGTCTTTACCATCCAGTGATACAATACCTTCGGCTTCAAATTCTTTGAGAAGTTTTACCGTACTTTCCAGTGAAATACCTGCAAACTCAGCCAGATCTTTTCTGCTCAGGTGTGAAAAGACTTCGTATCCGGAAAATTCTTCTGAGGCCAGATAAATCAGGGTCGAAGCCAGTTTGCCCGGCATCTGTTTGGTGGTAGCATTTTTTATAATTTCGTACAGTTTGGTTTCGCTGCGGCAATTATCGGAAATTACCCGCCAAGCCACTTCCATGTTGTCTTTCAGCATTCTTTTCAGTCCTTCTTTATCAATGAGGCAAATGCGGGCATCGGTTAAAGCTACCGCCGAGTATTGATATACCTGCTGGTTGAGCACACTCTGAAAGCTCACAAATTCGCCGCACCGGATAAGCCGCAGATTGATGTTCCGTCCGTTTCCGGTTTCTAAAAAAACTTTAATCAAACCTTCGTAAACATACATCACGTAAGGGGCAAAGGCACCTTGCTTACAGATATTTTCGCCTTTGGTGTAGGTAAGCTGCTGTTTTTTGTTGTTAAAATATTCCGAATCGTCGGGAAACAGGTGGTGGAAGCAGGTCCCCTCATTGTTGCATCCTTTACAGCTTATCGGTTTTGAAATGTCTGACATGGCTCTGTGAATAAAAACACAAAAATAGAAAGATTAAAGATCAATAATGCCAGGAGAACTGTTTTATTAATTTTTCAATAAAATTTTCAATGAAACCCTGCAAGGAATCTTAGGGTTGCTTATATTTAACTGATTTTTACCTAACCCAACAGTTTTGAAAAAAGTTGTAAAAAAAAGTCTTTTTGCCCTCATTGCACTTCTGAACCTTACTGGTTGGGCTCAGGAAGGACGTTATACAGGCATGGGAAATGCTTCGGTGATGCTCCCCGATTTTTGGTCGGCATTCGGGAATCAGTCAGGTTTGGCATATCTGGAGCATCCCGAAATTGGAGCCAGTTATTATAACGCCTACCAGCTCTGGGAATTGGGAACACAGGCCGGAGCATTTGTTTATCCTACCCGGACAGGAAATTTTGCCGCCTCGTTACACCGTACAGGTTATTCGCTATTCTCAAAAAACCAGATGGGTTTGGCCTATGCCCGAAAATTGGGCGAAAAATGGTCGGCCTCGGTTCAGTTCGATTACCTTTATTACCACCAATCGGAGCAAACACAGCACAAAGGTGCTTTTTTAATCGAAGCCGGTGTGATGGCTGAGCCTATAGATGGATTTTTTATTGGCGCTCATGTATATAATCCCACCCGGGTGAAGCTTTCCGATTATCAGGACGAACGGGTTCCGACCCTTATGAAAGCCGGGTTGGGATATTATTTTAGCCAATGGGTTGTGGTTACCCTGGAAGCTGAAAAAGATTTGGAATTTAAACCCAGGGTGAAATGTGGCGTGGAATACCAAGCCGTAACACACCTTTTTTTACGGATGGGGCTCATGACCCAACCCAACCAATTTACCTTGGGTCTGGGGTATCAATTAAAAAACCTGACCACCGACATTGCATTTGTTACCCACGAAACACTGCCTTTATCTACCCAAATATCTTTAAAATATTCATTTAAATAACTAAAACTATGGAACTTTTAACCACCGTTTGGATATTTTTAAAAGCCGTACTGTTGAGCACTTTTGTACAATTGATCGCCATTTTTGGTATTTTTTTCATCTTCGGGCTTTTACTTTATTTATTGGCACGCTTTACCCGGGTAACTTTTGTAAAAAGCGTCGGGTATAAATTCGATATTTTTATCACCGGGTGGCTCGGTACCCCGGTACATGAACTGGGACATGCCCTGTTTTGCCTTCCTTTTGGGCATCAGGTAACTGAAATCAAGTTATATACGCCCAGCAGCGAAGATGGAACCCTGGGATATGTCAACCATAGTTACAATCCGAAAAACATCTGGCACCGCATCGGGAACTTTTTTATTGGCATGGGACCCATCCTGTTTGGCTCCTTCGTGCTTTTTCTGCTCATCAAATATTTGCTGCCCGATAACCACAGTCTGTTGCAGGTGATCAATTCGCAAGCTGCCGATTTAACTACCTGGCAGGGGTTCGGAAATCTTTTTGTGCAATTGTATCAAGTGGGGATACACTTTCCCGGGCTTTTGTTTTCCAGCAGTAACATCCATTCCTGGCAATTTTGGGTATTTTTATATGTGTCGTTGAGCGTAGCTTCGCACATGGAACTGAGTCCACCCGATTTAAAAGGGGTTTGGGTAGGTCTGCTGTCCATCGTTATTTTGCTGTTTGTCATTAACTGTATCAGCCATTTCTTTGGCGTGAATGTTTCCGGATACATGTTTTCGGTAGCCCGTTTCACCAATTTGTCAGTGGGCATTTTTACTTTTGCTACGGCTTTGTCGGTTCTATTTTTCCTGGGTTCGTGGTTATTGCTTAATATTTACACACTCATTGTTCACCGCGAGGCTTTTCATCCGTTTGCCTGATGCTTTACCGAATCGCCTTTGGTTGTTTGCTGGTGGTGGCCTTCTATCCGTTGTTTGGGCAGGAACAAAAAAGCTCCCAACAACTGGTTGAAGAGTTGGTTGAAACACTGGCCGAGGGTTCCGATGCTGAATTGGATTTTACCTCGCTCACCGAAGACTTAATTTATTTGGCTGAGAATCCCCTGAATTTGAATACCGCCCAGCCGACCGATTTGGAGAAACTCCCATTTTTGACCGATTTTCAGGTGATGAGCCTGATTGATTACCGTTCCACCTACGGGTCTTTCCTAACCATTTATGAACTGCCCTTGGTTTCCGGGTTCGATTTTCCGACCATCCGCCTGTTGTTGCCTTTTGTTAGGGTGGCTCAAGCACAGGAAAAATCAAATCTCGATATTAAGAAAACAATAAAATACAGCCAGAGTGAACTACTGACAAGGGTTTCCGGGATTATGGAACAACCCGATGGGTATCAACCGGTGCCTGATTCGTTGAGTGAGGCCAATCCCAACGATTATTACCCGGGAAACCGCATGCGTTATTATGCGAAATATAAGTTCTCAATTAAGGAGCAAGTCCAAGCAGGAATAACTGCTGAGAAAGATCCCGGTGAAGCATTTTTCAAAGGGCCACAACCGAATGGATTCGATTTTTATTCGGCGCACCTGCAATTCTCGAAGATCAGTATCTTAGAAACCGCCGTTTTGGGCGATTTTGAAGCACATTACGGACAGGGCTTGGTGATGGGCTCTTACCTGAGCAACAGCAAGTCGTCGCTGGTTATGGACATCCGCAAGAAATATGAAGGGCTTAAAAAATATTCCTCCACCGACGAAAACCAATACTTTCGCGGCGCAGGTGCTACCGTGGCTTTAGGTGATTTTAAACTATCGGCATTCGGTTCCTACAAACCGTTGGATGCAAATTTGGAAGCCTCAGACACGACCTTAACCGGTGAATATGGAGTGACATCGCTACAGGTTTCAGGAATCCATGCAACCCCCAGTCAACTTGAAGACAAACACACCTTGAAGGAAACCATGATGGGCGGAAACATCCAATACCGGTTCCATCAATTTCGGATTGGGATTACAGGGGTTACCACCAGCTTTAGTAACCCATTTACGGCCAGCAACCACCCGGAGGATAACTATCAATTTACGGGAACGCGAAACCAAAACCTGGGAGCCGATTTTTTATGGACATTCCGGTCGATATATTTGTTTGGCGAGGGAGCCGTCTCGTCAAACAAAGGAACAGCAGGGCTGGTAGGAACCATTTTACAGCTCACCCCCCAGGTGAGCCTTTCGATGCTTTACCGGAATTATGATGCAAAATTTCAGACCCTCTATGGAAATGCGTTTGCCGAGAGTGGAAAAAACCAGAACGAACGGGGTTTTTACTCAGGTATCCAGCTTTTCCCTATTAAAAAATGGAAACTTTCGGCTTACTACGATTTTTATCGGTTCCCGATGACCACTTCGCAAGCCGATGGCCCTTCGAAAGGGCACGATTTTATGGTTCAAGCTGATTTTGCTACCAACCGGGCTGTAAGTATGTATTGGCGCCTGAAAAAGGAAACCAACGAAGGAAACCTTTTTACCACAAGCCCTGAGGTAGCACCACTGGCGGAACAATCGCAGTGGTATTTCCGGTACCATATCAATTATACAATGAGCGGCATTTGGCATTTTAAAAACCGGGTGGAAATAAGTCAGTACCAACAGCAGAGCGGTTCCAATGAATATGGGTTTTTGCTTTACCAGGATGTAAGCTGCGACCCGGCACGTATCCCGCTATCGGTTACTTTGCGGTACGCGGTTTATCAAACCGGTTCATACAACACGCGCATCTATGCTTACGAGTCGGATGTGCTGAATGCCTATTCTGTCCCGGCCTTGTACGACAAGGGTTCCCGGTTTTATTTGCTGCTGCAGTACCAATTTTCGCCCAACGTGGAATGCTGGATACGGTACTCGCGTACGGCCTTTACCCAACGTACCGAAATAGGTTCCGGCATGGACCGTGTTCCCGGGAACCATAAAAGCGAACTAAAAGCACAGGTGCGGTGGCGGTTTTAAAGGGATTATTCCTGTCATCATTTTTTTCACCGCTAAAACGCTAGGACGCAAGGAATTTCATTTCATCATTCTTTATTCATTTCCCTTTCACCGTTTTCCGGTTTATAAAATTTGCATCTTCCGTTATTTGTATTATTTTTGGTAACGGTTAAAAACATTTACTGAAACCAGCCTTAAAACTGAGGATAAATGAAAAATAACCGCGTATCTATTGTTTTTATATCACCAAATTGGGGAGATATATACGTAAAAACTGAGATTCTATAATTGTTGGGGCACAAAAGCAGCAAGACCACGGAGGTTTACACACATGTAATAGCAGTAAACAATAAAAAATGCGCAACCAATTGGATATATTAATGAATAAAATTACTTTGGAAACCGGATTAAAAAAAACAGTTGTAAACAAAACCGATATATACTGAATAGAAGATGCGTGGTAGGTATATAGGGATGTTAGGTTGCATAGTAAGACACAACTAAACCGAGAAACATAAACGAAATGGAACCAAATTTAAAAGATTTAAACAAGCATGTAATGGAAATTGCAAATAGCTTGATAAATCAAATTGCCAATGATAATGTAGTTCATTCATGGGCAAATGAGAAAGAAACACAACCTGATGCTGTTGTAAATCATCATTTGATAGATTTGTTGTCAGAATTAAATTCTCAGGTTTTTTGGCATTACTGTACCTCGCTTTTTAGTTGGCTGTCAAACGAAAAAAACGGTTATAGTAGTCATCCCTTCACTTTAGATTCTTATACAAAGTTTTGCGCCACAAATGAAGATAATACAAAACTTATAACTGATAGTATTGCTTCCAAACAACTAAAAGATGGTCGATTTACTATTTATACAGCCCTACTTCCAGGAGGTGGAGATTATTTTAGTAGTCTTTGGGCGACAAAAATTTTAATAAATTATGATAAGGAAATTTTTAAAAAAGAGATTCAAAATGCAATCAATTATTTAATAAAAGAATTTGAAATCGGAGCACAGACAATATCTCAGAAAGGATTCCTATTATTTTTACTATTGAAATATTCTCCTGAAAAATTTAATGATACTATAAAGTCACTTGAAGGTGAATTATTCTCTTATTTAGAACAGATTGATTTTTCCAAGAATATAATTGAATCAATTAATGAAACTTATTTGATTGAGGATTTTATAGAATTATTTAAGTATTCTGGAAATGAAGAAATAAAAAGAGTCATTTTAGAAAAAATTCAATTACTTTTTAGTTTAGACAAAGAATTCGGATTTCCTGAAAAAGTAAAGCAATATTCAGAAATAATTCCAGAGTCACCTTATTATCAATTTTTGCTTAAATCTGCCATTATTGGACTTAAAACATTAAAACTATTTGATGATTATCCAGTAGATTTAGAGTTAAATTCTTATTTGCATTTGAACTACAGAAAAATAAAATATGCTGGTATGGAGTCAGAAAGAATACTGAAAATATATAAAGAACATTACGGTGGAATTGAAAAAGTATTTCAGAAGTATGATACAGAGCTAAAAGCAATATGGGAAAACTGTGATGCTGATTACGAACATAGTATTTTTTTGATGATGCCATTTAATAAGGACCTCCCTTTTAGAACTCTGACAAAAGAAATAAAAGAAACATGTGAAAAAAATGGTTATAAGGCTTTTCGTGTTGATGATGAAAATAGGAGTCCTTATGATAATAGTCTTTGGGACAATATTGTATTAAATATGTTGAGTTGCAAATATGGTATATCTGTTTATGTAAGTGAAAAGTCAGTAGATAAAGTATCTGAGGAATTGAAATTCTTTCAAAACCCGAACGTTGCTCTTGAATATGGATTTATGAAATCAAGGGGTAAAAGGGTACTAGTTTTAAAGGATAATAAATCAATAACTCCATCTGACTTACAGGGTTTCGTTTGGAAACCATTTGACATAAAGAATCCTGATGAGACTGTACCTCCTGTTTTAACTGATTGGTTAAATGGATTAAAAAATGAGAATGAAGGTGAATAACTACGCAACCTAACACAGTATATACTCCATAGGGGTTTCAGAGGTATGCCAAGCGCATCACTCGCTGGCAAGGTTCTTATCGGTGGATAAGAAAGTGTCCACGAAATCCCCTACGTAGCATATACTCAACGTTGGCGGTAATTATAAAACACAGACAAACTGCATCAAATCGACTACAAAATGATTGATTTAAATAGAAATAAAATCATACGAATTATCTTAATAATTACTGGTGTGATTTTAAGTAGCAATTGTTTTTGTCAGTTAGATTGTAAGATGACTTTAAAAGATTATAAAAATACGATTGATACATCGCAAAGACCAGTATATTTATTCGTTGATTCAATGCCAAACATTTTATCTTCAAATAATATTGCAAATTTCTTTACTGACAAAATTCAAGTTATTGATAGTTCAAAATGTTTTCCGATTTATATATATTATGGATTTGTAGTTGAGAAAGATTCTTCAATTTCAAACGTATTTATATGTCCTCAATTGGAGTTTTGTGAGGATTATGACAATATTGAAATAGAGCAACAAAAAATGATTGATTGCTTAACAAATGAATTATTAAAGGTTAAAACAAAACCAGGTCAGTTAAATAAAGAGAAAGTGGCCGTTTATACAGTTGGAAGAATACATTTTGACCCTCAATAGATTTTAAGATATATGGTAAAACACAGAATCTATATTGTATTGTTTTTTTTAACAGTCATTTATGGTTGTAAATTTCAAGGAAAATCGGAAAATATAGAAAAGACCAAAATGAGTTTATCTTTTCAAATAATTCCTGAGGATTATGAAAGAAACATTTATTCTATTGAATGGAATGATACTTTAGGTCTTAGCGAAGGTTATATGAAAAATAAGATTAAATGGTTGAAAAGACCACAAGAAGTATGGTGCATTATAACTAACAGGAATAATGATACTTTAGGTTACTATCAAGGATTAAGTACCGCACAAACCTTTACTTATTTTCAAACGACTGACACTACCGTAATTCTAAACTTTATGATTGGATTGAACTTCTTCACAGACAAACATGAGGATGTGATAGACAAAGATGCTTATTTAAAAGTAGCACAGGATTATTCAAAAGAACATAATCTGCCAATTGAATTTGAACCAATTGAATTTGATATGAAAACAGAATTAAGACAAGATTTTAAAATAGAATTAAAACAAAAATAACTACCGCCAACACATGGTAGCGAGCATGCGGATTTCGGAGGGTTGCGGGTGCAAGTGGCACGTAAACAAAAGTGGTTGTAAACTGACAGGAAATCGACACGCAATCCCGCACGACACGCTACCATCAACCGTTATGTGGTATTAGTGTTTGTAGTAGTATAATTAAACCTATTGAAATGTGTAAAGTAATATGCGATACAAATATATGGTATGACTTGGCAAGTGGCAAAATAACGGCTGAGCAAATCGAAGATTTTAAACTCATTGCGACTAATGTAAATGTAACTGAGATTTCAACTACTCCAAATTTAAAAAACAACTTGGATTTAGTAAAAGGTGCGATTTTGGAAATTAAAAATAAGCATTATCAAATTTTTCCTCTTAATCCTATTGAACATATTGCAGCAATTTTTAATATTGCTTTTCCAATTCAAAAAGCAGACTTTCAAAGATTACTTGATAATTTCGCCACATTTGTCGAATTAGATTTTGAAAATGACATTACACAAGAAGATACTTTAAAAGCAATTGAACAGATTAAAAAAAATGAGAATGATAAGATTGTTTATGCCAATCTTATAAACCAAAATCTTTATGCGAAGAAAATGGAAATACGCAAAAACCATGAAAAAAAAACTCATGTAAAAAAAGACTTTAAAATTTTTTGGAGAAAGTATATATCAAATCTTATTGAAATATATTTTAATAAATATTACAGAAAGGCTATTAAATTGGATTTAGAGGATGAAAACTGGATTAAAATAGAATTCTTTATGACTACAATAGAATACTATTTTAAGAAATTGGAAATCGATACGAAAAGAAAATATGATAAAAATGACTTGCCAGATTTATTTAATTTAGTTTATGTTCAACCAGGTTATAAATATTTGACTAGTGAAAATAAGTGGAATAATTTAACAAAAGAAAACAGACAAATAGATAACTATCTAATTAGAATAACACCACATAACAATGTGTAAAAATAATAGCCGGTTTAGTAGGTTCGGAAGCGATAGAAGTCCGCTTCAAATTGAGAGCAATTTGACAAGATATTTGCCCGCTTACGGCTACTATTCTTACACAAACCGTTATGTGGCATTAGGGTAAAATGAAAAAAATCTCAATTTTAACAATTTGCATTGTAATGTTCTCTTTGACAAATTATGCACAAGAACTAAAATTAAATGACAGTGCTTTTGAAAAATATTTATCAGAACAGGAAACATTAAATCAGTCCTTTGCAAAGTACTTTTATGGAAATTTTGCGCAAATTTATTCTTCAAATGAATCAAAATTTATAAGCATAATAGATTCTTTGAGACAAAGTTATACTATCCTTTTATCTCGGTTCGAAAAAGAAAATCCAAATTTTGACAAATCTGTACTTTTCAAAGAATCAAAAGATATAGACTACGCTTTTGATAAATTTTTGGTTGAATATCCTTACTATCATGAAAGATTTTCGGATGAGAAAAAGACCATTAACAAAAGACTTGATGACAACTTAAAGGATTTTAATAATCCAGAATTACTGAATATCGGTAGCTATGTAGAATATCTTAAAGCATTTTTATATTATCACTCAAAAATTGAACTTGAAAATGACACATATAAAAAACTCGACAATCAGCAGCTTAACGCAACATTAAATTTGATTCCTAAATATTTCTCAAATAAAATTGTTATTGATTATTTGAAGTTTTACTATCTCAATAATCATATTGAAAATCTGGGAATTAAAAATATTGACAGTTTGTATAAAGACTTCGTTATCAATTGTAAAGATACATCCTATGTAAACAAAATAAAGTCGTTTTATACCGAAGAAGAGAATGGCAGAAAAGGTCATCTGATTAAAACATATAAAACAGTTGATAATTATTATTTAGAGATACATTTATTCTTACCTGAAAATGATAATCAACAAAAGAAAAGACCTGTAATTGTTTATTTTAATGGTGGCAGTTGGTCAGAAGGAAAACCCGATTGGAGTTTTTCTGCTTGTCAGACTTTTGCAAATAAAGGTTGGGTTGGCGTTACTGTTGAGTACAGGTTGGCATATCGTCAAGGAACACTACCATTTGAATCTGTTATGGATGCAAAATCAGCTATTCGATGGTTGAGACAACACGCAGATGAATATAATATTGATACTAATAAAATTGTAGCATCTGGTAATAGTGCAGGTGGACACTTGGTTTTAGCTACGGCATTAGTTGAAAATTGGAATGAAAAAACTGATAGCTTGAAATACAGCCCAGTTCCTAATGTTTTAATGGTTAATTCAGGTGTGTACGATTTGACTGATGACAATAGTTGGATTCGTCAAGGTTTACGGAATAGAAACCAAGATGAAAATCTTGTAAAAGAAATATCTCCGAACTATTTAATCAAAAAAGGTTTGCCCCCAATCTTAATAATTCATGGGACAAATGATAAAAATGTTCCGTTCTCGACAGCCAAGGAATTTGTGGATAGGATGAAGTTGGAAGGAAACGAAATAGAATTTCACGTATTAGAAGGAGCTGGTCACTTTATTTGGTGGGGACAATATGGAAAACAGGTTTCAGAAATTAGAAGTAAATTTCTAGAAAAACTCGAATATTAATGAAATACGGTTGGTAACAAGCGGTATAAAACATTGGGGATTAAGTGGTTATTCGAACATTCTGCCACGCATCAAGTTCAGTGTAACTGGACAAGATTGTAGCCCGCAATCCCCAACGATTTCATACCGCAAACCATGACGGCTTTTAAATTCTAATTTCCAAACGATTGACTTACAATATTTTGGGTGGTGTCTTGAGAGGGATTATTAAATAGGGTGGACATACATTTTACCATTATTTTTCTGGCAAAAAATAAAATTAAAATTGTTGATAACTTTTTGATTTTACTATTTTTTGACAAAACATAGATATGAAATTTGCTCTATAAAGACTAGTTGAAGGAATTATTCGTAATCCATATCAACCTGAATACCTAAAAGTTTATCCGAAGCACTACTATCTTTTAATTCAAGAATTGTATTTTCCTTTACAAACTTATTATAATCATCCTCTGATTGAAATAATGGCTTAATTTCTTCTAATTGATTATAATTAACTGTTATAATGTATTGTTTGTTACTTCCTTCAATATATTCTTTTAATATCGTTATTAAATCAAATTTCTGCCTTGGATCTATTCCTTCAAGTAACCTGCTATCATGGAAAATAAAATCAACATTGTGACCATAACCTTTTAATAAAAGGGTCATGTCGTAACAGAATGTTTTTACATTACTAATACCATCAGATTTATCAAACTCTATTTTAGCATCAATGTCAAACCGTATTTGATTTTCACCTTCATTATTATGTATTGTAATACCCGCTGCTGCTTTTGGATAAAACCTTTTAACTAGAGTTCTAAAAAAATCGTTTGTTCGAGCAATTACTTCACTTGCATCTTTTAAGTAAGTTGCAGTTTTTTCTGATTCATCCAATTGTGATTTGCTTATATTACGGCTTTCTTCCGAGTAGCTTTCAAGTAATTCCTCATATTGCTCCAAATTTTCTTTTTTGCTCTTTAAGTCAGATAAATTATTAGAAAGTTTAGTAAACATGTCAAGTGCTTGATGGGCATCTAAGTATTTCAGTTTGCCATCCAACTCAGCACTTTTACTATGCTTCGTAGTTTCAAATAATTTAGCTTTGCGAAGCAGTTCATTTTTTTGGTCTAATAACCTTTTTTCTCTATTTCGAGAAAGATGTTCATAAAATTTTTCAAGCTCTGCTAATTGTTTTATGGCTTGGTCTTGCAGTAATACTGAGGCTTCTTTATATACCTGCTCTATTTTATTTCTTTCAATATCTGGAGAAATTTTTCGACTTTCATCAATATTTGAAATTTGAATTTTTATTAACTCCAATTGCTGATGAAGCCTTTCTATGTCTTGTTTTAACTGGTCTGCTTGTTGATTAATTTCGTAATAATCTTCTGCTATGTTAAAATTCTTAAGATTATATTCCAGTTGGTCAATTTTATCTGTCAATTCTTGTTTGCTCAAAGAGACATCTTTTTTGCCTGTAAAGAAGTCCTTTAAATAGTTGTCGTTTTTAAGATTTTTTACTAAATCTTTTATTCTATCCTTTTCTAATTTTAAACGATATTTTTCTTGAGCAAGAAGAACATCTAAACCAAGGAGGTAGGTATTTATCATTTGAACCTGAAACGGCTTATTAACTGCTTTAGGATTTTTCTCATCATTATAAGATGCTTTTGAAGGACGGATAAAAAATGGTATCAATGATCGAAAAGACAATTCACCAATATCATCAGGTATTTCGAAAACAAGCTTCTTTAACTTTCCGTTAAACTCTCTTGTGGTAATTTCTTCTCCGTTAAGTTTAATTTTGCCTTGTTTGTCAGTACTGCGTATTGAGGTATATTCTGAATTCTTAATTCTGAATTTTAAGGTAAATTCCCAACCAGATAGCGAATCTTTAAATGCTTTTTTCGTAGATGACCCAAGACAAAAATGTATTATGGCAACAAGTAATGACTTGCCAACTCCATTTGTAGTATCCCCTTTATCAGATTTTTCAGGATTCTTTTGTTTAGCGACAATAAGGTTTATGCCAGTTGTACTATTAAATACAACTGGTTTAAATGAGTCTCTATTTGCGGTTAGTGATATTAATTGCATTTTGTTATTATTCCATTTTCTTCTTGAATAGCATTAATGCCATATAAAAAAATTAAAGTGAGATTTAAACTGTCAAAGCCATGATGAGCTGAATATAAATCGTTTTTTAAATCGTTTTGATATTCTGACCATAAGTCATCTACACTCTTGGGTGATTTTAGTTTCGATAGAAGGTAGCTGCCAAAACCTAATAGCGATTGAGAAAAATTTATATGTTTTGATGGCATTATCATGTTTTATTCATTTATTGGTTCCTCAAAAATATCACATGACTCAAAATATTTTGCCATAATAGTAACTACAGCATTTTGGTAGGCTTGTTCAGCTTTTGGAGAACATCTATTTATAAGTTCCCAAAAAATATTGTCACCAGTAATATTAAAATCTTTCCATTCATTTTTTATTTCAACATATACCCCTGAAAGTTGTTTTTGTAGCTCATCAGCAAGTGTTGTGTTTTGATTTAGATAAGTATTTAATGCTCCTAATTGCTGTGACCCATGATTCAAAAGATATGTTGCATTATCCGTTAAATTATTAAATTGAATCTTTTCATGCCAATCTGGAAATTTTATAACTCCAATTATTGGTTTTAAAGGCATTCGCATGATGTATCCAACAACTTCATTCAATATTGAATAATCAAGGTGCAGTAAGTCTGGGTTTGGAAGAAATCCAATTATTGCTTCAATTTGGTCATCATCTAATTGAAAGAGTACCCTTTCTAAATCTGTGGATGTAAAAAAGCCAGAAGCATTAAGAGAGTAATTATTTTCAATACTTTTTAAAGCTTGTTCTGAATCAGCGTTTACTCCATTAAATTTGTCATTTACAACAAAATAAAATTCATTAACTGGATTCCATTGCTGTATTAATCCTTTAAAGTCAGTGTTTATTTTTGAAACAGCTTGCGGATAGCTTTTCCTAATGTCTTCAGGTGCAAACACTTGATAGTAAATAGCTTTGCTTGCGATATAACCATCATTTTTCCTGTCGCCAATATTACCCCAAGCTTTAATTTTCTGGAAATCACTTACCGCATAGGACATTACATCAGTAAACAAATCTTCAAATGCCTGACCATCTGATTTGTATACTTTGTTTTGAAATAGTATCCTTGCCAATGCTTTTTCGTGTGAATTCATGCGATAAAAATACAACTTTAAAATCCTAATCAAGATAATTTAATCTCAATTTTTTCAATTCTCCATTTTATGGTTTTATCGCAATACAAAGGAGACTTCTAATCACCTTTCTTATGCTTGTGTGGTTTCAGCGATGGTGTATTTCCGGGAGTTTCCTTATTATCCCGTTGACGTTTGTCTGGTTTTCCAGTTGATGTAGCAGTTCTTTTTGGACCTGGTTTAATTCCCATGATATACCTCCTTTGTTAATAATATATTTCGCATTCTTAGTTCAAAATCACGAACTAAATTCCATACTAAAATATGACAAATTTTCTAATTAACACTTTAATATTTAAAGAAATAAATGTAAATGAATTTCAAAAGGAAAAAGTTTGACGAAATAAAACCGGGAGTTATTAGATCCCCTTAGAATCTTCAATAATTTATATTCTCAATCCTTCTCAACCACCCCTTCAAAAACTTAGCATTATCACCTTTCTTGGCAATGATGTTGTAGTAATGAATCCGAGCCGCTTTAATGGCATTAAAGAGTTGTTCCGGGTTGCAGGAATTGATGGCTGCAATGGTCTGGTTGCCGATAATTCCATCCATTTTGAGGTCACAATCAAAGAAACGGTTCAGGACTTTTTGAACACCACTACTTCCCCAATAGCCGCTATTGACACACCAATCGAAAATGATTTCCTGCAAAGACCCGTTTTTAATGGCTTCGATGCGATATGTATGGTAAAAAGTATGTCGATAAAACTCCTTTACCAAAAAGGTTAATCCGGTAATTTCAATTTTTGCATTGTGCTTAATTTTACCAACTTCCGATTTGTAAACATCAATCACAGCCCAACCTTCCCAATCCGGGTGAAGATTTCGGGAAACTCCCATATAGGTCTCACCCCCTTTGTCTCCGGTTACATTGGCGTAATATCCTTCATACTTTATTACACCATCAAAAAGTTCGTCAAATGTTTTCATTCTTACGTTTAAGTTTAAGGTTTACTTGGTTCACTCCGGAAATAGCTCCACCAAAAAGAAAGTCAATGATGGTACTTAGCTTAGTAGAAATTCCACCGTTGATGCTGCTTACAAAAGCAATCTGCCAATCATCCAAATGAATATTTCTGAAAATGAAGTATTGAAGCATTAAAACTGTTAGCCCACACCAAGCTACCAGAAAGAAAATGGCAAAGGTCTTTTGCAGCCAACTGTCCTTGGAATACATATCCCGTGCGGAATCCCTGTCCATTACGGCCATTTTAAACAGCTCCATTTTCCCCTGAAGCTTTTCTTCTTGTGTAGTAAATATCTCATCAATGAGTTTTGTGCCTTCTTTCAGGGTTTCAGCTACCCCTGCATTGGTAAGTTTTCCAAATATATTTCTCATCGTTCTACAAATTTTAAGATGGTATCGAGCTTTTCATTTAGCTGTTTAATGGTTTGGTGGAACAGCTCTTTACTGACGTAAATCTCCTTGGAGCTTTCCCGTAAATCGGATATGCGCTTATGCAGGATGGCAAACTTTGTCTCACAGGAATCCATCTCTTTGGTAAGGTGAGAAATATCCTTCTCCAGTAAATCGGTTTTGGCATTCACGTTTTCCTTGGTGGCATTTTTGGTGATGGCATTTCGGATGATAAAAGAAACTACACCAACCACTAACGACCCCGTGGTTCCGACTGTCACCCAAAATAGTTTGATTGCTACTTCTTCCATTGATTAAAACATTTTAATGGTTTCGGAACTACCACCCGGAAAGCGATTCTTTTCCATTGTGGCACTCTGGTTCTCGATGTGCATAATGGCATCCACATCATGTTCCCAATCACTTCCACCCTTGGAACTTCCATCCCGGTTAGCTTTGAATACCAAAATGAAGGATGTTTGAGGGTACTGCTTTTTGAGGGCTTTAAACTCATCGGGTTTCATGCCGACCGTCTGGGTACTGTCCAAGAAAACGGTATCATAACCTCGGAACTGCCTTGAGTTGTATTCTTCCACAAAATGAATCGGACTGCTGATTTTTAAGCGCAATAGTTTTTCCTGAAGCGAACCTTTCACGCCTTCCTCATTGGAGACATATAAGGCATTCAATCCACCTTTAACCAGTTCATTGGCCAAAAGCATGGCCACGGAGCTTTTACCGTTAAAGCGGTTGCCGTAAATCATCAGGTAAAAAGGCTTGTATGGTTTTCCCAACAGCTTCCCGAACTTTCCACCAATGGAAAAGGTTGAAAACTTCATTTTTGCCAACTGGTCGGCTGATACCACCTGACTGGGAGAAACCACATCGTTTCTGTTTACCGTTACCCCTTGTAAATTATTGCCACCACTCCTCAAGGGCTTGGTAGTAGTGGCCGTTACTTTCCCAATCCTGCAACTCCTTTCAGTCCGTTTAACTGGATGTTTGTAACCAAAAGCTTGTCGCTCTCAAGGTAATCTTCCAAATGTTTCTGCACTTGGCTCACCCGTTCGTAGGCGTTATCCCCGGAGTTGACCTTACCGCTCTTTTTGGCATTTTTGATGCTATTTAATAAGCGTTGCGCTTTTTCGATAGTGATGTTACCATACAGGTTGATAAACCGTTTTATTAATGCAATGGCCGGGCTAACCCCGTAACTGTCCACAATGTTTTTCAACTTACTGTACAGCGAAACCGGAATCTCAAAGGTGCAAGTTGAACCCATCTGTTTATAAGTACTAGCAAGGTCGTTCCCGATTTTACTGATTTCCTCGGCATACTTACTGGTTTTGCGGATGGTTTTCTCGGTAGCGGCTTTTTGAATCACTTTATACAAAAGCGAAACCTGGCGTTCAGAGACCTTTTGCTCGTGCATGGCCAAATACCGCTTAATGATTTTAATCTCTAAGGGCATTAGCGCAACCTCGTTAGCTTTGCGTTGTATTTTTTTCGGAGCTGCTTTCTTTTTAGGTTGTGACTTTTTAGTCGGTGTTTTTTTTGAAGGTTTTCTTGCCGTCTTTTTTGCTGCCGGAGCTTTCTTTTTGTCCGCAGATTTTTTTGGCTCATCTTTCAGATGGGGTTCAACAATTTTGAAATGGTTATCCAACATCTCTTTAATGTCTTTATCCTCATTATAGAAATCGGCAAACGAATCAAATTCTTTGTGTGCTTCCTGTGCAGCATCAGGTAGCTTTTTGAAATCAACATGCTTGGTGGCTTCCTTGTAATTTTTTATTGTAAGCTTCATAACTATTGTATTTTAAGTTGTTTCTGTTTGATGATGATGGCTTTCGCCCTTATTCTAGTTAGTTTCAGCTTGCGCTGCTTTCCCACAATCACCCCCTTGTTTATAGTTCCTTCTTTGGTCAGGTCGATATATTCATCCGCACGCTGAGCCGTAAAAGGCGCAAAGGATTTAATGGAAAGATGGCTTTTCATGGAGGCAATCAAGTGGTCAAAGCATTTGTTGATGCACTCCCTTTCTTTGCCCTGCGGATAAACCGGAAAGCCGAACATGCTCCCTGAAACAAGGTAGTTGTTTACCCGGCCTAGTTCTTTGAGCTTGTCGAAAACGTAACATTCAAAGCTTCGGGCAAACATTTCAGCGATGTTGCTCCAGTAAGTACCTTGCAGCTTTGAATGGTAATACAGGAAACTGTCCGTTGGCCTTTTGCCTTTAATGTCGTCCTGATGGTAGCTGACCATTGTTCCCTCGATGTGGTAATACCCGAATCGCAACATGGCAACCAGTCCGGCCACACTTTTGAGCATGGGACTTTCCGGGATATGGTTTTTCAGATTGTACTCCATCTCACTGATGAAGTAATCCCGGCTCATGGATGACCGTGAATTGGTCAGGTATTTGCGCCTGCTTCCAAACTTATCCATTATCAGGTCTAAATATTGTTCAGAGCGTAAGGCTGGTTTGGTCAATGCAAAACCATTGAGGAAATGGTCAAAGAAGTGACCCCATTCGTGGGCTACTGAGCCATCCCCGTTGCGCTTGGTCAGGTTGATAAGTTGACGGGTTGGATAATAAGTGGCCATTGCTTTACCACCCCGACCAAAAGCCCCGAAGGCAATGGCGAGGTTTTCATTCACCGCAAGATTTACATCCAATACCTCGCATAAATCGACAATGGCTGCCACAAAATGCCGGATATGTTCCTGTGCTTCATCATCCTTGACGTAATTGCCAAGTGTAAGCGATTTGAAGTGCAGCTTTTCAATGACTGTTTTTTCATCGGTATCATCAATGAGCAACCCACCAGTGCGTTTGATATAGGACAGAGGTACTGCCTCAATCTTTGGCTTTACGCTGCTGTTACTTTTGGATGCAGCTTCCTTTTTTGTATCTGCCCATGACCAATCGGGTTTGAATTCCTTGTAAGGAAATTCCTCTTTTTTGTTGTTGAATTCCTTTTGGTAATCGTTGATGAACCGGGTGCATACTTGAGTAACGTACTGCACATATTGGTCAACTGTACGAACGCTATTGAGCATACCACCCCGGAAGGTCAAATCATTTGCTTTGTGCCGCTTCATATCGGAAGCCGAAAGAATCTGCTTGGCAGAATCAATGCACTTTTGCTGTCTTTCAGTTAGACGGTCGTAATATGCTTTCAGATTATTGTAAAGCGGTTCGGCAGTTTCTTTAGTCACACCGGAATACCTTCTGGCATCAATCAAGGTTTGTTTGGCAGCACCCACACCATTGCCATAACCATACAATACAAAAACCAGATTGCGAAGCTGTTTTCCAAATAACATACCGAAGTCTGTCTTGGGTATTATCTGGCCATCGGTGGCAATGGCAAAGAGTTTTTTCAGGTTATCAATAGTAACCGCTTCACTCATTACAGTATTGAAAGCCTCTGCCATCTTAACATATTGCTCTCGTGCTTCTTTTGTATTGTGGTAAGGGCTTGCCGGGAATGCCTGACGAAGTTTTACTTTCAAAAAGGCACACCCTGAATCTGTTCCGTTTTCCTTTTCCAGTTGTGTGTCAACCTTTGGGAAAACCTTGTCTTTCTTTATCAGCTCAATGGCAGTGGCTTCATCCTGTTCAATGCTTTGCAGGTCGGTGGAGCTGATAAGCTTGCTGTACATGGCCTGCTCTTTGCGAGAGCCATGCACCCGTTTACCAGCATCCTTGAATTGTCGGTTCTTTTGCTTTTCTTGCAAAGCTTTTTCCACTTCATCGTCAATCCCGTGGAGTTCAGGAAAGCGGTCTGTACGCAATCGTATTTTGACTACCTTACTCATAGGATGGTCTTAATTTTTGGGTGAGAACCAATTCCGGCCACGTTGCGCATCTGCTTTTGCATAATCAGGATGGCTTTTGCACGAAGTTTTACTAGTTTTAATGACTTGGTTTTATCCTCATTGTCGGGTTTGCTTTTTTGAAAAGAAGCTTTCTGTTTGGCCAGTCGCTGCGGAAACTCCTTTTTGTCGGTCTCAAACATCTTCATGGCTTCCTTTGTTAGGCTGTCGGCTGTATCTATATGCTTTGAACCCCTGTCCAAAAACTCATCGAAGTAATGACGGGGGATTTTTACCGAAAGGCTGAACCGTTCTCCAAGCAATTCCAGTAGTTTGGGCATCTTGTTTTCATTTATTGAAGCCTTCATATTACCCGAAATCATTTCAAAACCGTCCCGGTTATTGACCAAAAGCTTCACCACATCTTTATCGGTGTAAATTGGAATGTGGCTTTTGGTCTTGGGCATGATGATTTGGAAAGTATCATCGTAATGGCGCACAATACTGATTTTGTTTTCGGTGACGATGGATGCACCACTGCGAAGGCTCATGATGTGTTTTTGCAGTTTGGCGATGGGGGCAACCACATAAGCATTGGCTTTGCTGTCACCATTTTCGGGCGACCATGCCTCACTCATCAGGATACCCTTTTGAACCCCTTTGCCCTTGGTGGTATAACTCACCAGTTTACCTGAAAAGTCGGCTGAACCTTGCAGGATATTTCCGGTTACGATGTAACGGATTTGACGGTCTGCGGTAAAGGCTTTGATGGCTTCATCCCACTTATCAATCAGGCTTTCCTTTTGGGAAGTCGATAATTGAAAACTTCGAGCCTGAATACGTTCAATCTCTTTAGCCGTATCGCCCGAAGCTGACAGAACGATGTATTTGCGGCTGTCGGCAATGGCAAAACGAAGCTTCACCGCTGACGGTGCATAAGGATTACTACGTTTAGGATTGATGTCGAACCCTAAAAAGATGCCATAGGAATTATCGCTGCTATCGGCCTCAAAGGTCAATGCCGGGTAAAAGTAACCATGACCAATTTTGAAAAACCGAAAGAATCCGTTAAGATAACTTTTGCGGTTTTCGCTTTGTGTTTTGGTTTTGGTAATGGATTCTTGTTTGGCGGTGTTGAGTTCTTCGGTACGTTCGGCCAAGTATTCATTTTGAGCAGCCTTGTCAAATACAGGAATTTTTTGAAATGGCTTTTCATTGGGAATATCCGCTATCAGTTCTTTATATTTGGTTTCAAGCTCTTTTAAATCCTCATGGAGCTTGCTTTGTACATGCTTTTCGTGGGCTTCGATAATTTCTTCAGAAATAGTTTCCGCTTGTTTACCTTCCAGATGTTTCTCAATGAGCTTCTCCAGTTCCGGTTTGCCATAGGGCTTTTTGAGTACATTGCAATCGCATTTTTCCAAGAAAGTGTCATTGCCGAATACCGAACGGCCTCCTTTCCCGGCAATCACCACCCTGCGGTCTAGGGTCTCTGTTTTCAAGTCTAAAACTTCCACTTCTAGGTCGTATTCACCCGATTGCTTGAGGTACTCCACATAATCGTTGTAACGCTCAATCACCTCACTGTAAAACTTCTCTTGTTCCTTTACCGAAAGAACAGCCACACGTCCGGTAACTTTGGAGGCATCGCCTTCGGAAGGGGTTTCATCGCTGTCTTTTCCTTCAAATTTGAGAGGGTTATCTAAGGCTTTGTTTAGTTCCGGGTTTTCCATCATGTACTGGCGAACTACCTTGTCACCATACTTATTCAGAAAATCATCCGATTCCAATTGTGATTTGCTGTTCTTTTGGTTGGAGGTGGTATTGGCATCCAATGATTTCAGCTTCTTTTTAAGCATCATCATAAACCGCTTCTGTGCCGGGATGGATGAGATAATGTAATCGTAAATCGGTTTCATTATCTGCCCGGTACGGTTGATACGCCCACGCTTTTGAATTTCAGTGTTGATGTTAAGCTCTGGTTGCAAAATCACCATCACACGCTGCTTTACTTTATCGGCAGGTACTTTATCGGTAACAATGGCATGAGCTGATGCCCCGGTAGAACCGGATTGGTTAATCAACAAACAATCAATTTCGTTTTCATTGAACTGACGGAATAAACTGGCCGTATTTTCCTTTTTCCGGTTTAGAACCAATGCAGTTGTATTTCCTTTTTTGATGGAATTGTATTGTACACACAGCTTGCGCCCGGTGACTTCACCCACAGAATAACCTGCTTCCTTTATTTTTTGGATGATTAAGTCCAAAGGGCTTATGGTGATTCCGGTGGAAGCTTTTTCGATGCGCTTTAAAATATCCCGATACGCCAATTGCGCTTCTTCAGAAAGGTCAGAAATATTGAATGTTTTGCCTTCACTTTGCCCGTCAATATCTTTTTCGGAATAACGTAAAACGCTATCCAATCCTTTCTCCAGAACAATGGAGAAATCCCCGTTAATAATGTCATCGGGTTTGGCCATGTCCTCTAAGAAACTGCCCATTGTGGATGCAAAAGCAATCACAGGCTTTTTGCCTTCTTTTAATCGCTTGATGGCATGGTCGGCCACATCTTCGGCATTGAGACTGAAAAGCAATTGGTTTATCACATTGAAAACTTTAGAGAAGTAGGGAATATTATCAACCCCGGCTTTTTCCGTTCCTTTCCGGGTGGCTACTTCTTTACTTTCGGCTGCGGCAATCTTATCAAGCTGCTCCACCTGTTTGTTGATGTACTTTTCCTGAAAACCAATAATATCACGGATGATGGAGGTAATTTTATCGGCTGTCTCAGCTTGCTGTTGGGCTTTTTCCTTTAACTCGATGTAGTTGACTTCCACACCTTCAAAGGAGCGTTCACGCCTAATCATCTGACCTTCGGAAACCAATTGGGCTGCTAAAATTTCCTGTAAGGCTACACCGCCTTTGGTAATAGCCTCTACCAAATCCTCTTTGCTCATATTGGCATCGCTCATGGAGGTCTTTTGTGCATAGATGGGCATGTTATCAGGGCGTTTGGCGAAGGTGGCTGATAAGAAACATACACCTTTGGTTTGGCGAAGTACGTCCTGCATAAACTCACCCGTATTGGAGCTGCCCGAAGCGTTGTGAGCTTCATCCATGATGATGATGTTACCATCTGAAACGGCACTTAAAAATTGTTGCTTTGCAGGTTTCTTGGGTTGGTTAAACTGTGAATAGGTGGCACACACAAAATTGTAACTGCCCGGTACATTCTGATTGTTGATGATACGTTCCTGAGTTGGCTTTTCTGGTGCAGAATAAACCACTTCACCGCTTTTATCCATGATGTTGGTTTTGCTCTCCTTGGCATTTACAATAAATGGTACAAGTGCAGAGCTGCCTATGTCGGATAAATCACGGTACAAATCGGTAAACAGGTTGGGCTTTTCTGAAAGGAATACAGGTTGTAAACCTTGCTTCACGCCATAGCGGATAAGAGCTGCTGCGGTTCGTCCTTTTCCAATCCCGGTTTGGTCGCCTACGATAATTCCCTGATTGCGTTTTTCAATGTTGTAGATGGCAAGCGATACGGCATCTATCTGTTCACATGATAGGGATTTAACCAGTTCATCATTGTCGTAGTCCAGTTTTTTTGCCACAAAATCAAACAAAGGCATCCCAATACTCTTTTTAATCTTACGGATGGCGATGTGCATTTCATGTCCCATGCTGTCCGGTACGGTGGTATCGAGTATAAAACCTTTTTCGGCAGTTGGAATATAAGCCATACCCAAACCTTTGTGACCCAGCATTCCTTGTAGATACTCATGCTCATTTTGCGCAAGTTTTTGGGTACGTTCAAAGTCCTTATAATTCTTGGTATTAAAGCCCAATTCAAACAATCGAGCTGCAATATGCCGGTTTGGTTTTTGGCTGAACTTTATGGTAATGCTGTTCTTTTGAAATTTAATATCGGTCTTCATAACTAGGAGCGTTTAAAGTATTTGATGGCATCGGTCTTTCTTTTGAACAGTTCGCTTTTGGGGCGTATGTTTCGGACTTTGCCTTTGAAATATTCATCGTATTCAATCATCCCATTAGCAAGCAGCTTCACTAGGATAATGTCGCCTTTGATTTCTGTCCAGTATTCATCATTTCTGGCACGAAGCCCGCCCAAGGAATGTAGCTTTTGTTTTAACAGGATAGCTTTTGCCCGGACTTTGGCAATGTTCATGGTATTTGATTGCGTATTTTGCTTTTCCAATCCAACCCGTTCCCAAAGTTCTTCATGCGTACTGACCATTGTACTGTGCAGTTTATTCTTTAGTGGAGCAGCCCCTTCGGGTTTGTATTTCGCTCCATTAATCAGGATTAACCGGGTATTGAATGATGTTCCCTGCCGGGAATAAAGCTTTTTACCATTGATAGGAATAATGTCTTCCACATAGTAAAAGTGATAGAGGTAGTTCAGGAAAATTCGGTTTTGTCCGGCTGTTACCCGGCCTTGTTCGTCCCAAGTGGTATGCCCACCAATGATGATGGCAGCACAACCAGAATCCTTCATACATTGCAAGGCTTTTAGGCACATGGCATGTTCCAAGCGTTTGATTTTAAAGTTTCCAAACTGCATAGGTTCAGATAATGCACCAAAAGGCGGATTGGTGACCACTCCGTCAAACTTCTGACGAAAAGCAAAGGGTGGTTGCAAAGCATCCCAACTGGAGACCTTTGCAAAGGGTTGGTCATTGAGGTTACTTAAACGCACATCATCCAACTCATTTACAAATGTCTGGTGGTATGGCAAAGCAATGGTGAGTAAACCATTACCTGCCGATGGTTCTAAATATTGAGGATGGTTTTCGCTGCGCTCCGGGTGAAGATGAGCATTGCCTACAATCTTTGCATTTTTATCGCCTTTTACAATATTCTTAAATGCTTTATAACCGGATAGATTATTTTGTTTTCGTACATAACTCGATGCTAAAAACGAGATGGGTGCAGGTGTTGAATACTGCTGCATAAGAACACTCATGCTTGTTCGCATGGACAGATTAACCTGCGACTGATAAAGGGCTACAATATCCAGATACTTCTCATAGGTGGTCATTGAGCTGTCGTGAGCAATCTCACGGGCATTTAACACAATGGCCAGTTCCGTAAACTCCTTTACCAAGTTCTTATTGGCGATGCCATAACTTTTGGCAAGGCTTTCAATGGTGGTTTTGGAATGCCGGACACCTTGTTTGAGCTGTTCCCGAATCTTTGATATGTAGCCTTTCTTATCCATTCAATGATTATTGAAGGGTAATGGTTTTATCCGTTTCATCCCTGAAGGTCAGCTTCAGGTTGTTTCCAGCAATGTTGACCGAAAGGTTTTGAACATCGGCATCCACAAAGTTCTTCATGAAGTTGATTTGGAAATTCAGAATCTCAGTGAGTTTGGCTTCCCAATCTTCCCCGTCAAAAAAGCCAGTATCGGCATATATCTGAATGAACTTTTTCAGGAAATCAGGAATGTTTTGAAGATTCTGGTTCCAATCAGCCCCAACGGTTGCGTTGCGCTCAATGCTGACAAGCTTCTCTCTGTCATCTTGTGGATAGCTGTTCTTTAAGGTGTTCGCTTCAATGGCTGCGGCCTGTTCTGGTGTGATAGTTACTGGTTTGTTTTGAACATTGGATTCCCAATCTGCACCAACGGTGGCATTCTCCTCAATTCCTGCTAACTTTTCGGCATCCACTTGTGGGTAGCTGTTCTTTTGACTATTGGTTTCAATGGCTTCCGCCTGTTCCTGTGAAATAGTAACGGGTTTATTCTGTACGTTCGTTTCCCAATCAGCTCCAACAGTGGCATTGGCTTCAATTCCTGCCAACTTTTCTTCGTCCGTTTGAGGATAGCTCCGTTTTTCGGTATTGGTTTCAATGGCTGCGGCCTGTTCTGCTGAAATAGTTACAGGTTTGTTCTGAACGTTTGTTTCCCAGTCAGCTCCCACGGTGGCATTGTCCTCTATTCCTGCAAGCTTTTCTTCATCGGTTTGTGGATAGCTTCGTTTTTCTGTATTTGCTTCAATGGCTGCCGATTGCTCTGGTGAAATTGTAACAGGCTTGTTTTGTAGGTTGGTTTCCCAATCTGCTCCCACGGTGGCATTGGCTTCAATTCCGGCAAGCTTTTCTTCATCCGTTTGTGAATAACTGCGTTTTTCGGTATTGGTTTCAATAGCGGCAGCTTGTTCCGGTGAAATGGTCACAGGTTTATTTTGGACATTGGTTTCCCAATCAGCTCCCACCGTTGCATTGGCCTCAATCCCTGCCAGTTTTTCTTCATCGGTCTGCGGATAGCTGCGTTTTTGATTGTTGGCTTCAATATCCGCTGACTGTTGGGTACTGATGGTAACAGGTTTATTCTGAACGTTGGTATTCCAATCAGCTCCCACGGTGGCATTGGCTTCAATGCCTGCCAATTTTTGTTCATCTGCCTCCGGGTAGTTTCGTTTGGAGGTATTGGCTTCAATGGCTGCGGATTGTTCCGGCGTAATGGTTACGGGCTTATTCTGCACATTGGTATTCCAATCCGCACCAACAGTGGCATTTTCTTCAATTGTCGCAAGTTTATCGGCATCTGCTTTTGGGTAGCTATTTTTGCTCTTGGATGCTTCGATAGCAGTTGCTTGTTCCTGCGTGATGGTGGTTGGTTTATTCTCCAACTGCTCAAAATCATTGGTCAGGTTCAAATCGTTTTCTAACTGCGATAACTTGGTCGGAACTGAAATATCAATGTTCCCATCCGGGTTGGTCACAAAACCACCATGTATCTCAATACCACCATTTGGCATGTACACCGGACTTTTCTCCGCAATCAAAAGGTCATCCACGTTTCCGGCAATAATCATCCCGCCGCTTAATGACTTTACAATGGTTTTTGGGCGAAATTCGGCTGCGGACTTGCTTCGGGCAATGTTTATGAATGAACCCACCGAAGCCTTATCCAAGATGGAATCCTGAACGTCCCGGTTCATTTTGAAGTAGGTATCCGAAAATACTATTTTGTTGTAGCCACGGTCTAATGCACAACATTGGTTCACTTTGGCATCAAAACAACAATCATCAATATTGATGGTACTATTTAAGAAGGCTACCGCACCACTATTCGCATCGTAATACTCAAAACGGATGTCGGCAAAGTTGACCGCACAGTTATATACTTCAATGGCTTTATCACTCTTAAAAATCACAGGTTTTACATACGTTCCGGCTGTGCCATCCACTTTGTTGGTCAGTGATAAAATATTGATTTGATAGGTGAAATCACGCAAAACAAGGTAAGTCCCCAAGTCGTTGATATAAGTCCCGTTTTCAAACATGATGTCGATACTTGCACTTTCATTGGTATGGTACTTCAACGCTTTGGGTAAGGTATCAAACAAACGCTGGAGTTTTGAAAAGGGCGTTCCGGTTGGGATGATGATGGCCTTTTCATCGAGGCTGTATTTAAACCCGGTAACCTTTTGGTCTTTGGCCATATCAAACACACCCTGAAATACCTTGTATTCCCCGTGTTCCATTCCCAGATAAGCATAATTCCCGTCACTTGCCCATTCTCCTTTTTTAAGTAGTGGTGGTGTAATTCCACTGAACATCTTTATAGTTGCCATATATTGTCGTGATAAATCGTTAATACTCTGTTTTAAATCATTGCATAAGCCTTGTCAAAAAGCTCATTGGTGATGTAGTTGCCACCGTTTTCAACCCGGCTAATGGAATGAACCAAAAGCCGAAGGGTATTTTTTGTTGGCAATAGCTTTGCCGTTTGGCTTACTTTTAAATCCTTGCAAACTGTCTGGATATAAGCAGCGGTATTGTTCTCAAACTTTGGTGCATATTCGGCAATCAGAGCCGGAACAGTATTCTTACCCTTTTCAATGTCGTGTTTGAGGTCTTTTATCATTGCCCGGATGCCATATTCAGGGGCAATAAACATTTCAAAACGCCTGTCTTTGTTTTGCTCTTTAGGGAGCTTGCCCGTCCAGTTGATATTGGTGTAAATCAGATTTCCCGGATTGTTATTCCGAATACCCCTCGGAGCAGAGGACAGGTAATCATTGCCACCATTCCAGTTGCGAAAATCTGGGGGTAATTGATTGCTGTTTGTTGTCAGGAAATTTGCCGGACTGGTATCTGAACCACTTGGGGGCAATAGTCCACGTTTACGCTTGTTTCGTCTGCGAATCAATAAAACGGTGGTCACTATCGCCCCGGTGGTCAACACCCCTCCCGAAATAAACAATATCTTCTTGTGCTTTTTATCCATGTGTACGGTCTGTTTTATAGTGGAATGCCCCACTGGTCAAACTTGGGTTTGATTTTGGCAATCTCCTTATCATCCAGTTCAAATCGTAGCCAACCAATCAGGTTGTAATCCTGACCAATAAAGGCTGCACGAGTACCCCACAGGTATTGCTTCATGCCAAAGGTTCTAATCACCAATAGCATATCATCCTTGGTTGAAATCTTATCCATGATGCTGTAAATGGTCTTTTCATCCGTTCCAAAATCAAGCATTGCACCATAGAGGGTATTAGCAAACAGGGCTGCATCGGATGGGCTGATGGTCAGGTTTTCCTTTTGGATAACTGTATCTTTTAAGGAAGGAGCTACCCTTGAGGAAGTTCCATCCGGGTTACTTTTCTTTTTAATAGCCCTTCGGATTAAAAGAATGCCTACACCAATTGCCACCACCGGAACACCTATTTTGATGACCGTTGCTATTAATGCTGCCTTATTTGCTTGTTCCAATTCCATCAGATGAATTTCAATGCTGTTTTCACGATGTTAGGATTCTTAACTACCTTCTCCAGTAGCAGAATGATGTCTTTCTGTTCCACCTTGTTGACCGCATTTTGTAAGAGGTTGCCCACTTTTTGCACCGTTTCGGGTGTTTCGGCTTCGATGGTAATGCCTACTTTGAATTTTCTCATAGCAGTATGTTTTTAGTTTTCTAATTCTTCGTTTTCCAGTTCCACATTTTCGGCTTGTTCAACCACTCCGGTTCCCTTTATGGATTGACTTAAAAAGGACAGCGTTTTGTTGATGAGTTCAGCCCGGTCGAGGCATAAACCCACAATGTTGGCTATCTTGGCCACGTCCTGCAAATCCCATGTCGAAAGGGCATCCGAAAGGTTCTTGATGATTTCGGCTTTCTTCTTTTCTTCTGGCGAAAGCGGTGTGCCTATTTCATTAATCTCTACATTGGTCTGGGGCATTGAACCATCATTTATTGGTTCATCTACAATACCCAAAGCTCCTTTGAGTTCATTAGCGGTCAGGCCAAGCAATTCAGCCGTTTTAGGGCTATTACTCAAAAGCCTTCCGCCAAGGGTAGCAACTGCACCAATAGCCACCCGTTTCATTATTTCATTGGGGGCATATCCGGCCAAGCGGTTTTCCAGTTCGAGCTTCTCGTTTTTCAGCTCCTTGTTTTCATTCAGGAAGCGTTCTCTATCCACACGAAGCTCCGCATTTTCGCCACTCAGCTTTTCTAATTTTTCTTGGAGCATGTTGTGACGTGTCTCGAACTTAAAGTCGTCCAGTTGCTTTTGATAGCTGATGCGGTCAATCTCCTTGTTGTTGCCAGATATGGTATTAAAAAGCCCAAACAGACCTTCAATGCCTTGCAATCCTTCACTGTTTCCGGTGAACATACCCAAGAGGCTATTCAAATCACCCAAGCCGTTTTGAGGTTTGGGTATCTGATTGATTTCTGCCTTAATAAGACTTTGGATTTCTTCCTTCTCTAAAGTTGGTTTGGGTGGATTTAGTAATCCACTCACGTTGACCGTGTAAGTGTTCAGCTTTCGGGCATTGGGGCTTTTACCTCCATACACGTCCACACGGAGCATCCCGTGAGCTTGTTTGGCTTTGTCCACGGCATTTTCAATATCCTGATTAAACTTGCCACTGCCGGAAGTCCGTGAAGTGAGAGCGGTCTCATCAATGCCTGTTAACAGGACTATCTCGTAAGCGTAAGGGTATTTCTGTTCTGCCTCCGAACGCTTTAAAAAGTTGTATATGCTGCTTATTTGTTCTCTATAATCTAACATAGTGGTATCAATTTCGGTGAGGGATAATCTTTACAAATTCCAGTCTGTAAGGCTGAAAGTTTTCTGCACTGGTTTTCATATCTATGTAATCGGTGAAAACCTGATAGCGGTATTCATCCATAAACTCGTATTCATCGGGCGTGGCAACAAACACGTTGTCGCTACTGACCAGTTCCAATTCGTTAATGGATGTCGGAATCTTTTGGGTATTCAGAATCCACATATCATTTTTCAAATCGAGGGTTTGGTCAGGCTGCGTTATCCTGACAACCACAGGTTTTAACTGATAGCTGTCAATGGTTCTTAGCCCGGCAATGCGGTCTTTGGCGATGGTATGTAGTAGCTCACTTGTGTTCATATTCAATGTAGATTCTAATGGTCAGTGTACTGCCATCGCTGTTTTTATTGCTTTTGAATACTGTATGGATATTGGAGTTTACCTCCAAAGGCTCATGAAAGGGGATGATTTCTTTTTTCAGGTTGCGCACTTTCCTGTTGGCGGTGAGTACATAATCCCGAAGTAAAAAGCTGTTACCATTTACAAGCAAGCTAATATTGCCACACTCGTAAGGTTCAGGCTGTTTGTAAACCTGTTTGATGCGCAAAAAAGCATCCTCTTTTTTCAGGTAAGCAAATATCAGGGTGTGTTGGGCGATGTAATCGGCAAAGTCCTGATTGTCCATGCCTTTACCTTTTTCATAAAGTCCGGCTTCGTTGTACAGATAGTCGGTAAATTCATTTAAGAAAAGTTGATTCAGGTTTTGGCTTAATACCTGCTGCTCGTTTTCATCCAGACAAGTGTATTTGATGTTTTCGGTCAATACTCGGGTGATTTCAGGCAAAAGAGAACTTTCAAAATAATCCCTGCTTTCGGCCTCTGTGGAACGGGTTCGCAGGTAAGAATAGAACAGTCCGAGAATGCTTTCCTTTTGCAATAGTGAGGTGATTAATGCCTTTGGGAAAACCAATAGTTCGGATATATCTTCCATTTCCCCGGCTTGCTTAACTGTGGCAACAACTGCAACTCCAGTAATGAGTTTACAGGATGCCGGGAGTAAGTCCTGCACATTCAAATGTCCGTTGTGTTCCGATTGGTGGCTTATGACAAAATATCTTTTCATTATTCAGGAGGTGTTTTCAGTTTACTTCTTGCTTACTTCTGCCAACAGGTAGGCTCTTACATGGTAGCTATCGGCTACGGCAAGGTTAGCACTGTCATCCTTGTAGATTATCCGTACCGGACTGTTCTTAGCTTTCTCATCCAAGGGGAAGGCCACGTCCTGAATGGATAAATCATCGTTGTGGTGCAATAGAGCCACTTCGGTATCATCCGGGATTATCTCTGTATCATCAATCCACACCCTGAGTGTTGCACCTTGCAAGGCATTGGGATTGGAAAGACGCAGGAAGATGCCTTTAATGCGGTCGTGTTCGGTTTTGGTGTTGCCATTGAACTCATAGGTCTGGCCTTTTTTCACCTCGAACTTGATGACTTGGAGCTTCTTTATAGGACTGGGTGTTTTTGTTTCTTTTGTTTCCATTTCTTGAATTGGGTTTTAGAAAAAAGGGACGGCTGTAATACCGTCCCTGAAATTTTATGGACGCATCAATTTGCGGTCATCACAGAGCCAAAGTTTAGTAGGGTTTTGCTCTTGGTTCAGACGGCAAAAGAGATGGTTCTACGCTTTTTCAGTCATGGTTCCCATCAGCGTGATTTTCACAGCAGGATGGAACACTTTATCCCCGGTAATTGCCTTGGGCATATTCAGCTTTGGCGTAATGTCCATTGATGGTTTCAACCATTTTGGGTTGGCCAGCTTGTAAAGGAACTTGCGCTTGTTGGTGTCGCTGTCATCGAACACGGCACAGGAGATTTCCGGTACAATCACCTTGGTTCCCAACGTCATCTCAAACGTTCCGTTAATCATCTGCGGAGGAAAGGCAAACTGTCCGAATGCGAAGTCGGCAGGGTCGCTGTCATCTTCCGATGAACCGTGTGCATACTCCAGCACGATGTCAGTCAACAGGAAATACTTACCGCTATCAAGCTGCGCACGGTTCAGATTGGTACGTCCTGTTTTCTTGTCGTCCGATGCTTCCATCAGGTCAACGTCAGAGCGGTCTTTTATATTCTTGATGGTGTAGATGGCGGCATCCACCGTCTGCATTCGGGCATCTTTCAATGCCTTTTGAATTTCAGGGGGCAATTGTTGCCTGCGTAGTTCAAACTGACCTTTGGAGGTCAAGTCACGGGTTAAGCCCGTTTTTACTGCTGTGCTTTTTGCCCCGGCATTGTACGAACGCTTTACCGCACTTTTGCGGCCTGCGCTACGTTTTATCCTGCGCACCTGACGTTTTTGCTTACGCCTTGCACGGCCCAAATCTCCAATGCCTTCAACGGCATCATCTTGGTCTTCGTCTCTTTCTAAAGCGTCCTCCTCCTTGTTGAGAATCGCTATTTCTAAACCTTCAATTTCTTCCATTGAAGGGTACAAATCATTTTGCTCATTAATGTCTGCCATGATTGTCTCTCTTTTTTGTTGTTAATAAATTGATTTACTGTATTGAATTGCTGTGCCCAAAGGCATTAGGATTCCATCATATCACCCGAAAAGATGTCGAAGTCCATGCTATCGGGATTGATTTTAGCCAAACTGCCAACCACTTCATCCGAATAATCGGTTGTTCCTATGGGGTCGTCCGACATGGAATAATCGGTAGTGATATTTCCGATAGGCTCATCGGACATTGAAAAGTCCGCAGCACCCGAAACAGAGCGTTGAATCTCCCTTTCAATATCAATATCCGCTGCCGGAAGTGATTGGGTAATGGGGTTCAATGCACGAAGCCCGTTTATATCATCGTAATCGGAACTTTCATCATCACCGATTAAACCTTCTAATCCCTGTAGTAGGGTTTTGCCTGTGGCTTTCTTGATGATGGCTTCCACACCTGCACCTGCTGCACCCACCAAGCCCAGCTTGATGTATTCGTTTTTGGTGAATTGTGTACCTATCAAACCGCCCATAGTGACGGCTGCCGGAACGATGTAATCTTTCATGTCGGTTCCCATCAGTCCGGTAACGGTCTGACTTTTGGATAACTTTTTCAAAGCAAACTTCCCAACCGCAAACCCTGCTACGGCAGCAATGGGTTTTCCAATGTTGTTGGTGGCTTTCATAAAGTCAATCTTTGTTGCCCGTGACGATGTGGTCGGGGTTCTTGAAGTCTTTTTTCTTACTGCCATGTTTATAAAATTTAAGTTCTGGTATTAACTGAGTTGAATTCTTCCAAGTGATTTCTTTTCGTGGTTTTCCTTGGTTTTGTTGGTGGTTTTGGGTTTGTAACCTTTATTGCGAAACATAAAATACGCTCCGGTTCCAATTAATGCGGCCAAACCTAAACCGATGCCCACTTTAGCCCCTTTACTGATGCCTTTTTGAGGATTCAGTGTAGTAGGTGTTCTTGCCATGTTGGTTGGTGGTGGCGAAGGTAAATAGGGGGTCGAAGAATCTTCGGAATACGTATTCGGAATGCTGTAATTGACAGAAGGGGCAATTGGTGTCATGGGCGTAAGGTTCTGCTCCATGTCCTGATTGGTATCTGTACTATTTTGTTGTTGAGCTGCCTGTTGTCTGGCTTGCTTTCGGGCCGCAATCTTTTCTTTGGCCTTAGTAAAGATGTTGGATACAGGTTTGAGCCAGCTCTTGATTTTTGCCAGTACGCCTGTGGCAGCTCCAACGGATGCTGCGGTGGCTGCAACACCTAATTCGCCTAATTGAGCCAATGCACCAATGGCTTCCAATCCTTGCAACCCGGCAATAATTCCTTCCACACCATTAATGGAAAAGTCCGGGCTTTTCTGTTTTGCACCTTTAAGGATGGCGTTACGAAGGTTCTTTTCTTTGCCCTGCAAGCCATTGAACAGCTTTTTAACTTTGGCATGGCGTTTCTTTAAATCAGCCAATTTAGCGGGGTCAATGTTGTACTTGGATGCCAAATTATCGGGCAAATAGGCATATTGCAGTTTCTTGGCAATGCCAAACATATTCAGGCGTAAAGCTGCTAATAGGCCATTGCGTATGGCGATGGACAAAGGGTTGAACCTTACAATGGCTTTGACGGCTTTCTTGGCCACACTGCCTACTTTTTTGCCAATTTTCTTGATGGCACTAAAGAATCGGCCTTTGCGTTTCTTGCTACGTCCTAAGCCTGCTGTTTCGAGTTCATCTTCACCCCAATCCTCAAAGCCCTCGATGCCGTCAATATCGTATTTGATAAAGCCGTTTTCGGCCAGTTTATCTTCAATGGCTACCAGTTTATCCAGTACTTTATCACGCTGTGGAGTGTGCCAGAATTTAATGGCTTGGTCAATCATGTTAATGAACTGGTCAGGGTTCTGGATGTGTGACATCTTACCCTTGTTTTCTTTATTTTTCAAAAGAAAACCACGGGTACGCCTCAAATAGTTAAGCGTAGCATCTTCGGCATCGCCCAAACCGTTCATGGTATCTTCAAAATCGACACCGGAGACAATGGCCATTAGTTCGGTATGGTCTTCATCGGCTATTCGGCCACCGTCCATATCCAAACCTGATAAAGCATAAATTGGTAAGCCCAAACCCAATGTTCCGGTTAGTCCATTAATGCCACGGATACCGCCCACCATTTGCAGGGGCGACATATTAAAATCCGATTTCTCAAAGCTATAAGGCTTTTGGTAGTCGAATTTGGAGAGTACCGGGTCAATAATGATTTCATCTTCGCTATCGCCCTGTGCCGGAACAAAAACATAGATGTGCTGAAAATAGCTCTTGCCGTCATACTTGGTAATTCGAAACTTGAAAGGAATGCCCAAACATTTTAGGATTGAACCGCAGAAGATGCTGTAATCATCGCAATCAATACCGGAATTGGTATCGCCTTGCTGTTTGAACTTTACCTGACCATCCAACCAACTTCGGGCAGGAGTTCTAATTTGTTCCGTACCGTCTTCATCCTTTTGGTATTGCAAAAAAGTATAGGCAAAATTAAAGATGTTGCGACAGGTATTTTTTACTGAATCGGCTTGTAGGTTTTTAGCCAGTTCCTCGACTTCCCGGTAATGGTCGGCAATAATATTGATACAACTTTCAACCGTCTCCAAAACGTTCCCGTTTTTTAAAAACTTGTCCGTTCCGGCAGCCTTTTTAATCAGGTGGTTGAACTGTCTTCCGTCTTTTGTATTACGGGGGCCGGAAACAATACCGAGTTGTCCCGATGCTAGTCCGTTCATATTTTCGTCTGTTAAATTTTGCGTGGTGGTGATGGTTTCGCCATTAATGCTGATGGTCAATGTAAAAGTCATATCAGCTTTAAGCTGCTCGGTGTTTTGGAGCGCAGCCATAGATAAGCCTTTACCCATAAGGTTTAGGTAAGGCACTTGAAAAGTGATTTCAGGCTCTTGTGTTCTACCTGCCGGAATAGTCAAACCTTTAATGTCGGGCGTTGAGAAGGCAATGTCCGAACCCTTGTATTTGGCCACAACTTGATTGATGGCAAGCGTGATGGGGGCATTGGTGGGATTGTAGCAACGGAGTTTAACGGCAAACTGGACTTCCTGTAAGGTCAACTTGTGAATACGGAAACCCAATAGGGCGAAGTTCATTTTTGCACCTGCCAAAAGTTTTTTGCCTTTGGTAAACAGGAAAAAGCCTCCGCCAATGGCTGCTACAACCGCAAGAGTGCCTACTATTTTTTTAGTGTTTGCTTCCATAATGAAAACAAACTTAAATCAGGCGTTAGATTAGGGTTTGGTTGTTATTGGTGCGTGTTGGTTGTTAGTGGTTTGAAGTGTTTATTTTTAGAAGTTTTTGTTCATTTAATTTCAATTTCATTAAGAAAATCGACAAGCTTGGAGAATAAGCCCTTTTCTATTGGGGATTGGCTTTTTTTGATTTTCGCTTGCAGGTATTTCTGAGGTACTTGCTTTTGAATAAGCACCTTTGCCAGTTTGCCAAGCTCTGCCATAATATCATTGGATTGCTGATTGCTTTGGGGGGTGGATATAACCTGTTTGTTCTGCAAATTCATAAGGACGGTTTTATATTCCTCCTGCATTTGTTGAAAGGCAATGGCCGAACCACCTTTATCGGGATGGAGTTCTTTGGCTAATGTTCGGTAGCGTTGTTTGGCTTGCTCTAAATCGGTAACGTTCTGAAAATAAATCATGCTGTTGTTTTATAAAAGTTTATAATCCTCAATGGTCAAACTGAAATGCTCCAGTATCAATTTAATCTGCTCAAAATTGTAGGTGTGTTTGCGCAAGTGACCTGCCTGACCAATCCTTTCTTTTAACTGCGGACAGAGGTCAATTTCGTTGCGTAGGAGCTGTAAGGCACTTTTGGTTGAAACACTATCCGGGTATAGTTTTTTAACCAATTCTTGTTTTAGTATCGTTCTGCGTAATATCATAAGCCGGAATTTAGGATTGAATACAATAGAAAAAGCCCTGAAAAAGCTTGAAAATGCAGGTGCAACGAGTGCTTTACTACTGCTTTTTCTTCCTTTTTAGGGCTTTTGATGATATTTGAAATACTTTTGGGTACTTCGGAAGATTGTTGTGACTGCTTCTGAGAATGCACCCAATTTTGAAGGGTATAATTCGCCTGAATAATACCGCTTTTGAAAAAAGATAAAATGCTTTGGATTACTTTACCGGAATTGGCACAAAAAACCGAGAATGTTCGGGAACAATGCAGGGTACAAACAGGGATAAGCCCATCACTAAGGCTTATTTGTTGATAATATTCAAGTATGTTGGGCATAATTTTTCAATTATACCCTTGACGGATAGCGTTGCTAAGATAGGGAAAAATAGAAAATATCGGACTGAAAAGCGGATAAATGAAAGGCTATTTGTTAATTTTAGACTAATCCAAGGGTCTTTTTCAGGTCAGTAACCATTTGTTCATGCTTCTTTGGATTATCCTTCTTTAACTTCTGTATATTAAGCAGTTTCCATTTAATTGCTGGTAAGTCTTTCAAAACAGAATGTGGAAATAATTTCCAGTCTGGTTCTCCCATCTCGAAACTTAACAAGAACTTTTTTTCATCATCTGTTAGCCTTTGTTGGATGGTATCAATTAACGTAGCTCTGGTTTTTTCGTAGTCGTCATAAGTAAATTCAACCGAAGTCATCCCTGCAAATTGATTGTCAAAGGCTGATTTCTGGTCTTTTAAAATGGGAGACAATAATTCATTAATGGGTTTGTAATGACTAATCATGCCAATTTTTACACCATCCCATATTTCATCGGTTAACCCTTCGTTCTCCAAAAGTAGTTTCACATCAAAAACATCACGGGGATGCTGCCTGTCAATGGCAGCGCAAATCTTGCCTCCATACAATTCGGCCAACGATACCACATTGATAGCTGCAAACTTGCCAAATTCATCTTGAACAGAATCGACCACTTGCATCAGTTGTGTAGGGAATACATTTCCTCTAGTAATGGTATTGACTTCAATTTTTATCTGGGCATTTTTACCCTGACAATTCAACTTCACATCAGTTCCTCCATTTAAAGGCACGGTGTGGACTTTTACTTCCGGTACATTTTTTTCTATGTCAACCTTAATTCGGTTTAATCCAGCCTGAATATTTTTCAAGGCATCTTCTCTTGAATTCAATGGCAAATAAGTTAGGTCAATATCCACCGATAAACGAGGCATATCTCTTACAAACAGATTGATGGCAGTACCACCTTTTAGTGCAAAAACCTTCTCTTTGGCTACATAGGGTAAAACCTGTAACAATAAATCTACCTGTGCTTTATATGTGGCTAAAATCATAATTCTGCTAATTCTTTTGGTATTGATATTAAGTATTTGGGGATGTAAACACCCTTTTCTGCAAGCATCCGGTTCCCTTTTCCTAAATCAAATTGTTCGGTTTCAAGAAATTGAAACCATTGATGATTTGCCTTTTCGGCCATATAGAGAAAGAGGCGTTTTACTTTCACTGAATTACAACTGGCCAACAGCTCCTTAAGCAGTTTGGGCTTTAAATTCACCAGACCTTCAAATAAATGGTAACATTCTACCAAGTCCATTTTTTGCGGAGCCAGATACAAGCATTCCATGATAGCTCGTTCGGGAGTGGAGACGTTTATTTTGACTTGATTCTGTTCCAATTCCTTAATGCCTAAATCCAATGGTAAAAAGGAACTTAAATGATGCTGTATATCAAGATACCAGTTATAATCGACAAACCATTTGGGCAGCTTTGTTTTTAAAGGTGAAAATAACTGCAAGGATTCATTGCTCATGCGGAAATAGTGACTAAAACCTTGTAGAGCCAATGCGGATAACCCACCCACATGAACCTTGGCTTCTGTTTGTTTTTGTATAGCATTCAAAGCTCCCTGCCATTCTACTGTATCACCGGGTTTTTTATAAGCACTTCGGCCTATTGATTCTAACCATCCACTTTTTAGGTAGTACTTTTGTAAGTTTCGGGATATGCCATAGTTTTCCAACCAATCGCCAGTTACTACACAGCCGGGTTGCAATGCCTTAAATAGTTTTTTTAAATATGTCTCGTTTTGGGTAGTCATACTACTCTATTTGCGACAAATATAAAAAATATAATTTGAATTTATGGGAATTATTTTTTAAAAATATCTCTTTTAGGGTAGTGAAACTACCTTTTTAGGGGATAAAATAAAAAAAAGCCTCAATCGAGGCTTCCAGATTTATAAAAACATTGACCTTTTACAGCTTCGTTTGTGCCTGAACCAATAGGTCGTAAAGGGTTGTGAAATCTTCCTGACCAAGAAAAACATAGCTCTTACTATCGTATTTTTCTAATTTTAAGTAGGTCGTCCATTTGCCTTTACTCCAGTAACATCCGGCTTCAAATCCGCCACGACTGCGATAAGTAACCTCAGAATATATCTCTGATGTTGATGGAAAAATTTTGTCTTTCATTACCTTAATGGATTTTAGCAAACCATCAATTTCATCTGCATCAAGCATTGCTTTTTTTGTATCTGTGCTATAGCTCGATTTCACCTCGTACTCAAAACGAACGGCACTTGTGCTCTTTTCGGAAATCATATCCTGAAATTTAACTACTTGAAGTTTTGCTCCTCTAATTTCGCCAATATCTAGGAAGTCCTTTTTTATTAATGCTCCAGATGAAGCAGAAAACTTTTCTGCGTTACTTGTTTCTACTTCTTTTGCTAACTGTGTTTGAGCCTGTAATCCCATAACGAAAAACGTCATTACAAAGACTAAGAATAGATTTTTCATGTTTATATAGTTTAGTTAAATTATTATTCGAGAGTAGTTCCATCAGTAAATAGAATCTTTTCCGGTTTCCAAACCAATTTAATTTGTTTGAGATTTTTTGATTTAAGCAACTGGTCTTCATCCATAAATTGATTGTAATCAGTTGTTGCGCTATAATTTTTGATAGAGTTAGCTTTAACACCATCGTCATAAGTCAGATTCAGGGATTTAATTTCCTTATCAAATAAATCAGTGAACACAATTTGCCCAGTAAAAGCCGTTATCTCCTTATTTGTTTTGTTTTCAAATGCAAATTTGTAGGTAATGTACTCCTGATATTCGTATTCGGTATAACCTTTATCGAAGATGGAAACTATAAGAGCCTCTTTTAGTCTTGCAATTCGTGCATCTTCCTCTTTTTTAGCTTTTTCAGCCAATTCCTTTTGAATCCGTTCTTCCTCTTCCTGCTTTTGTTTTAGAATTTTGGCTTGCTGCAAAAGTTCATTATAGCTTTTTCCGTCAATATTTTCATTGAGTAGTTTGGCTCTGACAAAATACATAGCCAACAGATTAATTTCAGTACTATCAAGGGAATTGGCATCTCTAATAGCTTTTAAATCGCTCTCGAATGTGGCATCACTATATTTGTTATCCATAGGTGATGAACAGGAAGCGAAAAAAGCAATGACTAAAAGGTAGATTAATTTCTTCATCATTTAATGTTTTAAAGTTTTATGACAAAGAAACCGCCGAGTATTGACAACCAACGTCAAAAAATCAATTAAAAACCATTTTCTTTCATTTTTGAATTCAAATAATCTTTAAACGCTTGGGGGTAAATTACTTTAATTTCATCAGGAAGACCTAAAACAAATCGACCAATGCCAAGGAAATTTCCCACATCAGTGGTTAGTAGGTAAGTATTATCATCTACTTGTTTGATGAACTTTTCGCTAAGAGGAAATTCTTCCAACAAAAGATTGCAAGCAAGCATTGAGAGTTTAAGTTGTATGGCAATGGGTTCAAAACTTTGCATCCGGAAAATGTCGGTAATGCCTTTATGGTGGTTGGGCTTAAATTGCCAGCACTCATCCAACATAACGACTTCTTTTATCCGGGCAGTTTTGAAAATCTTATTGCTTTGGTCTTCGGTATCGTAACACCATACACCCAAATAATTGATAGTAAAATCAATGGGTTCAACAATCCGGTCACGAATATCCTTTCCATGACCAGATTTGTATTCTTTTAAGATAACCTGCTTTTGCTGTTTAATCGCCTGAATGAGATTGTAGATGTTTTCAGTATCCTCTTTTTTCGAAATGGCATAAATAACCCGGTCGAAGTCATAAAGGCTATAAAGCTTTTTAACCAACTTATCTTTTTGCTCCGAACCATCTTCAATAGCATGAATGGCCTTACTCAAAATAAAGGCTTCTTCTTCGGTAAAATGCAGTAATTGGCTTATGTCTTGTGCGGTGGATTCCTCTTTGTCGATTTTAAAGTAGCCATCGTTATTTTCAATGACAAATCCAACCTGTTTAAAAGTGTCGAAGTAGCGATAAACGGTTCGTTGCGAAACAATAAATCGCTCCGATATTTCCTGAATGGTTCTGCCGTACTTGCAATCAAGCATCAACAGCACTTCCAACATCTTCTGAAACTTTGCTTGTTCTGCCATGTTTAATTGTATTTAATAGTATTTTCAGTATTAGCTTTTGTATTATAATCCACTTTTGGTTTAGTTAAATATTTTTTCATAATCCATCCTGTCTGTGGCAAATTGTCCTCTGGGTCAAAATAACTTACATATATCCATTTGTGGTGTATCTGAATAACTATAACATCAAAACCAACAGGTAATTTCGTTAATGTCATTGTTTTAACCTTGGGCTTTAATTTAACTAAACAGGGTCTGTTTGTAATTCTATATTCGTTGGCTTGTTTTAGTTGCTTGGTTATTTGTTGAATAAAGAAAACAGTAGAATCTTGTTTAATTCCGATTTGATTTACTTCTTCTTTTGTAGCAAGTTCGGGTTTTACTTGCAAGAAGTCGATATACTGATGAATCCCGGCTAAGCGTAGAAATATGTCAATTATCAATAATGCCGAAACTCCCAGCGTTTTATTTTTGTTAAGAAAAGAAAGAACTAAAGAAAGCAATATTTGAAATTGTCTTTTTTGTTCTTCATCTAATTCCTCATTAAGTGCCTCTGTAAATTCAAGAGTTTGTTCTGTTAAATTCTCATAGTCCTCAAATATTGACCAATTCTTCTGTTGTACTGCAATTGCAGCCATTTGACCTGAGATGCCACTTATAGCAAAGTGTAAATTATTTATTTGAGCAATTGCAGGAGATTGAAATTTGAGTGAATCTGTAATTGCTTTTAAACTTCCATAAAGTTGTTCGTGATGACTATTAATTGAGGCTATTGCATCAATTGTTACTTGAGGAATGGCAAATTTACTTTGCCACATCATTGATTTTGAAATGGCATCAATTGCAGAGAATGTGGGTTGGGCAATCGAAGTTTGTTGCTTTAAACCTTTGATAATCTCTGACATCATATTTAAACCACTAAAATTCCGAGTGATTTGTTCTTGAGCTTTTAAAATATCAGAACTTTTAAATATGTCAGCCATCATTTGCTGCTGCTTAAAAATAGGATTTAACGAACTTTTAAATTGTTCTTGCATTTTTCTGATACTGTCAAAAGCACCTAATTCCATACCGTCTTAATAGTTTATATGCTTAATTCTAAATTTGACATTTGTCTCGATTGCCATATCTAGCTTCTATTCTTCTTAAAGTTCTCTGCCTGAGTAAAAATATCTTGATACACTTCGTCACGTTCTACCGGAGGATATCCATGTTCATCGAGCAGTATGATTAATCCTACTTTAAGAGCTGATTTTATATCGTCCCGTTTATTCCAATCGGGGAAACGGGCTTGCTCATCAACCAGTTCTTTAACTGCTTTGGCCAATTCAATCATTTTATCTTCGGGGTAGGAGAAATCGTATTTACTGCACAAGTGGAGTAGTATGTCATAAAAAGCCATTTCTTCGAAGTCAATGCCGAATTCGTCTCCGGCAAAAAACTCTTTGTGTACGTCCCAAATAAGATTTGTCAGTTGTTCTGCCATTTCTTCGTAAACTTCGCTACGTAACACATCGTTTTCATCTCGTTGGTTATAGCGTTCCACCAATACTTGCATTTTGTGTGAAAAGTCGATACCACGAACCATGTTCACTTTTTTCATTTCGCCAATGGCTTTGGCTAGAAGTTTTTGGAGGAGTTTTATTTTGGTATTGGGGAGCTTAATTTTATTGATTTTATCTATGTAATCTTCATCAAAAATATCCTGATGGCTCTCTTTTTCTTCACCCATTTTAAAGATTTCTTCCACGCCATCGCTTGCCAGAGCATCTTTAATCATTTCACGTACACGGGCATTCATTTGAGCTGTATCGGGGGCATCACCTTTGGTGAGTTTAAACACAATGGAACGGATAGCCAAATAGTAATGGGTGTAATCTCGTTCATTTTGCGTGAGCTTTTCACTTCCTGCACAAATATCGTAAGCTGCTTTAAGGCGTTTTACCAATCCCATGAATCGAGTTTCCTGGTCTTTGGTTTGCATCACGAATTCTGCCCCTTCGTTCAGTGCATTTAACTGTTGTAATGGAGTGCCATCAAAGTATTTTGAGTTGTCGAATTTATGAAAAACCTTTGCTAACAAGTCTAAGTGATTCCGAACGATAATGAGCGATTCGCCAATGTCCTCAAAGTTATCTTTATCGCCTTTATTGTATTTGGCAAGGGCAAGATTCATTTGCTTTTTAATGCCAATGTAATCGACTACCAGACCTTTGTTTTTACCTTCAAATTTTCGGTTTACACGAGAAATGGTCTGGATTAAATTGTGCTGTTGTATTGGTTTGTCAATGTAAATGGTATCAAGGAATGGCACATCAAAACCTGTGAGCCACATATCAACCACAATGGCAATTTTAAAATTCGATTTGGCATTTTTAAACTGGCGGTCGAGTTCTTTGCGGTATTCTTTTGTTCCCAAAAGATTGTAAAAGGTTTCATTGTCATCTTTGCCACGGGTCATAATCATTTTTATGCGCTCCATTGGTTTGATTTCCTTCTGGTCTTTTTCTGAAAGTTCAATGCCTTCTTCTGCCACAAGAACCTCGTTCCATTCAGGGCGCAAGGCAATTACATTTTTGTAAAACTCGTAGGCAATTTCACGACTACTACACACAAACATGGCTTTACCTTTTACGGATGCTCCCTCAGAAATTCTGTTTCCGTAATGCCCTACAAAATCTTCAGCTAATGCTTTTAATCGGTCGGGGTCACCAATGATGGCATTCATATTGGTAACTGCCTTTTTGCTTTCTTCAATTTGGTATTCGTTTGCCCCCAAATCGGCAGCTTCTTCGTAATATTTTTCAATTTTTTCTAGTTCGCTATTGTTCAGGGCTACTTTAGCTGCACGACCTTCGTACACAATACGAACGGTAATTTCATCTTTCACCGATTCAGTCATGGTGTAGGCATCAACCACCTTTCCAAAAACATCGAGTGTGGCATCAATGGGCGTTCCGGTAAAACCTACATAAGTGGCATTGGGCAAAGAATCGTGCAAGTACTTGGCAAAGCCAAAGGTTTTTGTCACTCCCTTTTCGGTTACCCGAATTTTCTGGTCGAGGTTTACCTGACTGCGGTGAGCTTCGTCCGAAATACAAATTACATTGGTGCGGTCTGTCAGTAATTGGGTGTCTTCAGTAAATTTATGAATGGTAGTTAAAAACACACCACCACTTTGGCGACCTTGAACCAATTCACGCAAATGCGCACGGCTTTCAACACTTATAATGTTATTGTCGCCAACAAATTTTTTGGCTTCTCCAAAAGTGTCCGAAAGTTGGTCATCTAAATCGGTTCGGTCGGTAATTAATACAATTGTCGGACTTTCAAAATGCTTGCTTTTCATGAGCAAACGGGTAAGGTACAGCATGGTGTAGCTTTTACCACAACCTGTCGCACCAAAATAGGTTCCTCCCTTACCATCGCCTTTGGGGCGTTGTGCCAGTTTTATATTGTCGTATAAGCGATTGGCTGCATAATACTGCGGATAGCGGCATACAATTTTTACATCTTTTTTCGATGTGTCGGGCATGAAAATAAAGTTCCGGATTATGTCTCTTAAACGGTTCTTATTCAACATGCCCTGCACCAAGGTGTACATGCTGTCGATGCCATCCACGTCCTTTGCTAATCCTGCAATTCTGCGCCAAGCGTAATAAAACTCATAGGGTGCAAAAAAAGAACCTGCCTTATTGTTTACACCATCGCTTATTACACAGAAAGCATTGTATTTAAACAGTTCAGGAATATCTCTGCGGTAGCGTACCGTAAGCTGGGTGAAGCCATCGTGAATTGCAGCATCCTCACGGATAGCAGACTTAAACTCAAAAACTACTAATGGCAATCCATTAATGTAAATAATGCCATCGGGAATACGCTTTTGTGTTCCGGTAATCTCCAGTTGGTTAACAAACTTATAGATGTTGTAATCCTTGGGGTATTTCTCCTGTGGGTCGGCAACTATGCTATCCAGATTTTCACTTGCCAATTGGGCTTCCAATCCATTGTAATCAATCAGTTCAATATGAATGTCTTTTTTACTGCGGTCTTCACGTTTTAAAATAAACCCATCGCTCAACCAACGTATCACGGTTTTGTTGGTTTCGTACAGGTCGCTTGCCGGAAGTGTTTTTAATTGAAGAAGAATTGACTTTGCTTCGGTTAGGTTGAGTTGATGACTTTGGTACTTAGACAAAAGAAATTCGATAAAATCGGATTCGATAATCACATCATCTTCGGTACGCACAATGGTATTGCCCAACTGATGTACATAACCTTCGTTCGCCAACAACTCTATATAAGCGTGTTCTAATTTTTCTTCGGTGAATTTCATTAAATCATATTTTTTTAAGAGAATAATTTATCATACTCACCTAATTGGTCAGTTTCATCCTTAGAAAATTCAATCTCTAATTTATTAATCAACTCTCTATTAATAATATCTGTTTGCTCCATTATTCCTTTATACTTGGGGTTTAACCACTCAGAATTCCATATACTAATTGAATTGTCACTTACTTTTTGACATAATTCCCCTGTATAGTGAATATTGGAGTCAATTTTTAGGGTTAGTCTTTGCAACCATACATTGAGATAACTTGTATTTGGAAGTTGTTGAAATTTACGCTGTATTTTTTCGATTAATTTCTTTTGATAATCAATGTCATCAATTTGTGTTATCATAAAGCTAATAGATGCTGATGCCAAGGCATACAATCTTGGATTGTTGTAAGCAAGGTTAACCAATATACTTATAATTACGTCTATATCATTTATTTCATAACCATCTTCGGAAGTAACTTTTTCTTGTAACCAATCAAGAAAGAGCTTAGTTTCTTTAAATAGAGTTCCAGAGTTGGGATATTCTTTGCCTAAAGCATATAGCTGTATTAGCCATTTCTGAATATTTTCGGTCTTTCGTTTATTCTTTATCCAGTGCAGCTTATCTGGTTTTATAGCTCCAAGAATCAAATCATAATTGGAAGCCGTTTTTGAAGCATTAATTTTAAAGTTTAAAGAAGATAATATTTCTGAAAGCACTTTAGCTATTTCGGCAGATAGCTGTGCGTTGTTTGTGAAGATGCGATAGTCATCTCTATATCTCAATATTCGGTAGTCTGAAATATTCAATTCGTTGAGCTTTTTTGACAACATTAAATCTCCATAGCCCAATACCATTTCAGCTATAAAATCCATCAAAACCGAACCTTGTGGGATTCCATTAGTTTGCCCATGAGACATATCTTGAAGATGTTTATCTACAACAACACCAATGAGATTCAGATTATCCCTATTCATAGGCTTTTTTGCTTCCTCTTTAGTATGCAACGCCCATGCTATACTATGGGTGTAAAGAGAGCCATAGCAATCAGAAATATCTAAATGCAAAACATGATTGTAATCTAAAGCCAGTGTTAAAGAACGTTGTTCTATCTTTTTCCACCACTCATATATTTGACTTTGCTTATCTGACTTTTCATCTTCGGACACTAGAGGTGTACTATGGCATTCTATCCTGTCATTTTGCTGAAATTCAGCAAATCTAAGCTTTATTAAATCCCAATTAGTAGTATTTGTAATGTTGTGAGTTAGGGAAACATAAAGTGCAGGATGTATTAATTGAAAAGGTCGCCAAGCAAATTGACCGTCTTTATTATTCAATAAAACTAGATTAACATCTTCTTGGTTTTTTGGTGACTTAACATGACAATCCCGAAGCTTTTTACCTGTCAATTCAGTTGATAGTGTGCTTAAAAGTGATTGAAAATTGAAATATTCCGGTAACTCAAAACTGCAATAGCTTTCAGGTTTTAAAAGAAATTCAAGAGCCTCATTATACGTCAAATCCAGAATTGTTTTCATCTTCAGAATGTTAATATTTAACAGATCTAATTTTCTGCAATTACTATCTCTTCATGATTTAAAAAGTAACTTATTAAATCATCTTTTTCATTGGGAGCAATAACTTTAATGCACACCAAATTATCTTTAGCCCTTGAACTTGCAACATAGAACAGTTTTTGATTGTATAATTTCTTTTTATTATCGGCTTCTCTTGAATCAAAAATGCTCTTAAACTTATATTTAGACCAAAAATATTCTTCCAATACAATCATTACGTTTTTTATGCCAGAGCCTTTAGTTTTGTGCATTGTTATATAATCCATTTCTTCATTTAAGTATGAGAAATAGTAAAGAATCTCTTTGAATTTTATTTTGCTTGAAAATAAATCATTATAGAATCTTTCCTTTTTGTATGACCTTTGATATTCCTTAAATACTTCTTCGTTTAAGTCCTCTACTTCTTTTTGCATTCTAACAAAGGTATTTTGCCCATTTTCATATTTAGACTTAAAATTTCCATAAAAACCATCCACTTTAATATCAAGCAGAAATGCATCTTTTCTTTGTATGTAGGAATTATATGAATCGGATTGTTTTAATAGCTTATTTTCAAATGCAAGATTAAGAACTTCTATTGCTCCTTTGTTAGATGTGATAATTGCATCCAAAATGGCACTAACCTTTTCTTTATCTCCGATTGTGGTAATTAAAAATCCAGCTTTCTTTAATTCAGTAATTACAAAGTTGTATTTTTTCTCTTTATAGGCCTTTGATAGTTCCGCCAAATCTAGGAATTGAAGCCTTGTTAAGTCTTTTTCAATTTCTTCTTTTACATCAGTATATCTATCATTAAAAATATCATATAGATTCTCAAATCCAACTTCACCAGCTATCGACTTATTAGTAAGCATCAGTTTTTTAAAACTCTGATGTTTTTTGTTGACTTCCTCAATTGTCGAATTCAAATGATTTAAATATGCTTCCTTATCACGAGGTGTTCCGCTTTCAGTTCTCTCTCCATTATATATTGAGTAATATAATTTGACTTCACCTTGTCTATCCACTAGAGTTTCTTCTTTTCCATCGACAACTTTAAATGCAACTTCTTGTTTTAAACCATCATTCCTAAGTTGGTTGATAAAGCCTACAACTTGTTCTGAACATCTATAATTATCTTCTTTTTCTACCTTAATAAGCAAGTTTTTATCAATATATTCATTAACATCCCCAATGCCATCATCATAAATTCCTTGCATTGAATCTCCAAAAAGACCAATAATGGTTTTACTTTCAAAAGGAATCTTATTTATAAAAACATCAACAATGTTTTTATGGGTATCCTGATACTCATCTATAAAGATGAAATCGAATTTATCCCGCAAGATTCTTGACAACAGCGGATATCTTTCAAATAGTATAGCTGAGATAGTTAACAAACTATCGTGACCAAATGATAATTCTCCGAAACTATCAAACCTCGTTTCGTTATATTTTATTTTGTTGTAATCTGCATCCTTAATAATTAATTCAATCTCAGTATTCAATGAATCAATATTGTTATTAAGCTCTATGTTGAAACTTTCTGCATCTTTATCGTATTCTCTTTTTCCTATAACTTTTGAAATAGTTTCCTTTTTTACTGTATGTAAAGAGGATGCATATTTTTCATAGAGTTTTTTGAACTCACTATGTTCTGCAATTTCTACTCTCTTTAATTTAAAAATTTCGCTTATTACTGCATGAATATTCTTTTTGTAGTCTTTAATTAGGGTATTTAAGAATGAATGAATTGTTGAAATAGTATAATCATCATTGCCAACCCTTGAAATAATTTCATCAACGGCTAAATTTGTATGAGTTATACAGGCAATTCTTTTGTCGGGATAGGTGGTTGAAATATACTCTATCACTCTTTTTAATGATTCTGTTTTGCCACTACCAGCTCCACCTTGAAGTACGAAATTTTGATTATTTTCAATACAGTAAAATACTTGTTCTAGGGCAGTTAATTTGCTATCCATACCAATCCCTTTTTTATGTATGACGGCATATTCCAAACAACATCCTTCGCTAATGCTAACCAAAGAAGAGTTGATGCAAAGTCCGACTTTTTATCTAATATACTTTTGGTTAATACATCAAAATCAGTAACAGTTTTTAGTTGGCTTTCAGCATCATCTTTTAGACCATTTATTGCGGATATATGATTCTTTAGATTTTCCACATTAATACTAATAAATGCTTCCTCAAAACTTCTCCCGTGATAACCATTTTCTTCTAACTGAAATGAAAGTTTAATTTTAGAATTTTCTTGATGGTGTTCATCTCTCTTTAATTTATCAAACCAAGTTTTCCATTCAACAGTTTGATTAAATTCCGGTGATTTGTAGAAGTGCCGTATCGTTGCATTGCTTGTATGAGTAGCACTTTTAACCGGTTCAGAAGGATATTTTCCGGCAGCATTTTTTTTGGTTGTATCTATATCTGTTATAATTAAAGCTTTAATTCCCAAGAATTCAATAAAATGACTGAAAGCCTTAGCATTTGCGCCAATCTCAATTATTGAAATATTTTGAGAGGATAGTTTTACTTCATCTAAACTATCATCATCGTAAAGTTTTATGAAATATGGCAAAAGAAGTTTTTCAGTTAATCCTTCAATAAATATTATTTTCTCAGCAAAAAACAATTCAGCAGAAGCTATGGATAAATATTGATTTAAGAATTTAAATTCATCAACTTCATCCTTATACTTTTTTTGAAGTTCAGTATAGAAGTTCTTTATTATCACATTTCTAGTCCCAATATCATTATAGAAGTATCTAATATCCTTGAAATTGCAGTTTTTAACTATATGAGATGAGTGGGTAGTAATAAATGTTTGAATCGATGGTATTTCAGATAAAAGAGTTCTTATCTTTTCAATAAATACGGTTTGCATTTGTGGATGCGTATGTGCTTCTGGTTCTTCCACAAATAAAAGGTTAATATCCTTTTTTCCTTCAATCAAGAATTCTTTTTTAATCTCTAGCTCTAGCAATAAATAGAGTATATTCATATAGCCAAGGCCATTTAGATGCTCAGGTAGTGAATCATCTTCTGTACCATATACAATTTTGGAGTGATTGGAGATTATTTCTTTAGATTCCAAATCAGAGACAACCCTCAATTCTGTCATAGCCAGAAAATCTTTCGATTTATTTAGAAAGCTATTAAAAAAGGTTTCGTATTTGCCCTCTAAAGTTTTATCCATTTCCAGTAATGAAGAATTAATAATATCTAATTCTGCCGAGGAAAGTTGATTTTCTGTTTTCTTATTAAAGTATTTTGTTGCTAAAGACGATAGAACTTTTTTTGAACTTTCTCCTGCTTCTGAACTTGATACACTTCTTTTCGCGTGTATGACCTGATAGTTTATAAGGTTGTCTATGGCTTTTTTATCCTTTTCAATCAAGTTTCCTCTGTTCTCTGTTTTTAAATTTTCATAATTATCGAAGGAGTACATCTTGGTTGACAGATAATTACATAGATTTTTTTTAATAAATCGTCTCTTGTTGTCATCTTTTACATTCGATAATTCTTTAAGAAGTTTTTTCTTATCTATGCAGCATTCAAATAAAATATAAACTTTATTTTCATTGGGATTGAGGTCTAATATAAAGTCAGATAAATTATCTAAACTATCTTTTATTGAATATGTAATTTCAAGAATTAGTTTAATAGAAATATCATGTATGTCAGTAGCATCATTTATATCAAAAATGCTTTTCCTAATTGATATAGGGAAGTCATCAAAATTGAAGTTTGATGAACTTTTGAGAAATTTATCAAAGAGCATTATAAAAGATGTCTTTCCACTATTGTTTCTGCCGATTAAAATGGAGAGGTCTTTATCTTCTTGGGTTTCCAAATCAAGAATACTGTGTTGAAGTAACCTAAAATTTTGAACTTCTATTTTGTTAATATACATAGGCTTAGTTTTCTATGGTTGCAACTTTTGATAATAATACTCCTTGAAATTCAATCAATTTAATATTTTGCTTTTTCCTAAATTCAATTTGATTACCAATTTTATCAATCAAGTTTTCAAATGATTTAAGAGTTTTATCAATTGGTTTCAAAATGACCATGCCATTTAAGTACTGAGTTGTCATACTAGGTACAGCCGAACCAACATTTAGTGAGTTGAAGTTAATAGAGGATAAATAATAATATACGTAGCGACCATAAAACTCTTTACTAAGTTTTGAGAAAAACATAGTATCAACAGACCAGAATGGCTCTTTAATGTATAAAATATTATTTAAGCTACCTTTTCTTGGAATCAGTACTGAAGGCTTACTATATAAAACATCATCAACATACCCCATAATTCCACCAGAACCATACAAGGGAATATTCCCTGATTTTAAATGTTTGTAATTTTTACCGTATTTCACTTCAATAAGTGAACTTAATATGGATGCTTCCCAACCCTCAGGAATCTCCTTATCCAATTCCTCATTAAATACCATTTTACCACCAGAGCTTTTATAAGGATTTCCATTTTCGTCGGGAAACTCAAAATCAACAAACCATTGCTTATAAATAGCCTGTGCGGTTTCTTCGAGTTTTTGAATAAGTTGCTTATTTAGCTCAATGCGGTTTTTAATTGTGTTGTATTCGGTTACAATTTCACGTTGTTTTTCGGGAGAGGGTAAGGGGAATTTCATGGTACAAAAAGCATCCCAAGCTAATCCACCTCGTACATCTGCATCTGTATAAAACCATGCATTCCTGTCATACTCTTTACGAGAAAACCACATCATTAAATAATCGGGATGCAAAATTGATGTGTCTTTTATTTTAAAAACATCATAAGCTGGTGAAACCATAAATGGTTCATCTTTATCAGATAATGCTATCGGAATTCTATTATCACGCCCAACATGCATTCGGTTACAAGCAAACTGGTTTTTCTTAACAACTTTATAATTTGATAAATCTGTACCTACAACATTCGCAACCGATGGCATGAAAAACTTATCAATGTTAATTCCTAATAACTCTTTGGCCTTTAAATCAGAGTTTTTAGTTTTAATAGGTACTATGTAATCTCCTAAAGTTTTATAATTCGATTGCATACCCCAACTCTTTAAAAACGTTTAGTAAATCGGTTTTTGATTGTTCTTCAGCTTTCAGCAAATCGGAGAACTCCGCTTGTAAGGTCTTCATTTTATCATCAAAGTCGATGTTTTCGTCCCGATTTACAAACTCAATGTATTTACTGGGTACAAGCGAGAAATCTTTCTTTTCAATTTCATCAAAAGTAGCCGAATAACAATATTCCGGAATGTTTTCATAGCCTTTATCAGTTTGTTGCCATACATGAAATGTTTTAGCGATTTCAGTAATATGCCCACTATTGAATTGCGTGAACTTCTTTTCAAAGGGTTCACCCATTAGGCGTAAATCCAAGAACAATACCTCATTTTCACGACTGCGGTAATGGCGTGTTTCGTCACCTACCTGTTTGGTTTGCTCTTTTTTGTTCTTGTTAAGAATCCAAACAGTTACACTAATGCCTGTTGTATAGAACATATTCTGGGGAAGAATCAGAATTGCTTCAACCAAATTGTTTTCAATGAGTTTACGGCGTATTTTGTATTCCTCACCGCCACCACTTAACGCTCCGTTTGCCAAAACAAAGCCAGCCATGCCGTTTTCAGAAAGTTTGGAAACCATGTTTAAAATCCAACCATAGTTGGCATTGCTTTTAGGTGGCACATCGTACCCTCGCCAACGAGGGTCATCGTTCAATTCGTTTTCAGCTCTCCAGTCCTTTTGGTTAAAAGGCGGATTGGCCATTATGTAGTCGGCTTTCAGGTCGGGGTGTTGGTCGTTCTGGAAAGTATCGGCAGCTTTTTCGCCTAAATTTCCGGCAATACCACGAATAGCCAAATTCATTTTTGCCAGTTTGTAAGTGGTATTGGTGTATTCCTGTCCGTAAATGGAAATCTCTTTTTTGCTTCCGTGATGGCTTTCGATAAACTTAATGGATTGTACGAACATACCGCCTGAACCACAAGCCGGGTCATAAATAATTCCCTTGTAGGGTTCAATCATTTCGGCAATCAGGTTTACAATACTCTTTGGGGTGTAGAATTCTCCTTTGCCTTTTCCTTCGGCCAAGGCAAATTTCGATAGGAAATATTCATACACACGGCCAACAATGTCCTGCTGTTTGTCTTTTAGCGTATCAATATCGTTAATGGTATCTAGCAGGGAACTCAATTTGGTATTGTCCAATCCCAAACGAGAGAAGTAATTATCGGGCAATGCACCTTTCAATGCCTTGTTTGCTTTTTCGATATTGTGCAGGGCAGTATCAATTTTTAGCGCAATGTCGTTTTGTTTTGAGTTTTTAATGATATACGACCAACGGGAAACTTCATCGAGATAAAACACATTGGACATACCGTAAAAATCTGACATTTCAATATATTTTTCCTGTCCTTTGTCCAACATTGCTTTGCGATGTTCCTCAAACTTATCACTGGCAAATTTCAGGAATATCAAACCCAACACCACATGCTTGTATTCGGCAGGTTCAACACTACCACGCAATTTATTTGCCGAATCCCACAGTGTTTCTTCTATACTTTTTCCGTTTCCGTTTCCGTTCTTTTTAGCCATATAATTAATTCAATTCATTAATATCATCTTCAATTTCAAATGCCTCATCAAGTACTTTTACACTTTCTGATACAGGCAATTCTTCTACCTTTTTCAGTTTCGATAGCATCATTTTGGTGCGTGTACCCACTAAATTATCCAATTCAACATTGGCTTCATTAATTTTCTTTTGAGCCTTTTCCAATACACCGCCAAATTTGCCAAATTCGGTCTTAACAGCTCCCAATATTTGCCAAACCTCGCTGCTTCGTTTTTGAATAGCCAGTGTTTTGAATCCCATTTGGAGACTGTTTAACATGGCCGCTAAGGTAGTTGGCCCGGTTACGATAATTTTATACTCCCGTTGCAATAAAGCAACCACTTCCGGTTGACGCACTACCTCTGCAAATAAGCCTTCAATGGGTAAAAACATGATGCCAAAATCGGTGGTATGTGGTGGGTCAATGTATTTGTCCCGAATATCCCGAGCAAATTTTTTAACAGACTGAACCAAAGCTTTATTAGCCGTTTCAATTCCGGCAATATCGCCTTCATCGTAGGCTGTTTGTAATCGCACATAGTCTTCTTGTGGAAATTTTGCATCAATTGGTAAGTACACCTCTTTACCCGCATCGTCTTTGCCCGGTAACTTAATAGCAAACTCCACATGGTCGTTAGAGCCTTGTTTGGTTTTAACATTGGCTTCGTATTGTTCCGGAGCCATAATCTGCTCAAGGATATTGCCCAATTGAATTTCACCCAATACGCCACGGGTTTTAACATTACTCAAAACCTTCTTTAAATCACCAACACCATTGGCCAGATTTTGCATTTCGCCCAAGCCTTTTTGTACAGCTTCCAATCGTTCGCTCACTATTTTAAAGGATTGCCCAAGGCGTTCTTCAAGAGTTTTGTGTAGCTTCTCATCAACAGTCTCACGCATTTTCTCCAACTTCAATTCGGTTGTCTTAACCAATTCATCTTGCTTGGTTGCCATTGCATCGAATTTCTGCTTTTGCATGTCGTTGAAATCCTTCACATTTTTAGAAAACGTATCACTAAAGTCTTTTAATGAACGGGCTAGTTCCTCCCGGTTATCTTTCGCACTCTTATTTAAACCCTCATTAATAAGCGTAAGTTTCTCTTCCAGTTTTTGCGTAAGCTTATCTAATCCGTTTGATAATTCTTCACGGTTTTCCTTTAAGGATGCAGATAGCTCTGTTCTGTTTTCCTTTAATTCACGCTGCAATAATTGTTGCACAGCATCAATAATCGGGGTTACATCAGTTTTATTGTTCTTAAATAAAAGAATAACCAATATCACGAAGCATAATGCCGAGATAATAATTGTAACTATTTCCATAATCTGTCATTTTATGACAAAGGTTTATTATTTGATTGACAAATAACGTCAAAAATATAAAAATATCTGAGAAAATGGTTATAAAAAGCAATATAATTACAAAACCCTATGTAATAGATAGAATTAAAATCGCCTTGAATTTTTATTTAGAACCTACATTCCGGGTACTTTGGTTACTTTAGTTACTTTATTGAGGTTAAGTAGTTGAATTTCAAAACAATAAATCTATAATTCTTTTAAAGTTCATAAAGTAACTAAGCCTGTATTAAAGTACCCTGTTTAATTTTTGCCGTTTTATAAAGTAACTTAAAGTAACCTAAAGTACCCTTACTTTATTGGCAAATACTATGTAATACATTCATATTCAATTACTATCAATGTATAAAGTAATTAAAGTAACTAAAGTAACCACTTTTGTATGGTAAAACTTGATTCATCTGTTTGTAATTTGTTTTTAATGGTCAGATGGAACTCGCCAGCAATCATTCTGCTGTTTTTGAAGTATTCATTGTGGCTCGTTTCAAATGCAAAAAGAAAGGGCTTCTGCATTTTTTGTCAGAAACCCTTCCGTATAAATCTTTTCTTGAGCTTTAATTTTCACCGTTTAAATGTTCATCGGCTATATTTAAATTCAGTTTATCCAGATAAAACACAAAGGCCGAGGTATAGGTAAATTTCTTATTTCCATTTTCATCATATTCCTGCATTCCGCTTTTACCATCAAACTTTCTAAAATACACTTTCTTTGTATCGCATATAAAGGCGGGACTGTTCTTTAAGTAATACTCCACGGTAGCATCCGGGAGCGGTTTATCGCCTTCACGCAAAGCTTGGGTTTTATACAACCCAAATACCCGGCTAACCGATAAATACAGTACGTTTTGAGGTTCGGACAGGATGATTTCACTTCTTTTCCATTCACCATTCTCTTTAAATGTATGTGTTATTTTATCGGCATAAACCACCCGGTAATCGCCTTCCTGAAACAACATATTGGAACTGATAAGGTACTGAATCGTTTTCCAGAATACACCCAAATCATCGTTCCGAGCGGTCTCTTTGTTTTGGGTAACCATTAGCTCTACAAAAAGCTGAATAATGGCATCGTATTTAAACGGCAGTTCCACAATTTGTGCTACTGTGGCATAAGCCGAAGCTACGGTCAACCAGTTGTTAAAAATTCGGGTTTCAATGGCGTTTGTTCCAAGTAGCTCCCGGAACTGGTCACTAACTGCATCCACGGTTTTATTGTAATTCTTTTTAAAAGTCTTCCGGTGTTTAAGCAGTTGATGTGTAATTTGTGTTAAACCTTGTTTGTTGATTTGCTCCAGCTCTTCAAAGTGCTTCTTTTCCTCAAAGGAGAAGATGGTTTTAGAAAATCCCAAGGCAATAAATCGGCTAAACAGGGCAATATCAGCCGTTGCAATCTGTTGGCCACAAACAATGATTCCCTGATTCACTTTGGAGGTTTCCTTTTTCTTATCCTTATCCATGTTCATCCGGGTTCGCCCGGTTTTGTCCCAGAAGCCTTTTAAGAGTTCCCGTTTTTCCATTTCCAAGTCGTTTCGGTACTCATCCAATACACAAACTGCATTGGAACTGGTGGCCACATGGTCGGCAATAGATGGCTTACTGGAGTTATGCAGGTTGGGTACTTTACCTTTTCGGCCAAACATATACAGTATGCTTTCGGCACAGGTGTTTTTACCTGAACCTTTTTGTCCGTACATATTAAGAATGGGAAACTTATCGAAACGTTTCGAGATAATATCCAAAAACAAACTGGCAAAGTAAAAAGCCAAGGTAATGATGCCATTGTTGCCAAATACAGCGGTGTATTTCTGTGCGTATTCGTAAAGGGTGATGTTGCCCTCGTTATGAATGAAGTGACGTTCAAACTCAAACAAAGTATCATCGCTGGCATAAATGTCGGAACAAGCCGGGATGTAGTAGTAGCGTTCTACATGTTGTACAATTCCGTATTTATCGGCTTTTATAAATTGTTCCCCGTCAAAAATACCGTTGCCCCAACAAAAGAAACCTTCACGCTGCCAACCCAATTGAGTGAGTTCCTTGCAGCTTTTCGTTTTCTCATAAAGCCATGCTTTGAGCTTATTTAGCTCACTTTCTCCTCCCGTCCAAAGGAAGTTTCCAAGCGATTCAATTTGTAATTTGAAGTTGGTAATACTCACCATATCCCGTTGCGGAAGCTCCATTATTTTTACCAGATTATGACGGTTTTTGATTTCATACAAACGCTTGGCATTAATAGGACTTTCGATGTGAAACAGGGGAGACATCACAAAATTGGAATGGGTTACAAAGTCATCACCTTTTTTATTACGAAACACATAGCAATTGTCTTCTACATAAAAGCCCCATCGGTTAAAATCATTTAAACTCACATGTTGGGGAATTGTATATCGGTGGGTGTTTTGTGGTTCATCCTTGGTGAGTTCTTTAATGGCATCCTGCCATGCTTTTTTAGGTTTAATCTGTTCGGCTGCAAACTCGATGTAAACCTCTTGTTTGGTTTTGTCGTAGTTAGCAATCAGCTTGGAAATGCGCTTAATTGCTTCCGATTTAAAAACCGGGTCGAACGCCGATTTTTCTGCACTTTGTGAGGTTTTGAAAATGATATAATCCGTTTGCTGTTCGTTGTGCTGAAGAAATAACTCCTTGGTTGTAAAAAGTGTATCCGGGTCGTGCTTTTCCGGTAAGGCAATTACCGATACATGAAACTGGTTTTTAATCAGTATTTCGGCATTGCGTTCCGTTGCCCGTTGCCCGGCATTGTCACCATCAAAAATCAATGTGGCTTTGTTGGTGTATCGCTTCAATAAAACAGACTGTGCATTGGTCAGGGCAGTTCCGCAGGTGGCCACCGTATTTATTACTCCAATAGCGTGCATTCGCAGCGCATCGGTATAACCTTCCACAATGTAAACCCGGTCATCGTTTTTAATGGCCATTCGTGCAGCATTTAGGGCATAAAGTTCATTCCCTTTAATGTAGATGCTACTTTCTGGTGTGTTCAAGTATTTGACTTTTGAGTTGTCGGTCAAATCCCTTCCGGCAAAGGCAATGGTTTGTCCGGTTGCGTTGGAGATGGGAAAGATTAATCGGTTTCTAAAGAAGTCGTAAATACCTTTATCGTTGCTTTTCAGAACCCCAATTTCTTCCAATATTTCTGTTTTAAGGCCATTCTCTCTGGCGTAGGTCAGCAGTTCATTGCCGTTTGGTGCATACCCAATTTCAAAACTACCATGTGAAGGGTTAATGATGTTCCGGCCTTGAATGTACTTCTGTGCTTCGGGATGGGAAAGCCTTTCGGCAAAGAAGCGTTCCACAATATTGCAGGCAATATGCAGACTTTCCCGGTGTTTATGCTTGGCTTGGTCAAAGTCGGTACTTTTCTTCCATTCAAAATCAAGCTTTAATTTCTTCGCACCAATCTCCACAGCCTTTTTAAAGTCAACGCCTTCATGTTCCTTTATAAATTCGATGGCATTTCCTCCTTTACCACAACCAAAGCATTTGTAAATGCCCTTGGCCGGATTAACATGAAAAGAAGCCGTCTTTTCATTGTGAAACGGGCATCGAGCCGAATAATTGGTTCCGGTTTGTTTTAGCTCCACAAAATTGGAGATAATACTGAGTATTTCTCCGTTTATGTGTTCTATTGCATAAGTTGCATCCATAAGCTACCAGTCTTTTTGTGATAAGAGCTGGCGATTTTTGCCATCAAGGCTCATATAGAAATCAAGCACATTGCCCTGGTAAGTGTAAAACTTATCGAGCAGATGTGCGCCCATGCAATCTCCCCATATTTTGAGAAACAACTCGGCCAGTTCTTTTTTGGATGCCTGTATCATTTCCTGAACTTTTCTTCCATCGAAGGGGATGGACGAATAACCATTTTTTTCATAGAAGCTTTTTATCCTGTTGTCGAGATAATAAAGCTTTGAGACCGTATTGGGATGCAAAGTTGTTGCCATAATAGTCAATCTAAGTTTGAGTAAAAAAATGGTGGAGCTGCCCTTGTACAGCCCCACCGAAACCATTGCTATCCGTCAAGGGTGGTTACTAATCTTTTTAACTCCGCATTACTTACAGGATGAAAAAACGTGTGTAGCTTCATATCCATTGCAACGGTCAGTTCAATCCTTGCCATGATGCTTTCCCTCCAATTGGGCAGTACATACACGGCTTGGCTCTTTTTAAGCAGTTCAACCCTGTTGTTTAGGGTATCCGACCAGCTCATTTTAGAAAAAGCCATTTCCGATGGATTTAGAACAGCACATTTCAATGATTTGAGACGGGCTTTTAACTTTTCAGTATCGACAAAGCCGTCCTTTTCCTCATGGGGACTGTCAACCCCACAGATATAAATTGTTGCCATAATCAATGCTATTTTATAAGATTTAGGAATCTGCAAAACTTGTTTTCCGGTAGTATCTGGGTATATGTCCGCTTTTTCATAAAAAGCTTTACCATTGAAAACCGAACAACCTGTTTACTATGATTTTCCTCTCGAATTTTCTGCGTTCTTTTCATAAACTTGGTGTCATGGTATTAAAAGACCAATTACACTATTTGCCGCAGTTCATCCATTGTCGCATGGCGACCGGATTTAATCCATTCCCGTATTTCGTCCAGTTTGAAAAGCAGAATCTTTCCACCCGGTTTATAAAAGGGGATTTGTCTGTTATGCACCCTTGCATAAATTGTTTTGATACTTTCGCCTAATAAATCAGCCAGCTCGTTTGCGTTCAGATAATCATAACCCGAAACGGCTTTGCGTTGTACCTGAAGAATTTCAGAAACCTGTTTATTGAGAAGTTCAAGACTTCTTAAAGTCGCAGCATTGATGTTCTTTTGTTCGTCCATATTTGTTGTTTTTTTGAAAACCAATTTTGGAACAATTTTAAGCCATCAACACCCTAAAATCCTACGTCGGACTGTCCGATATTTTAAAGAAAAATCATAAAGTATTACTAATCTGATTTATACAAATGGTCATATTAGCCCAAAAACCCGTTTGTGCGAAAAACTGTCAGATAATGAAAACAGCACCAAATAGCAATAAAAGGAAATTGGCCTCTGGATTGTCAATTTGTAATCAGATTCAGTATCTCTTTTTCGATGTCCCCGGTAGGCAAATTGCCTTTTTGAAAATGAAATCGTACGGTTTCTAAATCGGCCAATAATTTCTTATCCTCCTTAACATACGGAGCCTTGGAAACCAGTTTGTAGAAATAGGACTTTTTGTAATCGTCAAGTTCTGTTCTGTTAATTATTAATAGAAACCGAGTCATCATAGCGGCATCGACATGTAGCCGGAGTTTCATTCCCATGAGCCGGAAAAGGAAGTATGCCCAAAGGACTTGTTGTGAGCTGGTGAGTTGGAGTATATCCTCTAATGCTTTTGGGGTGTTTCGTAACGTATTTTCAAGGGGCAGGCTGATAATATCTTTTGAACTAAAATATTTCAGGAATTGGGTTTTGCCGTAGTAGTCGCAGAAAAATTCGTAATAGCGGTGTGGGTCGGTGGTAGTTAAATCGAGGAAGGGGGAGTAATAGTAAATTTCTAATTTCCGGACTTGGATGGTTTTCTGGTTAAACTTTACAATATCTTGAAATGATACTCTCTTTTTGCCGGGGCGAAAACATAGTAAAAGTCGGTTTAATTCTAAATAGATTTTTCCAACCAGATGATAGCATAATTCCCCTTCGTGATTATATACCTTTAGGGTTTTTATATGTGTGTTTTTAGGTAGAAATGGCAGGGAGAAGTATCGCTCTTCCATCCGGATGAACCGTTGTTTGTGTTGCATCTGTTCTCTAATTTGTAAGGCTTTCTCAATGATGTTTTCAATATCTTCTGATAATACAAGATAGTTGTAATCAAACAATTTCATCAATTGGGTTGGGAATGGAGCTGTTGGAAGGTGAGTCAGCTTTTCAACCAATTCATCCAGATTCGATTCCCATACCAAGGATTGATTCGCTTTTTTGTAACCTTGCAACAACTTCTCAAAAGCTACTAGGCTATCCCTTTCAAAATTCTCTGTCGTGATTTCTGTTTCATTCATAAGCTTATTCTTTTTTAATTGTTAAATATTTCGCTCATGATTATACTCCTAATGGTGGCAATTTAATATACATTAACAACCCGTTTTGTATGATTTGTTAATAACTTTTCATCCATGCAAACTGGAAGGCATTGAAAAAGAAAGGCTTCCGTTTTTTTTATAGGAAGCCTTTCTTTTTTTTAGTTTTTAAATGCGGTCAGATGCTTTGCAATTTCCTTTTTGTGGTCGTTTTCAAAGCTATCAAGGTAGGTTTCTGTGATGGTTACATCTTTATGCCCCAAACTCTCACTGATAAATTCGGTGGAGATACCGGAGCGTTTTAAAATAGTTGCAAAACTGTGCCGGGCAGTATAGGTGGTAATATGTTTTTCAATTCCCACTTTGTTCCCTATATTCCCCATGTGTACATTGGTTTTACGAACCCTCCACGCAATTTTGTACTTCTTTTGCTTATGCGTTAAATCATCACTGATAACAGGGAACACAAAGTTGTCAGGCGATTTATCCTTGTTGCCTCTTTTCTCAATAATCATTCTAATATCATCAGTTATGGGAATGGTAATAGGTCTTTTTACTGCGGAGGAATGTTCCGTTTTTCTCCGCATAAAGGAAATAAACTCTGAACCAATATCCCGGTATTTCAGATTGCATAAATCCACCATATTAATACCATTGCAGAGATAGGTGAATAGCCAATAGTCTTTGGCTTCATCCTCATGGGAAAATGGCTCTGGTTGATAGTTGTAGATTTTTTCAATCTCATTCAGCTTTAATGCCCGTTTAACCGTCATAACCCGTGGAGCTAAGTATTTATCCTTGTCCCGGCCAAATGGATACAAGTCAAGAGGTATCATATTTTCCCGTTGAGCCATAAGGAAAACACTTTTAAGCGAATCAATGTACCTGTGATAGGTGGTTGGCTTAATGCCCTTTTCTCGCATGAAGTGTTCCAGTTCCCGTAGTTTTGCAGGGGTGATTTCTTTAAACTCCAGACTTTTCTCCCTTTTAAAAAATTGCTGCAATGCCTTTTTCATGGGTTTGGCCGTTTTATCACCATAGCCATTCTTATCGTAAGCCTTGGTTTTTATATCCAGATAGTGATATACATTTCTCATATCACTGCCAGTTATACCCATGTGGGTTTTAAATCTGTCGAAGGAAAAATCCCTCATGGTTTTGATAATCTTTTGAGCCTTTTCCTCAATCAATGAAAATTCAAGTTGAATTTCTTTGTATTCGCCTCTGGGCTTGGGAGCGATGATTTTCTCAAATTCATCATCGGTAAATTCATACACCCGGTCTTTGGTGTCGATGTTATAATACATCTGTTTTCTATCGTGCGTCAGCCGGAGCTTTGCCGGATACTTGCCATTTTTCTTCTGCCGTTTTTTGAAAAGCACGATGGCTGTACTAACTTTGTTAGACATAACTGAAAAGTAATTTTTGGTTATACAATCAATTTCTGTATGGCAGATTTCTATGGTCGTTCGCCAAAACATGTACCATAGAATTTGCCATACTTTTGTACTCCAAAACTAGAAAAATGCGGTATTATATCAAAATCGAAGGAGTTGTAAAATGTTGAAAACTAAACAAATGGTAGCAAAAGGTAACATCTAAAAAATGAAAGACGGTTAATACCGCCAACCGTTGTACGTAACCTTAAAAACCCGCAATAAATGAAGTTTAACGAATTAAATATTTCAGGGATTATTCTATCGTTGTTGGGATTAGTATTTTTTCCTATTTCTATTTTTCACATAATTATTGCAAAGACTGGATTTTTAACTCAAACATGGATTGGATTGATTCCTTTAATTCTTGGAATAATATTTATATTAATTGACTCTGTAAATCAGCAGACCGCTTCAAAGTCTAGAATTTCAAGCCATTTATTGTTGTTTTATAAGTATGTAGTGGCTTTCATTTATATACTAGTTCTTGGATTTCTAATAAGCGCTTGTTTTTTCATGAAAAACGATATTGAAGTTTTAATTCTGCTTTCAGTTGTATTCGGATTTGGATTTGTATTTTTCGGGTGGATTTTGATTAATTTAAAATTTGTGCAATACGATGACGAATCAATTTTTGTCTCAAATTACTTCAAAATAGAGGAGTATGATCTAATGGAAATTGAAGGTATTGAAAGAATCTGGATTTCATTTTACGTCATTTCAGTAAAAGACCGTAAGAAGAAGATATTTACAGTGCCTATCATGAACGAAGTATATAATTTTCTTCTAGTTGGCACTCCTAAATCAATTAAACGGTTGGAAAAATATAAAAGGCTACGTACAACCCGCGCTCAAACGTAATTGCTTCAAGGGTTTTGGAGGTTTCGGCTTTTTAAATTAAATTTAGAATGAATTTAAACCAACAATAAGAAACTGAATTCGCAACTACGTTTAGCGCAACCGTTATGTGCAAAGCGAAAAGACCCATCTACCAAATAAACAAGGATAATTTAAAGATTTTTTAATCCGTGAAAGATTTGTAATAAAAAAGTTGATAAAATATTTGGTTTGTATTCCAGACTTAATTAGGTTTGTATCGCAGACTTGTTTTATTAATTTAACTTAAAAATCATGGAAACACAACAACAAAATTTTGATTCATTTGATGAAAATCAATCACTTCAGGTGATTAAAGAAATGATTCAGGTTTCTCAAAAGAAACTAAAAAACGATGGTGTTCTATTTATCTTATGGGGATGGATTATATTTTATAATTACATTTCATGGTATGTGATAAATAATATTGTAACAACCTACCAAATTTATAAGGGATTTGAATATTTTGCAAAAGGCATAGTAGTATTTGCATTTGCATTTTCAATCTATTATATTTTTAGAAAAAGTAAAAAAGTGACAACCTATATTGGAATATCACTAAGATATGTTTGGATTTCATTAATAGTATGTCTCTCATTAGTCAATATGATTATATTTAATACGATACATGAATTTAATCCTACACTACAACATCCTATTTTTATGGTATTAATGGCCTTTGCAGTTGTGATTACCGGAGGAATATTGCGTTACAAATTAATCATCTTTGGAGGTATAGTTTTTGGCCTCTTAGCTTATATATGTATTTATTTTAGCGTAGAGATTCAAATGCTAATTGAAGCACTTGCTTGGTTAATTGCGTTTATTATTCCTGGCCATTATTTGTATGCAACACGTAATAGCTAAATACCATGTTCAAGGAATTAGACCCAATATTGCATTCACAAGTAAGGCTTGCTATAATGTCGTTATTGATGAGTGTAAAATCTGCTGAATTTAGTTTTTTGCTGGAAAATATTAACACAACAAAAGGAAATTTGAGTTTTCAGCTAACAAAGTTGAATGAAGCAGAATATATTAATATCAAAAAGTCTTTCAAAGGCAATTATCCATTAACAACTTGCGAAGTTACTCAAAAAGGGATCGATGCTTATGAAATTTATGTCAAATCTATTGATGAATATTTTAAAGAGTTTAAAAACAATAAAAAATAAAATTATGAAAACATTTAACCGGAAAACTATGAAAGCAATATTTTTAGTATCCATGTCTTTTCTATTTTTCATGATTTCATGTGATTCACAAACAAATACAAATGGACAAAAAGTTGTATTTGGAATACATGAAGTTGTAAAAGTGGATGTAATACCAGTTGCAATAATTGATACCCTAAAATCCATGGGTGTTCAAATTGAAAGCAATCCACAAAAACCTGTTCTTGGTTATATTACCATGAAAGATTCTCTGGTTCTTCAATTTGATTTATCAAAAGAAAACATTAAACTAGTAAAAATGATTCAGATGACAGATGAAGAACAAAAATATTGCGTGATAGCTGGGATTAGACCAAACACTGTTATTAATATCGCATCTATAAAAAAGACCAAAGCTAATGGAAACAATGTGGAGATTTATTTCAATTCGAAGGGTGCTACAGATTGGGCGGATTTTACAAAACAAAACATTGGAAAATCGATAGCATTCATCATTGACAATCAAATTTATGCAATTCCTGTAATAAATGGTGAGATTAAACATGGGATTGCAATGATTACTGGACTTAATAATGAAACCATTGCAAAAAATATTTCGCAGGCATTGAATTTAAGCATACCTAAATGATATTTTTTTAATACAGATAAAAAGTTGATTATAAACAACGCCCAGCACATAACATGCAACATTGTAAAAAGACAGCTTCGAACGATAAATAATTGAATTGAAATCATGTTAGTCCTTAAAATAGATATTTTAAAATACATCAGTGACGACCAACCCGGATTTGCTGAAGCCAGATTTAAAGATGCATGGGATAAAGAATTTATGGTTCATGATAAAGTTTCCCATTTTTACTAAAGAATATTTAGATTCTAATAGTAAATACCCTCAGCCTGGCATTATTGCTTGCTTGAAAATTAAAGAGTTTGTTGATAAGGATGGTCGAAGAATTATTACAATAAACACAGAGAAACCTTGGGCTGTGGAAACTATTGATGGTATTTATCAATTTGATATTTTACCTAACCAATTAACAGAGATATAATTAGTAAGACTGATTTATGAAATATGAAATATGAAATATGAAATTGAAATAATGAAGCCTTTATTTAGACTTTTGTGGCTTCAGTCTGATAATTATAAATTGCCAATCCAAAATATGGGATATAATTTAATGGAAGTTGGAAAATTTACTGGTCGGACAAGAGATATTATTAAACATTACCTTGACTACTTAATTGACCAAGGATTTATGGAGCTTGTCTCAGAGAAACCTTTATTGTATCAGTTTACAGATAAAGGAAGACTAATAAAAGGTATGGATGATATTGAAAAAATAATAAACAACGTTGCATAACACAGTGTATGCCATTTTAAGACAACACAACAAACAATGACAGAACTTGAAAAATACATACAAACTTATTTCGGTGTCAACAAAGACGACTTGACGAAAATCAGTTCGTTTTTCAAACCTTCGGCATTGAAAAAGGGCGACTATTTTCTCAAAACTGGTAGGCATTCCGACAGACTTGGTTTTGTTCAGTCAGGTATTATTAGAGAGTTCGTTTTCATTGACGACAAAGAAGTAACAAAGTGGATTTCAACAAAAGGTTATTTTGCGGTGGACTTATCCAGTTTTATTTTTCAACTTCCTGCTCGTTGGAACATTCAGGCATTGACAGATTGTGAACTTTATATCATTGACAGCAAGGGTTATCAAAAAATTGGTCAAGTAATTCCTCGTTGGGCAGAATTAGAAAAACTATTTATAGCAAAGTGTTTTACTGTTTTGGAAGACAGAATTATTACGCATCTGTCAATGACAGCGGAAGAAAGATATAACCATCTTTTTAATTTTAATAAAGAATTGTTTAACCTAGTGCCTTTGCAATACTTGGCTTCAATGCTTGGTATGACACCTGAAACATTAAGCAGGTTAAGAAAAAAAGCGGCTGGCTGAACTTCTTGATTTTTGTCAAGAGCAAGCCTTGGTTTTGTGCAGACCTTTGTAAGGTTAATTAAAACAAAGGACAATGTTTACAAAATCAATTTTACTAACCGCAATTAGCTTGGCAATTTCAACTGGTTCATTTGCACAAAACAATTCAAAAATGAAAAGTATTAACAACAGCGCACCTGTAAAGTGCAGCAAGACAATCACTATTAATGCAAACAGCGAAAAAGTATGGGCTGTAATGACCAACATTAACAATTGGGCAACTTGGCAAACTGACATCAGTAAACCGAAGCTGAATGGAGAATTAAAGCCAGAAACAACATTTGACTGGAAAACTGGTGGAGTAAAAATCCATTCAACACTTCATACCGTTGAACCATTTAAGAAATTGGGTTGGACGGGAAAAACATATGGTTTGTCTGCGGTACACAACTGGACATTGACTGAAACAAATGGACAAACAAATGTTTCGGTTGACGAAAGTATGGAAGGTTTTTTTGCAGGGCTTTTGAAAAAACCATTCAGCAAAAACTTGGAAAAAGGTATGCAAAACTGGCTCGACTTATTGAAACAAGAATGTGAAAAGTAACACGAAACAAAGAAATACGGCATAAACAGCACCTACCACGTTGGATGCAAGCCAGGAAAAGCCCTTTTCGATAGTTATAAAGTGTAAAAAAGTTATTATTGATACTTTTTGAAGACCGTTGTTGTTGTATGGCCACCAAACCCAAAAGTATTATTTAAAGCAACAGAAATATCTTTGTGACAGGCCTTATTGGGTGTAAAATTTAATTGTTGATTTATGGTTGGGTCAATTTCATTTAGATTGATTGTCGGGGGTATTATATTGTGAACAATAGCTTTTACACAAGCAATAGATTCAATAGCACCTGCTGCCCCTAATAAATGACCAGTCATTGATTTTGTTGCACTAATTTGTATTTGGTCCAACGATTGTCCAAAGACTTTTTCTATAGCCTTACACTCACTTATATCACCAATAGACGTTGATGTAGCGTGAGCATTAACATACGTAACATCATTTGCATTAATCCCCGCATCTTTTAATGCTCCTTCAATGGCTAATATTGCACCTAATCCCTCTGGGTGTGTTGCTGCTACATGATATGCATCAGATGCAGATCCATATCCAGCTAACTCACAGTAGATTTTAGCACCCCTGTTAATTGCGTGTTCCCGTTCTTCAATCATTAATACTCCCGCACCTTCACCTAAAACAAAGCCATCCCGGTTTTTATCAAATGGGCGCGATGCAGTTTCAGGTGATTCGTTCAATGTAGATAATGCTTTCATGGAATTAAATCCCCCAACTGCAGCCTGTGTTATTGTGGCTTCGGAACCACCTGCTAAAACAATGTCGGCCCTTCCTAATCGAATAATATCAAGTGCATTGGCTATTGCATTATTAGATGCTGCACATGCTGAAGTTATAGCATAACTAATTCCATGCAATCCATAACGAATAGAAATTTGTCCGCTAGCAATATTTGATATCATTTTTGTTATAAAAAATGGATTAAATCTGGGAGTTTTATGGTTCTCTCCGAAACTTAGAAGTTCCTCTTCAAATGTTTGCATGCCGCCAATTCCAGTCGCCATTATAACTCCAATTCTATTGCGGTTACAAGTATTTAAGTCAATCTTTGAGTCATTCAAACATTCGTCAGTGGCGGCTAAAGCATATAGCGTAAATAGGTCCATTTTACGAGCTTCTTGCTTATCTAAATATTGTAAAGGGTTAAATCCTTTTACTTCACAAGCGAATTTTGTTTTATGGTTGGTGGTATCAAATTTGGTAATTGAACTTGCGCCACTTTTCCCACTTATAAGATTTCCCCAAAAATCATTTACATTATTGCCTATCGGAGTTATTGCCCCAAGGCCAGTGATTACCGCTCTTTTCATAATTATTTATTTAAAATGATAAAATGTTTCAAAATATACTTACTAATAAGTAAGTAGTATGTGTAAAATTTTTTATGGTTTTAAATCATCAAGAATTGATTGTTGCAAGCACTTATAATCAATTTTTTCCATTATTCCGGTTAATTGAAGGCTTGCAACTAAACTAGAGAAGATAATTAAAGCTTTACTATCCGGCGCATCTTTAAATGCAAAAACCTCATTATTCCGTCCCCGGTCAAGAAGTTCCGTTAACCATTTTAATATCATCTCAATCATTTTTTTTAGCTCTACTTTTGTGGTCTCGTTTAAAGTGTTATAATCAGGACTTAACGAACCAACCAAACATTTTTTATGTTCACGGTAACTTTTAACATAAATTTTAATGAACGTTTCAAGTTGTTGCCATTCATTAAACTTTCTGTTAACCATATTATCAACCATCTCTTCAAAGCGTTGAATATTAGTTTTAACGATGCTGGTTCCCAGGTTCTCTTTCGATGGAAAATAATAGTGGACGGCTGCATTTTTAATTCCTAATTCCGAAGATATGTCCTGGTAACTGAAAGCGTTGTACCCTTTGGTGCGGATAAGGTTTTCTCCTAATTCTAATATTTTTTCTCTTGTTACTGACATTTTGCAAAATTTTGACACAAATATACTTACTAATTAGTAAGTAAAAAATATTTCTTTATTTTTTATTTGTTAACTTCGGGTCACATTTTGGAAAAATTCTATGATAGGTTTAACTACATTTGGGCAAAAAGAAAAAAGGCCTGTTGCTAATAAAGTGTAAATACCTTGCGGGTTTTAGGTGGTTATCCAGGGAGGCACCGCCTGCAAAACCGGATAAGTGAAAAGCTCCGCAATTCTTACGGTACATAGCCTCGGTCGTTGTATGCCAGAAACCAGCCCAGCCCGATAATCCAACGTAAAAAAGATTTTAAATTTCTTATGTAAATTAAAAAATTGAAAAATATTTTCACTATGTTTACAAAATGCAAGCAATTGCTTGCATTTTGTAAACAATAATTTATGGAATGGTACATACCTATATCGCTTTTACCTGGAATTGCTTTAATAATTCTTTCTACGAGCAATTTTATTATAGCATTAAACAATGAAATAAAGGAATTAAAAAGTAACTATGATTTGTACGAGAAAATTATCAACTTGAAAATTTTTCAATTAAAACGGCTCAGCATTGCTATTAGTGGCTTGTATATAAGTGTACTATTATTTACTCTAACAGGTCTATTGAGTTGGTTTTCAGCTTTAAAGCCAGTTATTTTTAGCTCGCTTATTTTTTCAATAACATGTATGTTTTTTTCAGTAACCTTCCTTATTTCATTTGCAGTTAGGGCAATTAAAATTAGACATTTACATTTAAAAATTCATTAATCAATGGAATACTCAGACAAGGCATTAAATATTTTGGAAACTGCCAGAAAGCTTTTTTCACAGAAAGGTTTTAAAGCGGTAACAACACGGGAAATTGCAAAAGAAGCTAATGTGAATGAAGTTACAGTTTTTAGAATATTTCAGAGTAAAGAGATTCTATTTGAGCATGTAATCTCGCAAATGATTTTTAAGCCCAAAATATCAGAATATATTGATGATAACGAGAAAGACCTAAACAAATATTTGAATGGAGTAGGTAATTTAATTCACACTATCATTTTAGAAAATATTGATTTATTTAAAATTGAATTGTCAGAGAATAAACGAATGCAAAATTTAAATTTAATTAACCGTTTTCCAAATGAGATAAAAGACAAAATGATTAAATATCTAATTAACGTACAAAAGCAACCTGAAAAAGAAGCAATATTGTTCTCAATCTCTTTTATGACGGCAGTTCATGGGTTATGTATGAATTTGTATTTGATAAAAACATTTACGCCTGCACCTGACTTCAAAGAGTGTTTAGATTTTATCATTAAGAAGTTCTATTAATTTTTTTTACAAGAAATGCAAGCAAGTGCATACATTAAAAAATAAAAATATTATGAATGAGTTGATTAAAAAGATGTTTCAAAATAACAATCAAAATACCCCAATGTATTTTGAAGCATTAACCGGACAATTAGGTCAGTTGTTAAAACGTAACGATATTGTTCGACATGGAAAAAATTCTGTGAAGCAAAATGGATTCGTCGGAAGCCCAATGGAAACTTTGCCATTGTTCAAAAAAATAACGATGCTTCCCACCGGATTGCGTCTTTATCAGCAAATAAAAAAAAGTTTAACATTCCAACCCAATAAACCTTTTAAAGACAAAATCTGTGATATAGAGTTCAATGAATTAAAAATATTTCTAGAAAGTTTGAATATAACAAGTTATGGTTTTACAAAAGTAAATAGTGATAATATTTTTATTGACAGGGGAATCCTTTATGACAATGCAATAGTGATTTCAATTCAAATGCCACTTGAAAAAATTGCAAAAGCCCCAAGTTTTGAAACGATGGTAATGATTGAAGATACCTATTTGCAAACTGGTGAAATTGTCAATAAAATAGCTGGCTTTTTAAGAAAAAATGGATATGGTGCTCATGCAGGTCCGGGTTTAGGGGGCATGACAAATTACCCTATGCTGGCTAAAGATGCTAATATGGGTGAATTCGGCAGGCATGGTTTGCTAATTTCACCCGAAAGTGGAGCATGTCATCGTTTGGCAGCGGTATATACGAACATCAATAATTTTCCGTATGAGAATACAAACGAACATCAATGGATTAAAGAGTATTGTCATAATTGTGGAATTTGCATTAAAAAATGTCCTAATAATGCGATTTTAGAGACACCTAAAACAACAATCAATACTCGTGTCAGACACATTGAATACGATAAGTGTATGTCCTGTTTCAATCAAAATTTTGGTTGCTCAGTGTGCATTAAAGTTTGCCCTTTTACTAAATCTGGATACGATAAATTACTTGAAGTACATTTAAAAAATCAAAGCAGAATCTTAAATTAATTAAAATAAATATGAACTCATTTGACATTAACAGAGTACATTGGGAAAAGGGGAAATTCCAGCCTTGGTACCTAAACGAAAAACCAGTTAATTTAAAAGATTTGAATTACAATGGTGATGAAGAACTAATTGTTATCAACTTATCAGGTAAACAATACGGATTCTTGTTACGAGAAGTTGTTTATCATCACATTATACAAGGAAAATTAAACGATGTAGATTTTATACTTACATTTTGTGGGGTTTGTAATGCTGGTGTATTATTAAGCCCTTTAATAAAAAACAAACTTTATCATTTCCGGGAAACCGGAGTATATAATGGGCAGCAGGTTTTTGAAGACATAGAAACGCATACTTTGTGGAACCATTTAACCGGCGAAGCACTTTACGGAGAGCTTAAAGAAAACACGTTGGAGTATATCGGTTCGCTAAACATGACAACAATTTCAGGAGTAAATAAAACTTTACCAGACTTGCCGATTTATATTTCAGGTAGAAAAAAGATTTATAGAAATATAATGCGATTTGTTATCAAGGTTATTTTAGGTAAAAGGAATAAAAATTGGTTGCCGCCACATTTTCAAAAAACCTTACCCGAAGTTAGTAATGAATTACCTAAAATGACAATGGGACTTGCTATAAAGATAAAAGATAAGCTACGGTTTTATCCTGCTGAATCTTTTAAAGAAAATGAACTTAGAGATGAATTTAATGGGACAAAAATTACCGTTAGAATGGAGAACAAAGTCCCTAAAGCAATCACAGAAACTGGTGAATATCCATTCCAATTATTTACCAGATGGTATGCTTTTATCTTAACTTACCCAAATGGAGAACTATTTAAAGAATAACGTTACTTAATATCGCATATAAATCATTGTGAAATTGTCCGTTATGAAATATATCCATTTCGCATCGGCGTTTGTATCGGCGGATAGGAACAAAACCCGCAATCTACTACATTTTCCGCCTGCTATCGTTAGAAGCAAGTTAGCTTATCCGCCCTTTCATTGACTCATAAGTATCCACATGGCGCTCACTCTTGGTCTTATAAATATCTTCGATGGTAATTAAAATACCCGTTTCTTCCACATCGCCAAAATAAGGGTTGATGCTGGTTCCAAACACTTTCATGGTTGGTGAAAGGTTCATGTAAGCATTAATCAGGGGTGGGATGTTCTCGCCCAATTCCCTCACATTTTTTGAAAGGGTTTTGTAATCCTCGGCGTAATCGGTACCTGAGAACAATTTAGAAAGTCTGTCCACATCAAATTTGAGGTCCAACGGGTCAATCAACCGGATGAGGTGATCGTATTTTCCAAAATACAGACGCATGAAATACAGAATCATGTTACGGGCCCCGGAGTTATAATGGGTGTACATGGTCACTTTCCCAAAGAAGTATTTCACCTCGGGATGATCCACAACCAAAGCACCCAATCCGTCCCACAAATTATCGAGTGTATATAAACCCCGCCGCCCCGATTGGGTAACCTGTTTGGCCGGAACCACAAATGAACGCCCCAGTTCAATCAGATAGGGCAGGTAATCGGTTTTAAATTCTTCGGAATAATGAAAAAGCCTTGAGGTTGCCAAAATAGGATTTCCCTGGTCATCCAATGGAGCCTCGCTGCACACTATAAACCGATACCCTCCCAAAATTTCCTTTTCGGCAGGACTCCAAACAATCAATTGTTTATAAGGTTTATCGGCAATATCGTATTCATCAATGTCGATGGATTTTCCGGTCCCCCCTCCTGCTCCACGAAAAGTAATTTCACGCAGCCGGCCTACCTCTTTCATCAGGTTTGGCGAATCGGAATGAGTAAATATATAAATCTCATTATCTCCAAAATTGGTCTTCCGGACAAATTTTTTTGGAGTTAGTTCCTTCTCCAACAGCGATTTATCTATTGCCTCGATAATTGGTTCCATAAAAATTCACTAATTTAGCGCAAATTAATAATTCATTTTATTAAAAAGATAGTTTTGGTTTCAATTTAACGAAAAGATAATTCATTTCATTCCATTTCGTAAGTTTTTACTTTCAAAAAATCCGCCCATTCCTGTGAGCACTTTGAATCATCAAATTGTGCCCAGGGAATGGGTTTTCCAAAACGTATAACAATTTGCCGGTCTTTCTGTTTGAACATCTCGTCCACCAGGTACAGCATCTCAATATTGGCCTTTAGTCCAATCCTTTTTCTGAAATTGGCCAGATTGTAAAAGAAATCTGAATTCCGGCCCATAATATATACGGGCACAATGTCGCGTTGGTGCTTAACGGCATTGGTGATGATGCTTTTTTTCCATTCCAGATCTACTACTTTCCCTTTAATTTTCCGGCTGCATAAACCTGCCGGGAAGTACAAAATGGGCAAATTGGAGCGATACGCCTGATCGATGGCCAGGAACGAATCGCGGTTGAGTGTTCCGTGTTTGTTCACCGGTAAAAAAACCTGATTCAGCCCCGGAAGGTTCAGTAACAAATCGTTGACAGGGAAACGCAAGTCGCCATAAATATCGTGGACTACCTTCATAAACACCAACCCGTCGAGCCCCCCCAACGGATGATTGGCCACCATCAGCAGCCGTTTGTTTTCAAGAGGCAAATTTTCTTTTCCTTCAATAATAATGCTAGCCCCAAACATTTTTAAACCTGAGTCGATAAACTCATATGGGTCATCGTTGTGATGGTGTTCCAGAAATTCATTTATCTCGTCGAGATGAAGAATCCGTTTAAATTTCCGTAGCACAAAACGGGGAATCACCTTGAGCATTGCAGGGTTCTTGCTTTTGATAAGTGCCTCCAACTCAATCTTTGTGAATGTATCCCCTTTTGAATGACCTACCATTACTATTTTATTTTGGCCGAAAATAAGTAAAATCTTGAAGCAATTGGTACGAAAATGATAAGTAGAAATACTGAATTTGAATGTTACAAGGTATTTTTAAGCATAGTGTAGATTTCAAAAAATTCAATGAGGCTCCAGGCCTATGATGGTGGTAAACTGGAAAATATAATCGTTCAGTTTAAAGCGATAACTCAATAACCTTTGACGCCCCAAAACGAGAAGTAGGTTCAACCCGATGTGTTTTTTCTATCGGTTTAAACACATCCATGGCTAATTCAACGCGGTTGTTTTCGACTGAGATGTGCGATAAGAAAAGGGTATTCAACGGCGAACCGGTTAATGAACGGACCAATTCAAATGCCTGGTGGTTGCTTAAATGTCCAAAATCCGATGAAACACGTTTTTTTAAATACGCCGGATAACTTCCCGTTTGCAGGAGCGATGCATCATAATTGCATTCGAGAAAGGCTGCATGGCACATACTTAATTGTTCCTTCACTGTTTGGCAAGCTTTTCCCAAATCAGTTAACACGGCAACGTGTAATCCATCAATTTCAATCCTAAAGCTTACCGGTTCGGCAGCATCATGTTGTTTATCAAATGCATGTATTTTTATGGAACCTACCTGAAATGTGTCGCCTGCAGAAATATAATTCACCTTTTCAGAACGGTAATTCACAGGAACATTCTGATAAGTTTTTCTTGTGGCAAACCCCGGAATGTTATTCTTTTCAATAATTGACCGCATCCCCCTGATATGATCGGTATGTTCATGGGTGATAAAAACAGCCCTTATTTTTTCTACCGAAAGGCCCGTGTCCTTTAACCTTTGCTTGAGTTGCCTGTTCGAAATACCTGCATCAATCAGCACAGCTTCGTACCCGTTCCCCACATAATAACAATTTCCGTTGCTCCCCGATGCCAATGCACAAATTTGAACCATCTGTATCCTGTTATTTTTTGATGCAAATATGGAAACAAATTATTAAAATCAATCCAGGTTATATATTATCAATTAAATGTTACGGTCGCCTTTTAACAATTTCCCAGATGTATATCTACCCAGTAAAAACCATGGACGGTTCTGAAATTTCACTTTGTCTTTTTAAATAATTTGAAGTTGCCCCAAGACCCAAGGTGTAAAAGTTATCAACAATAGTGCAAAAAAGTGCATGAAAGTGGGGAAAAGTGGTAAATATTTCTTTATTTTACCACCTTGAAAAACAGAAGTTTCAATGACCAATTTTGTAGGCGATCATCCTTGCAAGCTCGATGGGAAAAGCCGAATCCTTTTCCCTGCCGCCCTCAAAAAACAAATGGAGGGGGACAACGATCGCTTTGTGGTTAAAAAAGATCTTTTTGAAAACTGTCTGGTTTTATACACCCTTCAGGAATGGGAACGTCAAAACCAGCAAATCAGGCAAAAAATAAACACCTTTAATAAGGAGCACAACGCTTTCTTGCGCGGGTTTTACCGTGGTACTGCCGAGGTTATCCTCGACAGCAGCAGCCGGCTGTTGATTCCTAAACGCTTGCTTGATATTGTTGGAATTGACAAAGAGGTGATTTTGGCCGGACAAGATGCCAAAATTGAGATTTGGGCCAAAGAAGCTTATGAAAACCTGGCTCACGATGAGGAAGACTTTGCCGCATTGGCCGAAAAAATAATGCAGGGGACGAAAAGTGAGGAGGCCTAATGGAACTGTATCATACACCTGTTTTATTGGAACAAAGCATCGAAGGCCTTGCGATTAAACCCGATGGAGTTTATGTGGACTGTACCTTTGGCGGAGGCGGCCATTCACGGGCTATCTTATCGAAACTTACCACAGGTAAACTCATTGCTTTTGATCAGGATGCCGATGCATTAGCCAATCAACCCGAAGATGCCCGGTTGATATTGATTCAAGGGAACTTCCGCTATTTACGGAATTACCTGAAATACCAAAAGTTTGAGAAAATAGATGGGATTTTGGCCGATTTGGGCGTTTCGAGCCATCATTTCGATGACCAAACCCGTGGCTTTTCGTTCCGTTGGGATGCCGCTTTGGATATGCGGATGAACCAGCATGCCACATTAACTGCACGGACGGTTTTAAATGAATACGAGCCCCAAAAACTTCGCACCATCTTCCGGCTTTATGGCGAACTGAACGAAGCAGGACGGATTGTTCATTACATTGAAAAATACCGGGCAGAAAAACCCATTGACACCGTTCCGCAATTCAAAGAACTGCTTGAACCCATCATGCCTCCAAAGGCCCAGTCGAAGTTACTGGCTAAAATTTTTCAAGCCCTCCGTATTGAGGTAAACCAAGAGATGGAAGCACTTAAAGAGATGTTGGAGCAATCGGTGGAGGTATTAAAACCAGGGGGCAGGTTGGTGGTCATCACCTACCATTCGTTGGAAGATCGGTTGGTTAAAAACTATATAAAAAACGGTCTTTTTGATGGGGAACCCGCTAAAGACCTTTACGGCAACGTGTCAGTTCCATTTGCATCGGTTAACCGGAAGATTATTATTCCCGGTGAAAACGAAATTGAACAGAATAGCCGGGCACGGAGTGCCAAATTAAGGATTGCAGAAAAGATTTAATTATGGCGAAAGAGGGAAAAAACGGTTGGAGTTTGACAGGAAAAAATGGGAAGAAAAAAATCCCCATCAAATCTATCCTCGATGGCAGCATCTTGACCAAAGATGTGGTGCTGGACCAGTTGCCATTTATCCTGTTTCTGACTTTTATGGCAGTAATGTATATTGGAAACCGGTACCATGCCGAGAAAATTTTACGCGAAACCCAAAAGGCTCACACCGAGCTGGGTGAAATGCGTGCCGAATCAATTACCACAGCATCCAAGCTAATGAACATCAGCAAACAATCGGTGGTAGCCCGCATGGTGAAAGAAAAGGGCCTCGAACTGAAAGAGGCCGTGAAACCTCCAAAAAAATTGATGGTCGATGGCGACGAGTGAAAACAGTACCCGGAAAGAGATTGTTACCCGCATGGGAATTGTCTATGTGGGCATCGTGATATTTGGTCTGCTTGTAGTCACCCGCATTGTTTATCTTCAGGTAGTAGAGCATGACAAATGGATAAGTTCCAATAACATCACACCCAAAGACATTACCATTGAACCGGATCGGGGGGACATTTTAGCCCACGACGGCCGGTTATTGGCCACTTCGGTTCCTTACTATGAGGTCCGTTGGGATACACACTGCGACGCATTGACCAATTCCATTTTTAACAAGCACATTGATTCATTGGCGCTGGGATTATCGAGTATTTTCCGCGATAAATCGGCTCAACAATATAAAAGCCTATTAGTGAAAGCCCGTTACCGTGGCGACCGTTATTTATTAATTAAGCGCAGGGTGGATTTTGTCCATTTAAAAAGGCTCAAAAGGTTACCCATTTTTCGATTGGGGCAATACAAAGGAGGACTCATTGTCATTCAGGAAAATTTGAGAGTACAACCTTTTAACGACTTGGCCAGCCGGACTATTGGCTACCAGGGAAAAGGGGGGACTACGGTTGGTATCGAAGGGGCGTTTGACGAAGATTTAAGTGGTGAAAAAGGGGTCCGGTTGGTACAGCGGATTGCCGGCAATTATTGGATGCCTGTAAGCGATGGCAACGAGGTGGAACCCCGCAATGGATATGACGTGATATCCACGCTTGATATTAATTTGCAAGATGTGGCCCACGACGCCTTAAAAGATCAACTTCAACGACATGGTGCCAGCCATGGTGTTGCCATTCTTATGGAGGTGGAAACAGGTGATATTAAAGCCATGGTCAATCTGAAAAAAGAGGGCGACGGCTATTACTCCGAGCAATTCAATTATGCCATTGGTGAACGCACTGAACCCGGATCAACTTTTAAGTTAGCCTCGTTAATGGTGGCACTGGAAGATGGGTACATTGAATTGAACGATATGGTTGAAACGGGTAAGGGATCGGTTAAATACCACGACATTGTGGTAAAAGATACTAAGGAAGAGGGCTATGGGAAAATCAGCGTGAAACAGGTTTTTGAATATTCATCAAACGTGGGGGTATCAAAAATTATTACCAAAAATTATAAAGGAAATGAGGAAAAGTTTGTGAAAGGGCTAAAAAGGATGTCGCTAACCGAAGGACTCGACCTTGCCATTAAAGGCGAAAGACCCCCTTATATCAAATTTCCGGATGATAAATTGTGGTCGGGGGTTTCGCTGGCACAAATGTCGTATGGGTATGAGGTAGAGCAAACCCCTTTACAGATTCTGACTTTTTACAATGCTGTGGCCAACGATGGTAAAATGATGAAGCCCCGCTTTGTGAAAGGTATTGCCGACCATGGGGAGATGATAAAAACCTTTAGCCCCGAAGTAATAAATTCTTCCATCTGTAGCCGTTCCACCATCAAAAAGGCAAAAATGATGTTGGAAGGTGTGGTAGAAAAGGGAACCGCACAAAATCTAAGAAACGCCAACTATAAAATAGCTGGCAAAACAGGAACAGCACAGATTGCCAATAAAAAATATGGCTATAAATACAACTCACAAACCAGTTATCAGGCTTCGTTTGCAGGGTATTTCCCGGCCGATAACCCAAAATACAGTTGCATTGTAATAGTTAACGCACCTTCGAGTGGGGTTTATTACGGAAATTTGGTTGCAGGTCAGGTTTTTAAAGAAATTTCGGATAAAGTTTATGCCACCCAATTCGAACTGCACGATGAAATGAAGTTGGCACGGAACGAGGAACAGAGCATTCCCTACACCCGAAAAGGATCGCGTAAAGAGTTGGAATTGGTGCTCGATGAACTGGATATCCCCACGGAAGATCTGGGAGTGAATTCAGATTGGGTGATTACCGAAAAACAAAAATCCGCCGTCAGGCTCCACAACAGATACATTACCGATAATCTAGTCCCCGATGTGGTTGGAATGGGTGCCAAAGATGCTCTTTATATACTTGAGAATATGGGCTTGAGGGTGATAATCCGTGGCCGTGGTGCAGTGACCTCACAATCCATTGGTCCTGGAAACCGGATTCAAAAAGGAGATAAAATTTATTTAAAACTGGGATAGTGAAAAAGTTGGAATACCTATTAGAAGGAATCAAAACCAATTCAGTGGTGGGCCAGACCAACATTGAAATTGGAGCTATTGAATTTGATTCGCGTAAAGTAAAAAAAGGCGACCTGTTTGTGGCCGTAAAAGGATCTGCTGCCGATGGCCATCAATTCATCAGTGCAGCAATTGGCAAGGGTGCTACAGCAATTGTATGCCAAGACTCACCAGCCCAAATCCCTTCAGGGGTAACCTGCATTTTGGTGGACGATTCTGCAAACGCACTGGGAGTGCTGGCATCAGAATTTTATGGAAAGCCCTCCGAAAAACTGAAACTGGTGGGGGTTACCGGAACCAACGGCAAAACCACCACGGTCACGTTGTTGCATCAATTATTTATCAAATTGGGGTACAAAGCGGGTCTTCTCTCGACCATCCGGAACTTAATCCATGATAAAGCCGTGGACGCTACCCACACCACTCCCGACCCGGTTCAGTTGAATGAATTGCTGGCCCGGATGGTGGCTGCCGGTTGCGATTATTGCTTCATGGAAGTCAGTTCACATGCCGCCCATCAGCAACGGATAGCCGGGTTGCATTTCAGTGGTGCGGTTTTTAGCAACATCACCCAGGATCATCTGGACTATCATAAAACATTTGCTGAATACATCAAAGCCAAGAAATTGTTCTTCGACGGGTTAGATGGCAGCGCGTTTGCCTTGGTGAACAGCGATGACAAAAACGGTTCTGTCATGCTTCAGAATACCAAAGCAGCCAAACATACCTACGCCCTGAAAAGTATGGCTGAGTTCCGTGGAAAGGTACTCGAATCGTATTTGGATGGCATGTTGGTAGCTTTTGACCAAACGGAATTATGGACCCGGTTTATTGGCGGCTTCAATGCTTACAATTTATTGGCGGTATATGCTACGGCCCTGCTTTTAAAACAAGACCGCGAACAGGTCATCCAGGCTCTCAGCAACCTGAACCCTGTAGATGGTCGTTTTAATTACATCCGCTCAAAATCAGGAAAATTGGCCATTGTGGATTATGCCCATACCCCGGATGCACTGGAAAATGTTTTAAATACCATCCGCGACATCCGCGAAAGCGACAACCAGATTATTACTGTGGTTGGGGCCGGCGGAAACCGTGACAAAACCAAGCGCCCGCTAATGGCCGAGGTTACTGCAAAACTGAGCGACAAAGTGATTCTGACTTCTGACAATCCAAGAAACGAAAACCCCGAAGACATTATTCAGGAGATGCGCCAGGGGGTGTTACCTCCTTATAATAAAAAGCTGCTGGCCATTACCAACCGCAAGGAGGCAATCCGGACTGCCTGCATGATGGCAACACCCGGAGATATTATTTTGGTAGCCGGCAAAGGACATGAAACTTATCAGGAAATTCAGGGTGTGAAGCACCATTTTGACGACAAAGAGATTATTAACGAAATATTTGGAGAAGAATAACTATGTTGTATTACCTGTTTGAATACCTTGACAAGCTGAATTTTCCAGGTGCCGGGATGTTCCAATACATTTCGTTCCGTTCAGGAATGGCTATTATTTTCTCGTTACTTATCGCGCTCATTTATGGTAAAAAGGTCATCCGGTTGCTGCAACGGATGCAAATCGGGGAAGAAGTGCGCGATCTTGGGCTCGAAGGTCAGATGCAAAAGAAAGGGACCCCAACCATGGGTGGAATTATCATTCTGGGTTCCATTGTCATTCCGGTATTGCTCTTTGCCAAACTGCACAACATTTATATTATCCTGATGCTGATAACCACTGTTTGGCTGGGTACCATCGGTTTTATCGACGATTATATCAAAGTGTTTAAAAAAGATAAAAAAGGACTGGCCGGCCGTTTTAAAATCATGGGTCAGATTGGTCTTGGGTTGATTGTTGGGTTGACACTCTATTTTAGCGAAGATGCTGTTATCCGCGATACCCATTTGACAAGCAATATAAAAACAGAGATGGTGATTCAGGAAGAATCGTTTGGTATTGATGAATCGGCCAAGCATCCAATGGATGTAAAATCGACCAAAACCACCATTCCTTTTTTTAAAAACAATGAGGCCGACTATGCCGGGCTGGTAAAATTTCTGGGCGAAGGAGCCTCTAAAAACTGGGCTTGGGTGGTATTTGTAATTGTAGTCATCTTTATTATTACCGCCGTAAGTAACGGTGCCAACATGACTGATGGCCTCGATGGTTTGGCCACGGGAACTTCCGCCATTATTGGGGTCACACTGGGGATTCTGGCTTACCTTTCGGGTAACCTGATTTATGCCAATTACCTGAACATCATGTACATTCCACATACAGGCGAATTGGTGGTATTTGCTGCTGCATTTATGGGCGCCACCGTAGGATTTTTGTGGTACAATTCCTATCCGGCGCAAGTATTTATGGGCGATACGGGTAGTCTGTCGTTGGGCGGAATTATTGCTGTTTTTGCCATCCTCATTCATAAAGAACTGCTGATTCCCATCCTTTGCGGGATTTTCCTTGTCGAAAATCTTTCGGTAATGATGCAGGTCTCCTATTTTAAATACACTAAAAAGAAATTTGGTGAAGGACGGCGGATTTTCAAAATGGCTCCCCTCCACCACCATTACCAGATAAAAGGTTTTCCGGAGGCTAAAATCGTGACCCGGTTCTGGATTATTGGAATCATACTGGCTGTATTAACCATTGTCACTCTTAAAATCAGGTAGCCCGATGGAACTTCAAAAATACATTGCCATATTGGGAGCCGGCGAAAGCGGCGTGGGTGCAGCGGTTTTGGCCAAAGCCAAAGGATTCAATGTGTTTGTTTCCGATTTAGGAAATATTACCGATGCCTACAAAGCCGAACTCAACGCCCATCAAATTGAATGGGAAGAAAACCAGCATTCGGAGGAGAAGATTCTGCAAGCTACAGAAATCATCAAAAGCCCGGGTATTCCCGACAAAGCACCGTTGGTAAAGAAGGCTGTTGAAAAGGGCATCCCCATCATCTCCGAAATTGAATTTGCTGGTCGCTACACCCAAGCCTTTATGATTGGCATTACAGGGAGCAACGGGAAAACCACCACCACGCTTTTGACTTTCGATTTATTAAAACGGGCTGGATTCAACGTTGGTCTGGCCGGGAATGTGGGAAAAAGCTTTGCACGCCAGGTGGCTACTGAAAATTTCGACTATTATGTGCTTGAGCTGAGCAGTTTCCAACTCGATGGCATGTATAGTTTTAAGGCCGATATTGCTGTTATAATGAATATTACCCCCGATCATTTAGACCGGTACGAATACAAGTTTGAAAACTATGTGGCATCTAAATTCCGGATTATCAGGAATATGACTAAAAATCAGAAACTCATATTTTGCCAGGATGACGAAGTGGTGGTTGCAAGATTAAAAGAACTGAATCCTGACATTGAACTTTTGCCCTTTACGCTTTCCCAGAAGATTAAAAATGGGGCGTATGTAGATGGAGAACAAATGGTTATTAAACTTCATAACAACGAATTTACTATGGATATTAAGGATTTAGCACTACAAGGTAAGCACAATACCTACAATTCCATGGTAGCTGCTGTGGCCGCCAATGTTCTGAGCATCAGAAAAGAAACAATCCGCGATTGCCTAACCAATTTTCAAGGGGTGGAACATCGGCTGGAACCTGTTATTTCGGTGCATAAAATTGAGTTTATCAACGACTCAAAGGCCACCAACGTAAACTCTACATGGTACGCCCTCGAAAGCATGAAAAAACCTGTCATCTGGATTGTTGGCGGAGTTGATAAAGGTAACGACTATACTTTACTGATGCCTTTGGTTAAAGAAAAGGTGAAAGCCATTGTCTGTCTGGGGGTTGATAACTCAAAACTTCGGACAGTATTCGAGGGAAAGGTAAAAACGTTGGTCGAAGCCCGTTCTATGGAGGAAGCTGTGCGAGCTTCCTACCTTCTTGGAACCAGTGGTGATGTGGTACTTTTATCGCCAGCCTGCGCCAGCTTCGATTTATTCCAGAATTATGAAGACCGGGGCCGGCAATTTAAACAGGCAGTTCGGAATCTTTAGTAGTTAACTTTTAGTTGATACAATTGTGAAAGAGAAATTTTTAAGGAACTTCAAAGGAGACACCGCCATCTGGCTCATCATCTTTCTGTTGGCTATCTTCTCGATGCTCACTGTTTACAGTGCCACAGGTACTTTGGCCTACCGCAAAATGGGCGGCAACACCTCCTATTTCCTCTTTAAACACATGGCGTTTCTGGGCTTTGGTATCGGAATCAGCTATGTACTTCACAATGTATCGTATAAAATCTATTTTTCGCTATCGCAGTTATTGCTTTACCTGAGTATTCCATTGTTAATCTGGACGTTATTCAAAGGGGTTAGCCTGAACGATGCTTCGCGCTGGGTCACTTTGCCGGGAACAGGTATTTCGTTTCAGGCCTCCGACTTTGCCAAGCTGGCGCTCATCATGTACATTGCACGGGTTTTATCGAGCAACCAGGAAAAGATTCACGAATTTAAGTCCGCCTTAAAACCTATATTGTTTTGGGTATTTGTCATTTGTGGACTGATTTTACCCGCCAACTTCTCAACGGCGACCATGCTGTTTGCCATTTGCATGATACTTTTGTTTATTGGCCGGATACGTATGAAACACCTACTTTCGCTGATGGGGATTGGCGTGGTGGCCATTACCATTTTTATTGTAATCGCCTGGAATATGCCCAATAAAGGCAGGGTCGGAACCTGGAAAGCTCGGGTGGAAAACTACATCAGTGGCGACGATAACGGAAACTACCAAGCCAATCAATCAAAGATTGCCATTGTAAGCGGCGGGCTTTTTGGAAAAGGTCCTGGCAACAGTACCCAACGCAATTACCTTCCTCACCCTTATTCCGACTTTATTTATGCCATCATTGTAGAGGAATATGGACTTTTAGGAGGTATTGCCGTGTTGATGCTCTATTTGTTTTTGCTCTATCGGGTGGCGCTCATCGTCCGTAAAAGTGAACGTACCTTTCCAGCCTTTCTGGTCATCGGGTTGGCATTTAGTTTGGTTTTTCAGGCATTGATTAACATGGGCGTGGCAGTTAATATTTTCCCGGTTACAGGACAAACCCTCCCTTTCGTAAGTATGGGGGGTACATCCATTCTATTTACAAGCGTGGCTTTCGGAATCATTTTAAGTGTGAGCCGTACTGTTCAACCTGATGAAGCAATCAAACAAACAACTGAAACAGAAATTGAAAATGAATCAGAACAAGAGTCAGAAGCCTCTGCGGATAATAATTAGCGGCGGGGGCACCGGCGGCCATATATTCCCGGCACTTTCGATAGCTAGGGCCATTCAACGGCGCGATACCAATGCCGAGATTTTGTTTGTTGGTGCCCATCATAAAATGGAGATGGAAAAAGTCCCGGCAGCAGGTTATAAAATTGTAGGGCTTCCTGTGATTGGATTCCAGAGGAAATTTTTGTTAAAAAACCTTACGTTTTTCCCAAAATTGTTTATCAGCCTTTCAAAATGCCGGAGCATCATTAAAACCTTTAAACCTGATATGGTGGTTGGCGTAGGAGGTTTTGCCAGCGGCCCCTTGCTTTGGACCGCACAAAGGCTAAAAATCCCAACCCTGATACAGGAACAAAATTCGTATGCCGGGGTCACCAACAAGTTATTGGCTTCAAAAGCAAACCGCATCTGTGTGGCTTACGACGAAATGCACCGCTATTTCCCGGAAAAGAAGATTGTAATTACCGGAAACCCGGTCCGTAAAGATTTACAACATATTAAATCGAAAAGTCAGGAGAGTCTGGAGCATTTTAATATTAATCCCGAAAAGAAAACCGTATTGGTAGTTGGGGGCAGTTTGGGGGCACGTACCATTAACGAAAGTATTGCCGCCAACCTCGATGAACTGATTCATAAAGACATCCAGGTTATTTGGCAAACAGGAAAGTATTACTACGAAACAGCCGTTCAGGAATTGGTTGCCTACAAAAAGCACCATGTCCAGGTACATCAATTCATTAACCGGATGGATTTGGCCTTTGCCACAGCCGACTTTATTATTTCCAGAGCAGGTGCCGGAACCATTTCGGAACTGTGTATCGTGGGCAAACCTGTTATTCTTGTGCCTAGCCCCAACGTGGCCGAGGATCACCAGACGAGGAATGCCATGGCGTTGGTAAGTAAAAATGCCGCCATCCTGGTGAAAGATAAAGAGGCCAAAACCCAATTGATTCCTGAGCTTTTTAAACTGGCATCGGACGATCAGCGCAGAGTGGAATTAGGCATCAACATTCAAAAGTTGGCCAAACCACATGCGGATGATCTGATCGTGGACGAAATTTATCAATTAATATCGTAAACTTTGGAACTGAAGAATTTTGATAGGATTTATTTTGTTGGCATCGGCGGCATTGGAATGAGCGCCCTGGCTAGCTGGTTCGCCAAAGCGGGGTATCAGGTGGCCGGGTATGACCGTAGTGCTTCTGAGATTACCCAGAAACTTCAAGACGAAGGCATTGAGGTGTTTTTTGATGAATCGGTTCATGCCATTCCTGATAAATTTATCGTGGAGCCCAACCATGTTTTGGTGGTTTACACGCCGGCCATCCCCAAAAATCACGCTGGCTGGAATTATTTTGTAACCCATGGATACCGGGTCATGAAACGGGCCGAAGCCTTAGGCATTTTGGTAAGCGGGAAGTCTGGCATCGCCGTGTCAGGAACCCACGGTAAAACATCGGTATCCACAACTACTGCCTGGTTGCTGAAAGATCGGTGCAGCGCGTTCTTAGGAGGGATTTCGAAAAATCTACAATCGAATGTAATCATCCAGCCGGAAACCAAAACCGTAGTGATTGAAGCGGATGAATACGACCGTTCCTTCCTAACGCTTTTCCCTGAAACTGCTGTTGTTACAGCTATGGATGCCGATCACCTGGACATTTATGCCAATAAAGAGGAGATTGTGGAAACCTTCTATCAGTTTATTGGGCAAATTAAAAAAGGAGGAAAACTGATTTACAAAAAGGGACTAACCATTCCTTCATCGGTAAACCTGGATATTACCTATTACACCTATTCACTGACTGATACCACTGCCCAGTTTTATGCCCAAAACATCCGGGTAATCGACGGTCAATACCTGTTCGATTGGGTAACCCCCAAGGGAATTTTCCCTGGATTTATCATGGGGATTCCCGGGTTATATAACCTTGAAAATGCTTTGGCAGCTTTAGCGGCAGCATGGCTGAATGGCATGAATCCCAAACAATTGAAAAATTACCGTGCGCTGTACAAAGCAGTTAAACGGAGG
>Ga0074197_1000072_pt1 | contig 168072 bp, 134 predicted proteins | sample EPASupsiteSAE305_FD_64526 | JGI IMG/M metagenome (GOLD analysis project Ga0074197, IMG submission 64526) | Bioremediated contaminated groundwater microbial communities from EPA Superfund site, New Mexico - SAE3-05 reassembly with SPADES | ecosystem: Environmental > Aquatic > Deep subsurface >... | reverse complement strand
GATAGTTTTGAAAATAAGGTAATAAGGTTATTATCATTAGTTTAAAATATCCTACTAAGGTTAATTTTTAAAAAATAAGGTTTTAAAACCACCATGAAAACCTTATTTCGATTTTTTCAACCTCAGTAGAAATAAGGTTCTCATCAGTTAACAACCTTATTAGTGGTAGGTTTTGTAAAGTAATCACATTTTTAGACCAGGTTAATTCTAATAATCACACGCTAATTAGAAAAGAGCCAAGGTTTTTTGTATTTCAGCCTCTTCGGTTCTTTTGGTACATCTGCCCATACAATACGACAGAGAGCCAAAAAAATTAATAATAACCTAAAATCCGCAGGTCATCTGGTAAACCGTTGAAATTCACGGGGTGACTCAATTTGACACAAAGAAGGCAAACAATTGTTATTCAATTAGTCACCCCGTGACTTGCGGAAATAAGGAATAACATAAAGTAACGTTATAGGTGTTGTATTGATTATTTTTTTATATTTGACCTAAGTTTACCAAAATTAAACCCATTGCTTATTGCATAATATTTTAAGATATAACTGAAATAATGATAGTTACTAACAGAATAAAAATTATGTGGCAAATCCTGTTTAATAAGTCTTTTAAAACCAGGTTTGTTTACTAATTACACATAACGGAAATAAGAAGTTTAAAAATATTATAAAAGCGGAAACCGAAAAGCTATACGAGTAGGCATTATTTTAAAAATCTAATTTTATGAAAAAAATCACTTTTAGTGTAATTATCTTGGCTTTTTTGCCATTTTTTACTTGGGCACAAGAAACTTCAGCCACACACTATGGTAATAATTCTGGTGTTGATGGTGTAGAGGGTTCTTATTTTGGAAATTATGCCGGTTATAGCGCTGTAGCATACTCTGGCAATTATAATACACTTATTGGGTCACAAACCGGGAGAAATATCACAACAGGTACATATAATTCGTTACTAGGCGCTTCTTGTGGGTTATCGTTAACAACAGGTAATTATAATGTCATGTTAGGTAATAATGCGGGGCGTTCTGCGGTTACCTCAAGTAATAATACCTTTCTTGGTTATCAGGCTGGTTATAAAAGCACAATTTCCAACAATATTTATATAGGGTACAATTCGGGGTATAACAATACCATTGGTTCAGCTAATACCCTGATTGGTGTTAGTGCCGGTTATAACAATGCGGGTGGTTCGGGGAATGTGTTTATTGGTTACCAGGCCGGGTACAACGAAACCAGTGCTAATAAATTGTATATTGATAACTCCAATACCAGTTCCCCACTTATTTATGGTGATTTTTCAACGAATGCATTAACAATAAATGGAAGTTTTAAAGTGGGTACCAGCAATTTATATGTAAATAATACTAATAATACGGTGGGTATTGGAACCACCGATACCAAAGGTTATAAACTGGGAGTAAACGGTAATATTATTGCCACTGAAGTAGTTGTAAAGGAATATGTTAACTGGCCCGACTATGTTTTTGAAAACAACTATAAATTAACTGAATTAACTGAAGTAGAAGCCTATGTAAAAGAGAAAAAACATTTACCTGGGGTTCCTTCGGCCAATGAAGTAAAGGATAATGGTGTGGCCCTAGGTGAAATGAATAAAATTTTGCTCCAGAAAATTGAGGAGATGATGCTTTACATGATACAACAACAGAAGGAAATAGATGCTTTGAAACAACAAATAAACAATAAATAGCATGACCTATATTAAATATCTGGTAATATTTCAGATTTTAATTTTTCTGCAATTAAATCTGAAAGGACAAAGTTCCTATAGCTTTACCTACGATAATGGCGGGAATGCCACCTACAGGTATGTTCCCGTGGCCAAATCAACCAAATCGTTGATACTTGATACCACTGAAGTTGAAAAAAATATTCAAAACGATATTTTGGAAGAATCAATTAAAATTTATCCAAACCCGGTAACGGAAGGATTTAATATTGATCTGGCATCTACTTTTCAAACAAACCCTAAAATTGAGGTCTATTCAATCAACGGGGTTTTGGTTTATACTTCTGAATACCTGGGTGAAATACTTTGGATAGATTTGGAAAATGCTGCCCCTGGTAATTATGTATTAAGGATAATATCCGGAGAGCAACAAATAACCCGAAAGATTATCAAAAAATAACCTCTGTTTAAAATAATTTATATGGATAATATGTATTTACATTATTTTAAAACAGGGTTAATGCGTTTTAAAATAATACTTTTTGTATCGGGGTTATTTTTTTTAATTACCCCTAAGGCGGCTGTTGCCCAAACAACTGTTACTTACAATGAAAAAGATATTACTCTTTCAAGCGATTTGACAGTAACAAATCTTAGTTATAATTGTACCGCCCGCGATCAGGTGGTAATGTCCCCCGGCTTTAGTTTTAAAGCACAAAATGGATTGTATCTTTCCGCCAAAGCAGATAATAAAGAAATTCATGATTTAGATGAGGAATATTTATCGTCTGAAGCACAACCCGCTACAACTCCTAACACCAGCTTTGATGTTGGTACCATTGGGGGTTCCTTTGATGTTTCCCCATCAGGTGCAGCAACTTACAATGTACCCATTGCCGTATCACCCGGAACCATGGGGATGCAACCCAATGTTTCGGTGGTATATAACAGCCAGGGAGGAAATGGTTTACTGGGTGTGGGCTGGGAGATTGCCGGATTTTCGGCTATTACCCGGGTACCGGCCAATATTTATACCGATGGTGCTGCCGGTGGTGTAAACCTCGATTTAAACGACAAATTTGCCTTAGACGGTAACCGGTTGATACTTGCTACGGGCACTTATGGGGTTACAGCCTCTACTTATAAAACCCAAAACGAAACTTTTGCTACGGTTACTGCCTCAGGAACTGCCGGCAACGGGCCACAGTATTTTACCGTAACCACCAAAGATGGTAAAACCCTCTATTATGGTAACAGTAGCGACTCAAGGGCTTTGCCCGCAGGTAAAACCACCCCTTACATGTGGCGCCTGAACAAGGCCATGGATGCCAATGGTAACTACATGACCTTTACCTATAAAAACGTAAACGGGGAATCAATTATTGACCGTATTGATTATACCGGCAATACCGCAGCCAGTTTGAGCACTTATAATTCGTTGGAGTTTTATTACGATAAAAAAACCGACAAAAACACTTTGTATATTGGCGGGGGCAGTGTGGCCAAAGACCTGTTGCTGCGCGAAATACGTGCCTATAGCGGCAGTACCATTGCCATGAAGTACAATTTTTATTATACCTGTTCGAACTTTACCCACCTGAATAAAATTACCCAGACCGCCGCCGATGGCAGCCAGTTAAATCCAACCATTATTAATTGGGGAGAGTTGAACAAAACACCAATAGGCCAAATAATAACTGTTAGCAGCTCAGAGACTGGAATAGCTGCAAAAGAAAAAAATTGGACCACAGGAGATTATAATAATGATGGTTTGACAGATTTAATTGCTTATTATACATCAAATGGATTAAGAACTTTTCAGGTATATAAAGCAAATCAGACATCCAATAATACACCTACATTTTCATACTATTCTGGATTTAGTTCAATTGATTTAGCATCTGAGGAATATAGCCCAACAATTTGTAATTTAAATGGAAATAACTATGTTGAACTTGTTTCACCTTATTTAGATGGTGACCAATTTAAATTATATGTGAAAGAAAGTAGTTCTAGTAGTTGGTCACATTTCGATTTTACTTTACAAAGTTCAAGTGACTATTTACCTGTTTATTCTATAAGTAATTTGAATAATGACGGAATTAACGATATTCTTTTTATTGAAAGAAATAAAGTAAATAATTTATATAATGGTAAATTAAAATATGGTCAAACCACAATCACAGGTGGTACCTGGTTAAATTTCAATTTACCACTTGTAAGTGAACCCAAACAAATAATGGTTACTGATATTAATAATGATGGCCTTAACGATATTTTTATAATGTGTACCAATACCTATTACATTTATAAAAATATTGGGGGTTCCAACGGTTTGGCTTCTTTTGAGCTTCAGGCTTCGAACCTGTCATTTAATTCCGAGGGTCAATTCAGCACTGTCCGTCAAGGCGATTTTAACGGCGATGGTTTACCCGATTTGATTCTAAATGGTGACTGCAACGCCAACTGGTATTGGGCCATTAACAATGGAAACTGGGGTTTTACAGTAAGTTCGCTCCCATCAATCACTGCCATTGAGGAAAGTTTTACTACCTATAATGATTCCAGAGATAATTGCCTTGTTACCGATTTTAATAACGATGGAAAATCCGACGTAATTATAATAGAATCGGATTATCACAAGGAAACAAATATTTATAATCAGGAATGGGGAGAGTTTGATCAGTTTATTGTTACCTGGTATAAATCAACTGGTACAAATCTTGAAAGCTATAATACACTAACAGCAAATGACGAAAACTATTCCCTAATTAAAAGTACCGTACAGGGTGATTTTAATGGCGATGGCCGCACGGATATTATAAATTTAGGTTCTAATTTATTAACTGCTTCAACAATAGATAATAACTTCAGGTTTTACAATACGAATAATTCAGATAATGATGATAATTTAGTTACAGACATTACCGATGGTATGTGCAACAAAACATCCATTATTTATCAGCCTATTACCCAGGGGGGCACCTCTTTTTACACTAAAGGAACCGCTTGTACCTATCCCTTATTTGATATTCAGGCACCTTTTTATTGTGTGAAAAATGTTACTGTACCTGATGGTATTGGTGGAACATCGGTAAATAGCTACAGTTATGCTAAAGCTAAGATGCAATTAACAGGATTCGGGTTTTTAGGGTTCGAGACAGTTACCAGTTCTAACAATGTAACAAGTATTAAAAATAGTTCCACAACCACCTTAAATACCACCTATTTTACCCCACAATTGGTAACACAAACCTCGCAATATTCTACAGGTTCTCCGTTTACAAAAGTGGAAAATACGTTTTCTGTTTCCTGGTCATCGGGTGTTATTTTTAACAAATTAACATCAACTATTAATACAGATAATTTAAAAGGTATTAACAGTACAACTGCTTATTTATATGATGGTTCAGGTAATGTAACTCAACAGCAAACCACCTATTCCGATGGTTCCTGGAATAAAACCGAGATGAGTGATTTTATATTGGGAAAACCAAAAAACATTACTGTTACCAGCAAACATAAGGACGATGCTACTAATTTTGTAACGAATGAGAAATATACCTTTAGCACAACAGGCAACGTTCTTACCCAGATTAAAAACCAGGGAACCAATTTTGCAGTTACTACCACCTACTCAAATTACAACGGAGTGGGTCTCCCGGGGCGTTCCGTTACATCGGCATCGGGTGTGGAAACCTATACCACCGATTATACCTACGATGCCACCAAGCGTTTCCCGTTGACTGAAACTACCGTTTTTGGTACCCGCAGCCTGGCGTATGAACCTATTTTTGGACAGGTAACTTCGGAAATTGACCAAACGGGTGAACAACCTTTGGAAACCACTTATACCTACGATGTGTGGGGCCGCCCCACCGGTTCAATCTCACCTACCGGGGTAAATACCACTACAACCTATAACTGGTGCGTGGGTGGTTCGGTAACCAATGCCATGTTTTATGTTTATACAACCCAAACGGGGCTACCCTGGAGCAAAACCTATTCCGATGCTTTAGGCCGTACCTTACGTGAAGAAACCATTGGTTTTAATGGTACCTCAATTTACAAAAACAATTCATTTAATAGTAAAGGACAGGTAACTCAAACTACATCGGCTAAAGGTGATGTAATCCAAACAGTTAACTTTTACTATGATATTTATGGACGGCCAACTGGTGAAATTTATAATACTGGGAAATTAGTATCATATAATTATAGTGGATTGAGTAAAGACATTACAACAAATCATAACCTTGAAACCCAAACCTATGATTGCATGGGTAATTTGGTTAGTGTACAGGAGCCTATTTCAGGTCATACCATTACATACTTATATAAATCAAACGGTAAACCTGCCTCCATTACCTCTGCCGGGGTTACCACAACCATGGGGTACGATGCCGTGGGTCATCAAACCAGTTTAACCGACCCCGATGCCGGGACTTCTACTTACAGTTATGATGCATACGGAAGGATAACTTATCAGAAAGATGGGAATAATAATGAAGATACATTGATTTACAATAACCTTGGACAATTAACCAGTAAAACCGATCAGGAGGGGAATGTAACATCCTATTCATACATTACCTCCGGAAACGGGAAATACCAATTATTGCAGGAAAGTTATGGAAATACCTGGAAAACCTATACCTACGATGCTTATAACCGCGTTACCCAAACCACCGAGCATGTTGATGACAATGTAGCCAACCAAACCTACACCTACAGCTACAACAGCCGGAACCAGGTAACGCAAATGGTCTATCCGAGTAGTATTACTGTTACCAATACCTACGATAGCTATGGCAACCTGACAGGTGTAAAAAAAGACGGTTCCACCATCTGGACCCTTACTGCCGATAATGGGACTAACTATAACTTCACGTTGGGGAACGGGGCTGCAACTTATAATACCTTTACCAGCCATGGGTTACCCTACCAGTTTTATACCGTTAAATCATCGCAAATCATCCAGGGATACCAGTATGACTTTAACAGCAGTACCGGAAATTTGACCTCCCGGGCCGATATGCGAACAGGGTACACCAACCTTTCAGAAAGTTTTACTTACGATGGTATTGAACGGTTAACCAGTGCCGCTTTTGGTACTCAAACACAAAGCTATGTGTTTAATGCCAAGGGAAATATTACCCAAAAGCAGGATGCCGGCACCTATGCGTACGATAGTACTTTAAAACCGCACCAGCTTACTGGAATCACCAATGCCCCCGCAAGCATTTCGCAACAGGTGGTCACCTATACCCCGTTTAATAAAGTTGAAACCTTAACACAGGGTTCAAACAGCTATACCTTTACCTATGGGGCTAGCGAACAACGTAAAAAAATGGTACTTTCGCAACGGAGTGGTACCACAACTACTTACTATTTTAGTAGAAACGAGGTAGAGATAAATGGCACCCTTACCCGCCAGTTGAGCTATATATCAGCCGGAAACGGGCTGACCGCCATCCATGTGAAACGGAGCGATGGCACCGATACCCTTTACTATGTACATAAAGACCACCTGGGTTCTATTATGGCGTTGACCAACGATAAAAACACCACGGTGGCCATGCAGAATTTCGATGCCTGGGGCCGTTACCGTAACCCCAATACCTGGGCTTACAGTACGCAGCGTATTACGGTGATAAACCGGGGTTATACGGGTCACGAGCATTTAACCGCCTGCAACCTGATTAATATGAATGGCCGGGTGTATGATCCTTTGCTAGGTATGTTCCTGAGCCCCGATAATTACGTGCAATCGCCCACCAGCACCCAGAATTTTAACCGATATGCCTATGCTTTTAATAATCCATTGAAATACAATGACCCTAGTGGTGATTTCATTACATGGAGTATTGGAAAACATGGGTTTAGTATCGGGTTTAATTTAACTCCTATTGGAATACCTTTGGGAGGTGGAATAAATATTGGATGGGAAAAAGGAGCTTCTTTAGGAGCTTACGGTGAAGTTGGCTATAGGGTTGGTGGAACTGGTTTAGGTGCAGGGGTTGCAGCACAACAGAGTTTAGGCTACAACTTTAAACATGATACTTGGAGCACAACTACAACAGAGTTAGCTTATGCATCTTTTGGACCACTTACCGTAGGAGGAAATTTATCTCAAACTTATAATTTTACAAATGAACAATGGAGTTATAGTTGGGGGGTTAATGCTGGTTTAGGAATCGGAAATGAAAAAGGAAGTATAGGTTTTAATGTTGGATACGGCTCAGGAGGTTGGAACTTTGGAATAGGAGGTTCTTATTATACAAGTTACGAAAGAGCTTACATGAGAGCCGAGGCGAGGAATAAACAAAATATTTACGATGCAATTGACAGAAATCTAAGTAATGGCGTTGTAAATACATATTGGGGAAAAATGTATATTATTTCAAATGTTAATGCAAACGCTAGCTTAATAGATGGTCATGCATGGATTAGAGTAGAGAGTATTACAGGAAAAGCTACAACGATGTCTTTATGGAGTCAGCGAGATGGTGCCAACGAGTTTTTCTTAAATAGAGAACTTTATGACGGCTATGGTGCTGTTAGTAAATCTACAACAATAACTAAGCTACAGTATAATCTCATTATTGATTATAATTCAAATCCTTCAAATTTAAATTGGACTCCATGGAATACTTGTGCAGGTTATTCGGTTGGTTTGTGGAATTATGTGACAGGGGGTAACTTATCAGCAACTGATTACTTTTGGTTTACAACTCCAAGGGGTTTGGCAGGTTCCATAAATAAAAATCCTTAAAAGATAGAGCAAATGAAGAGTATTATATTAATATTTTTAGCGATGACACTATATTCAAAAACTGAAGTTGTAAATGAAAAGTTTGTAACTTTATGCAAAGTTTCCAATGATACAATTAGAGTTGATTATCTGGATTCTACCCATAGTCTAACAAATATCGATAAAGACATAAAAGGCGATACTTTATTGTTGAAAATTAATATCTGTCTGAGTAAATCACATCAATATGTAGATTTCAAACTTTCTGAAGGGGTAAAATATATAAGTACAGGAACAGTTTTGTACGAGATAGATAAAATTGAACAATGTAAAAAGGTTTATTCAGGGAATGAGGCTTTAGAACAATTGAAAAAAGAGAAATTCGACTAATCATAGAAGCCTCGGGAAACCGGGGCTTTTTGCATTACAAGGCAGCTACGTTTTTCTGAAAGAAATCTTTAAACTACTTATTGGTGAGCACGGTTTGAACATCTTTTGTTATATTTGAGTTATGTTCTTTGAAAAAACGTTGCCTGGGCAAACAATAAAACCACCACGGTGGCCATGCAGAATTTCGATGCCTGGGGCCGTTACCGCAACCCCAATACCTGGGCCTACAGTACGCAGCGTATTACGGTTATTAACCGGGGTTATACCGGCCACGAGCATTTAACCGCCTGCAATTTAATTAACATGAACGGCCGGGTGTATGACCCATTATTAGGTATGTTCCTAAGCCCCGATAATTACGTGCAATCGCCCACCAGTACCCAGAATTTTAACCGGTACGCGTATTGCGTGAATAATCCACTTATCTATACTGACCCGGATGGAGAATTTGTTGTCGCCGCCTTGATTATTGGGGCATTAGTGGGGGCATATTATGGAGGCAGTGTGGCTAATGGAACAAGTGACCCTACTATGTGGGATTACAAATCAGGCAAAACCTGGGGCTATATGGCAGGCGGTGCAATAGTTGGGGGAGCCTCTGGTGCTTTGGGGGCGGCGGTGGCGGCATCAGGTGGTGTTGGAAGTGCTACAATGGCCATTACTTTTGCTTCATATACCAATTCAGTGGGTATGGCTGCTATAACCGATGGGCAAACTGATCTTTCTGTGGGTTTTGGAGCCGCTTCATACAATATTACCAATGATGAATTGGGTTATTTGGGTAAACACGGAAATTCAATCATGGAAAATGTTGGGTATGGATTGGGGGCATTGGCGAATATTTCTGATATTATGGCAGGTTTTAAACCTGGTAGTGTTGAACTAAGAACGGAAAATGACCCTAATTACAATTCTATGGGTACTGGGAAAGACTTAATAGGTCATTCACAATTATCTGATGGTAATGGTAATGTTTTAATAGACTGGGGTCCAACCAAACAAGTTTCTGGTTTTGGGGATTGGGTAGGAGGAACAAACTCTTATGAAAACGGGAATCTTATTTCTGCAGCAAAAATGCAATCGAATCCATTAACTATATCAGGTGTTAATACTGCTAGGATTGCTAACTATGCAAGTTACCTGAATAAAGGAGGACAATACAATTTAGCATTTAACAGTTGCGTATCCCAAACTTCAAGAGCATTAAACATGTCGGGAGTGTTTAATATTGGTATCCATCCATATATTTTACAAGCTCAAATGTATTTACGTTCAATAGGAGCCAGACCAATGTTGTATTCACATTATTTGTATAATAGGTAAAACTTATGAAAACACTCACTTTAATTATATTGTCAATGATTACCATATCATGTGCAAAATCTCAGGAAATGGGAGAAATTAAAATGTTGTATGTCTTTGATTACTTTCAAATAAAAGGTTACACTACGGCAGGAGCTTACACGCATTTTGACGACATGATTAAGCAGAATGTAGCTAAGATAGAAGCAGAACAAGAAGATTGTAACCAGTTAAATCAGATTTTGAAGGGCATCAAACCTAAAAAACATACCCAAACAAAATTTGGAATCGAAAATGTTTTTATTGAAATAAAAACAGAAAAATGTTTTATAAGAGCCGTAATTGGTATTGGTTCATCATCTATGGTGGTAACAGATTTAACTAACTACAAGGAGTACTGGATAAAAGATAAGGAGCAACAGAAATGGTTAACAGAATTTATAAATAAAATTAAGAATGCTAAAAAGCCCGATTAATCGGGCTTTTTCTGTTATAATGCAGCACTATATTTTTGGAGGTAACCTGTCACCTATTTTGACTTTCTTTCTATATTTGTTTAAGTTCTTTGAAAAAACGTTGCCTGGGCAAATAATAAAAACACCACGGTAGCCATGCAGAATTTCGATGCCTGGGGCCGTTACCGCAACCCCAATACCTGGGCCTACAGTACACAGCGTATTACGGTTATTAACCGGGGATATACCGGCCACGAGCATTTAACCGCCTGCAATTTAATTAACATGAACGGCCGGGTGTATGACCCATTATTAGGTATGTTCCTGAGCCCCGATAATTACGTGCAATCGCCCACCAGCACCCAGAATTTTAACCGGTATGCGTATTGTATTAATAATCCTTTAAAGTATACTGACCCTGACGGTGAATTCTTTATTACTGGAACAGCATTAATTTTGGCTGCTATAATTGGAGGTAGTATTAATCTAATCTCTCAAGGTATGCAAGGAAATATTCATAATGGAATTGATGCATTTAAAGCTTTTGGTATTGGAGCCGGAGTAGGTGCTCTTTCTGCATTTGGAGGTGCTGCTGTTCTGGCAGGTGTTACTCATGCTGGTATTGCTGTTGGTAGTTTCGTAGGAGGAAGTCTTAGTGGCGCAACGAGTGGATTTATAGGAGGTTTTGGTTCAGGAACTTTAAATTCAAAAATCATGGAAGGTAACAGTTGGGATGCTTCTTTTTCTAAGGGAGTACACGATGGCATTGTTGGGGCAATTGCAGGAGGAGCTATTGGTGGTGTGTTGGGAGGTGCTTCGGCACTTAAAGATGGCAGGAGATTTTGGACTGGTACCAATAAGTGTGATTATGGTATTAATCTTAACAAAGGAAATCCATATTTAATAAAGACAAAATGGGGGAAGGAAGCTGTTTCTGACACTAAATGGATTGATGTCAAAGACTTTGATAATATGGAAACTAATATTAATCAAAATCTTCAGGACGGCACATATAAAGTAACTTGGAATATAAATGAAGGTACTGGTGTAAGAACTGTAGTCTCTAATAGCGAGTACGATAATATTGTAGGAGGTACAGCTAATCGTGATCTAGATATTTTAAAAGGGGGTTGGAAGATTGTTTCAGGTAAAAATATTAATATTAGAACCGAAATGCTAAATGGAACAAATTATAATCTAAGCATTGATAAATTAATTCATTTTACCAATTATAGAAGTGTCTTTCGTGGGTTCTACTTTGCATGGTAATTTTTCAGTAAACAAAAGAGGCATAAATAATTAGTTTTATGCCTCTTCTAAATTTTAATGATATGAATAGACTTTTTATTGCACTTACATTAGCTGCCTCATTAGCGTCTAATTGCTTAGGTCAAGACCTTTTGTATGATAAAATATTTGATAGGTTTGATAATGCTTCTAAAAATAATTTAGTTATTCTTGGACAAAAATATGATGTAAATGGTGATAAGCTTTTAGTATTAGATTTGTTTAAATATATGAATGAAAGATTTGGTGTAACTATTTGGATAATTGACGAAACACCATCTTATGTATATTATTTGAATAAATATTTAGAAACTGGCAATGATGATTTTCGGAATGTTTTGATTAAGCAGAAAACGCCAGCTTTACGGAAAACAGAAAAGCAATTTCTTGATGAAATGTTACAGTTATATAAACAAAGAGGCGAGTTTAGAATTGTTTCAGTAACCCAAATTGACCAAAGTAATATTACGATAAATTTAAATACAATAAGTGAAATTATCAGTGATTTAGACAGTATTCCTAAATTGTTAGAATTTGACTTAAATGATTTGAAACTATTAACGGATAATAAAGTTTTTGCTCCCTCTTATGCCAAGATCAATGAAAGGATTGAAAGCATAAAATCTTCTTTTAAAAACTACCCAGAGCTATATAAAGATCTGTTTAAGTCTGATTTAGTTGGTTTTATGTCAATTTTGTCAGCAACGCAGATGCTCATTCAATATCCATTGTTAAACATCTCAGCAGAACTGTTTGAAAAAAGAATAGAATATTTAAAACCATTGATTGAGAATTATTTAGCTGACTCTTCAGTTTCAATTTTGTTTCAAACAAGGTCAATCTTAGCTTCAAAAAAGACAGGAGATTTTGATGCAACATTTACAAATTGGACGCCAATTATTCCAAGAATAGACACTGCATTAAGGGATAATTATAACATCATTTATGGTAATATTTACTATAAGAATAAGCCAAATGCAAATATAAATCCATGTGATGGAGGCTTTGACTTTGAAAAGATGGATAAGCTTAAGGGTAAAGTGTTTTCTTTGGAAGATTGCATGAATGAATCTAAAAATTACTATTTTGATTTTATTATTGTGAATGATAAGTAATTCAGGAAAAGCCTCGGTTCGCCAGGGCTTTTTTGTACGTTCATCCCAAATCTGAGGGTCGCGGCTTGTGTGGAACAGAGCTTCAATTTTAACTGTTTTGGTTTGTTCGCTAACATGGTAATGCACCAGATGGGGAGATTCCCCCCTATAATCCCCCAAGGGGGGTACATGTGTTGTGGTTACTTTCAGTAGAAAATTTTAACATTTCTGGAATATTGAAAAATCATAATCAATCCGTCTAAATCAGTGTACTATTCCCTTTGCGGCAGATAAAAACCTGCGGAAATCAGCGTTGTGGAGCATCCGCGTCATCTGCATACCAATTTTATATGTAACCGACCGGAGGCCGGTGTTACTGACTTTGCAGCTTTGCGGTGAAAAAAAACTGTGGAAATCAGCGGTATCGGCGGACTATTCTTTTTCGGGGACCGGAGCCTGAAATTCATCAGCCCAAAGCACAGTCTCTTGTCTCTGTTCTCTTAATCTCTTGTCTTGATGCTTGATACTGACTACTTGATCTACCTCATCAGCTTAATAACAAACACTTCAAACAAAAGAAAGAGCAGTGCCAGTATCAACATCCAATGGGTAAGGTCGGTTCCCTGGTGGCTATCAATGAATTCTTTTGTCAATAATTCCGCACCAGGTTGCATGATTTCAAAATGGTTGAGCCCCAATTGCTTTATATGAGCAATTAACTCATTTTCGGTGAAATAGGTGGTAACGGATTCGTTCCTGTCGTAATTAAACGAAAGGTTATCCACAACCAAATTATCAATCAAAGCTTGGTAAGTGGCAGCTTTCATCTTATCCGTTTCAGGATAAACTAACAATTTTCCATTCTGAAAACGGGTTCCGGGCATTAACTCCGGGATTGAAGTTCCATCTTTTAAAACCAGGGTCTGACCAGAATAATCTGGTGCCGATATTGAAGCCATCGTATTGGGTTGCAGCCAATAATAGGGTTTAAAAGTGCTGCTGCTTTGCAGGGCCAAATTGTAAAAAAGGGGAACAAATATTGGATGTGTCCCAAAATCTGTATTTTCGGTTTTCAACGGCAATGTCAAAAGGTAGCATATCCCTTCTCCGGTTTTTGTTTTCACCATAATTTGGGAACCAGACTCCGACTCAAATATTTTGGAATAACTACTGTACGATCTGATTAATATTGGATAAAATCCCTGATAAACCGGTAAACGCGATTCTGTGATACTCTTTTTAAAAGCATCCTGAAACAGGTCATTCTTTTCATCCAATTTTGAAACAGTTCCTTGCTGGTTGATCCAGTTTCCTAGTTGGAAATTTGAAACCGATGATAAAAAAGGATTCATCTCTTCGGGTTGAATATCCGCGGGGGTTATAACCACTAAAGTACCTCCCTGAACTACAAAACGGTTTAATTCACTGATAAGGCCAGAATGAAACTTATCAATCTCGTTTAACACAATTAACTGATACTGGACAAAATCATTATAAGGAATTTCGTTAGCCGTTACATTTCTAACTTCAAAGTTCTCATCCTCATTAAAAAGTGTATAAATATATTTGGTAGCGCCGTTTCCGGATATTATCAGGATTCTGCTTTTATCATTAATTGAGTAGTTGATATAAAAGGTGTTGTCAAACGTAATCGGGTAATCGTTAATTTCAGCTTTTACCTGGTTCAAACCTTCATACCATTGAATAAAAGGCATTTCTACCTCAACATCCGACTCCTTTTCAACAGAAAAAACCATGGATGATTTTAAGGAATCGTTTATAAATAATTGAATGGGAATGTTATTATAACTTTCTGATGAATAATTATTTATAAGCAGATGCAACACCTCTTTTTTCCCTTTATAATGCCCTAACGTTTCGAACCAAACAGAATCGATGGAAAGATTGCGGGTATTGTTATTTTTGAAAGCAAGCGCATAATTCCGGCTTTTTTCAGGAAACTGTACTAGAGTTTTTTCCAAAGTCGCGGTTTGAAAGTCCGATAATAAAAATGTATGAAGGTTCAAACTGCTATCGTGGCTGGGCAGCATGGTAAAAATCTGGTCATAAACCCGGTTCACCGTTTTAAAAGTATGCGATAACCGGACCTGTGAAACTTTTTCCACGAATTGTTCGCGCGAAACCCATTGTTGGCCTGATGGGGCAATACTATTTGTCACTAAAAGAAATTTAGCATTGTATGGATAGGCATCTGCAATCTGCAACGACTTCATTTTGGCCTCCTCCAACAGAAGCCCGTATTTCCCTTCGGCCTCCATACTAAATGAATTATCGATGTAAATGGCTACATGTGGGATGCCTGTTTGCTGTTTCAGGTGATCCTCTGAAAAATAGGGACGGGCAAAGGCCAAAACTAAAAAAACAATCAAGAAAATCCTGGCCAAAAGCAAAAGCAGGTTTTTGAGGTTCGATTTTGAGCGGGTATCCTTTTTAACATGGTACAGAAAAGCTACCTGACTGAAATATACAGTTTTATACCTCCTGAAGTTGAATAAATGAATAATTACTGGTATAACCAGGGCTAATAACGCCCATAAGAAACCGGGAAATAGAAACTGCATTTTTGCTTTATTAATTGATTAACTGGGTAAAGATAAAAAAGCTATTACAACTTCTAAAATATGACCCCAGACTATTTTAAAACCACCCGTTTTTAAAAATCCGGTTAAAATAACCGGATTTTATGACCAAACAAAGCAAAATACAAAATAAACAGGTAACAAGGAACCATTACCCAATAAGCTACCTGATAGTTGGCAACAGTGGCAACATCAGCAACTCCTTTTGCTGCATCAACCAGGTAACCAAAAATGAGAGGAATTACAGCTCCCCCAACGATACCCATCACTAAAAGCGATGCCCCGGTTTTGGTAAACTTACCTAAATCGATCATGGCTAAAGGCCAAATTGCCGGCCACATGAGTGAATTGGCAAAGCTGGTAAGTAACAATGCATAAAACGCGTATTTTGCCGGCAAATAAATAAGCAACAACGATGAAACAATGCCGATAATGGCAAACATAATTAATGCTTTGGTTTGGCTAATAAACCGGGGAATGGCCAAAACACCAAAAATATAACCTACCACCAGCCCTATGGTTACATATTTTGAATACCCTTCCAGGTTGGGCACATCGCCAAACGATGCCTTGGCAAAATCAATAATGGAAGCCATTGGGAGCGTTTCTATCCCTACATATAAAAATAATGCTAAAACACCGAGTAATAAATGTGGGAACTGAAGAATGCTGGTCTTTCCTTTGGCATAGGCAGATACTTCAGCATCTAAATCTGTTTCATCTTCACCTTGTGCTTTCACCTCGGGTAATTTAGTAAAATAGGTGAAGACGCCCAAAACAAGTAAAATTCCGGCAACCAGGTAAAAAGGAAAAACAATGTCGTTCAGTTGCACATCCTGTAAATTGATAAACAACCCCAAAAACAAAGGTGCAATCCACCAGGCGCTTTTATTCATAATACCCATTAAACTCATGCGCATGGCAGCACTCTCTACCGGGCCAATAATGGTAACATACGGATTTACCGATGCTTGCAACAATGTATTTCCGATACCGCCCACAAACAGGGCTACCAAAAAAAGCGGAAAACTCACCGATTTGGCCGAAGGGACAAACAAAACCATCCCCAGAGCCATAATAAAAAAAGCTATCATCATGGCTTTACGGTACCCGATTTTTTTGATAATCCAGCCGGCCGGGGCACCAAAAACCACGAAAGCGGAGAATATGGCAGCAGTAACTAAGTACGACTGGCTGGTTGTGAGGTTAAAGGCTGATTTCAGGGCAGGTGTCAGAAACCCGCTGATACCTACACCAAAACCGATAACAAAGAACATGATTCCGACAATAACCAAAGGAACCAGGTAATTTTTTTGAGATGTGTGATGTTTTTCCATGCTTGATTAATTTATGTAGTTTGTATTAGTTTTAATAGATCGGTAGATTTTAGATATGAGACACAAGACAAAACATATAATGATTTAAAATCAGAATATGATATTTTTGTTGTTCCTTTTTTCATAATACTGATTATCTGTGATATAAAAAATTTACGGACTATTGATAGTTTAAAACCCTTCCATGCTTTCTTCCAGTTCGCGGGCGTGTTGCAAAAATTCCTCAAGGTTCATCTCTTTATGAAAAATCATTCCATGAGTGGCCCTGATCTTGGGACTCTGGTGCTCGTAAAAATAATCTTTTCCCAACAGCAATTGCACCTTTTTAAACTGTTCCACCCAAACTTTTTGCGATAGGTCGCTGAATGGGCCATCGTGCTCATAACTTGGGAACGAAGCATGTACCTGGCTGATATAACAATCTTTAAACGAACGATCAAGTACAGCCATGGAGTTAAGCGATACCGGAGTAAACACGTTGGCCTCATGGGGCTGGAATTTAAACCAGACATTCCGGTAACCTATAATACGAAGGTGTGTCAACTCTTTTTCGCGGCTCCACTGTCGCAGTGCTTCGGCTATTGCCTGTAACACTTTGTAATGGGTATCAGGCCCTGAACCTTCGGGGTCGAGAGCCAGGCTTATGACTGTTGGCTGAATGCGGCGCAACATTTCCAAAACCGGCACCACATCGCGGTCACGTTCGGGTTGTTGAGTAAAAATATCGCCGGTATAAAACCCGAGCCGCTTATGCTCAATACTTTTTACCTGAACCCCATAATGTGCCCAAACCAGTTCCTCTTCATATTCACGCAGCATGCCTTTCAGTTTTTGAATATCGGGCGGATTTTTCTCGCCGTCGTAACTTTGGTTGATAACAGATATGGTTTTATTCAACTGTAAAATCAATCCATTTACTGAAGTATTTCCATAAATTTCAACCATGACGCGGGTTATCCGGTGGCAAATACCTCGCAGTTTGCCCTCTTCATCTTTATCAGCCACTTTATTCAGGTAGTGGCTCACATCTTTATCCCATTTGAATTTATATCCGGTTTCGAAAAAATCGGGGTATTGTATCATCTGAATTTTTCCCTGGTGGATAAAATCCAGCGTTGCCTGCAATAACTGACTGATTTGCTTATTTGTAACAGCAGTAAAACCCGATGTTAACACCGAAAAATGAAATTCGTTGGAAGCATCGCGCAAATGGCGGATGATATTGGGGAAAATACCCAGCATAATATCATCGTGATGCGGTCCGGTATGCAAATACACCTGGTTGGACTCACGGATAGAACCTGCTTCAATTTTTCTGCGGGTGGCTTCAATAACATCTTTTACTGTTTGTAACCCAATTCCGGGGATTAATGCACACCAACGGTCGTTCATTAAATCATCAACGGTTAATTTATGTGCGTATTTATCAATCCGTTGACAAAGATTAAAAACAGCCCGTTCGGTTTTTTCAAAGGTCCATGCCCCCTCAGTATAATACTTTTCGATACTATCGTTGAGCATAACAGCTGCTCCTTCGGTAATATAAAAACGGGCATTTTTTTGCCGTTGTAACACTGTTGCCGGATACAAATTTGAAGGCATCTGTTCCAGGGCATTTTTAACCACCGGGGCTTTTGCCTCGCCGGCTGCAAAAATTAGGATTACGCCGTTTGGATTATAAGTGATTGTTCCTAAACCAATGGTAATGACCAACCGATTGCGTGATACTTCAATCCCCCCCAAATCGCCGGCGGAAGCTGCCTGGGTTTCAAAATTGGTGGCTGTCAGGCGAGTGGTTGAATTATGGTCGCTTCCGCGGGTGTTAAAGGCTATGTGGCCATCGGGACCGATACCGCCCAGGAAAAATCCAATCCCGCCCTTTTCGCGTATCTTTTCCTCGTAGCGGGTACACCAGTCATCAATCATAAATAGCGATTGTTGCTGAATCTTTTCCAATTCGGTGGTGGCTTCGCGGTTCCGTAACGAAAGGTCAATGCGGTTATCGGGAAAAACCTTTGAAAAGTGCCAGCCGTTGTATAATGGAATCTCTTCGGTATTTATCAATAAGACATTTTGTGGATTTAATCCAAAACCCCTAATGTAAAAATTCTGAACATAATCGTAAAAGCTGTTGTGCTGTTTAGGGTTGATGGGATAAAATTCATCGATTTGTACAAAGTGTAACCCCGATAAATCAGGTCTCTTTTTAAGTGTTAATCCATTTTCCTCAAATATTTGCCGCACGTTGGGAAGATCCCAGTTTTCAATCAGGTACTGGGTCCATTTAATAAAATGTTCCGGGGTTTTACCGGTTGGTAAACTAATGACTCCGTTGGGATTTTCAGTCACCCATTCCAGAAACCGGAGTGCGGTCATTAATCCCAGGTTGGGAAAATTGGGAACAATAACATAAGGAATCAGTGTGGATAAAGAAGAGCGGCCCGAACGTTCCTGAAAACTTTTTTCGACTCCCTTGAAATCAGTTTCCTTTTTTATAAAAATATTATTTGGCGTATTCATTGTTTTGTCTTTAATATTTTTTCAGTTTCATTAAATAAACTTTAAATCCTATCCTGTTCACGAATTAACTTTCAATTATACTTTCTAATACAACAGTTGCCGAACCAATAACACCAACATCTTCGCCTAGTGGCGATATTTTGATCTTTATCCCTTCAAGCAGTTTGGGCAAACAATGCTTCTGCAAAGCCTGCTGGATGGATAAAATCAAGTAATTACCGGCTTCCGACAATGAACCACTGATAATTATCAATTCCGGATTCAGAATCTGAATCAGATATGATAACCCTTTGCCAAGTGACAATCCTACCTGGTTGATCATTGAAATGGCAAACTGATCACCTTCTAAGGCCATTTTAACAATGAGCGAAGTAGTTATATCCTCTCTGTTTTTATTAAAAATAGGGAATAGTTTTGAATTTTTATTTACCTCCAGCCCTTGCATGGTGAGGCGTACCAATGCATTTCCCGAAGCTATTGTTTCTAAACAGCCCACTTTTCCACAGTTGCATAACACCCCATTTTCATCAATGGGGATATGGCTGAATTCACCGGCAAACCCCGAATTACCCTTGTATAGTTTCCGGTTTAATATCATGCCCAAACCCAAACCCCAATCAATTTGTAATACCAGGGCATTATTCGAATCTTTTGCTTCACCATACCGCATTTCAGCCAAGGTGCGTGCTTTGGTATCGTTCTCTAAAAAAACGGGGCATTTAAAATGGTTGTGAAACAGTTGTGTAAAGGTTTCATCAGGGTTATATAAATAGGTATAATTGATCCCCTTCTCTGAATTAATCAACCCAGGCATGTTAATCCCAACTCCCATCACCTTTGAATAATCAATACCAATTTGTTGGATCATTTGATCCACATGGCTTGTAATTAAAGAAACGATGCTTGTTTTATCATTCAAATTAACTGAGGGTAGCTTAATTCCATTTACCTTCTCCATGTTACCGTTGAAAATAGCCAATGAAATCCCTTTCCTTCGGATATCAACCCCAATAACATAGACCGAGTTTCTTTTCAACCCATATTTAGTAGGCCTTCGGCCACCTAATGAATCACCCTTTCCTCGGCTTTCAATAAATCCTTCTTCCACCAATTCCTTTAAATAGGTAAGAGTAGTGGGAATACTAATATGAAATATTTTAGAAATATCGGTACCAGACATCTCGCTTTGACGGTATAAATATTTTATTATCCTTTTTTTGTTTAGATACGTTTTTAATTCGTACCCATTTAATGTTGTCATAATTTCATTATCCCAATAATTCATACCACTTGCTTTTGTTTGTCTTTTAGTTTGCACAATAAACATATTAAATTATTTAATTTATTACAATATAATTAATTAATTTTTTTAATAAGTACATGTAATTATTTAATTATTTGATTATTGAGGGCATTAAAAAATATTCAACTATTCACTTTCTGTTCAACCGGATGCTATTTACTAGTTATTTTTTCGTTATTTTTATATGACCGAAAAATTGAATATCATGAAAAATATCCTTCAAAATGTTTCATTGGCAGTATTGCTGGTAATTCTTGGTAGTTGCAATCCCGATAAAAAAGCCAAGGAACAATTAAAGGAAAGGGTGGATCAGGAACTTGAGTTAGACCAGGAAGTTATGAACGATCTCCAAAAGGCAAAACAGGTATTTTATTCCCTGCCCTCTCCCATTGAAATGGCTATGCTACTGAAGCGGGCTGGTACTCAATACGATCCGCAATTGATTAATCCCACCGAAAATGCCGATAAATACACTACAACTATCCAAAAATCGTTGAACTTTGGGGTTTACGGTGCCGATTTGAGTTATGCAAACCTATTTATGCAGACCCAAACATCGATACAATTAATGGCTGTGTCAAAAAAATTGGCCGATGGAATGGGCATTTACGGATACATTGATGATAACATTGTGGAACGGCTCGAAAACAATGTAAATAACCGGGATTCAAGCATGGCTATTATTACCGAGGTTTTCATGAGCAGTAATTCTTATCTCAGTGAATCGGGTCGCCCTGAGACCGGGGTACTTATTTTGGCTGGCGGTTGGATTGAAGCTCTTTATATTGCTACGCAGCTTACACGCACCTCGCCAAACAATAACGAACTCATTGACCGCATCATCGACCAAAAACTTTCGTTAGTTACCTTACACGCTTTATTGACCAAATACGGATACCACCCCGATGTAAAAAAAACGCTCGGGATGATAAACGAGATAAAAACATTTTATGACCAAATACAGATTGTTACTACAAAAGCAGAACCCATCACCGACAATGAATCAAAATTGACTACCTTGCAGTCAAAATCGGAAATATTTATATCGCAAGAGGTATTTGATAATTTGTGCCTTAAGGTCGATAGCATCCGGAAAAGTATTACAGAAATTTAATAAAACAATGACCCGTATCTTTCTTATAATATGGTTAACGATGCCCATTTTTCTGATGGCCCAATCTACCGATAATAGCACTAACACAGGGTTTTCAAAAGGTCTTGGAACCAACGGTTATCATTTGACGATTGGCAGTCAGGTGGGTTTTGGTTCCAACCACCTGTTTTTTATGAACCATTATATAAACCCCACCGCCAAATTCGATGTAACCAAGAAATTTTCAGTAATTGCCGGAGTGGGGACATCCTTCACCCAATTTTCAGGGTTGCCGATGCTTACCAGCGAAGGCTCAATCACCAAAACCGATATGAACATTACCCACTTGTATGCTTATGCCATTGGATTGTATCAATTAAACCCGAAACTAAACTTAACTGTAGGAGCAGCAGTGAATCAAGATTTCATCAAAACAGAGTCTCCGATTTTCAATACTACTACCAACAAATATAAAGATGTCATACTTGGGATTGATTATAAAGTGTCGCGGCATATCAGTTTCAATGCCCAGATGCAATTCTCCGATAATCCTTACCGACAGTATTTCCATCCTTTTTCGCATCAAACAGGGTTCGATTCCTTTGGAGCATTTAACAGGTGGTAACTGCATTTATTAAAGCTTACAACTTGTAATTTATTCACCAAATTTTTGAACCATCTCACATTTAATCAAGCCATTTTTCACCTTTATGAAAAAAAAACTTGCATCTTTTTTCTTTATTTCTATTTTTGAAAATCTTTTAACAAATTTAAAACAGCAATTATGAAACAATTATTTTTAGCTCTTTTCCTAGGTCTTACCTTAGGGGTTTTTGCTCAGGAAAAAGATGCCAACACCTTTAGGAATGAAGGAAATGAAGCTTATAAAAACAAAGATTTTTCAGGCGCATACCAAGCCTATGCCAGTGCATTGACTTTGCTCGAAAAAGAGGGTGTAGTTGATACCGCTTATATTTACAATGCCGGTTATTGCGCCTTTAAAGCTGAAAAACTTACCGAAGCCATCCCTTATCTTGAAAAATCAATCGAACTGAATTACAAAGAAGAGAAACCTTATGTTTCATTAGCCCAAGTGTTTATGAAGCAAGACGATCTGTCCAAAATGGAGCAGACTTTAACCAGTGGCTTAACCAAATATCCCGACGACAAAACCTTGCGGAAACTGATGAGCCATTGTTTATTAAAACAAGGACTTGGATTTTACAATATTGGCAACGACATTAAATCGAAAGCCAACAACAGCGGGTTAAATACCACCGATCCCGAGGCATTCAAAGCTGAGTATGTTAAAGCCGATGAGGAATTCAAAAAAGCAATGCCTTTAATGGAAAAAGCTTATGAATACGACAATACCAACGACAAGGTGATGAAAGCACTTCAAAACATCTATTCTAACTTGGAAATGACAGACAAGGCCGAAGAAATGAAAGCCAAAATTGGAACCAAATAGTATTGGTTTACAAAATACCTTTAAAAAAGGTTGTCAGCAAATGGCAACCTTTTTTATTTACTGCTATTAACAAAGATTGTTCTGGCTTCGGGACCGGTATTGAATATCAAATCGAGGATAGAAAGGTTGGGAATGAATCCAAACCTCTGTTCAAATCCCTGGGTGTAAGTTATTGGTTTAAAGCTAGTATCATCTGCCATCTTCCCGGATTTTGGGTGAATTGACATTCTAAAATCGCTGAAGTTTCCTTCAATTTCAAAAGATTTGGTCCAATGAACCTCAATCATTTCCATCTTCAACCATTTTAAGGTCAATTGCAGAATTTCCCAATTCAAATCCAACAGAAATGTATAAGGTTTTTGGTACAGTTGCCAAATATCATCCATATAATATTCATAAAATGGGCTCGAACGGTACGCTGCTTCTAATGATTTAAGATGGTTTTTAATCCATGTGGTATCGTAAGATAATTTAATATCTTTTGTTAAAATTTTATGGAATGAACCCTTCTCCACGGGAACCATGAGCGGTTGAGCACCATTAGGCCCATAGATGACACATCGGTTTCTGAAGGTCTGTTTTGGGTAAGTTTCCCACTGCTCTACATAAATATGGGAAAAGCTCAATAGTTTGGTATAATATTGAACAGGCCCCCAATATACAGTAGATAAAATACAAGTATCCATTGAAAATCAAATGTGTTAATGTGATAATGAGCAAATGTGAAAATTGAGTTAATTTGCTAATCTACTATGGATTCAAAATATCTTTTACAGGCAATATCTGAATAAAGTTAGCCCCTTTCTTTTTTCCAAAACTTCCTGCCAAAACCACTACTTTATCCTCTTCATTCAGCTCATTTGCTTTCACGAGCAAATTCACGGAAAAATTTAAAAAGTCATCGGTTTTTTTGAGCGGATTCAGTTGATGGGCACATACACCGTATGAAAGGGCCAGCTCACGCATAGTCCGCGCTTGATAAGCCATAGCATGTACCGGTACTTTTCCCCTAAAACCTGTTACGTTCCGCACGGTGCGCCCCGAAGTTGTATCGGCAATAATAGCTTGTGCATTCATCCGGATAGCCGATTTTACTGCCGCCTTACTCAAATAGGCCGATACCTCGTCAGTTAAAATGGTATAGCCATAATCAACAAACGATTCCTTTTCCTTTTCAACCTCTAAGGCAATACGGGTCATGGTTTGAACAGCTTCTACCGGATAGTTGCCATAAGCGGTTTCGCCGCTCAACATGATGGCATCGGTTCCGTCAAAAATAGCATTGGCAACATCGGATACTTCTGCACGTGTTGGACGCGGGTTTTTAATCATCGTATGTAGCATTTGAGTAGCCACAATTACGGGTTTACGCCTCTGGGCACACTTTTTAATTATCTGCTTTTGGGCAAAAGGAATCTTCTCGCGGGGAATCTCAATGGCCAAATCCCCACGGGCAATCATAATCCCATAAGCATAATCCAGAATCTCATCTATATTATCAATGCCATCCTGGTTTTCAATTTTGGCAATAATTTTAATTTCACTTTTATGTTCATCCAGAATTTCCTGAATAGCCAGAACATCCTCTTTATTGCGGACAAAAGAGTGAGCAATAAAATCCAAATCATTCACAATGGCAAATTTCACATACTCGCGATCTTTCTCCGACAAAGGGGGCAACTTGATGGAAACCGATGGTATATTCACACTTTTACGGCCTTCAATCAACCCGGAATTGCACACCTTACAGGTCAAATGATCGGAATTTTTATCCACAACTTCAAGTTCCAATTCTCCATCATCAATTAATATCCGGCTCCCTACCGGGACATCTTCTACTATATGAGCATAACTTATACAAACCATCCCGGGTGTTGAAACAGCATCAGGATCACCTTTCAGCTTAATCAAATCACCTTCATTCACAGCAATAACATCCTCTACCTTAGTAGTCCTGATTTCAGGGCCTTTGGTATCGAGCAAAAGAGCAATTTTATCTGATACCTTGCGTACATTTTCAATCACACGCAGAGTGTCCTCATGGCTTTGGTGTGCTGTATTCAATCGTACTACATTCATTCCTTCCTGATAAAGCTTTTGAAGGAATTCAACATCACATTTCCGGTCAGAAATAGTTGCAACAATTTTTGTCAGTTTCTGCATACAAAAGGAAGTTAACTTATATTTTATAACACTTTTTTATTGGCTGCAAAAGTATTATAAATGTTTAATTTACCGATGAGTTTGGTCGTAAAAATATGATAAAAAACATGTTTTTATAACCCACTAGCATTCAATTGCTAAACAATTGTAAGTGCAAAAAAAATCAAAATACCAACTACTTAAAGATGAAATCCAATGACACTGATTGAGAAAATTATTGCCAACCACTCGAAATTTGACACCGTTAAACCCGGTGATATTGTGGATATTGATATTGATACCCGTGCTGCCCGTGATTTTGGAGGAGCCAATGTGGTAAAGAATTTAAAAGATTTTAAGCTTCCCATTGATGACCCAACCCGTACCTTTTTTACATTCGACTGTAATCCGACAGGTTCTGATCAAAAATATGCGGTTAACCAGCATATTTGTCGTTTATTCGCCCGTGAACATGGTATCAAAGTATATGATATTGACAAAGGAATCGGTACCCACGCCATGATTCAGGAGGGACTGGCATGGCCGGGTTCCACTGCAGTTACTACCGATTCGCACGCCAATATTTTGGGAGCCATTGGTTCGTTTGGACAAGGAATGGGTGACCAGGATATTGCTGCCGCCTGGAGCAAAGGAAAAGTCTGGTTCAAAGTTCCCCCATCGGTTAAAATAAATTTGAATGGTGAATGGCCCGAAGAGGTCCGGGCTAAAGATATTGCCCTAAATTTACTGAACCAGTTTGGTGCCAACGATTTGCTGGGCTATTCAGCCGAAATTTATGGCGAGGCTGTTAACCGCTTCACCCTCGATGAGCGTATTACCATTGCCTCAATGGCTACCGAAATGGGTTGTATCATCATCCTGTTTGAACCCAACCAGTGGGTGATGGATTACTGCGAAGAACGTACCGGGCGAAAATTGGAACCAATAAAGGCTGGCCCCGATGCTCATTACGAAAAAGTATTTGATATCAATCTTGAAGATTTTGCTCCACGGGTTTCCCTTCCGGGAGCTCCCCATGATACGGTTCCCGTTACACAAGTAAAAGGGAAAAAAATTGATTCCGCTTTTATTGGAAGCTGTACCAACGGACGTATCCAGGATATGCGCATGGCTGCAAGTATTTTAGAAGGCCGACAGGTGGCACCTGGCGTAGTTTTAAAAATTGTTCCGGCCACCGATGAAGTTTGGCAGCAATGCTTGGAAGAAGGACTGGTTCAAATCTTTAAAAATGCCGGAGTATTACTTTCAAATGCAGGTTGTGCAGGTTGTGCAGCCGGGCAAGTGGGGCAAAACGGCCCAGGTGAAGTAACTATCAGTACCGGAAACCGGAACTTTCCCGGAAAACAGGGAAAAGGTGAAGTATATCTGGCAAGCCCGGCTGTAGTAGCAGCTTCGGCGGTTGCTGGAATGATTACTACTCCCGATGATATCCCCGATGAACCCGCTTTTTTCCCTGAACCAGTTCTTAAATCAAATTCGACCACGAATTTAGTATCTACAAAAAGAATAGATGAAAAACCTACACGGGTAAAAGGGCGGGTTTGGTATATTAAAGAGGATAATATTGATACAGACATGATTTTCCATAACCGCTATCTGGCCATCACCGACATTAAGGAAATGGGGCAATACGCCTTTGACAACCTGAAAGGCCATGAAAATTTTGCCAAACAGGCTAAACCCGGTGATATTGTGGTGGTTCAGAAAAATTTTGGTTCCGGGAGTTCACGCCAACAAGCGGTTGATTGCTTTATTTCGCTTGGCATTGGTGCAATTTTAGCCGAAAGTTATGGGACTATTTACGAACGCAATGCCATTAATGCAGCATTCCCCATTGTAACTTACCTCACCCTGGACGGTTTAGACTTGAAAGATGGCGATACTTTGGAGGTAGATTTCATTTCGGGTGAAATTGTTAACACTAAAAACCAAAAGAAAATACAAGGGGAGCCTTTTTCGGAAGTACAACTTGAGATATACCAAAACGGGGGATTGTTTTAGAAAAAATAAAAACGCTAATGGCAGGTATATTCCTTGTCATTAGCGTTTTAGTTTACTAAAATGGTTTTTACTTGTAAAAAACCGAAAGTCTATTCTTGAGTAACTGATTGGGAAACAGCTTCCTGACCTAATTCATTTTTACGGTAAACAGCTGTTTTGGCAACCATGTCATGTAGTGCCAACTTGTTTTCACCTAAAGTAAAAAAGCAACCTATAACAATTACAAAACCGAGAATATTGCCAACAGTTCCAACCAGTTTAATGGAAATTGCAATGGCTATTAACCCAATAATAGTTCCAATGTTTTTAATGGCATAGCGCAACATCAACTTATTCTGAGCTGCAAAGGTTCCATCCTGGTTGCCAATTTGAATCCCCAGCATCAGTTTTCCCAAGGTATATCCGGTAAAGCCTTCCAATAAATTGTACAAAAATCCTAACAAAGTAGCAGAAACCGAGATAGTTAACATTGTATCAGTAAAGTTCCCATAAATCTTTGACACTTGATCATATTCTTCATCAGAAACATTTACAAAGTTCCAAAGAAACTCGCTCAACAAATTCGATAAAATAAATGCAAGACCTAAAATAATAACAAAGTCAATTACATACGCCCCCAAGCGTCGTCCAAATCCAATTCTATTTTCCATAACTGTCATTTTTAAATGAATAATATGATGTTTTGATAGGTTTCTGCCCCATTAGTTACAAACCGAGCCCCTAAAATGATACTCAAAGATACATTGTTGAAGTGAATATTTTGACTATTTGTTTGTTAGCAAGCTTTTTTTTTCTAATTTAACATGATTTTATTAACCAATTAATTTAAAAAATTATGACAGCATTAGTAATTATTTATTTGGCAATCATTGCTTTAATGATTGTTTCAATGTGGAAAATTTTCACTAAAGCCGGAAAACCCGGTTGGGCATGTATTGTGCCAATTTACAACATTATTGTTCTGCTTGACATTGTAAAAAAACCCTGGTGGTGGATTCTCCTATTTTTAATTCCTTTGGTAAATATTGTTTTTGGAATCTGGGTATTACATCGTTTATCCAGAAGTTTTGGACACGATGCCGGTTTTACCATTGGTTTGATTATACTTGGAATTGTATTTATCCCAATTCTTGGTCTTGGAAAAGACGAGTATAAAGCCCTTGAAGATTAATTTGATGAAAAATACCAGATATTAGGCCTGTTCGTTGAGCAGGCTTTTTTTTTGCAATCAGGCTACATCCGCAATATGTTAAAAAACTTATTTCGCATGTTAAGGGAAATACCTTCTATTTAAGTAATTAGTAAATAGCTTGTTATTAAAACCCGGAGGTGAAAGGATATTTTGATTCCAAAAATTGAATAAATCGTCCCGAATTAGTAATCTTGCAAAGAAAAACAAACCATTGTTAAACAGTTTTAAAAAAAGAAGTTATGGCAAAAATGACTGCTCAGGAATACATGGATCGTGAATCGAAATATGGTGCACACAATTACCACCCACTACCCGTGGTTTTAGATAAAGGAAAAGGTCCTTTAGTTTGGGATACGGACGGAAAACAATATTTCGACTTTTTATCGGCCTACTCAGCCGTGAACCAAGGACACTGCCATCCAAAAATTGTTGGGGCCATGGTAGAACAAGCCCAAAAAATTACCCTTACCTCCAGGGCTTTTTATAACAGCTGTTTGGGCGAATTTGAAGAATACGTGACCAAATATTTTGGTTACGACAAAGTATTACCCATGAACACCGGTGCCGAAGCCGACGAAACCGCTTTGAAACTTTGCCGCAAATGGGGTTACATGAAAAAGGGAATTGCCGAAAACCAGGCAAAAATCATCTGCTGTAACGAGAATTTCCATGGACGTACCATCTCTATTATATCCATGAGTACCGATCCCGACTCGTACGGAGGTTTTGGTCCATTCACCCCTGGATTTGTTAAAATCCCTTACAACGACTTGGCCGCTCTTGAAAATGAATTGAAAGACCCAAATGTTGCCGGTTTCCTGGTTGAACCTATCCAAGGCGAAGCAGGTGTTTTTGTTCCCGACGAAGGCTATTTGAAAAAAGCATACGATTTATGCAAAAAACACAACGTGCTTTTTATTGCCGACGAAGTCCAAACCGGTATCGCCCGCACCGGAAAACTATTGGCCTGCGACCACGAAGGTGTCCATCCCGATATATTGATTTTAGGCAAAGCCATTTCTGGTGGTGTATTTCCTGTGTCATGTGTCTTAGCCAACGACGATATCATGCTTTGCATCAAACCCGGAGAACACGGTTCGACCTTTGGTGGCAACCCAATTGCCGCAAAAGTAGCCATTGCTGCCCTTGATGTGATTAAAGATGAAAAATTGGCCGATAACGCCGAACGCTTGGGTAAAATTTTCCGCGACGAAATTAGATCAATCGAATCGGAAATGATAGAGTTAGTACGCGGAAAAGGTTTACTGAATGCCGTGGTGATAAAGCCTAAAAACGGAAAAACCGCCTGGGACGTTTGCGTGGCAATGAAAGAAAACGGATTGTTGGCCAAACCAACCCACGGCCACATCATCCGCTTTGCCCCTCCTTTGGTTATTACCGAAAAACAGCTCCGCGAAGCCATTCAGATCATCAAAAAAACGTTCAAGCAGTTTGAATAATACCGCATCTTGCAATTATATGAAGGCATTGGTTTTTTCCAGTGCCTTTTTTTATGATTCTCTGCAAACCCATTATCATTTTCATGTTTCCGACTTCTGTTACTTGCATTATATATCGGTAATAGACAATTTAGCTGGATACTTGAACCCGCAAGTAAAATATAAAACAGAAAGAAAATGGACTGGCGCGGCTTCACCAAATCTGAGCACGAATTTGTTGTAAAATATTCATTTATAAAAATAACCGCGCTGCGGTTCATGGATATGAGATGAATAAAAAAAGGATGCCGGAGGGGTGTGGCATCCCTTTTTACTACCAGTCGATTTAGGGCAAACAACTGGCGAAAGGGTAATTCATGAAAGCATTTATTCACTATTTACTGGAGGGCAACAACATTTATTTGGGTTTTTAATTTATGGTTTTCTTGTTTAAGGAATTCTATTTCGCGGTTCAATTCATTTTCGCGGTTTTCAAGCACTTCCTGCGTAGCTTGCAGTTCCTCAAAATTCTGCCGCATCTCCTCCTCTTTTTCGGCTAATTCTTTGGCTTGAATCTGAGTTTTGTAAAGCAGATCGCGGGTAGTCTCTTCAATCTGTTTCTTTTTTATATTTGAAGCCACATCAACAGCAACCCTTTCTAGAAATTCGATGTGGAAGGGCTCAAAAATGGTAAACGAAGCCAATTCAATAATGCCCAACAATTCATCTTCAACCATACAGGGAACAATTACCAGGTTCGTGGGTGAAGCATCCCCCAGGCCTGAAGTAATGTTGATATAGTTTGCAGGTAATTGAGTCATATACAGGGTTTGTTTTTCAAAAGCTACTGCACCAATTAAACCTTCGCCTATTTTCAGTTCTTTTTCGCTTATCCGGTTCCGGTCATAAGCATAAACCCCCTTTTGGACCAACAGCTTTTCTCCATTCCGTTCCTCTAAAACCATTATGGTTCCCTGATTGGTCTTAAGGTATAGCACCAATTTGGAGATGATCCGGTAATAATAATCCTCATTATTTTGCTGGTTCGAACCCAAAATAGCATGAAGCTGGCTAAATCCCTCATTGGCCCAGAGCCTATGTTCCGATTCCTTCATTTGCCTTTCACGGTCTCCAGAGACTTGTAACAGTTTTTGCCTCATCTCGACCAAAGCCTTGCCCAGATCGCCCTCATTGCCAAAAACATCTACCGATTTTTCGAAATTCCCGTTGCCCACCGCTTCAGCAAAATCACGGGTATTTTTTAGGTTCTTGGTCAATTCATTGATGGAGCCCTTCATGTGGGCAATTTCATCGTTATTATAAATGGGTATCTCGTCGGGAAGCTCCCCGTGCCCAAGCCTGGCAACATGAGCCCGGATATCGGAAATGGAACGTACAATATGCCTGGATATCCGGACAAAAAGATAGATAATGACCAACGACGAGAATGCAATCAGGATGAAAAGGTTCCAGACTATCCGGTTAATATTCTTTTTCGATGCTTTTTCCACTGACTTTGTGATAGAAGCCAGATTCGATTCAATAGTTTCAATGGTTTTCCCCATCTGAAACCTAAGCCCATTGTCCTGGGCCAGACCTAATTGAATATCGGTTTGAATAAGTTGCAAAAACAATTCGTTATATTGCTTTACATGAGGAATCAAGGCCTGTTCGTTATCGTTTCCTTTTTCCAGTAGCTGGATAAACTTTAAATATTCGGCACCGAATTTTTCCCTGTATCCAAGATCCTTTCTCAAAAGGTAATCTTTTTCATGCCGCCGTAAGGTAAGCATCAGTACGGAAAGCTGGGGTTTATCAAGTTTAATAAGTTCTGTTTCAACCCCATGGATTTGATCGCGCATCTTCCCTTCAATTCCGAAATCCTTAAATCCTTTCACCAGCAAAAGGCTCACCATTTTTTCGAGCAATAATTGGTATTGTTCAAATTCCTGTTTTGTTTCTTCCAATTGGTCATTTAACTGTAACGAGTTGATGGTGTTGTGATCGGCCATTTCGTCCAACCTCTGTTGAATCACCAAAAGGTTTGCTGTTATTTCGTCAAGCAACTTGCTGCTCGTGGTCCGATGAAAATCGAGGTTTCCCACTTCATAAGCCAAGAAATCTTTCTCAGCCTTCCGCACCAAAAGTTCCCTGTTTTGAACCTCTTGAATGATGGCAATCAACCGATATTGTGAAAAACTATCCTGAACCAAATAATTGGTTAAAATTCCCATGACTAATAATACAAGAGTAGTTATAATGGCACTAATTGTAAGGAGTTTCTTTATGGTAAGGTTTTTCCGGTTCATACAACAAGAATATTGATTTCGTGAAATTTTTTAATGCAAGTATCTTCTCACAAAACTATTGATAGGAATGGACAATATCATTATATTAAAATTATGGGAATATGAAGAAATGGTAAATTGGTTGCAATGAACATGAAATTATTTCCAGAATATCCAATAATTCTGGAAATAATTTATTTTTAAGCAGCTATTGCCGACCCTACATTTTTTTTAACTTTGGGCAGTAATAACCTTTGAAAAAAAATGACCTTGAAAAATTTTGGAATAGCGTGGCTTATATTTGTAGCTTTCCATTTTATGGATATCTCCTACTTGTATCCACAAGAGTTAGATTCTAGAAAATTCCATCCCGTCAAGGATACATTGATTACAATCAATGGAGCATTAATTGACCAAAACAAAGTGATGATGACCCGTGAAAACATGACAAATACCGATACTTTAAAAACAAATCATGAAGGAATACAAGTAACCGGATTCAACATGAATGCCATCACCCTGGGAAAGGAAATCACGTTACATAGCTCTTCGGGAGCCATCACTGAAGAAATGCGAAATGAAATAATAAATGGCAGTTCAAAATATAAGTTTATTTACATAAAAGATATAATTTTACAAACCAAAGACGGGCAAGTAGCATCCCCTTCGATGAAGTCCTTTAAAATTACGTTTACAAATTAAAGATCGTATGCAACAAGTTTTTAGCAAATACCTGATACTTATATTCGCTTTGGGCAGTTCCCTGGCATCTTACTCTCAAACCAACGATTACCAAGGCAGAAAATGTTTTGGCTATCAACGCGACAGTTGCACAACCAGCAAAAACATTTTTTACAAAGTACACGAAGAATCAAGGAGCGCGTTATTTTTAAAAGGACAAACATCAAGTACCCGATTCACCATCTATAACGGCCGCGACTATCGCATATCGCTATGCTGGGATCCTGTATTGGGCAGCCAAATCAAATTCAAGTTGATTGATGCCCAATCGCAGACCGTACTCTACGACAATGCCACCGAACAATACAGTTCTGAATTTGAATTTACCACAACACAAACCCGTGACATTCTTATAGAAGTTACCATCCCGGGAGAAAGTGCCTCATTGGAAGCACTTACCAACGAAGAGATCATTTTTGTCCGAAAAGATATGGAGCTAGGATGTGTAGGCGTGCTCGTTGAACATATGATTACACCCACCAAAGGTTTTTAGAAATGAGATACTGGTTTTATCTCGCCTGCCTGTTTCTCTCAGCAGGAATGCTTAAGGCCCAGGATTGTAGCAATTATCTTGAGGAACATTGCAAACCGGAACAAACAAAATTCAAGTATCAGGTAAACGGTGCATCAACTTCATTTTCTATAAGTTCAAATGAATTTTGGACACTGCCTTTGAACCTCAACGAAAACATGGATTACCGGATTTCTCTTTGCTGTGATTCTATTTTTGAAGGAGTGCTGCTTTTTGTTATTAAAAATGAGGATGGTAAGGAGTTGTATAACAACAGCGGACATCTGTTTCAAAATGAATGTGAATTCACATCGCCCAAAAACCAAACGGTGTTTTTTGAAGTTACCGCCCCACAGCCTACCTATATAGCCAGCGATACCATATATTCTGAAGGTTGTGCTGCATTATTGATTGAAGAAATGAAAACCTATCCTACAGGATTTTGACATGGAAAAATCAATAAATCCCCGATTTACAAAAGGTGAGGAAATAGCCAATGCCGTTTCACATGGTTTTGGGTTGGTATTTGCCATTGTTGCCACGGTATTAATTGTGGTCTTTTCATCGCGGACCCACAACACTTGGCACATTGTGAGCGCATCCATTTTTGGATTTACCTTAATATTGCTTTACACCTCTTCGACCTTAAACCATGCCTTGACACACACAAAAGCCAAAGACATTTTCCATAATTTCGATCAAATTGCCATCTATTTTTTGATTGCCGGAACCTACACCCCGATAGCCCTTTCCATCATCCGCGATGATTGGGGCTGGCTCATGTTCGGAATCGAGTGGGGATTAGCATTAACGGGCACCATAATAAAAACCCTGTTCCCCAACCGATTCGAGCGCGGGGTAAATACCTTCATCATCATTTCATACATTATCATGGGCTGGATGGTACTTTTTTTTATCATCCCTGTCATGAACCACATGCCCACCCACAGCCTTTGGCTTATTCTCATTGGCGGCGGGTTTTATTCTTTGGGGGTGCTTTTTTTTAAACTAGAAAAAATTCCTTTTGCACACCTGATTTGGCATCTTTTTGTGGTTGCCGGATCGGTTTGTCATTGGACAGCAATCTTTATATACTTTATTTGATTGTAATAAAGCTAAACCTCATGATTTCTGTTGCTTGTATTTTTTAAAAATCAGAGCTTAAATAAATGAATATCAATAAAATAAAAATATATCAGTTATTTTTCAAAACCTATTAAATTTCTAAAAAATTAGATTTATTTTGCAAAAAACTAAACTTATATTTTTTATGGCTGACTAGAAATGAAAAATACCTACTTTGATCTCGTTGAACAGAGTTATTACTTTCCTCAGGAAGGTTTTGACTTAAGGGATGGATACCTTACCTTCCACGGCGTTTCGCTAAAGTACCTGATTGAAAAATACGGTACCCCGTTCAAACTAGTTTACCTACCCCGGATTGGCGATCAAATTAAAAAAGCCCGAAACTTATTCAACCGTGCCATCAAGGCCAATAATTATAATGGTGAATACCATTATTGTTATTGTACCAAGTGTTGCCACTTTCACCACGTGATTAGTGCCGCGTTAAAACATCAGGTAAACCTTGAAACTTCGTCGGCATTCGATTTGGATTTGATCGAGATGCTTTACAAAAAAGGGGAGCTTGATAACAAACGGATTATTGTGCATAATGGGTATAAATCTGATGATTACATCCTGAAAATCATTGCCCTTCAGAAAATGGGGTTCGAAAATTCTATTATTGTACTCGATAGCCCCAAAGAGTTGAACCGTGTAGTCAAACTGGCCGGCGACCATAAAATGAAAATCGGGTTGCGGATGGCCATCGACGAAGAACCTTCATCAGCCTATTATACCTCCCGTTTGGGAATCAGACACACTGAGATTATCAGCTATTTTAAAGCAAAGATTAAAGGTCATGCCAACCTGGAATTGAAAATGCTTCATTTCTTTGTAGATTCAGGTATCAAAGACAGCCTGTATTATTGGGGTGAATTCAACAAAGCCTTGAAAATTTATACCGAACTCAAGAAACAATGCAAAACCCTGGACTCGTTGAACCTGGGCGGTGGATTTCCTATCCGCAACAACCTGGGTTTTGAATATGATTATGAGTACATGATCAAAGAGGTGGTGCGCAATATTAAAGAAATATGTACCAACGAAGGTGTTCCTGACCCGGATATCTATACGGAATTTGGCAAATATACCGTGGGAGAGAGTGGAGCCAATATCTTTCAAGTGATTGAGCAAAAGCAACAGAATGATAAAGAGGTTTGGTATATCATCAACAACAGTCTGATGAACACCATCCCCGATGCTTGGTCCATTTACGAAAAGTTTATTTTGCTTCCGGTAAATAAATGGGATCATGAATATACGCGGGTCAATATTGGAGGCATCAGCTGCGACCATTCCGATTATTATAACTCCGAGGATTTGAACCAGCAGATTTTGTTACCTGCATATAACGACAAAGACAAGGAACCGTTGTATATCGGTTTTTTTCATACCGGAGCTTATCAGGATTCAATCAGTGGGTATGGTGGTATCAAGCACTGTTTAATACCTTCACCGATGCAGGTAATTGTGGACCGCGACGAAAAAGGGAACTTTATTGACTATGTTTACCGCAACGAACAAACCGTGCACGACATGCTTCACATCCTGGGTTACAACGAACTTTAACATACACTAAATAATTCCCAATATAAAAGCTGTTTCAATAAATTGGAACAGTTTTTTATTTTTAAAGAGCAATTCCAAAAAAATAAAGGGTGAAATCAGTTGCAGTTTCACCCCTTATAGTATTATTTATAACTTTAACCTTGGTTAAGTTGCCGGCATTTTAAATACTAAGTGGTGTTTAATTTTAGGGACCATGCTGAGAATTGGAACTTTCGCACCACGCATCATACTTTTTGCAAACGAACCTAAAAAGGAGTTAACAATTTCCAGTTGCTGATGAGTAGTAATCACCATTAAATCAATTTCATTTTTGTTGACATAGTCAAGAACCCCGTCCACAAGATCATTCACCTTGAGCAAATGTGCTACACAAACAAGCTGGTGATCTTCGATGAATTTAACTACCTGTTTTTGCTGGTTTTGTAAACGGGAAAAAATACTTTCATCATTGGTTGAATAAGCTGAAATCACATGTAATTCTGCATTCAGTATTTTTGCCAAATGAACTGCCTGGACAACTTTCTCGCGGCTCTCTTTGGAAATATCCATAGGTAAAACGATGCGTTTTATTTTAGCCTCGGAAGGTGCCTGTTTAATTGTAATAACCGGGCATTTGGCTTCAGTTACTATCCTCAGGGCATTGGTTCCGATTATCCATTTTTTAATGTTATCGATGGTACTGGTCCCCATAATAATGTATGTAGCATTGAGGTCCTCGGCCGTTTTCAGGATGGTATCGCAAAGCTTTCCTTTTGCAACGACACAATCCATGGGATATACTTGTCCATCAATATATTTTGCGGCAAACTGCTTTAAATGAGCTCTTAGTTTTGCCAGCAAAGATTCCCGCTCTTCATCCGTAAAAAATTCAGTCCAAATTGGGTCAACCCCTTTAACCACATTGATGATAGTTATTTTACCACCAAACAATTTTAAAAGTTTAGCAGCCATTTGCAATCCATAGACCGATTTGTCGGAGTAGTCCACCGGCACGAGTAAGTGATTGGTTGTTGCATCCATAATTTTTTTCTACTTTTGGAATTCGTTTTTTACAAAATTAAAATTAATATCAAACCAAGCTTATACGGAAGTCATTTTATTTACTGCTTATTATAAACCAAATTACTATGCGAAGGATTCCCGAATCAGAATTAATTATTAATCAGGATGGAAGCATCTTCCATCTGCACCTAAAACCTGAAGATATTGCCGATACTATTATTTTGGTTGGCGATCAGGACAGGGTTGAGGTGGTATCTTCTTTTTTTGATACCATTGAAGTAAAAAAGCAAAACCGCGAATTTATTACCCATACAGGTACATTCCATGGTAAACGGATTACGGTAACCTCAACCGGAATTGGTACCGACAACATAGATATAGTCGTCAATGAGCTTGATGCCCTCGTAAATATTGATTTAAATACCCGGACGGAGAAAAAAGAAAAAAAGGTGTTGAATTTTATCAGAATCGGAACTTCTGGAGCCTTGCAAAGCGATATTCCTGTAGATACTCCAGTAATTTCAGCCATGGCTATCGGTTTCGATGGACTGTTAAATTATTACGCACACAGAAATGACGTGACCAATCTGGAGATGGAGGCTCAATTTAAAAAGCATCTGAACTGGAATCCACAACTTACCGCACCTTATTTTGTAGAAGGCTCAGAACTGTTGATGCAAAAAATCGGTCACGACATGCGGAAAGGTTTGACCATTTCGGCACCTGGGTTTTATGGCCCTCAAGGCAGGGTGTTACGCCTTTCGATTCAAGATGAGGCCATCAACGATAAAATTTCGGCATTTCGTTCGAATAATCTCAGCATTACCAACTATGAAATGGAATGTTCAGCTATTTACGGGTTATCGAAATTATTGGCCCACAATGCTGTCACTGTTTGTTGCATTATTGCCAACCGGATGCGTAAAGAATATAGCAAAGATTATAAACCAGTAATAAAAGATTTGATTTATAAGGTATTGCAACGGATTACCGAATAACCGCTATGGATAAAAGGGAAATTCAATCGATAATTAAACTGCTGGATGATCCGGATCAATCCGTCTTTATGGCCATCCGCAATAAATTAACCCAAATGGGTACCGGCGTAATCCCTTTTTTAGAAACTGCCTGGGAAAATTCTTTGGATGAGTTATTTCAATCAAGGATTGAATCCATCATTCAGGAAATTCACCATAGCAACATCAAATCGAACTTGAAAAAGTGGGAGTCATCAGGGAATGACTTACTGCAAGGGGCTTTGTTGATTGCCCAATTTCAATATCCTGAAATAAATCAGGAGGAGATACTGAAGACCATAGAATTGCTCAAAAAAGATGTTTGGTTGGAGATTAATGAAAACCTGACAGCATTGGAGAAAATTAAAATTGTTAACCATATTTTTTTCGATGTCCACAATTATTCACGGAGCAATACATTCCAGAACAGTCCGCAAAGTAATTATATCAACCAACTTCTTGAGTCAAAAAAAGGTTCGCCCATAGCTTTGTCCATTTTATATGCAGGCATTTGTCAGCAATTGAATATCCCTATTTTTGGTGTGGCGTTACCTAAAAATTTTATTCTCTGTTATAAAGACCCGCTTTTACAGGCCTTTGATGAAGATATGAACGAGGGTGTTTTGTTTTATATAAATCCGTTCAACAAAGGTGTCGTATTTGGTAAAAAAGAGATTGAAGCATTTATCAAACAGCAAAAGTTGGAGAACAAAAAGGCCTATTTTCAACCTTGTTCCAACAAAGAAACCATCATCCATTTGCTAAATCAGTTGATCGAATTTTATGACAGCATGGGCGATAAAACAAAATCGGATGATTTTCGTTCGTTGTTAAAAATTTTATATTTTTGACCACTTCTAAATTAAAATGAAAACTTATGACTGAAACAAAAAATGCCCCACAGGAAATTGACTTGATTGAGCTTTTTAACAAAATAGGCAAATGGATAGGGAACCAGATCAAATGGTTTTTTAATTTATTTGTTGCAATTTTCTATTTTTTTCTAAGAAATACTCTCTGGTTTTTTCTATTCATCATAATAGGAATTATTGCAGCTATTGTTTTTCACAAAGTTGCCCGGCTTTATTATCATACCGAATTAGTCGGGTATTCGCACACCATTAGTAATATTGAAGTTATTCAAAGTATTAATAACTGGAACTTTTCAACCATATTTACTGAAGATGAAATGAATAATGTTAAAGATATTGGAGCGACTTATTTATTAGATATTAATAAAGACGGTATTTGGGATAGGGTTGAAGATATTGATGATATGGGGAAGATGGATACGAACATAATGAAACAACGTACTTATGGAAATTTTTGTATCCAAATTGAGGTGTATGATACTCTTTTAATCCCTCGAATCAAGGAAAGTGTAATGAATTATTTATCAAATAATCAAAGGGTCCTGGAACGTAACGAGATCAGGTTGAGGCAAATGGAACAATTAATACCTAAATTGCAAAAAGAGATAATAGAATTAGATAGTTTAAAAAAGGCGGAGTATTTCTCTAATAATAAACCAACAGTTGCAAAAATGGGTGAGATGCTCTTAATTGGGGAAAAAGAGACTAAACTTTACCATAAAGATGTACTGGAGTTAATTGGTCAGCAACAAAAGTTAGAACGGGATTTATTTTTAAACAAAGATCCTTTTGAAATAATTCTTGACTTTTCGGTTCCAACCAAAGAAGAAAATAGTTTGTTTTATTTAATGATCCGTTTTGTTGGAATATCTTTGATAATTGGCTTTTTTATCATCTTATTTTTTGATCAGCGAAAATTTGTATTTGATCAAATTAAAAAATCAAAAGAAAAATAAAACATAGAGGCTACTCCGGTAGCCTTTTTTGTTGGTAATAAATTGTTTGCAACTTCAAAACTGCTTTTAGGGAAGAGGGGATAAATGGGACCTGTTGGAAAGGGCGTAAAAATCTTACCAACACATCAAAAGGGGGCCTAAACCTTACTTCCAGATGAAGCGGTTCTTTATGGAAATGGAATTTTTTAATCAATAGTTCCTGAACCCCGGTCTTGTGCAAAAGGGTCCGGTAGCCATCACTCAGGTATTGAAAACCACCTTTACCGAGGTAATATTCCGAGAGGTTGTGAAATAGTGCATACGATGGATAATCTTTTTGAAAGCCGGGATGGATCCGTACCTCAGAAATATTAGCTTCCTGTTTCTCATAGCAATAGATAATGGCATATCCTATAAGCACTTCCTGCTGGAATATTCCCCAAAAGTGAATGATGTCTTCAAAGCCTTGATACCCTGAGTGATTTATTACAAAATCACGTTCTTCGATTTTCTTCGTTGAATTAAAACTTCTCATTACTTTTTTATACACCGGGAAACCATTTTCAAGAAAAAATCTCAAAGGGATGCGCCGGACTTCATTCGATTTAAGTCCTTTTTTAATTTGATTCCGGGTATTCGCACTTTTATAATCTGCCAATAAGGTATGTTTGTCTTTTACAACTGCATACCATTGGCATTCCCCGGATTTGCTTTCTTGATAGGACCACCAGACCAATTTCCCTTTTAAATTCTTAAAAACAAACCTGGCATCAACTTCATATTTTGGCTTTTCTTGAATCACAGGCCCCAATGGAATAATGATGGAACCATATTCTCTCAAAAGAATATCTTCCATACGCAGATACTCAACCTGCTGGCTTTTTAATAATTCCTCAAACCGGTCTGTCCAATTTCTTCTTATTTCCATGGCCTTACCAATGAGAATAATCCAACCAAAGAACCGAATCCATAGGAGAAATGTAAGCTGATAAAAGCTAATAGAAGGTATTTTATGGAGTATGTTTTCATCTCTTTTGCCGCAATTAAAAGCAATATGACCAGATAAGATGTTAGAGAAGCCAAAGCAATACAGATAAATACCGGGCTTACAAAAAATCCAAACAAGGTAGGTAGTATCAATGAAAAGATAAATACCAAGGGTATGTAATGACGGATGCTTAGTGATGAAAAATTTCGGGTAATAAACAGTGTTTTCACATTCCAGTATCCATTCCCATAATTATTATGGGCTAAGGCTTGAAAGGTTTCACGGGCAAAATAGTCAACTTGTAAGGTAGGGTCTAACCAGATTTTAAAACCTTTGCTACCAATCCGTTTTGATAGTTCAATATCATGGTTCCGTATCAACTTTTCGTTGTATAAACCGGCTACATCAAAAACCTTCTTTTTATACAACCCAAAAGGCACAGTATCCACAATTTGTAAGGAACCGGCTCCAATCCTAAATGTAGAGTTTCCCACTCCAAACCGGTGCGAAAGTACACATTGGATGGCCCGGGTTTTTGGTGTATCCGTTTTTACTTTGGTAGCGATAGCCCCACCAATAACATCTATTCCGGGATTTGAAAAATGGGCAAGTAACGTAGGTAGGTATTTTTTTGGATATACTGCATGCGCACCGGCAATCAAAATATATTCAAATCGGCTGTGCTGAATCCCCAGATTCAGTGCGAATGGGGTTTTTTTCTTGCGGTTTTCAATCAACCGGATGGATGGTTGTTTTTTCTGAAAACCCTCAACGATGTCCAAGGTAGCATCCATACTTCCTCCATCTACAATTAAAATCTCGAATTCAGGAATATCACATCCATTTTCAATTAACGAATCCAAACAATCCTTGATATAGTTTTCCTCGTTTAAGCAGGGAATAACCACACTTACGCCCATAATACATGCTATTTTCTTATCTATAATTTACGTTAAATTTTGATACACCGAAAGTAATTTTTGTTCTTGCGTTTTCCAACTGTAATTTTCAGTCACTGTTTTTGGTCCGTTTCCCCGCATCATTGCTAATTTATCTGAGGATTGAATCATTGATAGAATCAATGGGAAGGCGGTCTCCATGGATGCAATGTCTATACAAATGCCTGTTCCGGTAGCTTCTACATATTTTTTGTAAAGAGGAAAATCGTTAGCAATCACTGGCAGTCCATGTTGCATGTATTCAAAAATTTTGGTAGGTAACGATTCTTTGTAATTTGGGATAGGCTTTAAAAGAGCTAACCCAATATCGGCATTTTTGAGAAAATTGGCTACTTGATCAAAGTCCACTTTACCATGAATAAAAACGTTCTGGTTCAGTTGATGAATGTTCAGGTAATTTTTGATTTCTAAAGCCAATGGCGCGGGCCTAACTTCACCAACCAGATCGAGAGTGGCCTCTGTTTTTGCTTCTTTCAGCATTTGGATCAATGCCAGCATTTCCCATATTCCCCGGAGTGGATGTATTACCCCACTATAAACAAACCGGATGGCGGAGTTCCACTTTTTTTCTGGAAGTTCCATGGGTTTTGCTAATGGAAAATTTAAGACGGCCTCACTTTTATGTTTTGGATAATGGTTCAAATACGACTCTTCAGCCAAAATTAACTGATGAAAGAACATCAGGCAAAAACGCTCCATTATGAAATAGCTAGCACTCACGAAACATAGAGCCCATTCGGGAAGCCAATCTTTTGATTGTAACGATAACCGGATGTTTTCGTGAATATCGAAAATGACTTTTTTACCGGAAAGCCGCAACAAAACGCCACAAAACATCAATTCCGGATCATGAAAATGGTAAATGGCAGCCTTGGTCCCTAAAGCTTTAACCCACATTTTAAAAGTAACCACCAGGAAACGCACCAACCTTGACTTTGGTAAGTGAATAGGTATCACTTGAATGCCTTCTTTCAGAATAGGTTCCTTAATTGGGGCAATCAGGAAAACATTGTACCCAGCTTGGGCAAGACTTTTGCATTCTTTGTGAAAAATACGGATATCGAACGGCGGATGTACCGAGGTTAGGTGACAGACCCGTATATTGCTTTTAGTAACCACAGACTTCGTTAATCATTAAAAGTTTATTCCTTGAAACAAAGTAAAAACATCCTAACTGTAATTTTTGCGATTTAATTGCTTTTCATAGGTATAAATTAATCCAAAATCGAGAATAGCTACCAAACCATAGCTGGTCAATTCTATCCAAACATAGGCCTTTAAAAAAGCTTCTATGCTGTGAAAAGGAATCCAACTTAAAAAAAGAATCATTATGAAATACAGAATTTGCCATATGGAAAGGATGCCAATTTTTTCGAAAGCGGTAAATAAAATATTAAATGGTGAAATGATGAATTTTAAAGCAAAGGCCCAAACCAGTATTTTTGAATAGAACCCGGCAATCTCCCATGATTTTCCAAAGATGAAACCAAACAAAAATTCGCCTAAAAAAAAGATGAGAAGACCGAAAGCCAACGAAAAAAGGGTTAAAGAAATGAAAACCCCGATAGCCTCTTTTTTGATGGAAGTGTTATGGTTTTTCTTTTCGGTAAATCGTTGCAGCAATACTTGCGACAACGAAGTTGTAATCAGTGCCAGAGGTAGAATAAGAACCATCCGGGCTAAATCGAAATATCCGGTTGTTTGGGTATCAAACAACCGGTTGATAAAAAGAACCGGCAATAATAAACTTAAGGCATTCAGCATGGAAGGTATCCCATTTTTTACAGGGAAACTTTTATATGTATGGGCAGCCTCTTTCATTCTTGTGAATGAAAATACTTGAGGCAACTTTCCTGTGGTAAATATCCGGTAGCCTGCATGGATGATATTTGATAGCTGCCCAAAAATATCACCTAATAGCAATCCTATAGGAAAATGAAAAATTCCCAATGCAGTTTGAATGACACCTTCGGTGCCTCGCCGGACCACTTTGTTATTTGCCGAAAGTGAGAACCATTTCAACCGGATAAGGTAAAAGTTCAAGGCTTGGTATGTACCAAATAAAAACAATGAAAGAGGTAACCAATATATCCAATGGTGGTATTCTGATGCTAACCCGGTCCAAACCAATACCTGATGGCTAAAGAACCAACAGATGGCACCAATGAATAACGAAAAAAGTACGGAAAGAATCAGGGAAAGTCCAAGCAGAGAATCTCCTTTGGCATCCTCTTTTGGAAGCACAATCACTTGTTCATATCTTAGCGATGACCATGTGGCCAGAATGCCTATCATGCTCATGTAAACGGCAAAAGCACCAAAATCCTCCGGTGAATACATCCGGCGCAAGATAACCTGGAAACCCATAGCCAGCATTTGGGCCAGAATGGTTCCGGTCATTAAAATGCCGAGATTTTTAATAATAGGGATTCGGAATATTTTCTGAAAAACAATCATGTGCCGAATTTACGCATATATTTAAATTATTGAAAACAAAAAGGGCGTCCCGGAAGGAACGCCCTAAATGTCAGTATAAAACCCGATTACTTTTTGTTTACATTTTCGTCGAGAGCTTTACCAGCTTTGAATTTTGCTACTTTTTTTGCAGCAATTTTAATTTCTTTTCCTGTTTGAGGGTTACGGCCAGTACGAGCAGCACGTTCGCTTACTGAGAAAGTTCCAAATCCAACTAATTGGATGCTTTGTTTTTTACCAAGGGTTTCTTTGGTAGTTTCTACAAATGCATTTAATGCTTTTTCTGCATCGGCTTTAGTCATTCCAGCTTTTGCAGCCATTGCTGCTACTAATTCTTGTTTGTTCATAGTGTTAATTTTTAAATTATAATAATATTTTTAAAGCACAGTTAAATATAAAGAAAGTTCTTTTAGAATTACCCATTTCATCAGAAAAAATAATGCCTCCAGCCTTTTTTATCTTGAAATTTGTTAATAAGTGTACCTGTTTTTGATGAATGATAGTTACTTAAAACAAAGAAATACAGCAAGTTATATGATTTTTTTTTATACCATGATCATTATCAACCATTTACAAGGTTTGTTAATAAAATTCCGCATAAACAGGGCGTTTTAGGGTAATTTATTAGTAAAAAATGCAACATAATACACCTAACGCATACAGATTTTGTAACAAAAAACGTCATTTTTTAGTAACCTAGGGTTATCAGGCTACCTGAATTTTCGGAATTTGTAATCTTCAGACAGGTATCAATTTCCTGCTGAAGTTCATCAACGTGGGAGATGATGCCAACCATCCGGTTTTCTTTACGGAGGGTTTTTAATGTATCAAAAACCAATTGGAGCGATTCTTTATCCAAACTGCCGAACCCTTCATCGAGGAAGAAAAAATTTTCCGATGTTCCATGGTCCCGATGCACGCTATCGGCCAAGGCAAGTGCTAGAGATAAAGCGGCTTGGAACGTTTGCCCGCCCGAGAGTGTTTTTACATGGCGGACTTTACCGTCATTCATAAAATCACGGACCTGAAAACTATTATCCTCAGTAATCTCTAAGCTCAATCTTTGTCCGCTCAATCTGTAAAAGCGGTCGTTAGCATCGGCACAAAGGTTTTGCAGATACACGGTGGATATATAATTGACAAAACCATTCGCTTTGAAAAGCTGTTTAAGGGTTTTAAGGTTTGAAGCCCGAGCCTCAAGCTGTCCTTTTTGGTGGTTAAGCTCCTGAAGTTTCTTAAAGTCCATATCCATTTTTTGGAGACTGTTTTCAAGTTGGATGCAAACTTTGTTTTTTTCAATAGTTTTTTGATTTGCATCTTCCAATTGTTCTTTGAGCTGTTGGTGAACTATTCCATCATAAAAGGCTCCATTCATGGCTTGCCTCGTATCCATAAGTTGTTGCTGGCTGATGGCAAGTTGCTGGCGGTACGATTCCAACTGTTGTTTCCCTTTTTCCAAATCCATTCCAAGCATCAGAACCTCTTTTACTTTTTCCTCCGATGTAAAAGCCGACCGGGTGATTTTATCTGCAAGTTCCTGGTATTTCTGTTTCAAAGAACTTTTCTCCTGTTCCACATCATTTTTGCGGGTTTCGATGGTTTGGGCCAGTTGTTCTATCTTTTTCTGAAGCTGTTCCTGTAGGTTGAATACTAAAGTGTATCGTTTTTCAGTAGCAATAATGGTCTGTTCAATATTTTGAATGTCACTTTGAAGCTGGGTTTCTTGTATAGGTAGCCATTCTTCCATTATTATATACCTAATTTGGGCCTTTAACGTTTCCTCCTCCCGAAGACAACCTATAATTTGGTGCCGAAACTCATCAACTTTCTTTTTGTATGTCTCCAGTTTTTGTAAATCCTGATCCAATTCTTTTTGAAGTCGTTCATTTTGATGCTCACCTTCATGTATCTGTTTTTCAAGTACCGTTAACGAATCAAAAGCTTGATTCAGCAATTCAGGAGTCGAGAAATCCGGCCACTCAAATAATTGTAAATGGTTGGCAACTTGCTGCTGGCTATGTACAACATTTTTATGATGTTCATCTTCACGGGTTAAAATGGCCTGTTCCTGAATCTGGACTTGCTGACCTTGTAACAACCATTGCCTGCACTGATTCAAACGATCTTTGAGTTCTGATTTTGTTTGGCGGAGGGTTGCTAAATGTTCATCGGCATCAGAAAGTTTGAAAATGTGGGGATGTTCCAACGAACCGCACAAGGGACAGGGACTGCCACCGGACAATTGACTGGCAAAGGCCGCCAACTTTGCTTGCACAGCAAAATGTTCCATTTCAAGCTCATTTTGCTGTATATCCGATTCTATGTCGGCAATTCTTTCAGAAACCGTTTGAGTAAAGTTAACCCTGTTCAGAAGGGTTTCAAATCCTGATAATGTCCATTCTTCCAGTATTTTATCAAAAATCACCTTTTGTGTTTCCTTTTCTTTTTGTATCCTTTGATCTTCTGTTTGAAGTTCGTTTTGTTGTTTATCTAGTTGGTTATTAATTAAATACCATTCTCTAACTTTGTTCAGTATCATTACATTGGGTCGTTGGTTTTTCCATTGTTTCAATTCCTTGATTTGGGTTTCCCATTTGGCATTTTTCTGGCCAATTTCCAATTGAAACCCAATAAGGAATTGTTCTCCTTCGCTCACCCTTTTTGAAAGGTTTAAATACTCTGCCTGCAGCTTTTTTATTTGAAGGACTTTTCCCAGTTCTTCTACCTGTTTTTTTAGGTTTGGAATGTTTTCGAAGGTAGGTCTAATCTGGTTCAACTCAAGAACATTCGTTTCGTTTTGTTTTTTGGTAGTGTCCAGTTCAGTTGTATAATTTCTTATTTCATTTTGAAAATTGGTTATCCGTTTTTCAAATTCCTGAATTGATGCCAATAATGGATGAAAATGAATCAGGCAGAATTCATATTCGGCCAGGTTTTTTGCCAACACTTCCATTTCGGGTTTCTTTGTTTCCAGATTCTTTAAAACCGATTCAAGATGGGCCATTCTTTCATGGATAGTCTTTAATTGACTCATTTCCTGGCTTTTTTGTTGCATGCTTTCCAGTTGAACCTTTAATTCATGAAGCTGTTTGCTCTGTTCCGATAATTCGCTCCTCTTCTGTTGAATAAGCTCCTCAGTTACCTCCGACAGACCCTGTATCATACCCATTAACTGATTCATGTGGGCATCGTTGTTCTTTTCTAATAACCCAACCTCATCTGATAATTCATATTTTTGAAGATGAAATAGTTCTTTCATCATTTCTGATCTTTTTGCTGCGGTGAGTTGAAGGAATTCCTGAAACTTTCCTTGCGGGATGATGATGGTCCGCTTAAAGTTCTCATAAGTCAAACCGATAATTTCTTCCAACTGTTCAACCGGAATAGGCCCCCAACCTTCCTGTATTTTTCGATAAGCAGTGCGTTCAAGGGTTTTCACTTCATCGAACCGCTTGCTGTTGCGGCGGCCCTTTACCAAAGCCATGTATTCGTTAAAGGGCAAACCTGTTTTGAAAACAAACTCTATAAGCAGTTCTTCCGATTTCAGGTTCATCATGTTATAATTCCGGTCATCGCCTTTTTGGTTGAGTCGCTCGGTTTCGCCATAAAGGGCAAAGGTGATGGCCTCCAAGATACTGGATTTTCCACTACCAACAGAGCCAAAGATACCAAAAATACCGGCACTCGTGAGTTTGGTAAAGTCAATAGTCTGTTTCTCCTGATAAGAGTACAAACCTTGTATGGTTAGTCGGATAGGTATCATAAGGTTCTGGTTGCTGGTCTCTGGTCTCAAATTTCTAAACTCTAAAAATCTTTTTTATTGGCAATTACTTCTTTAAACAATTCCATCAGAGATGGATCGGGTGGTAACCCTTTTGTATGCTGAAAATACTCAGTAAAAAGTTCTTCAATTCCTTTGGACAGGTTGATATTTGTAGTTTGCGGGTTTCCATCGCTATCGGTTCCTTGGAGCATTTCCGGAATTATTTGAATAATCCCCTGATGTGTTTGATTGAGCAACTTACGATCACTGGCATTCAAGTAGGCATCAGTAACTATGGTTAACTCCACCAGGCAATCAGGATTTTGTTTCAACCATTCCAATGCTTCAGAAACACCCTGGGAACGGACTCTTTTCAATGGTAATCCTTTATGCAATTCTATGGGTTTTAACGAAGCTCTTTTATCAGGTTGAAATTCCAACAAAACAACGTATTTTGTTTGATTGGCTTCGCTGAAACTATAAGAGAGGGGACTACCCGAATAAACCACCGGGCAAGGTTCCTGATCAATGATCTGCTTTCGGTGCAAATGGCCCAACGCAACATATTGTATTTGTGAAGGAATATCGGATGTATAAATCGCTTGGGCTCCACCCACGTGTAAAATGGGCTTTTCGTCGTCAGGTTCTTCTGGCAGGGTTGCCCCTTCTTTGGTAAAAAACAGGTGCGACAAAAGGAGGTTTGCCCCACTGATATCACAATATTTTTCGGCCAATTGCTGCCATCGGTCTTTTAATACCTTTCGCAGTTCCGTCTCCGGATCATCAACACCCAGATAGGATTTCAACCGTATCTCGTTGGCATAGGGTGTTGTGAGGATACGCAAAGGTTCATTACAGTGGGGAAGTTTCAGTTCCACAAAACCAGCCTCCGAACGTATTACCTCCAATCCCGAATCGAGTTTGAAAAGGGGAACCTCAGAATTGGGATATCCCACAAAGATGATTCCGCATTCCCGGGCCAAGGGGTCAGGTGCTTCAATACGGTCGGGCGAATCGTGGTTTCCGGCAATACAAACCACTGCCCGTTCCCCGTTATTTGCTAAACACTTCAACGATTTGTAAAACAGATCAATACTCTCCACAGGAGGATTAAAGGTGTCGAATAAATCGCCAGCCACCAAGACTATATCGACATTTTCAGCATCGGCAATCCGGATAATTTCATCGAGCACTTCTACCTGTTCCTGATGCCTGGAATAGGTATCAAGCCGTTTGCCTAAATGCCAATCGGAAGTATGTAAGATTTTCATTATATTCAGAATCAGGTCATATTTTTTGATTGGATACACTCCAATTTTCATGATTCTAATATCTATAATTTATTTGAAAATTTATTGTTTTTAATTTGATTTAAAATATTCTAAGATTTTCTTGTCACTAAAAAAAACAATATTATGATTACACACTTTAAGTTTTTATTTTTCATAATTTAGTTGAATCTAAAAATTAAAAATTTTTCAAATATTTTTAAATAGTTGACTAACTATATGTTTTAGTGTGTTTTAAAAATTAAAAATCATTGTCATGGAATACTATTATGATCTGGCTACTAATAACAATAGTAATTTATTAAATTCATTTAGAGCGATTTATGAAGATGGTTTTCCTGATATAAACGAAAGAGAAGATTATGATGTGATATTAAAAAGGGTTACGTTACAAAAACAATCTAAAGAACCATATACTGTTATTGTATTGGATACCCTGGAAACAAATAATCAGGAAAAGGAAGTAACCGGGGGATTAATAATTGATTGGTATGAAAGAAGCCAAACGATTCATTTAATTTATTTGATTGTTTCAGAGAACCATCGAAAAAAAGGGATTGCTAAAAAGTTGATCAACGAAGGGATTTCAAAAGTAATTGAATGGGTTAAAGATGAAAAAGGAATTGAAATAAAGAATGTGGTATTTGAGTCAAATAATCCTTATGAAACAAAAACAGACAATTTTGCTCCAAGTGAAAGATTACTGGCTTTCTCGGGTCTTGGTGCTAAATGGATTAATATTAGTTACGTACAGCCTCCTTTGGATCTCAAAAAGAAATTAGTAAATAATTTACTCTTACTATCGTTTACACAATTTAATAAAAAAAAGAATAAAATACCTGCTGTTGAAATTAAGGCATTTTTATTGGATTTATATGAAGGATTGGGCATTACAGATTTGGAAGACAACATTCATTTGGAAAAGATGTATCTGGAATTAGATAAGATGGAGGATGAAAATGGTGATATTGAATTGGAAGATTTGATGGAGGATTCAAAATATCAATTTGGTTCAGGTAAGGCCTCAATTACTTATCATTTTATCGAAGACCAATCATTTACTAAAAAAAATAAAGAAAAAATCAAAACCTGCGAACATTTCCATTCTTTAGAAAAGGATCTATTAAATTATCAAAACCAAAGCTTCGCTCCACTCAATAGCCGATTTGTTAGATCGGTTGATAATATTACATTATTGTTGCCCAAAGCTTACCAGTATTCTTCAGAGGGGAAAATTCACATCAGGCTGGTATTAAAAAGTGAAATAGATGTAATTACCTCTTTAAGTTTTACCTATTTTAACAATTCAGATTTAAAAATTTGGCATTTAACCATATCACCTAAAAATGATTATTATTTTACTGAGTTAGATATTATAAAGCTAGCAACACAGTTTGGAAGCATTCAAGAATGTTCGGACGTGAAAGAAAATATATGTCTTAAATATAAAAATAGAAGAACTAAATTAATGACTATTAAAGAATTAATGATGGAATTAAGCAATTCAAAATCTTCAATTTCATTAAATTCTGGTATCATTCAGCTATTGACAAATGAAATAGAAGAACATGTTATTAATAATTTTTCTAAACAAATTCAAGACACTAAAAGACACGAAATAGAAGATAAAGGGGTAATGAGTTTGGCAAAAGCAGTTTGTGGCATAGTTCAGGGTATTTTTGATTTTGATAGAATGGATGAAGAGGAAATTTATGATACTATAAAACCCTTTATGTCAAGCGATTTATCTTTCTTATCCTTATCAAGAGGTACCCTGTTAAAATTTTCAAAAGAAGACGAAATAATGGAAGTAGTAAAAGATTCTATAATTATAAGCCCTTATTTGTTGATTCCAAGTTCGGTTTTGGTTCATAATGAAAATATTTTAGCAACTGCTAATAATTTATTAAATCAGTCGTTAGAAAATAAATCTAGCCTAACATTAAAAAATCTTTCTTCAAATCAAGAAAAAATTCATCGTTTAATTAATTATGAATATGTTGATAATATATTTCAATATCATACTGAGAATGAAATTATTAATAACGGAAACCTTGAAAGGGGACTTACCTTCTTAAAATCAAATATTCAAGATAGGCTTAAAGAATTGGAAGAAAAGATTTCAACAAAACGAAATAAAATAAAAATGTTTAGTGATGCAATGATTGTTGCAATATTATTCATTATAGCAGCTTTAGAATTTGGTAAAGAGTTTTTATCATTGCCTATTGATCATAATTTAATGTTTATTGGGTTACCAACTTTAATGATAATAATCTTTTCATTTTTCTCTATTAAGAAGTTTGTTTAACATTTTATCATCAGGTTTTCTTTATAGTTTCTCCCGAAGGAACTTACCGGTAAACGATGGTTCACATTTAATGAGGTTTTCGGGAGTCCCTTCAAATACCAGGTGCCCTCCCTTTTTTCCACCTTCGGGTCCTAAGTCAATCACCCAGTCTGCATTTTTAATAATCTCAGGGTTGTGTTCAATAATTAAAACTGAATTCCCTTTTTCGATCAACGCGTTGAATGATTTCAACAAATTGTTTATATCGTGGAAATGCAATCCGGTTGTGGGTTCATCGAAAATAAAAAGCAACGGTTGATCGTCCCTTTCCCTGCTTAAAAACGAAGCCAGCTTAATACGCTGACTTTCGCCACCGCTCAACGTACTCGACGACTGACCCAGCTTTACATAACCAAGACCCACATCTACCAATGTCTGGAGGCGTTTGGTTATTTTCTGAGTTAGCGAAGTAGGCTTTTCATTAAAAAAATCCATGGCTTCGTTCACTGTCAGGTCCAGAACTTCGTAAATATTTTTATGATGATATGTAACCTCTAACACATCTTGTTTAAAACGCTTTCCTTTACAGCTTTCACATTCCAATTCAATATCGGCCATAAACTGCATTTCCACTTTTATGGTTCCCTCACCCTGGCATTCTTCGCATCGGCCACCATCAACATTAAACGAAAAATGGGAAGGGGTAAAACCCATTAACTTTGATGCTTTCTGTTCCGAAAACAGCTTGCGGATTTCATCATAAGCTTTAATATAGGTTACCGGATTTGAGCGCGATGATTTACCAATGGGGTTTTGGTCCACGAATTCCACATCGGCAATCAAATGCATATCGCCCACCAATTTATCAAAATGCCCCGATTCATCGCCGTGACCTCCATAACGCTTTTTGAGGGCCGTATAAAATACTTTATTAATCAGCGATGATTTACCAGAACCCGAAACCCCGGTCACCACGGTCATGGTATTCAACGGAAATTTCACATCCAGATTTTTGAGATTATTTTCGCGTGCCCCGGTAATGCCAATATAATTGTTCCATTTGCGGCGCATCTTTGGAACAGGAATTTTCAACTGCCCTGTTAAATATTTTGTAGTCAGGCTTTGCTTGCTTTCCAATAATTGGGAAGAATTTCCCTGAAAAACCACTTCGCCTCCATGAGCCCCCGCCAATGGGCCGATATCAATAATTTCATCGGCGGCCCGGATAATTTCCTCATCATGTTCCACCACAACCACCGTGTTTCCAAGTTGCTGAAGATTCCTGAGGACTTTAATCAAAAGCTCGGTATCCTTTGAGTGAAGCCCAATACTAGGTTCATCTAAAATATAAAGCGAGCCTACCAAACTACTACCCAAGGAAGTAGCCAGGTTTATGCGTTGCGATTCTCCACCTGAAAGGCTTGATGAAAGACGGTTCAATGTCAGGTAACCCAAACCTACATCTAATAAAAACCGGATGCGGCTTTTGATTTCGATAAACAACCGTTCTGCTATTTTTTTATCATGAACATCTAATTCCACATTTGATATAAAAGCCGACAACTCGTCGATGGGCATGACCACCAATTCGGAGAGGGTTTTTCCGGCAACTTTCACAAAATTGGTTTCCTTTTTCAGGCGGGAACCTTTGCATTCGGGACATGTAGTGCGGCCACGGTAACGCGAAAGCATCACCCGGTACTGGATTTTGTAGCTGTTTTCTTCTAAAAAGGCAAAAAAACGGTGCAAACCCTGAAAATAGGAATTCCCATTCCACAATAGTTCCATTTCCCGCTCGGTAAATTGGCTGATGGGTTTGTGGATGGGAAAGTCAAACTTACCCGCATGATGAATCAGTTCATCTTTCCATTCATTCATTTTTTCACCGCGCCAACAAGCTACGGCATCTTGATAAATAGATAAACTTTTGTTGGGAATGACCAAATCCTCATCAATTCCAATTGTCAAACCAAATCCTTCGCAACGTGGACAGGCTCCTAAAGGATTGTTAAAACTGAACATGTGGACGGATGGTTCGTCGAACAGCATGCCGTCAGCTTCAAATTGGTTCGAAAATACCTGATCGGTAAACGAATCTTCCAGAAATACACGCACCAGGCAGGTTCCATGTCCTTCGAAAAAAGCAGTCTGAGCAGAATCGGTAATCCGGCTCACGGTATCTGTTGCCTGACTCACCACAACCCTATCTATCACAATATGAATATCTTCATTTGTTTTTTCAAGATTAAAGTCTTCTATTTTCAGTATTTCATTGTTGATTTCAATTCTTGAAAACCCTTGCTGCTTAAGAATATCAAGCGTTTGCTGGAGCGGGCGTTTGTTTCCATTCTGAATCGGGGCTAAAATTAATGCTTTGGTTTCTAAAGGAAACGACATCAAATAATCCACCACATCGTCAGGATGTTGCTTTTTTACCAATTGCCCCGATATAGGCGAGATGGTTTTCCCTATCCGGGCATAAAGCAATTTAAAATAATCGTAAATCTCAGTCGAAGTCCCAACGGTAGAGCGCGGATTGCGGGTATTTACCTTTTGCTCAATGGCAATGGCCGGTGGAATCCCTTTAATAAAATCAACCTCGGGTTTATGCACCCTCCCCAGGAATTGGCGGGCATACGAAGACAAGCTTTCTACATAGCGGCGCTGCCCTTCGGCATAAAGGGTATCGAAAGCCAACGACGACTTTCCGCTTCCCGACAGGCCTGTAATAACCACCAGTTTATTGAGTGGAATGTTGAGTGAGATATTCTTTAAATTATGGACCCGGGCTGCTTTTATCTGAATGAATTTTTCGTTCGTCTTATGTGTTGTCATTTTAAGTATTACAGTTACTTGATGTAATATATTCAGTATTTAATCTACATTTTTGCAAAGATTGGTTAATTTTTTGCGATGTAGGTTAGGAACGGAAAATTTTTTTAATATATTTGCCTTCATAGAAAAATACTAACCTTTAAAACTAGGAGGATTGCTTATCGAAACATAATTACACCTAAACCAAAACTAAGGAGGTAGTTATGAATTTTCATAATCTTGATGATTATGATTTGATTAAGCAATATCTTGGTGGACAATCATCCAGCCTTGAAATCTTAATAAATCGTCATAAAAATAAAGTCTATTCGTATATCCTGATGGTGGTTAAAAACCGCGAATTAGCCGAGGATATATTCCAGGATACTTTTATAAAAGTCATCCGTTCGCTGCATTCAGGCACTTACAAAGAAGAGGGAAGGTTTGTTTCGTGGGTCATGCGGATTGCCCATAACCTGATCATCGATTTTTACCGTAAAGAAAAGCATCTGAAAGTAGTTTCGAGCGATGATTCTGAAGTCCCGTTGTTAAATTCTTCAAAGTTTTCGGACTTGACCGTCGAGGAATCTTTGGTAAATTTTCAAATCAACAGTGATGTAAAAAAGTTGGTGGAAAAGTTGCCCGAGGAGCAAAAAGAAGTGATCATGCTCCGTTTTTATTTCGACATGAGCTTTAAGGAAATTGCCGAACAAACTCAAGTTAGCATCAATACCGCACTTGGCCGGATGAGGTATGCAATAATCAACCTTAGGAAGTTGATGGAGGCATCTCATGTAGATCTGGCTATTAAGTAAAGCTTTGTTTCACACATACAATTGACTGAAGGTTAGAAGAAGTCACCTTACAATCAAGCATTTAAAGTTTCTAGAATAATATTTTGTCCGTTTTATACTATTGGCTTTTTGGTTACGTTTGTATTGTAATCTTAAATACCGAGCCTATGAGGTATAACTTTACTTTTCTGTTTCAGTTTAAAAAAATGTTGGGAATGGGTAAGGTGGATCAAAAGAGTCAATTTTTAACTAATGCGCTTAATGAATCCTTTGAACCCCAACAACAGACATTAAAAAACATTATGTCGTTTGCCAATGCTTACCGGAACGAAAAAACCAAGAGCATGGGGAATGTAGAAATGATGATGAACTAAAAAGGAGGGCATAAACCCTCCTTTTTTTATTAAATGTAAATACTTTTTAAGATAGAATTCTACAAGTCTTTTTTTGAGTAATTGCCATTCATGTTAAATATTTCGTACTTTCTTTTGATTTATGGTATTTTTTCCTACTGTATATGCATACAATGCTGAAGGAAGAAAATGTAACTTCATTTCATTCATTGCTCTACTCCCACTTTTGTCAATAGTTGTAACCAATGCAGACTTTAAACTATTTGATTGGCAAAAACTCATCAAGGATTTTAATTCACTTGGGTTTTCATAATATCGGTTGCTCCATTTAACTTCTAATGCCCAAAGTGGTTTAAAATTCTGGGGAGATAACCCAACCATATCTACTTCACCTTGAGTTCTCCCGGCAGTCCAACGTGCATACCAGGGTTCAAACCATTCCCTTTGCAACCACTGGGCATATATTGCAGTTTCAACCATGGCCCCCATCAATTTATCAGTTGGTTGTAGAGGCGTAAACAAAGCACTCCGTAGTGAAGGATTTGTTAAGTAAATTTTAAAATAATTTGCTCTACTAAATTTTTTTGCATTATGGTCAATCCGGTGAACAATTTTTATTAAAAATGCAGCTTCTAAATATTGGATATACCTTTTAATGGTATTTTTCTCAACCCCACCCGATGCTTGGCTTAACGCCTCGAGCGAAAATTCCTGTCCTGAATTATAGGCTATACTGGTAAAAAGTGAATTAAGCTCTTGAACATCCTGGATACCATATAAGCTAGGTAAATCTCTTAACAAAACTTTGTCGATAATATCGGATTTGATAAACCGTGAAGGATTTACTTGCAATTTTTCGGAAAAAATAATCTCCGGATACCCTCCATAATTGATATATTTTAAAAAATGTTCATTGAGCAATGCAATATTGGTAGTTTCATAAAAACTTGTTGCATTACCTTCCCAGTCAATTTGGGTAGGTATAATTAAATGGTGTAATTGCAATAAATGAATGTACTCATTAAAAGTTAACGGAGGCAACATAAAATCGGTAAAACGGCCAGCCCCACTTTCCGTGCTTTTAAGCTTAAGTGCGGCTGCAGCTGAGCCACTGGCAACAAACTTCACATGAGGATAACTATCAACCAGCGATTTCAAATGTACTTCCCAGTCTTTCAAATATTGAATCTCATCGAAAAAAACATACCAACCTTTGGGTTCCGATTTACCGGTTGCTTTAATACAGGCTTTAAAAAGTTGTTCTAAAGGTAATTTATTAAAAAATGGGTTTTCAACCGAAACAAATGCTATTTGATGTGGGGAAACACCCCTTTTTAATAAAGAGTCAATGGCATGGAAAATCATAACCGTTTTACCTACACGGCGGGGTCCCATCAATATTACAGCTCTTTTTATTGAAATGTCTTCTACTAGCGGGAAAAACAAATCAAAATACAACCGCTTTTGCATTTTTGTATAATCGTCGTCAACAGCACCTGTAGCCCACCATGGGTTTTCTTGTTTTAAACGGTCAAGAACCTGTTCCTCAGATAATGGTAATAAAGCCATAAAACAATTTACTAGTTTTATACAAAACTACAAAAATAAGATTAATTAACTAATCTTATTTTTACATTTATTGATAAAATAAGACAATATCTACATAATCTTAAACTTAAAATGCAACCAGATAAATTTGACTCAAACAAATAATTCAATCTATTTCAGGTGGTCCTACTCTTTTTGAAATAGTAAAATATGTTTTACCGGATTACCATCCCCCTGACCTAAATATCATCAATGATCACATCTTTAGCCTCTTGGTTGGTCTTTTTAACTTTTTTGAGTTTTTCGATGTTTTCAGGGAGATAAAGGTCTTTTGTAGCAATGTCGATATACTCTTTCATCTCAGTCAGAAATTTCTCAATCCCTGCAAATTCGGCTACCACTTCAGCCTCACTGTATTGTAGCCCAATGGTTGCGGCCACTTTTTTAGGTGTCTGAACAAATCCAAATTTGATACCACCTGATGTAAGATAGGACATTTCACATTTCTGTGATGTCTTTTCAATCTTTTTAAATTCGGCAAGCATTTGGTTTAAGGCCACCATCAATTCACTATATTCCGATTGATCAATAAATACTTCAAGGACTTTGGCTGTTTTGGCCAGATTGTTATCGCTATTTCCGTTTTCCGAAAGGAATGTCAGCCTGATACCCTTCAATACATCGGGTTTATTGGATGAACTGTATTGTACAGCCTCACAAAAGACCACAAACTTGTTATCACTTTTTAATGCTTCCAATTCCCAAACATTCAAAGAATGTGTGACCTGTTTTTGTGCCAGTGCTTCCGATAGCTTCGATGCCGGTGCTTTTCCATATTGCGCATGCACAGTTCCCGAAAAACTCATTAGCAGCGAGGCAGCTAGTAAAAAACCGATTGTTTTCATAATTAATAGATTAATGTAGCTTCTTTTATCAAAAGTTAAAAATAGGCAAATTAACCTAAAAAGAAAAACCCCCGATTTGGAGGCTTCACCATTCATATACTTTGGTCGGATTTGGCTCAAACCATCAAATCCCAAGTTTAATCCTGAAACTGTTTATCTACCAAAGTTTTTCCTGCATGTATGGCATCTATGTTTGCCTTTACCACCTCCTCACCCTTTCGGGAAAACAGTTCGGCTATTCCTTTTTCTAAAGCAGTAAGATCAATATGGTTTAGGAATCGGGCTGCAGCACCAAGCATGACCATGTTCGAGGCTAATTTGTTACCTAAATCTTCGGCCACTTTATCAGCATCAATAGCTACCAAATGGGTTTGCTGATGCAACTGTTTCATAATTTCTTCCGCGGTAGGATAATCGGGGATATTCACAAAAGGTGTGGTGTTGGTTACAATATACCCTTTTGTAGCAAGGTAAGGTAAATACCGTAAGGCTTCCAGAGGTTCCACCGCCAGAATCAAGTCCGCTTCCCCTTCTGAGATCAAATCGGAATAAATGGGCTTATCCGATATGCGTAGATGTGAAACCACGGCACCACCGCGTTGGCTCATCCCATGCGTTTCGGCCTGTTTGATGTACAATTCATTATTTAGAGCTGCTGTTCCTATGGCTGCCGCAATAGAAAGGATTCCCTGCCCCCCCACTCCGGCTAATATGATGTCTGTTTTCATGTTTGTAATTCTTTTTAAGATTTCTAAATTGATTTAGCCACTTGTTTTATTTTAATATCGCGGCGGTTTTTTTGAACACAAATCCGGCGGGGAATAATCACAGATACCCCGGGATAATTCAATTCATCTTTGATAAGTTTTACCAGCGATTCATGGTTCTTTTTCACGGGCAATACCACGTGAATGTGCCCGGACAAAACCCCAACACCCTCGCAAATGGCCTCAATCCTTCCTTTGGCCGATGATTCCTGGCCTCCGGTCATTGAAGTGGACTCGTTATCGGAAATAATAATTGTTATCGGCGAATTCTCCACCACGGCATCGAGCAAACCTGTGATGCCACTATGGGTAAAGGTGGAATCACCAATTAGGGCAATGGCCGGAATCAACCCGGCATCGGCAGCTCCTTTAGCCATGGTAATGGATGCACCCATATCCACGCAAGTGTTGATGGAATGGTATGGCTCCAACGCTCCCATGGTGTAACAGCCGATGTCGGAAAAAACACGACCGTCACCCAATTCTTTCAAAGCCTCGTTTAATGCTTTAAAAACATCGTGATGGCTGCACCCCACACATAAAGCAGGCGGACGGTTGGCTACCAATGAAGGGACATCATTACCCTTATGCACCGGTAAACCCAATGCTTTGGCAACATGATCAGGATTTAATTCACCATCGCGGGGAAGCGTCCCATCGAGCCTTCCTTTCACTTGTTCTTTTTCAAGATAGCCTTTAATGAGTTCTTCGATAATCGGGTACCCCTCTTCTAAAACCAAAAGATATCCGGTTTCTTCCGATAACCGGGTAACCAATTTACGGGGCAAAGGGTATTGCGATACTTTTACCACAGGATAGGGACATCCTTCTGGAAATTTTTCCATCAGGTAATTCATACTGATACCGCAGGCTATAATTCCCATGGTTTTATCAGTTCCCTCATGATACTGGTTAAAGGGGCTGGTATTTGATTTTTCTTCGAACAGGCTTTGACCAGCCAGCAACTTCCGGTATTGTTTGCGGGCAATATTTGGTAAAAGAACAAATTGACGGGGATCGTCAGGCAATTTCAAACTATTCTGGCTTCTTACAGGACTTAGTTGTACCACAGCCCTTGAATGAGCCAACCGGGTGGTAATCCGTATCATTACGGGCACTCCAAATTCCTCAGATAAATCAAAGGCTGCGTATGCCATATCGTAAGCCTCTTGCTGGTTGGAGGGTTCCAAAATAGGAATTTGGGCAAACCTACCATAATATCTGGAATCCTGTTCATTCTGACTGGAATGCATGGATGGATCATCGGCCACAGTAACAATCATACCGCCGTTTACTCCAGTTACTGCCGCATTCATAAAACAATCGGCAGCCACATTCAGACCCACATGTTTCATGCAAACCATCGCCCGTTTTCCGGCATAAGCCATCCCAAGAGCCGACTCCATGGCAGTTTTTTCATTGGTTGACCACATGCTGTGGAGTTTCTGTTCGCGGGCATATTTGTTGGATTGAATGTATTCGGTAATTTCGGTGGATGGGGTTCCCGGGTAGGCATAAACACCCGACATTCCGCCATCAATAGCACCTTGGGCAATAGCTTCGGCACCTAATAATACTTTTTGCATATTGAATGTTTTAGATTTAAAAACTTGAAAATTGAATGTTTGTTCCCGAAAGGAACCCGAAAAAGTATCTGGTTTTATAGGCCACCAAACCGTTTCAGGAAACCTACCTGAATGGCTACCACAAAATAAAACAGGGACGGAAAATGTGTCTTTCTCACAGTTATCATTCGTTTCGCATCAAAAATAGTGATAATAGCATTGCGCATCCTTGATTGTACTTATGTTTTCGAATAGTTTTTTTTGAATCGAAAATAGATGTAAGACTTTGAGATGTGAGATTTAATACCTGAACATTGGACATAAGTTTATCTTAACTAAGGATGGTGGCTACCAATTTCCGATTCCCGCCCCGGTTTCGGAACTCGCACAAATAAATTCCTTGCCAGGTCCCCAGATTCAATCGTCGATTGGTGATTGGAATGGTCAACTCAGTGCCAAAAAGCGAGGATTTGATATGTGCCGGCATGTCGTCGGAACCTTCCAAAATATGGGTAAAAAGCGGATGGTTCTCGGGAATCAACTTTCCTATAAACCTTTCAAAATCGTCGCGTACCGATGGGTCGGCATTTTCGTTCAATGTCAATCCGGCACTGGTATGCCTTAATAAAAGGTGTAACAACCCCTTTTCAGGAAGTTCCGGTAATTGATTGATAATTTTGGATGTAACCAGGTGAAACCCTCTGGAATATCCTGAAAGGTCGATTTCCAATTGTTGGATCATAAAAATTCTATTATTCTTAACATCATCAATCTCACAAAAATATTTAAAACCCTTGGCAATAATCCCAAATTAAAGCAAGTTTATTTACATGACCTTAGTTATTGGTTTTAAAGATTGAATTAAAAAAGTATTTTTGCCAATCATCATATTGACACCAGAAATTACATGAAAATAAAGATTTTGTCCGTCCTCCCCATGTTGTTCTTATCAATGACAATGCACGCCCAGGAAGGAACTCTTTTTGGAAAAGTAACTGATACCAATAATCATTCCCTCGACTTAATCAATGTAACCATCAAAGGGGAACCCATGGGAACCTCAACCAACGAATCGGGGGATTATCAACTGAAACTACCTGCAAACATCCCTTTCAAGGTTGTTTTCTCAAGCGTGAACCATCAACTCACCGAACGATCTGTGATTCTGAAAAACGGTCAAAAAATGGAATTGAACGTGGTATTGGAGCCGAAAACAGAGGAATTGTCCCAAATTGATGTAGAGGACAAACAGGTACGTAAAAGCACCTTGCAGCGCCTCGATCCCAGATTGATGAGCGTGATACCTGAAGCATCGGGAAATTTTGAAGCCATGATAAAAACGTTGCCGGGGGTATCGTCGAACAACGAGTTGAGCTCGCAATATTCGGTACGTGGCGGGAGTTTCGATGAAAACCTGGTGTATGTAAACGGGATTGAAATTTACCGACCTTTTTTAATCCGCTCCGGACAACAGGAAGGTTTGAGTTTTATTAACTCGGAAATGGTGTCATCGGTGCTGTTTTCGGCAGGTGGTTTCGATGCCAGATATGGCGATAAAATGTCATCGGCTTTGGACATTAAGTACAAAAAGCCCACCGAATGGGGCGGAGCTATTTCAGCAAGTTTATTCGGCGGTTCACTCATGATACAAGGCGACAGCAAATCGCACCGTTTCCGTCACATCTCCGGGGTCCGCTACAAATCGAACAGATATGTACTCAATAGTTTGGAAACCCAGGGTGACTACGATCCCCGGTTTTTAGATGTTCAAACCTTTATAGGCTACGACATCACCGATAAATTGGAAGTCAGCTTTCTTGGAAACCTTGCAAAAAACAGCTATAAATTTGTGCCCCAGGATCGGGTAACCAGTTTTGGCACCATTCAGCAATCGTTGCAATTAAAAATGTATTTCGAGGGGCAGGAGGTTGATGCCTTTACCACCATGACCGGGGCGTTGGCCTTCGATTATCAGGCATCGGAGCAGTTAAAACTCAGTATAATTGCATCGGCTTTTTCTACCGACGAACGGGAAACATTTGATATTCAGACACAATATTGGATCAATCAGGTTGATACCGAATTGGGCTCCGAAACCTTGGGCGACAGTGTTGCCAATTTAGGTGTAGGCACTTACCTGGAGCACGCCCGGAATTACTTGTATGCTACAGTCATGAGTGCCGAACACAAAGGATTTTATTCCGGCGAACGGAATTCTATTCAATGGGGTGTAAAAGCACAACAAGAGCATATTGAAGATAACCTCCGGGAATGGCAAATGAACGATTCTTCGGGTTATTCCCGTCCATATACCGATTCTATTGTAAGTGTCTCCTATTTTTTTAAAGCCAGAAACAAGTTAACTACCAATCGTGTTTCGGCCTATTTGCAAGATACTTACACCGTTCCTCTTTTTAATGGTGAATTTAATATCACTGCAGGAATACGGACAAGTTACTGGGATTATACTCAGGAATTATTGGTAAGCCCACGGGTTAATTTGGCTTTTAAACCTGATTGGGAGCAAGACATGGTTTTTAAATTTTCTACTGGGTATTATTACCAGCCAGCCTTTTATAAAGAGATGCGTTCACGCAACGGGGTGTTAAATCAGGATATCCAATCACAAAAATCCTTGCATCTGGTCCTTGGAACCGATTACAATTTCAAGGCCTGGGGACGGCCTTTTAAATTGGTGGCTGAAACCTATTATAAGAAATTAGAAGATTTAATATCTTATTCGGTTGACAATGTGCGGATTATTTATTCCGGGAAAAATGATGCCGATGGGTATGCTGCAGGATTCGATATGAAGGTGAATGGTGAATTTGTGAAAGGTGTCGATTCCTGGTTCAGCCTTTCTATCATGAAAACCGAGGAGGATATACGCGACGATTCTTATATCACTGCCGATGACGATGGAAACCAAACCGTGAATTACCCGGGCTATATTCCGCGTCCATCGGACCAACGTGTTAATGTTGGGGTGTTTTTTCAGGATTATTTCCCGGGGAACCCCGATTATAAAATGCACCTGCAGATCAATTTTGGTTCGGGACTTCCTTTTGGTCCACCAAATTCTGAAAGGTATTTGGCCACTGCCCGCATGAAATCGTACCAGCGGGTGGATTTAGGGTTTTCTAAAATCCTGAAAAAGCCGGGCAAAGAATACCCCAAAGGACATATTTTACACCATGTAAAAGATGCCTGGATCAGCGCGGAGGTTTTAAATTTAATGGACCGCCAGAACACCATCAGCCATGAATGGGTCACCGATTTTCAGGGGCAGGAATACGCCGTGGAAAACAGTCTGACCGGCAGAAGGGTTAATGTAAAGATATCGGTCTATTTTTAAATAACCAACCATTTGCTCGAATGATATTTATGACAAATCAACAACAATTTGAAAACTTAACACAACTCCCCAATATTGGTTTTGTACTTGCCAAAAGATTGATGGAGGTTGAGATCTACGCTCCTGAAGAATTAAGAAATATTGGAATAGAAAATACCTTTTTACGCTTGCAAGCGGCCGATCCGGGGGCTTGCATCCAAGAGCTTTATGCCATTGCCGGAGCCATTAAAGGCATCCGTTCCAATGATTTGTCTTCCGAAGAAAAAGCCGAACTAAAGCTATTTTTTGCCCAAGCTAAAAAGAATTTAAAGTAAGATTTATCATTCCATCAAAAAATTCAAAATTTCAAAGTTCAATTAACCATTCACCCTGCCACTCTCTTTTCTACCAGCTACCAGCTATGGGCACCAGTTAAATAATTTTCCGATTTCCAATGTTTTATAATAGCTTTTGAAACTCAAGGTTTCTTCCTACTTTTCGGGTAAAGCAACACCGTTAAAACTATACTACTATGGGAAGAACATTTGTTGAAAAAATTTTTAACGCTCCGGTTGGGAGTATCGTATTTCACAGACCTGATTTGATTCTCACACACGACAATACCTCGAGCATTAAAAGTACCTTTACTAAAATGGGAGGTAAAAACGTAGTGGATCCCGATCAACTGTTGGTAGTCCTCGATCACAATGCCCCACCCACCGATGCCAAATTAGCCACACAATACCAGACCATCCGTAACTTTGTAACTGAACAAAAAGTAACCAAATTTTACGATGTGGGCAGTGGCATCTGCCATCAGGTAATGGCCAATCACGCGCGCCCCGGGATGGTAATTGTTGGTAGCGACAGCCACACCTCTACCGCCGGAGCTTTTAATGCCATGGCCGCGGGAATCGACCGTACCGAATCGGCCGGAATTTGGCGCCGGGGCGAAACCTGGTTCCGCGTTCCTGAAAGCCTGAAAATTGTTTTGCACGGGAAACTCAAACCGGGCGTGTATGCCAAAGATATTTCGCTATGGATTATTGGAATGATCGGCAGCGATGGTGCCAATTACATGAGTATTGAATATCATGGCAGTGGAGTAAAATCCCTTTCTATCTCGGAACGGATGACCATTGCCAATTTAGCTTCTGAAATGGGGGCCAAAAATGCGGTTTTTCCGCCCGATGAAGTGTTGGGACAATTCCTTGGAAGTGAAATGAATGAAGGTGTTTGGGCCGATGAAGATGCTGTTTACGAAAAGGTAATTCACCTGAATCTGGACGAAGTTTTTCCGTTAGTGGCAGCACCTCACCACGTGGACAATGTAAAGGCAGTAGCCGAAGTAAAAGGGATAAAAATCCAGCAGGCATTAATCGGGACCTGCACTAATGGTCGGTTAGACGATTTGAGGATAGCCTCTGAAATATTGGATGGAAAAACCATTCCTGCCGGAATGCAGCTATTGGTAGCACCTGCATCAAAAGAGATTTATTTACAAGCCATTGAAGAGGGAATTATTACGAAATTAATGAAATCCGGAGCCGTTATTTTAGGCTCCTCATGCGGCCCATGTTTGGGAACCGGACAAGGCATCCCAGCCGATGGAACTACGGTTATTTCTACAGCCAACCGTAATTTTAAAGGCCGGATGGGAAACAAAGAATCACAGATTTATCTGGCATCGCCAGCCTGTGTGGCATTATCGGCTTTAAAAGGCGAAATTACCGATCCCAGGAAAATCCCCGGGAACGAAAAATTCCCTTATGCCCGGCCTCAAAGTGCTACCGTTGATATTAAACCCGGCGATAACCGCAAATCTGGAGTGGTGTGGAACTATGCCGATGTGGATAATTTAAATACCGATCAGATGTTTGCCGGAAACTTAACCTACAATGTATTAAGTTCCGATGCCCCAGCCATTCTTCCACACCTTTTTAAAGGTTTCGACGACCAGTTTGCCGAAAAGGTGAAAGAAGGTGACATTGTTATTGCCGGCGATAATTTCGGTTGCGGAAGTTCCCGCGAACATCCAGCCGTTGGATTGGCACACGCGGGCGTGAAAACTGTAATTGTAAAATCGGTCAACCGGATTTTTTACCGTTCGTGCATCAACCAGGGGTTATTGCTCATTGTAAGCCCCGAAATTGTTGAGGCCTACAAAACAGGCGATTCGGTTACTACAAATTTTTCGAAAGGTGAGATAACCATCAATTCCAAGGTGTATAAAATTCCTCCCCTACCTGAAAAATTGATGGAAATCATTGAACATAAAGGATTGGTGAACGCGATAGCCAATAGTTAATCCATTTTATCTTATATTTTAAGCCTGAATCCACCCGATTCAGGCTTTTTTTATGCTTTCCCATTGTTACCGTTCACCCTTTCAATAGTCCTGTGTTACCATTTACCATAGTTATAAAACCACTTGGCGAATTTTCGTTTTTTATTTAACAGTGCTTTATGAATTTTGCTAGCAAGTAAAATACAATGTCTATTTATTAACCAAAAAAATCAGAAGTATGATGAAAATTAAGTTACTATTATTAGGCTTTGTACTGTTTGCTGGTATCATGGCAAATGGGCAACAGCGGAAAATAAGCGGAACGGTAACCAGTTCCGACAATGGAGATGTACTAATTGGGGGTTTCGGTTGTAATTAAAGGAACTACACATGGTACAATTACCGATGTAAATGGAACTTACACTATTGATGTTCCGCCAAATCAGGATTCATTAATCTTTTCGTACATTGGTATGAAAGCCCAGGTTTTAAGTATAGGAAACCGCTCTGTTGTTGATGCCGTATTAATTCCCGAGACCATCGGCGTTGAGGAAGTTGTTGTAACAGCTTTTGGTATCTCGAAAGAAAAAAAGGCCCTGGGTTATGCGGTTTCGCAAGTGAATGCCGACCAGCTTGAACAAAAACCCGAAACTGATATTGCCAGGGTTTTAACCGGCAAAGCAGCTGGCGTTAAAGTAACCTCAACCAGTGGGGTTTCAGGAACGGGTACCAATATTATTATCCGCGGCTATTCATCGATAAAAGGGAACAACCAGCCTCTGTTTATTGTTGATGGGGTGAGGTTCTCAGGTAGCACCAACTCAGGTACCGATAATGAACAGGGTTTCCTGGAAGGAAATCAGGCTACTTCGAGCCGGTTTCTGGATATCGATCCCAACAACATCGAAAACATTTCGGTACTTAAAGGGTTAAGTGCAACCACTGTATATGGTTCCGAAGGTAGAAATGGAGTAATTATTATCACTACCAAAAATGGTTCACAAAAGAACATTAATCAGAAAATGGAAGTCACGGTCAATCAATCCTATTTTCTGAATAAAGTTAACCTTCCTGAATTCCAAAATACGTATGGTTGCGGTTTTCAGCAACAAAATGGTTTTTTTTACAGTAACTGGGGCGCAAAAATTACAGACCCTGCCGAAGTTGTGGCCCATCCTTATTCCCTCTTTAACGATCCCGATTTGATTGCCGCTTTCCCCGAGTACCAAAATGCTACGTATGAATTAAAGGCTTACGATAATGTGAACGCTTTTTTTAGGACGGGGACTATTTCAAATACCTCGGTGAATATATCGGGTGGAAACGAAAAATCTTCATTCAATGCCAATGTAGGCTTGGTTGACGAACAAGGCTTTTTGGAAAATAACCAACTGAACAAGTTCACGGTTGGCATTGGTGGCAGCACCAAACTTACCAACAAATTAGTTTTTAACGGTACCATGAATTATGTAAAAACCGATATGGCTACACCTCCCATCAGTTATGGCGATGGAAGCGGGATTGGTGGCGGAAGCGGGATTTCGGTTTTTGCCGATGTGTTGTACACCCCACGGACAATTGATTTAATGGGTTTACCTTTTGAAAGCCCCATCGACCACCGAAGTGTTTATTACCGTGCCGGAAACGATATTCAAAATCCGCGCTGGACAACCAAATATTCAAAGGCTATTGACAATGTCCACCGTTTGTTTGGTTCAGGAAACCTTTCGTATGAGTTACCTAAAAACCTGAAATTAACTTACAAATACGGAATCGATTTTTATGCCGAAAAACAAGAATACCAACTCAACAAAGGTTCGGTTCAAAACGATAATTACTTGAATGGACTTTACCGTACCCGTGAGATTTTCAATACTACATGGGACCAGACCATCATGCTGAACTACAATGCCCATCTGGGAAGTTTGTTTACTATGGATGCCATGATTGGAGGTAGTTCGGTACGAGAACTGTATTCAGCCGATGGAATGGAAAGTACCAATCAATTGGTTTTTGGGTTCATGAATCATAAAAACTTCTCCGACCATAGTACCTATAACAGTTTCAACGATTTACCTCTTCAAGAGAATTCAGAATCAAACACGTTGGGGCTTTTTGGTCAGGCAACCCTGAGTTACAATAGTTATCTATATTTCAATGTATCGGCACGTAATGATTGGTTCTCATCGCTACAGCCCGATAACCGGAGTAAATTTTATCCTAGCGCCAGCTTGTCGTTTTTGCCCTCACAGTTATTTGAGGGTTTAAAAACTAACTATAAAGTCGATTTATTAAAATTCCGTATCGGATATGGAACTTCCGCAGGCTTCCCTCCTCTTTATGTAACCGAAAATGTGCTATCGGCCAATTCGCGTGCCTATGTACAGCGCGATGGGACTGTAGTACCATCAAACAGTGTTTCCTACTTTTTAGGTAACCCCAACCTGACTCCCGAGCTTCATGCTGAAACTGAGTTTGGGTTAGAATTTGCCCTATTTAACAATAGGTTGGGTGCGGATTTTACTATCTATTCAAAACAGACCAAAGACTTAATTACCGAAGCAACGCTTGATCCTGCAACAGGTTATCAACGTACATACGTCAACATCGGCAAAATGTCAAATAACGGTATTGAGCTTGAAATGAATGGAACCCCGGTAAAAACCGGCCATTTTGATTGGACCATTTCAGCCATCTTCACTAAGTACAAAAGTACCATCGATGAATTAGGTGGCGGGCTCGATAAAGTGCTCATCAACGGTTTTACCGATTTGGGGAATTATGCCATTGCCGGAGAGCCCTTTGGAGTAATGTATGGGCACAAAATCAAGACCGATAGCCAAGGCCGAAGATTAGTCGATGGGAATGGTTACTACCTTCAGTCCGACGAACCCGATATTATTGGCAATCCGCATCCCGATTTTGAGCTTACGGTAATCAACACCTTAAAATATAAAGGGTTCACTTTTAATATGCAGTGGGATTATCGTCAAGGGGGCGATATTTATTCCGAAACCGTAAATACCCTTTTAGGGCGGGGAATTAGTAAAGATACCGACTTTGACCGCTCCCAATCTTTTGTTATGCCTGGCTATCTGGAAGATGGAACCGTAAATACCAAACAAATTACAGCCACTAATGCTTACTTCAATAACTTTGGCTCACAGGCCCCTTCCGAAGTGAACGTGATTGACGGTACCACCATCCGCTTGCGCGAAATCTCGCTCTCCTACTCGTTACCAAAAAAATGGATTGAAAAATCCCCTTTCGGTAGAGTTGATTTCTCCATCCTGGGCCAGAATATCTGGTTTAAAGCTGTGAACTTTCCTAAATACATGAATTTTGATACTGACATGTTGAGCCTGGGGGTTGGTAACGGGTTAGGGTTCGATTTTATTACCGGACCCAGTTCAACCAAATACGGAGCCAGTTTAAAAGTAACTTTTTAAAAGAGGCAAAATAATTCACCCATTTTAAAATTTAGAAATATGAAAAACAAATTATTTTATATTCCTCTCACCCTAATAATATTTATGGTGGGATCCTGCACTTTCTTCGATTTGGAACTTACCAAAGACCCAAATGAATTGGCTCCCGAAAACGCGAACCCCGATTATGTTTTAAACCAGATGCAGATTGACTTCAAGGATTTTTTAAACAATCCGGACCCTTCAAACTGGAATGGAGTAAACAAATTTGGAATGGAAGCCACCCGGATGATCAATGTTTGGGGCGGAACTTATGAAAATGCTTATACCCCAACCGAATTTGATGCCGTTTGGACACTTGCCTACGAAGGCCTGTTAATGGATGCCCATACATTTATCCCGGTGTATGAGGCCAACGAATGGTACCTCCATTCAGGAATTGCCAAAGTTTTACAGGCCTATGTTTTAGCTACTTTGGTCGATTTTTTTGGCGATGTCCCCTTCGCCGAATCTTTTGACGCGTCAAACTTAAATCCGGTGGCCGACAATCAAAGTACCATTTATAACTTGGCAATTACCTATTTAGATGAAGCCATTGCCGATTTACAAAAAGAATCTAAGGCCGTGCCATCGAACGATCTTTTTTACAATGGCGATGCCTCAAAATGGATTACTTTAGCAAATACCCTAAAACTGAAGCTTTATCTAAATCTTAGGCTCATTGATAAAACCAACAGCACAAACCAAATTAATGCGTTAATAGCCTTAAACAACTTTATTGATGAACCCGATGAGGAGTTTTTATTCCGGTACTCAACTACCGAAGTGAACCCCGACAGCCGGAACCCGCATTTTATTTACAATTATTTGAATGGGGCAAACGACTACATGTCAAACTATTTTATGTGGACCCTTTATGGCGAAAAAAATAATATTGACCCACGTATCCGCTATTACTTTTATCGTCAAACATTGACTTCGTCCACCAACTTCCAGGAACTTCCCTGTTATGGGACCACTGCACCCAACCACTATTCACCGGAAATGCCTTATTGCACCCTTTCCGATGGCTATTGGGGCCGCGACCACTTGGATGATGACGGAATTCCTCCCGATACCCGGAGGCGTACCCTCTATGGCATATATCCGGCGGGTGGCAATTTTGATAACAACAATGGAATTTCCGGGAATTCCGGTGATGGTTTGCAAGGTGCCGGCATTGAAGTAATCATGACACAAAGTTTTGTAAAGTTTATGCTCGCCGAAGCCTCATTGACATTGGGTACTACCGGCGATACCAAGACATGGCTAATGGAAGCCGTCCAAAACTCCATTGAAACTGTAATGGATTTTGGCTCAGCTCAGGCCGATCCGCTCTATGTCCCTACCAATGCCATGATTACGGCTTATTTAGACGAGGTTTCAACTTTATACGATAACGCTACCAACGAACAGGAACGGCTCGAAGTGATAACCAAAGAATATTACATTGCCCTATTTGGAAATGGAGTTGAAGCCTATAACCTGGTGCGCCGTACTACTTTTCCTTCAAACCTTCAACCTGCGCTTTTAGAAGCCGCCGGGAATTTCTGCCGTTCCTTTATCTATCCCGCTATATGCGTAAACCTGAATTCTTCAATTCATCAAAAAACAACCTTTGCTACTCAGGTTTTTTGGGATACCAATGCGGCAGGCATCATTCAATAATCAATTTAAAAAAACAAATAAATACAAGGCGTATGAAACTGATAAAATATATAGTAATTGCTTCCACGGTATTCATTTATTCATGCCGCGACGAAGACAAACTCAACCTGAATATTGATGATATTCCCAAGGGGGTTTATGTGACCTTTGAAGCCAGCTCTACCAATATTAGCTCCGATGATTTGGAGAACACATCCATCTCGGGTATTTTTAAAGCCCCTGCCAACAATGTGAAACAGCATGAGATATACGTGAAACGCATCTACAACAGTGGAGCCGATGAATCAGCGTATCTGTTTCTGGAATCAATCACCAAATTTCCGACTGAATGGTCGGTAGATGCAACCGCATTGTCCAATTTGTTTGATGTTGAAGTGGAAGAGCTTTTTGGGAATTTTTTCGAATTTAACTGCTTTGCCTTAGGTTTCAATAACGATACGGCCAGTTACAACAACCTCGATGATGATTTAAAAACCAGTCCTGAACAATTGCAAGGGTTTAACTTCACCGGGGCCATTGTTTGTCCATCCGATCCTTCGATAATTATAGGAACCTACCAATCAGTTTGCAGTGGCAACTTTCCCGATTTTGGTGATTTCTCCGATCTCACGCATACTGTCACTATTTCTGAAACAGAGACCGATGGCGTTTATGAAATTTCCGATTTTTCATTCGGGGCCTACAATAATTTTTATGGCGAATGGTACGGCGGGGGCGATTTGCCTGGCACTATTAACGATGTGTGCGGGGTTTTCTTTATTTCAAATACCCTCGATCCGTGGGACGAAGTCGTTTCCGGCAACTTTACCTTTAATGCTGACAATACCATCACGGTAACCGGTGGAACCACTTATGGTGAAGTTTGGGCTGCTATCCTGACAAAAACAAATTAAAATATACAAGCAACCGTTAAAGATACAACTCAATAAATAGGCATTTAAGTTTTAATAGTTGTTTGTTGTTATGCAAATGCCACCTGCTGCCAGGCAGGTGGTTTTTTTATTCACTAATCCGCCAAAGAAAACATCCAGTGGAAAGAAACTTTTGTCTATCATCAAAAATTCTGTTTATCGTTTGAAAATAGTATGTTTGCGCAAAAATTTAACGTATGATAAATTCCGAATTGGATAAAGTAAGCTACTGCTTTGGGGTAACCATAGCCCAAAACATGAAACAGCAGGGCATGTTCGAGATGAATGCCGAGGTTTTGGCAAAAGGGTTGGGCGATTTATTAAATGGAAACAAATTATTAATCCCCGAAGATAAAGTGCCTGGGATTTTACAGTCCTATTTTAAACAGCTCCAGGAAAGACAGTTTGAAGGGAACATCCTTCAAGGGAAAGAATTTTTGGAGGAAAACAAAAAACGTAAAGGGGTCATCAGTTTAGCCAGCGGTCTTCAGTACGAAGTGTTAGCCAAAGGTTCCGGTCCCAAACCCAAAGCCACCGACCATGTAACAACCCACTACCACGGAACATTAATTGACGGTACCGTATTTGATAGTTCCGTAAACCGGGGAGAACCGGCCACATTTCCTGTAAATGGTGTCATTAAAGGCTGGGTTGAAGCATTACAACTAATGGAAATAGGTTCCAAATGGCGGGTTTATGTACCTGAGAACCTGGCTTATGGGGCCAACCCGCATCCCGGAGGACCAATCCAACCCTACAGCACTTTAATCTTTGATATTGAACTGATCAGTATTAACTAACGTAATTGTCGTTTTGGTAGCCGAAAAGAATTTATTAGTATCAAGTAGTCAGTATCAAGACACAAGATTAAGAGACACGAGATTTGAGATAATGTGCTAATGATTTTTCCGGTCTCCAGTCTCCGGATTCTTTGCGGTTAATTTTTACTTGACTCCTTTAGGCCTTAACGAAATGCCATTGAATAATAACAGATAAAAAATAACGGGACATGATGAGAATTCATTTGGTAATGGAGACAAAAACCATTACTTTTGCCCCACAATTTTAGGATGGTTCCGTAGCTCAGTTGGATAGAGCAACAGCCTTCTAAGCTGTGGGTCGCGCGTTCGAATCGCGCCGGAATCACAATTATATCAGGCAGTTACAAGGTAATATTTGTAGCTGTTTTTTATTTGTACATACAACTTGCATACAACTCTAAATTACAACCCCGCCCACCGACTATTTTAGTGAATATTCATCCATCCAAAACAAAGTATTAATTCACTAAAATTTATCATCATGTTCACATTTTCAGAATCTCAATATAATGAGTTTGATAAATTCCTATCAGATATGAAGGGTATCAACTGGGGGACGTGGCCTCCTAATGATAATTGGCCACACTATGCAGGTATGACGGGGTATAGCCTCAACCAATATGAACAGGATAACGGGAAAGTGTTTGTAGTGGTAAAGTTCGATAATGTGGTATTGCTACCCGATGGACGAAAGGGAAAGCGGTTTCATTGTGGTAAATCACGAAACTATCAGCCAAACTGCGAACGATTTTAAAATAAAAGCCCGGTTAAGTTTGCCGGGTTCTTTTTTATGCGTTATAAAAACAATTCAGTTCATAATTGTTTTCTCGCGTGTGTGACCGTGGAAAAATCATAATTGACTTTATGTAGATTGAATGAATGGGAGGTTTGTAAAACGGTACGCGCGGGCGTAATGGTCAATTAATTACCACGTTTCCAATTGGAACGGTTCGCCGGAGGTGGGTTTTACGGTTTCTACTTTTGGCAATACATAAGGAATTAAACGAATTACCATTTCCAAACGTTCTTTGGGCGGCAAATTTTCCAATGTGTCCGGTATTTTTTCAAGTTCTTTTGCAATAACGTTTTTTAAAAAGTTCCTCAACTCACTTGTTAAATGGTTAGGTGTGTTTTTTTCACGTCCGCCCGTTTTGATTCCTTTCGCCATAACTCTCTTTTTTATACGTTAGAAAAACAATTATCATGTTTACCTAACCTTTTTTAAACGATAGGCTTTCCCTTCATTTTCACATAACCAGGTATATTCAATTTTGAAGCCTAATTTCACAAGTAAGTTGATGTAATTGTAAACACTTTTAGGGCTGATATTCAAATATTGGCCAATATCTGTTTTAGAACGAAATTCGGTCAGGTATGGCAATAGTTTAAATATTTTTTCAATCCGGGAAATGTTTTGTAATTTAGTTCGGTTGTTTCGGTAATCGGAAATACTATTAAAGAATTCAGGATACATGATAATTAAGGTTTTGCTTTTGTTAAAACCCCCAGCTTTCAGGCTCGCCCCTATCCATACTAATTGTTTCGATTTTGGGCAAAACATAAGGGATTAATTTAACGATCATCTCCATTCGTTCCTTTGGTTCTAATTTATCAAGATTCTCCGGTATGTTTTCCAGTTCTTTTGCAATAACGTTTTTTAATACGATGCGAAGTTCTTTTGTCATCTTATTGGGCGTTCCCTTTGGCCGTCCGTCTTTGTTGTTTGTCTGCCCTTTGTGTAATCCCATTTTAGTAAAATTTAGTTGTTTTCAAAAAGTATATTCTTTGAGTTTGGATATTATCATTTCAATTATGGTTTATCAGTCGTTTTGTTTCATTTTTGAATGTTTCAAAATCGCAGGGTTGATATAATTTGGTAAATTCGTTATGGTATATCATCTGTCGTTCCGGGTTACTTTGAAAATCCTTAAAACAGGTTTCCCATCCGAACCAATATTCAACTATTTTAGTATTTATCTTGCTATCTTCTTTATGGATATTATTGTAGTCTTGCAATACTAAATAGTCTGCCAAATCATACCCCTGCAATCGTTCAAATTCATCAGTAACATTGTGTTCTAAAAAGTCCGATACTTTTATTTGGGTATTTAGTTCAATGCTCAATTCAATGGCTTTTTGCTGCCATTTATCAAAACATCTAAGGTCAGGCCACAGCGTTACATTCCTGCCTTTAAGGCATTGGCATTTTTCAACATTCAAACCGTTGAGGCCACCACATGCCAACCATATCACATTTGGGAAATATGCACTTGCTATTATTGCCGTTTTCTCGCTTTCGATTATGGAAACAGGCTTTGCCTTATCTTTTAAAAGATGCTGCCCGAAAAAGCACTGTTTCAATTCAAATTCAGGTTCATTTATAAGTTTGTGAACCCATGCCACATGATTGAAGGGTTCTTTTATCCGTTTACCGGAATAGGAATTGTAAAGCATCACTTTCCCGGTATGTACTTTCATGTTTTCATCAACTTGCCAAAAGATTGTAGAACCCGGCCAATGTTTAGATGTTCCTATGTAATATTTCTCAATTAACCGGGTAGTGGTTTCAGTTCCAAACAAACTTATCAGGTATTTAATGAAGTTGTTATTCTCATACGCTGCCAATGATTTTTTAAATAAGTCAAATTCAATAAATGAAGGTTGTTTTTTTACCTCAACATTGTAAATGGCATCAGGAACATATTTTATTTTATCCATCGGGTTTATTCCGGTTTTCTCGAAGTATTGGGCAGGTGTGTAATGATAACCACATTTTGTTTCACGGTTGCAACGACCGACACCATCGGCAATGTAGTTTCCTGTTTCGGTGTCAATGTACCGGGAAAAGGTTTGTTTCTGGCCACATTCAGGGCAATTAAAGCGGGTTTTCATCCCTTTGTATGGCTCTAATATGTAGCGATGTTGGTTCATTTCTTTATAATTAAGTGTAACATCTGTAACACCCCGTTACAACTGTTACAACTGTTACAGTTTGTTACTTTCATCTAATACCCGTTTAACTTTCATGTGAGAAATTCCAAGCTCAGCCCCTATTTCCCGAAGGCTTCGACCTTGCTGTTTTAGTTCGGTTACCTTTTCATTGAGGCTTTCTTTGTCTTTTTCTGTCTGTTGTTTCAGGTGTTCCCATTCCTTACCGAAATTCACAAACTCAAAAAGTAAAAAATTAAGTGGCTTATCAATTTGGCAAACACAAACATTATCAGCATCATAAATTTGTTCGGTGTTCCTTTGTTTAATCTGTTTTATGTATCGTAAATTTTTGTCGCTGTGGCTTTCACCAATTGAAAAGGAACTATCACAAAAGTTAATCAGCATTTTACTACCCTGTAAATCATTCCGGGTAATGGGTTTTGATAAGTCCCTTTTTGGTGTGTGTGCAAGTGCCAAAATTGAAAGTCCGTATTTGTTCTTAAGTGCTTTCAAATGCTTCATTAAGGGTAAAGCATCTTTAGCCTTTTCTGTCTCATTTTTTAGATAAGTAAGATTGTCAATGATTAAAACCTTTGCCCCAGTTTCGATTATTGAACGTTCCAACGATTGATTGAGAAAATTCTCAATGTTTTGATTTTCGGGAATCTCAGCATCAGGGTTTATTTCAACCCGGATAAAATTGTCATCAAAACAATAATGTTGTTCGAACTTTATTGAATATCGGTTTTCAAATTGTTTGTCGCTTAACTCAAAATCAAAATATAAAATCGGCTGCTTTTGTGTTTCCAGTTTAAAACCTCGTATCTGTTCGCCCCTGCTTATGCTGTTACCAATTTGCACGGCTAAAATTGACTTACCTAAATTGGTGTCGGCAAACAAAATACATAGTTCACCCTCAAACCAAAATTCACCGAAAAGCATTTTTGGAATAGGTCGGGTTTTAGCCTGTTCAATCCAACGGCTTGCTGTTTTTACTGTGAACAGTCCTTTTATATCGGGGTTTGATGTTTCATTAACAGCCTGTTCAATATCTTTAAACCCAAAGTTCGGAATAAGTTTCTTAGCTGCTTCACGGTCGATTCTGATGGGGTTCGATGTATCCATTACTCAAATAATTTAAGTTGTGTATCATCACTCTTTTTTAAAGAATCAAACTCTTTGGGGTTTGTTGAGAGCAGATGAGCCATTTCACCCGTGTAAGGACATTCAAATTCAACGGTTGAGGCTACCAACTGTCCACGTCTTTCAAGTTCGGCTTTGTAACGTGTTCCGGCCTCAACGGGAATCATTAGAGCTTCGCAGATTGCTTTGTTTGTGGTTACTACATGGTAAAGCCCAATGTAATACCGTTGTAAGGCAGAATGGTTGCGGACAAATTGGTTCAGGCTTTCCCCGGTTCTTGCTTCAATCAAATCACGGATTAAAAACAAGACCTGTTCACGGTCGGTATTCATGGCCTTTGGCGTTTTAATGCTTGTTTCTGCAATACGCTATCCATATCAACGGGCTTGACCGTCCGGCTTTCCATCCAATCCAATAACTGTTTGCGGCTAAAGACTAATTTTTTACCAAAGCGGGCAACTGGCATAGTCCCGGCTGCAGTTTCCTTATAAATCGTTGATTTTCGTAAACCGGTTATTTGGCTTACTTCGTTGAGGTCGGTCACCCGGTCGGGTAAGATTGGGGTTTTCCCGCTTTCGATTTTTCGTATAACATCGGAAACAATAGTTTCGATTGTTAGCTGTAGTTCTTCTCTGTCTAATTGAATAATCTGTGTCATAATTTGAAACTTTTTATATTTCAAATTTGCATGATATTCAACTAATTAGCCTAAGACGATACTAAGAAAGGATAAATATATTTAATTTCTATGTTTTTGGTATTCAATGCGATGTATTGGGTTTACTAAGAATTAGGTTTTCGCAGTAATTTTTTTGTTTCGTTTTATATCATTTTTTCAAGTTCTACCCATTTCGTATGTCTATTTCGCACATCTGAATAATAATTTGATTTATAGTTTTGTCTGAATGATTTTAGACCAAATTTATTCAAAGCAAATTTATCGAAGTCTTGTTCTAAGAATCCATGTTCTTTATTTTTATCATCAATTAAACCAAGCATTGAAACCAATAACCGTTTATTGCTATTTGGCTTTGCTTTTTCTTCAATATTTGGGAAAGTCTTATCAATTTTAATATCATTGTCAAAAAATCTACTTTTCCATGTTTCTGATTCGTCACCTAAAGGTTTTCCAACTCCTTCGTAAAGTTTATAAATAGTTGAATCTGATAAAATTTGTTTTACCTTGTATTTCGGAATGAGCTTATCAATATATTTAATAGTTTCTAAATTGAACAAGTAATTTGCAAAATTCATAAAAGGTTCAAAATATACCAATTCAACCGGATTGACTTTTACAATTCGTTGCCTTCTTGTTACTTCAAAATCTTTACAATCATTATCATAAATAAAAGTATAAGTAGGGAAAGCGTCTGTAGCATCAGTTATTAATTGCTTGATTTCTTTATCCAGTTCAATTTCGGATTCAATAACCTTCACACCGGCCAACACAAACAAAGGATATGAACAAGCCTCTTTGTAGTGTTGTTCCCTTTCAAGTTTTAGCAATTCGCTTATATTTGAAGCAATTTTCATCTTATTGCTTAATTCCATTCTATATCCTAAACAAAAAGCTTCAAATTGTGCCACAATGCTTTGTTTAACTAATTCAAAAAAATTCTCTGGCTGTATAATCCTTTTTTTTATTTTCATTTTCAATTTATGCTTTAGTTTTGTTACACCCCCTGAATGTTCAAACTAAACGTTCCGCCCAAAGCGTGGACAATCCGGGCAATGGTTTCAATAGTGAGGTTTCGTGTACCTTTTTCAATCTTTGATATTTGGGTAACATCAATACCCGCTTTTTCGGCTAATTGTTGCTGGGTAAGCTGTTTTTGTTGCCTCAACTGTTTTAATTGGTAGGCAATAACAGCCGATTGTACTTTTGTATCAAATTTATCCCTTTCAGGTGTTCCGGGTGTGCCAATAAATTCATTTAATAATTCATCATGCGACACGGTTTCAAACTTGTTTTCCATATTTATCTTTATAATATTGTTTACGTATTGATTCTGCTTTGTCAATCTCTTTTTGCGGTGTTTTATCGGTCTTTTTAACTATGCCGTGGGTACAAACCACCAATGCACCTTTTTCGGTATCCCAAAACGAAAATAGCCTGTATTTAACCCTCCGGTAGATAAACCGGAACTCCCAAATATTTGTACCAACCAGTTTTTTAAAAACATCGGGGTCGCTGGTCTGCTTAGCGTAGGTAATGCAATACAATAGTTTTTCAACGGCTTTTTTGTCTAAAGCCCTGATAAATTGGGTTGCTTCATTCAAATACACTATTTCAAAGTTCATGGTACAAAAGTATTAAATATTGCAATATAATGCAAGTTTATGTTTCAAGGATGATTTAATAGCTATTTTATACATTATCATTCAATAATCATGTTATCCTTTATTTACTGCCTTATTTATAACATTCTCAATCATATTGAAGGTTTCCTTTCGTTGCTCTGATTCAAACGATTTAAGGTAATTTTGTGTTGTCTTAATATCGGTGTGGCCTAACATCTCTTTAATGAACGATTCAGATACTTTGTTGTTTTTCATCAGGGTTGCGATTGAGTGCCTGGCAACCATTGAACTAAGCCCGTCAATTTCTAACTTATCCGATATTTTGTACAAATCACGGTTGAGGTTTCTAACTACATTTAAGGTAACTTTCCTTATTAGTTCAGGAGTTGCACCATCAGGCATGTAAGGCAATATCCTTGCTTTTGGCCGTTTGTCGGTATTTCCCCACCGTTCAATAATTGCCTTAGCTTCGTTATTCAACGGGGTTTTAATTTCAATTTCCTTTGCCGATGTTCTTGCTGTTTTTTCTCGAATGTAAACCAGTTCTCCCTGTTTTAGGTTTTCCCACCTCAACAATAACAAGTCTTTTATATTGATACCCCCCAAATGAAACGACAATAGGAATAAATCTTTGTGCCGTTGTTGAGCCTCAAATAAAGGTTCATATTGGATAAATTTTGCCAATTGGTCAACTGATAGGGCAATTTTAGTGCCTGTTCCAGCTTTGATTTTATATTTTTTGTCATTTTGATTTTTACTGAATGGATATGATGAAGCCGGGATTTCGCCGTCTCCAATAGCTTTATTAAAAAGTGAACGCAAACAGCGCAAATACATTCCTAAAGTGGCATATCTGATTTTAGTTTTTGCAAACGATTCAAACAATTCAAGAAATTTTGGGGTAACATCTTTAAATTTAAGGTTTGGCTTGTATGATAGGAACATTAGTTTTGCACTATTGTAAATAGATGCCGTTCCTACTTGCCCTTTCTTTTTAAGTTCATTTATTTTAGTTTCAAAGGCATCAGCAATTAAATCAGTTTTTTTACCTCTACCCATGCAATTATTTAAGGCTTCGAAACTAAAATCGTTTTTAAGTTCAAACACATAAATCTTCGATAACTGTTAACCCATCTTTGATTGATTTTCTTAATTTACTTTTTTCATGGCTTTTTGAAGTTTCTAATGTTTCCCAATCTTCTAAAGTACATGAATAACCGGAATTATAGTAAACTTGCTTTCTTTTATGTGTAACTCTGTACCGTATAGGGTACATACTTTCTTTATTTTCCCTACGTCTATCTAAAATAGCTGCATAATAAATTAGCCCTTCATTATTGGGATACATCGGTTTATTGTCTTGTTTTTTCATAAATGTATGTACATACGATTTGCATACAAATATAGAAAATAAAGGCAACTAAATGAAACAATATATTAAATTAAAATGTATATTTGTCATTGAAATACAGATATTTAGAATATATCAGAAAAATGATGAAAATAAATAAAAAGGTATCGGTTACGACTTCTAAGCTGTGGGTCGCGCGTTCGAATCGCGCCGGAATCACAAAAAGCAGTTTCATGATGAAGCTGCTTTTTTATATTATAGGCTTTCGTAAAATCTCCTTTTTAAACCATAATTTAAATACCGGGTCAGTGAAATAAAAACCATCTTTATTATAATCAATTAGTTCCCTATCAATAAGTGATTTTTTGAGCCTCGTAATATTTGCCGACGTTCCCAAATTATAAGTTTCTAAAATAGATTTTCGGTTAAATTCCTTAGTAACTCCATTGGAAATAGCTTTTAAAAAGTTCATCTGATAAGCCGATAAATATTCCACTTCGCGTTGATATAATAATGAGTTTTGCTCAATCAAATCATTTAATCCCATCAACAAATCATCGGACGTTGTTTGTTTGTTAACTCTTAACCAAACCAACCATGATAATTGCTGCACATACGATGAATGCGATTCAACCCATTTACAAATACCTGATGCTTGTTCTTTAGAAATATATTTTTCGGTGACCTGAAACCGGTTCATTATATAATCAATCCATTCATTTTCCGAAATTTTATCTAAATGGATAATATCCCCAAATTTATAAGATGGATAATTCTGTTTTTCGAATAATTCATTCAGTAAATGTTTCCGGCTACCGTACAAACAATACGAAACTATATGCTGATGTTGCCAGACACCCCTGAGTTTTTTCTGAAACTCTTTTGAATCTTTAAAATTAGCTATCTGCTGAAACTCATCAATAGCCATCGCTATTTTTATATTTTTTTCATTGGCTATCCGCTCCGGAAGGTTCAGTACTTCTGTTTCACCCCCTCTTTTTCATTAATATCAAGCGACATTGAAAAATCATTAATAGGATCGATTCCCAAAGAAATTTTTGGGGTACACTTGATAGGAATTGCTTTGCATTATTTACCCAATCTTCCCATCGTGTAGATGTTTGCTTTATTACAGATGATGCAAATTCTTTATAAAATTCCTGTTCAGTCCGACATGAAAAGACATCAAGGTAAATGACTTTAATGGCATCATCATTTAGCACACTCCCAACTTTATGAACAAGTGATGTTTTACCATATCGGCGAGGTGAAATAATGATGGTATTTATTCCATGTTGAAAGTTGCCTTTAAACGTGTTGTTTCGACAACCCTGTCAGTAAAATTTTCACCTGTTGCTGTAATTCCAAAAAGAAAAGGTTTTTCCATGGCTTATTAATTCTCGGTTTAGATGCAAATATAAACATTACTTGCAAACAACTTTGTTTGCAACAGTTTTGTTTACATTGTAATTTATTGATTAATAAACAAAATAAATACCCAAGACTTATTTAAAAAGGAAATTATTGATTCAACACCCGCTGAATAACCGATACTATCCGTTCTTTTTGTTCTAATGTCAGGTTGGAGCCCGATGGCAAACACAAACCAGTATCAAAAAGCTTCTCCGAAGTACCATCAACATACGCCGGACAATGGGCAAAAACGGGTTGCAGGTGCATGGGTTTCCATAACGGGCGGCTTTCAATGTTTTCTTTTTCCAATACCAGCCGGATATCCTCGCGGGTTTTTCCACCTGTCAATTCAGGATTTACAAGAATAGTAGTGAGCCAATAATTGGAGAAAGCTCCGGGACGTTCCTTTAATAAATTGATTCCTGGTAGATTTTCCAATTTATGACAATAATAGTCATGGTTTGCCCGGCGTATTTTTATCCGGTCTTCAATAACTTTCAACTGGCCACGGCCAATGCCAGCCACAATATTGCTCATCCGGTAATTGTAACCAATTTCAGAATGCTGGTAGTGAGGGGCATCGTCTTTGGCTTGGGTGGCTAAAAACCTTGCTCTCACAATATATTCCTTATTCCTGGAAATAAGGGCTCCGCCTCCACTTGTGGTAATGATTTTATTGCCATTAAATGAAATAATGGATAAATCGCCCAATGTTCCACATCGTTGACCTTCAAATTCACTTCCTAAAGCTTCTGCAGCATCCTCAATAATTGGAATTTGATATTTATTGGCTATTTCACGCAGGGATTTCATTTTTGCAGGCATCCCATATAAATGAACCACAACAATGGCCTTTGGTTTTTTACCAAGTTTTATTCTGTCCGAAATAGCCTTTTCAAGCAATTCCGGGTTCATATTCCAGGATTCAGTATCACTATCAACCAAAATCGGTAACGCCCTTTGATAGATGATGGGGTTTACACATGCAGCAAAGGTAAAGCTGGGAGCAATCACTTCGTCACCATCTTTTATCCCTAAAACCATCATGGCAGTATGGATGGCAGATGTACCTGATGTTAACATTAACACGTTTGGTACACCTAAATATTGTCCCAATTCATTTTCAAAACCGATCAAATTGGAGCCAACCGGAGCTATATAATTTTCATCAAAGGCTAGCTGGATATATTTTTGTTCGTTCCCGCTCATGTGTGGCGGCGAAAGCCATATTTTTTCTTGCATATTCAATAATTTGGAGGGCTAAATATAGAAAAAAAGAGAGATTTAAGCCATGGATTATACTAATTAACGCCAATAAAAATGACCTGAGGAAACAGGCTCCCAGTTAAAGAAATTTATCTTCGTGCATGGTTTTACCAACAGCAGTTAAGACAATAATCTTTAAATCAAGCCATAAAGTCCATTTTTCCATGTATTTTTTATTCACCAATACTTTGTCGGGGAAAATTACTTTATCATTATAAACTTGTGGGTTTTCTTGTTTTGAAAGCAATTCCTCCTCGTGCATATATTTGAGCGATGCTGCTCCGCTTAATCCGGGCTTTAATTGAAGAATAACCCGGTCATTGCCTGCCAATGTATCTGCATACCCGGGAACATCGGGACGAGGTCCCACGAAACTCATATCACCACGGATAATATTCCACAATTCAGGCAATTCATCTAGTTTGTAATTACGCATCCATCTCCCAAATCGGGTGATACGGTTTTGCTCACGTGCTGCCACGCTAGTATCTGACTTCATTTTCTTCATACTGCGGAATTTATGCAGTTTAAACGGTTTCCCATTTTGTCCGATTCGCACCTGGGTATAAACCACAGGCCAACCCATGGTAAAACCTACCACCAGACTTATAAAAATCAACAAAGGTGACAATACAACGATAGCCAATGAGGCCAATAAGTAATCAAATGTTTCTTTAATGAATTTGGCGCCGGGTTTTTGCAGGTTCATAATGATGTTTAGTTCTGAAATTTCCTGATGCCTTATCATGAATGAAAGTGAAAAAAGAAAAAGAAAGATAGGGACACTGAATAAACTATTCCCACTAAAAAGAATAAACAGCATGGAAGTGAATAACATCATAGAATACATCGGGTACTTTTTAAAATAGATACCTCCGTAATACAAAGCCACCAATATAAAAAACAAAATAAATACCCCTCCTACCACACCTGAATACAACAAACCCGATAATACCGGATTATGAGGATAATCGGGTAAAGCCGGGTTACCGTTGAACATCAACCCAAATTCGGTAAGGTAATTAAACCCATCTCCAAAAAAAAGCTTAACCGTATTTCGTTCTTTGATAAGCGATAAACCATATTCCCATTTATCAAAATTAAAGGCTTCATTTGAAAGTTTATCACCGGAGGAATCAAAAGAGGCGGATGATACTTTTTCAAGATAGCGATCCGCCAATTGGTTGATACCGGCCATTTTGTTCTTTATCCCAAAAATGACTGCGAAAGTAACTCCCAGGTAAACTATTGAAAATATCCGTAGGTTCCTTGATAAAGCCACCACATTGACTTTAGAGGATTTAATAAAACCTAGAATCTGTAAAACTAAAAGCAGGACACCAATTAAGCTCAACAAAAGAAAGGAACGATAGGAATAAGAGAACAAAATATTTAAAACCAGAATGGATAAGATAAATTGGCCGAAGAGGGCTTTATTAAATGTATCGGCCTTAGTCAATCTTGGTATCAGCCCAATGATGCCCAGCATAGAATAAAGGGCAAAAAAATTCTTATCCTGATTAAAAGTGGTGCCAAACTGGGTTTGAATTGGAATGGGAACCTCCAACAACTGTAACACATGCTTCAACAAACCTAACCCGGCCACCAAGAATGCCGAAACCCAGATAATCCTTGTCATTTTATTGAAAACAAATACGAACCCATCCTTTTTCCGGGCACGATAGGTCAACGCAAAAAACACGATTAAAAAGGAAAGGTTGACCAAATATTCAAAAAAATCCCTCAACGCCCTTTCATATAGCTGTTTAGAATTAAATAATGCAAAAACAAAAAATACCCCAAGTATGATTAAGGGATTGAACGTTTTCAAGAATTCAAAAAAGTAAGCTTTCTGAAAAACATCTTTACGATGAAACACAAATACAAAACCCACCAATAAAAGAAAGACCGGTAAAAAGAGATACATCATACCAGGCAACACCATCCGGAAAAACCAGAGGGCCACTGCAATTTGAAATAGTTGGCTTAAAGTCCGGTTATTATCTGAAAAAAAAAATGCTTTATTTAAACTCATGAAAGATTATTTAGCCTCTAATGACACGAATTTACACGAATAATTAATTGTAACAAACTAATCCTTTTTAAATTGAAAAATTTTATCAATCCGGCTATTAATGAGGAACAAGACACCTATTACAATTAATAAAAGAACAATCCCTTGTTTTAGATAATAATGATTCAGTAATACCAATCCGATTAAAAAAACATTCGTTCCAATAGCCAATAAATCTACCTTCAAATGTGAAAATCCTCCTTGTGCCAACCGTTGGTAGGCATGTTTCCGATGAGCTATGCTTAACCGTTCTTTATTTCGCCACCTACGGTAGAGCGTTAAAGTGGCATCGAACCAAAAGAGAGAAGTTAATAACAACCAATTAGTTATATTAAACGATTGCTGGTTATGAAAATATATCCCAAAAACAACTAGCACAAACCCCAGTTGGGTGCTCCCCACGTCACCCATAAATATTTTGGCTTTGGGCCAGTTCCAGACCAAAAAACCGGCTACCGATGCCATTAAAACCCATAAAATGGGTTGACCAACGATAAAAAAGATACCCAAGGATACCAAAATGGCTTCCTGCGAAGCATAAGCATCAATTCCATCCAAAAAATTAAAAAGGTTGATAAACCAAATGATACCAATAAAAACTCCAATATTTAAAAGCCAAAACACAATTGGGCTATGGAAATTGGGCGAAAATTGGAAACCTCCTAAAAAATAAAGGGCTCCCAGTGCTGAAATGGCTTGAGCCAAAATGCGGACTTTCGGTTTTAAATCGAAAACATCATCCAATAAACTGACCAAGGCCAAAACTACGCCAGACAATAAAGCAAAAAATAGATTTGTTTCAATTTGTTTATGCAGAAATAGGTATGTGAGACCCCCGAACCAGGTTAATACAATGGCCACCCCACCTCCCCTAGGGGTTGGAACGGTATGTGAACTGCGCTCATTGGGATTATCAATAATATTTTTTTTGAGGGCCAGTTGGCGGACTAAATAGGTTAAACCTAATGATAAAAAAAATAAAAGTAAAATACTCATAGTTTATTAATCTTTTATTTATTGAAACAAAATCATTTAAAGAGGGTTACCTCTACTTCAATTCTGAAAAACCCATATTTACCGAGTTAACCATTTTTAAACAAAAATCTTTGACATGCATCCGTACAATTCCTTTGTATGCTGATGTTTCCGTTAATTCATCCATGGTCACTACATATTTTGGATAGTTATCGAAAATATTCAGAAGATTTCCAAATTCTCGATCAATCGTTTCCTGATTGATCAGTAAATAAGCGACTTGTACATATATTTTTTCTCCTGCTTTTTGTGCAATAAAATCAACTTCCTTGTTCCCCTCCAAACCAACCGTAACTGAATATCCTGCCATTCGCAAATGCAAGTAAACCACATTTTCAAGTATTTTATGGATATCGTTTGTGCTATAACCAGCTATGGCATTTCGGATACCAATATCTTCAAAAAAATATTTTTCTCCTATTTCAAATACTTTTTTTCCTTCAATCCCGGTCCGTTTCACTTTAAAAATCAGGTATGAGGCCTCAAGATATCCCAAATAGTCAATTACCACCTGAGTAGAAATATTTATCTTTTGTGATTTCAGGTATTCACTGATTTTTTTTGAGGAAACAATATTGCTCATATTATCTGCCAAAAAAGCAACTAAGTTTTCCAAAAATTTCACATTTCGAACATTGAAACGGCTTACTACATCTTTAAGCAGGATAGTATTGTATATGTTAGTCAAATACTCATAGGCAATCGGAATATCATGATTCAGATTAATAAGGTATGGAAGCCCCCCAAACATTAAATAATTCTGAAAAGTACTTCCCGAATCATTCAAATTATGAAACAACATATACTCCTTATAGCTAAGACCAAATACTTTTACTTCGATATACCGTCCACTTAAAAAAGTGGCCAATTCACCCGAAAGCAAGTTGGCATTGCTGCCGGTACAATAAATATCGAAGTTTTTACGCGTTACCAAATCCCTTAACGTAATTTCAAAAGATTCGATATCTTGTATCTCATCAATAAAGAGAGCAACATTAACCTCTCCTTTTATATTTTCTTTCAAATAGGCAAATAAATCGTCAGAATTTGCAATGGAAGAAAACTCATTCTGCTCTTTATTGATATAAACAATTTGAGTTTCTGGCGATTGCGTATGAATTAGATCCTTCAACTGCATCAATAAATAGCTCTTGCCCACTCTTCGTTGACCGACTAATACTTTTATCAGAGATTTTCCGATAAAGGGTTTAATTCTCTCAATATATAGAGATCTTTCGATATATTCAGTCATTCAATTATACTTTAAGCTTATTGCAAATGTAATATTTTCTTCAGTTATAATTGAAGTGTTTCAATAATATTTACTTTATTCAATCATAAATATATCGATACTTACCCCACCTATGCAGTGTTTAATTTCATCCCTAGGGGTTGGAACGGTATATGAACTGCGCTCGTTTGGGTTGTCTAAAATGTTTTTTTAATGGCTAGCTGGCGGACTAAGTAAGTTAGGCCAATTGAACTTAGTAATGCTATTAGGTATATCATTGTTTTTTTCCACGAATAACATGAATTTTCACAAATTTTCAAAATGGAACTGACCCAATTATTTCAATGCCATGATGATTGTTTATAAATATATGGGTTATCAACCGATTTTTACCTAAAAGCTAATGCAAAGAGGAATTAAATATTACCCAGGCAATCATTTATCCAACCGTCTATTGAATACTTTTTATAAATATAGTCAGGTAACTCTTTGTATTCAGAAATCAAAAAGTCTAAAGGAATATTTGGTGAATCTCTTTCCATAATATGAATATTATCTGAATTATAGAAATCATATTCAGTAACTGTTTTATTTGTTGTTATTAACTTTTTTTTTGCTCCTAATGTTTCAATAGTCCGCATTGTAAGTCCAGTTTGTTTTGGATGCTGGATATCAATAATTGCCTTTGAAAATCTAAAACATTCTGTCACTTCTTTAAAAGGTATTGAATTAAATTCTATATCTGAATATGGAACTTTTGAAAACCTTTTTTCCGTAATTTTCCTGAACCAAAATAAAAGTTTACTGGGTAAGTACATTATAACTTTAAATGAAGTTTCACTATTATTACAATTTTTAATAATATCTTTTAAAATAAAATATCTATCACTATGAACTGTACCAATAAATGAAAAGTCAAAATGAAAAATTTGTTTTTTTTCTTCTCCTATTTTTTTAAAATAATCAATATAGAATAAAGGACGAAAAATAAAGCCTGTATTATTTGTACAATCCTGTCGATCAAAACTCAATATTCGATCAAAATAGTTAAATATTTTTGGATTTTTATTATTTTCAATTGAATCCCATAAATACAATACAAATTTTGCATCTCTATATTTATTCGTAAGCATCTGTAATGCCTTTATTGTAATAGACTCTCCTTTAGTAAAGAAAATTATATCGTAATTAACAGACCCACTATTTTTAATTATTTTATTATAATATTTTTCAATTAAAGGTTTTATTAAGTTTCGGTTAACTCGTATAATACCTTTAATAATTGAGTGGTTTGATGGACGGTCATCATATAGATTTACAATGGCTCCATAGGACTCTAATTTGTGTTTAATTTCAATATCATATGAAAAAAAACTTGGAGCTATTAATAATATATTTTTATTTCTTAAATCTAACATTCTTACAATCTTTATTTAATCATATCAATTAAAAAAAACAATGCCTTTATTATTAGAGCTACTTTTCATTTTATTTCTCGAACTTTTTCCAAGAATAATATTTTGTATAAAAGGGTATTAGGGATAAAAATGTAAATAGTGGAACACTAAAATGGCTATTTCCGCTAACCATGCAAAAGAAAAAAGTTATTAAATACATAACAAAGAAAATCATATGATATTCGCGATACTTCCAATAAAACCAAAAAGTTAGAATTAGAAAATAGAAATACACAAGTCCACCAACAATACCGGAATATAGGAATGCTGAAATTATAGGATTATGAGGGTAATCAAATCTTTGTGGATCATTGTAAAACTCATCACCAAACATTTCAAGGTAATCGAATCCATTACCAAATAACTTATGTATAATACTATACCCCCGCCAAATTTTAGTTGCGAATTTTAAGCGAATATATCTTTCTGTGGTTAGATTATTATTCTCGTCAGATTCAAATGCATTTGAGTTCATTTGATCATAGAAGTCCATTTGATCAACAAATGGACTTCTATGAAGCGTATCATCAGATACTAATTTAACATCTTTGATGTCTATTGTTGTATTACTTTTTTGACTATTTATGAAACAAGCTGGATTTATATGGTTATCCTTAAATTTATATGTAACTATGCATTGGTTCCAACCATTATCTACACGATAGGTTTGAAGGGGAAGGTTATGTTGTCGTTTCCCATTTTCCATAATCCACCATCCCACATTAAAAGGGATACCATCCCCTTTTACTACACGATATTTAAAACTTAAAGTATACGACACATTTTGATAATAATAAATGGGTCTGCCCTTATAAAGAAGAGACCAATATCCTTTGCCAAAAAATCTTTCAATCCGAAGAAATGAGCTCTCCTTCTCTTTCAGCAGTTTATGCACCATCGAATCATCACTATGAGCACTTAGTTTACCCCAGAATTTGATGCCATTTGAAAAATCACCATTATAAAATAAATTACTGTCAGGATTGGATTTGCTATCAGAATTTTTCCAATATTCTCGCTCCACATCCAACCACAATTTCTTTTTAAAATAGGCTTCTTTTTCATGAGGGTTAAGAATGGCATTGACCGATGCTAAATAACGGGTTAGCACACCTTTATTCTTATCAAATTGGTATATTTCAACGCGAAGTATATAAACTAAAATTAATAATATCACAAAAAATGACAAAATCAATCCGAGATTTTGAAGAATTAACCGCCTAATAAATTCCTTTTTTCTATATACATAAAGTCCTATCATCAAGGCCAAAATGAATACTGCATAAGTAAAGTAGACTCGCCGAGAAAAACAAAATAAAATATTAATTAAGTATATTAGATTAGCTATTATATAAAATAAATTTGTTGTTTTGTTATCCTTCCGTAAAGAAAAAACCAGAATAATTGCTAACAAAAAATACAATCCATAGAAATTTTTATCAGTTACTAATGGGAATGCTCCACTTGATCCTGTAAATAAATATTCAGAAAAAGGAATAGAGCCTCCAGATTGCAATATAAGAGTACGAATAATGGCAATTACTCCCACAAAAAATAAAATTTTACAAAACAACTTGAAAACTTTTATTTGATATTTTTTAAAGGCCTCTAACTTTAAAAATGTTAATTGGTGAAAGATTAAAAATATAACTAAGCCATTCCCCAATTCCTTTATTACACTGCCATACTCATGATTTGAGAAAAGAAACCCAATAATTACAAAAATAAAGACTAACAGAGGGATTAAAAAGGAGAGAAAGAAATTTCCATTTAGCTTAACCGATTTCACACTAATAATTAGACTTAAGAACGCAAACACAATAAATAGGTATGCCAAAACAGGAAAAACGGTTCGGGTAAAATAAAATAAAATAGTAAGTATATGTATATTGGAAGCCTTTAATATATGTTTGTCAAAAAAAAGAAACATAATCCTTTATAATTTTAATCAAAATGTAAATTGAAAGCCTTCTTGCCGATTAAAAAATTACTCAGATAATAATTTTAAGCATAAGAGCTATTTAAACAATCCTTTCTCTTTCATCTCAGAAATAGACTTTTCATAATTATCTTGCTGAACTTTTTGATTATTCACCCATTCTGCAAAAATGCCAATTCCTTTCTCAAAAGACCATTTAGGAGAAAAACCAAGTGTTGATTTAATATAATTCAAATCCGCATAATTATGTCTTATATCTCCCAATCTATAATTTCCTGAAATTTTAATTTGAATATCTGATTTATAAGCTTTTTTTAATGTTTCAGCAACTGTAATAACATCTATCGGTTTATTTGCTCCAACATTAAAAACATTATAATTTGCCTCATCTTTCTCTAAACCTAACATAGTAGCATCAATTACATCATCAATATATACAAAGTCTCGACTTTCTTTCCCATCTTCAAAAATATTTATATCATTTCCATTCTTTATTTGTGTACTAAAAATAGAAAGAATCCCAGTATAAGGATTAGACAAAGATTGTCCCGGACCATATACATTTTGATAACGGAATGCAACAACTGGAATATTTAATGATTTACCAATTGTAAGTACCATTTGTTCTTGGTTTTGCTTTGTAAGGCCATATATAGATGTCGGATGAATTTTTGAATTCTCACAAGTAGGGAGCTGATCGACTCTACCATTACAAACTGGGCACTTGCACTCAAAATCTCCCTTAAACATATCCTCTTCGATTCGAGCTGAAGGAAATACTATTCCATGTTCATTACAATGATATTTACCCTCACCATAAATTGCTCTTGAAGAGGCTATAACAACCTTTTTAACTGTATGTTTGCTATTTGTCAATAAATCTAAAAGAATTGCTGTTCCATTTATATTTACATCAACATATTTTTGAATCGAATACATTGACTGCCCTGTTCCTGTTTCCGCTGCTAAATGTATGATAGCATCTTGATTCTGAATTGCTAATGACCAATCAGAACTATTAGTTACGCTTCCTTTAATAAATTTAACTTTCCCAATTATTGATTTATATAGGGGTGAATCCAATTCTGGATTTTCTCCATGAATTTGAAGGCTTAAATTATCTAAAACTGTAATATTATATCCTTTTGATAGTAATTTAAGTGCCAAATTTGATCCTATAAAACCTGCTCCTCCTGTAATTAATATATTTTTCAATTATATCTGTTTTAATAATTAAATTCTTTCCCAAATTTTTTTCTCAAAATTGTATTCTTTAACCACCTTTGCTGGGACTCCAACAGCAATGCAATCACTGGGAATATTTTTAGTTACAACAGAATTAGCTCCTATTATTGCTCCTTTTCCAATGGTAACTCCCGGTAATATTGAAACGGACTCACCAATCCATACATTATCTTCAATATGAACAGGTGCCATATTAAATTCCCTGGCATTTGGTATTTGCTCGGGAGAACTGTCTTTGGAGCTTCCTTCATAAAAACCATGTGTACAATCGGATATGTAAATTTTACTGGCCATTAAAACATTATTACCAATAAAAACTCCTGTCATTGCCGTAATATGAACATAGTCATTAAGCTCTACATTATTACCTATCAATAAAACTTTATCTCTTTTATTGATAGGGTATGCTTCAAGTCTACATCCTATACCTGTGGTAAGTGATTTTCCAAAATCAATAAATCTTTTGCCTCTCACATCAAAAGGTAAACGAATTAATCTTGAACCTGAATAAAATAATTTTGTGTAAATGAAATAATAGAACAATTGAAAAAGTCCAAACCAACCATATTGAGCAAGTTTATCTCTCATATTTTTCCCACTTTTCAGATTTAAGGTTATAAATTTTTACAATACGGGCAGGAGCACCAGCTATTACACAATAATCAGGGTAGATTCCTTTAACAACCGAATTAGCAGCTACAATATTTTGTTTTCCTAAAAATGTACCTGCTAATATAATGGCTCCCATTCCAATCATACAATTTTCACCAATTTCAGTTTTATTTATTAAATAATTTTGTCTTCTAATATTAATATCTAAATCAGCATATTCATGATCAATATCTGTTATACAAACATTTGCCAGTATTGAGGTTGACTTATTTATTATCAATTCACCTCCAGCGGTAATGTGCACATTTTGGGCTATCGATACATTATCTTTAAATTCAATTTTTGCATCTTTATTAACTACTTCAAGTCTTATATTGGGAAAAATATGTACAGATTTTCCAAGATAAATCCTTCTTGTTCCTCTTAGAAAAGTTGGTTTCCCAATAAAAGATAAAAAACCAATTCTCCCAAAAAATAGCTTATATATTAATGCCCTAAATAACCAACAAAAAAAATAATAATTTTTCATAACTTCATGTCAAATATAACGTATTTTTACTATAAGCTGTCTTCTTATATACTTTAAAAAATAATAAAAACGCAATAAAATATATTCAACAAAATTAATATTTTTTAAAATATAATTTTTGTGCAATACTTTGAGATTACCTTTTTCCATTTTATCAAGTTTAGCAGTCATGCCACTATATCCAAAATTAGGTTTACCGTCACCCGTAGTAACCAATGTTTCAGGTAAAAAATACATTTGTTTCTTTAAGCTAATTCTCAACCAATAATCACCATCTTCTCCATACCTAAGGTCTTCATCATACAACCCGACTTCAGAAAGTATACTTTTTTTAAATATAACCGTCGATGTTTGAGGATACATTTTAATTAATAGATCCTTAAAATATATTTTGGATAATTTATCCTTTTTCTTCCAAAGCACTTTTATTTTTTCATTATTTCTACTGCATCCTAAAAAATCAATACCTCCATTTGCTTTTAGAATATCCATTTGAATTTTTGTCTTTTCAGGATACCAATAGTCATCAGAATCTAAAAGCGCAATCCACTGACCTTTAGCAATTTTAAGCCCAGCATTTCTCGCCTTTTGCACTCCTCCATTTACCTGGTCTAATATTTCCATTTTTAAAGATGGGTGATCCTTTTTGAACCTCTCAATTATCGCTAATGAATTATCAGTAGAGCCATCGTTAACCACAATTAATTCTATAGTTCCTTCATAAGTTTGATTCAAAACAGAGGAAACCGCTTTTATTATAGTTTCCTGCGCATTATACATGGGTATTACTACGGAAATATCAATCGTATTTTTGTTATAAATTGGGGTCATAATATTATATTATAAATTAGACTTCGAATATAAAAGAAAAATTATATCACTTTGGTTTTGTATGGATATAACCTTAGCACAAGCAATACATTTATCGCATAATATTTTCAAATATCTTATTCATCTTAACAATTTGTAAATCCTCATTATAGGCCGTCAGAATTAGATTCTTTGCATTCATTGAAATTTTTTGATATAAATCTTCATCGGAAAACAATAATTGTGCAAAATTAGCATAATCTAAAGGTTCATTATGTCTTGTGATAAATCCAGTAAATCTATCCAAAATGAGATCAGTAACCCCACCCACAGCATTTGCAACTACGGGTTTCCCCAAAGCCATAGCTTCAATTACTGATCTAGGCAATCCTTCTGTACTAGAAGGAAAGAACATGATATCTGAATTTAAAATATATGAAATTATGTTACTTTCACCTTCAACGAAAGATACAAAGTTGCTTAAATTATTTACTTTAACATAATCTTTAAGTTTTTCAAAATATTTTCTTGACTTATCTCCAATTCCTGGATAAATTATTCCACATAAATATAAGTGAAAATTAATGTTCTTCTCCCTCATAATTTTTGCTGCTTCCAAAGACACCAATTGACCTTTTGATGGAAGAAAACCTCCTGAATGGATGATATTAAATGTTGATTTAAAATTTTCAATAGGTTTAAGATTAGATAATAATTTATTTATATTTATAGAATTGTGTACAACAAACAATTTGTCTAAAGGGGCAATTCCATTACAATATAGAGCATGCTTGGTTGCTTCTGATATACAAATTAGAACATCACTATACTTTTTTAAAAGAATTTTTGTAATTAGAGGAATTTGCTCTGGGGTATACCATCCTCTAGCATAAAACAAAGTTTTAAATCTTTTATTCTTATAATTTATCAAATAAGAAAGACATCTATCATCATAAACAATAACAATATCCGGATTAAATTGAACTAATTTTTCCCGAGTATTTAATCGTATTTGATACCATTTAAAAAAGAACAAAAAGTATCTAAAAATATTAAATAATCTATTTTTATACTTGCTTACAATAAATGTAGAAGATGATTTAGAAAGTATTGAATAATCGATGTTTTTTTCAGATAATGCCTCCATAAATGGTTCTGAGCTTCCATACGTATCAAAAAATTTAACATTATGAATTCTACTTAACCTTTCTGCTAATTCAACAGTGCTCATTTGTGCACCACCATAACTAAAAGCACTTGTTAAAAAGGCTATTCTCATTTGTTACTTTTTATAGAATTAAAAAATTTATTAAACTTAGTTTTCGATATCTTTTGCAAACATCTGAATGAGCCTTAATCTTAATCCTTTAATAACACTAAATATTAATAAGGCCCAAACAATAGGTCTAAAAGGATCTGTTATATAAGACCTTGGCATATAGATAGCAAAACTGACCATTATCATATAAGCTATAATATAATTAAAATTATTGCTAAAATGAGCTTTTCTTTGGAATATTGTCACCACATAGCCTAATAAAAACATAAAAAATATTACTCCAAAAACGCCAAACCCCATGTATAAATCTATAATTAAATTAGTACCTAACCCATAATTAGCCTTCGAATAATTTGTTAAAATTCTTCCAGAGGTTAAATCATCAGGCTTTGAATTAAAAACCAATTCTGTATATACACTTGGTAAAACAGGAAAAGGAGCAAAAATTTGAAATGAAAGTCCTTTCCCATAATTGATACCATATTTATCTACATACTCATATCCTGTATAAAGATTTCTATTTGTAACAATTAAATCCATGGCTATATCAAAAAAAGAATTTAAGTTCATATACTTAATCCCTTTTCTGAATGACACAACTGAATCATCATTACTATGCTGAGTTCTTGCATATCCAATAAAAGTCAGCACTAACATTCCTGACAAAGCCAAAATAATAAAGGATTTAAGCTTAATTGGTTTGATAAACATAGTTAATGCAACTAGAAATATAATAGTAACTTGAATAAATGGCCCCCTATCTCCAGCAAAAATATATAATAAGGAAAAAAGTAAATAAATAAAAATTACAAGTTTATTTATCTTAATGATTGCAACACTAATCTTATTTTTTTGATCCTTTATTAAATAAAATGCGCAAATGATAGCTAATGATAAGGTAACCTGAAATAATATTGTTAAGCTTGGAGGTATATTCGCTGTTGACTTAAAATGTCCTTGTATAAATGAAGAGCCCCCAAATGCAATCAATCCCATAAATAAAAAAATTAATATAGCATTCAAAAATAATAGGATAGTATGGGCATTAAAATTTAGAAGTTTGCCATAAGTTTCCTTTTTTCTTATTTGAAACAAAACACCAAAATTAAATGCACTTGAACCCACCAATGCCAATGCTGTAGCCTTTGTTATAATATCCTGATTAAACTTTAAACGATAAACTGGGAAATACACTACTGATATGGGGTAAAGGAAAACAGGGTAAACAAAATTCACAAAAAAGAAACTTATTAAAAACAGTACATGAAAATTTAGGAAATTCTTATTGATGGTTGATAATTTAATAACCCAAGCAGATGAAAATAAATAAATTAGAAAAAGAACACTACAATAGGTATAAGAATAAACTTTTGGAGCTAAAAGATAAAATGTAATTGATACTAATAGCAACAATAATCCTGACAAATGCAATGAATTTGTACTAAACACCTTCATATTAAAAACCTAAATATTAATAAGTAAAATGACTCTTTCCTTTCCTGATTACAGATTTGTGTACAACAATAAATACCCTAATTCTTTAAGGTACTAATCTTAAGAATTATAATTTTTGTTTTCAGCTACTTTATTTCTCCTAAACATCAAATTAAGAAAAAAATAGTTAAAAAAAGTATCAAATATTTGAAATGAAGGTTTATACATAACTATATTATATAGATTACTGTACTCATTTATTGCATATTCAATATTAAAATTAGTATTGAATATTATCTTGTTATCATTTAATATCTTTTCCTTAATTTCTGAATTGATTAAAACATCAATAATTTTCACATTTTCTGATATTTGATCAAAACTATTTACCTGACCTCTTTCAGAAAAATTAGTTTCAAATAATTCCTCAAAATTATTTCCATCAACTAAGACAATATTTGCACCGTAATTTATTGGAGCAAGCATAATTCTATTCTTCAGTGATGCTTCCATAAAACTCCGACCAGTACCAAGCACAACATCAGCTATTTCAATTAATTCTTTTGAATTTTGTGTATAATATTTATCATTTTCAACAAATATATTATTCAAGGGATAAGATTTTATTTCTTCAAAAACAGAAATATCTTCTATTGTTCCAATTAAAAGCAAACACGTACTAATATTCTTATCATTTAATTGATTTACGATTTTAATTAATTCGATTATGCTTTTCCTATATGCTTTTCCAATTCTAGCAATTCGCAAAAAAACAAATTTATAATTTACAAGATGAAACTTTTCCCTTAATTCTAGAATCCTTTTCCCATCACTTTCAAACTCAGAAACACGATTTGGAATGTGAAGAATATTAGAATTTCGATATTTCTTAACAGTTTTAAAAAAAATTAAGTTCTCCTTACTGTAAACAATTAAGTTTTTACATAAAGGATAAAAATATTTTGGGTTTCCACCACCACATTTAGTTAAAACAATTGGTTTTTTAAGTAAAACATTAATTACCCTTACATAAAAAAAGGCAAATTCATCAAACACATGTAATAAATCAGGTTTATCGGTTTTGAGAAATACAAAAAGTTGCTTCAATAATTTAAAATTATTTAATTCTTTATCAATTATATTTACTATCTCTATTCCAGAATTTTTAAAAGCCATTGATTCATTTGAACCAATATTTACAATCCGAATCTCATGAATTTTACCAATTGCTGAAACTGTAGACAATAAGCTATAATAATGTCCACCGTTACCTTTACTTTGTGAATTTATATTTGAAATAATATAAGTTATTTTCATATTATCCGTTGTTCTACTTCCAAATCCACTCCAAACTTTTCTTTTACTTTTGTCTGAACTATTTTAATCAAACTCAGAATATCATTACCTGTAGCATCTCCTCTATTAATAATAAAACCACTGTGTTTTTCAGATATTTGAGCACCTCCAATAGTAAACCCTTTTAGCCCCAATTCATCAAGCATGGGACCTACAAAACGACCTGAGGGTCGCTTAAACACACTACCACAATTTGGAAATTCGCGGGGTTGTTTATCCCATCTGGTTTGCTTTGTGATTTCCATTCTCGTTTTAATTTCTTCGATATTACCTGGGGTCAAAATGAACCAGGCTTTTAATACCAATTTATTTGCATTTTTCTGAAAAAAACTGTTTCGGTATTCAAATCTTATTTCATCATGAGTAATTTCTTTGATTTGCATATCGACTAAATCAAGGTATCTTACCTTGACCAAAACGTCTTTAATTTCCCCCTCTTTTGTCCCTGCATTCATAACAACAGCGCCACCCACTGAGCTTGGAATATCATAAAAAATCTCTAACCCAGAAAGCGAATGCACTAAAGCATTTTTGCTTAATTGTAGCAGGGTAGCGCCAGCTTCAGCGGTTATTCCGTTTTGTGTTATTTCTACCTTATTGAAACAGCCGTTCAGAATAATAAATTCCTCATCATAAAAATCTTTGCTCAGGATAATGTTATTACCATTGCCGAGAATGATTTTGCGGGAACTGGTGTTTTGCTGATAAATCTGCATTAACTCATTTTCATTTTCAGGAAACCAGGCTATAGCACAGTGTGCTTTTACCTGATAGGCATTGTATGGACTGAGATCTAGGTGATTTTTCCTTTCCATTTTATTGTTTTATGAACTTTTTTAATACAGATTTAATGGGTATAAAGTCTGCTTTTGAATAGTGCAATATTTCTTTAATTGGTATATCAACTTCTTTACTATAAAAATATAAAAATAACAATGCGGCAAGTGAATAACTTATTGTAGAAGAAATAGCTGAACCATTTGCCCCATGTTTTGGAATTAAAATAATATTTAAAATAATATTAGCCAATATAGCTGGTAGCATAGCTTTCATTGATACCCATGGTTTCCCTTTACCTGCAAGGTCTCCATTTAGCACTTTAAAAATAGTAAGTAATAAAACACCAGGCATCAAATACTGAAGCACTTCCGTACTCTTAATAAATTCTTGACCATACATTATAAGTATAACATATCTGGCAAGAATAACCAATAAAATAGATGCTATACCTACTGCAATAATTGATAAGCGTAACAATTGGGCAATTTTATATGAAAATTGAAGTCCATTTTTTGCATTAGCACTTCGAGCAAAAACAATCGTACTAAGCAGCATAGGGATTTCCCATAAAAAATTTGTAATTGCTACTCCTTTTGAGTAAATACCTAATTGAAATGGAGATGAGAGCTTATCAAGTAAAATAATATCAGTTTTATAATTTAAGTTGATAACTAATAACGAAAGTGCATAGACAATTCCTAATGAAAATAATGACTTGACAACTTTCCAATTAATTTTGAAACTAAACGATTGAATAAAGTTGTTCCTTAATAATAAAAGAAAAAACATAAATACAGGACCAATTGCGGCTGCTAATAAAACGCCATTAATGTGTAATGGAAAAATTATAACTAGTAAGATAATAGCAAAAAATCCAATAGCTATTGGCGACCAATTGATTTTATTATATGCACTAATTTGGTTTTTTCCCAAAAAAACGCCAGTATTATATTTATTAAATAATGTAAAGGGGATTGGCATAATAGCTAAGATAACCCAATAAAGATTTTCCCCTGAATTACTGAAATAACGAATCAAAAAAAAACAGATAATCAAACTGAGTACCGAAGTAAAGCCCCAAATTTGGGTAATACTGGTTTTTATTTCTTTTTCCAAAAATTGACCCTTTCCAACAAAATGGGCAACTGATTGGCTGATACCCAATGAACCAAAAGTTAAAAATAAAGAAGGGTAAACAGTAAGAGCAGCAATAATTCCATTCGCTTCAGGTCCCAACCATCGGGCGGTAATGATGGTTGCTCCTAAACTAAACACAATTATTGCAATTTTAGAAATCCCAACACTAAAAATATCTTTAATAAATGAACTCATATATTTTTCAAATGAATAATTTGAGCTGGAATACCAACAGCAGTGCATTCATCTGGGACATTTTTCAATACTACGGCATTCGCTCCTATTATAGCCCTCTTCCCGATAGTAATTCTACCAAATATTTTTGCTCCAGCAAATATTTTAGTGTTGTTTTCAATTATTGGATATCCTAATACTTGTCCCTTTTTCCCATGACTACCAAGAGTAACTTGTTGCCAAATTGTAACATCATCTTTTATAACTACGCCATCACCAATAACAATCCCCATCGGGTGTGCAAATTTTACTCCTTTACCTATTGTAGCATTAAAGGAGATTTGACAATTCCTTTTGGTTAATTGTTTATTTTTAAACCGAATTGCAATTAGTCTAACTATTTTCCATTTTGAATTATTAAGGTACTTTCCAATTCTATAATTCAATAATAGACGAAAGGAAAGATCAAATAAAAATGAAGAAATTATAAATTTAAGAGTTATTTTCTCCCCATTCTTTAAATCAAAACGAATGGCTTTAATTAATTCTTTGAAATTCATTTACTTAAATAGATAGAGAATTAAGTTTTTCAGATAAGTGTTCATAACCCCTTTCAATCTGCCAGACATCTTCAATTATTGTTTCACCGTCAGATACAAGCCCAGCCAAAAGGAGGGACATTCCTGCTCGTAAGTCCAGAGCTTTTACTGTTGCACCATGCAAGGCTTTTCCACCATGAATTTTCAACAAATCACCTTCAACCGTATAATCCATGCCCATTTTGGCCAGTTCCTCTGCATAACCATACCTTCCGGGAAATCGAAGATCAACAATTTTAGATTCACCTTTAGAACAAGCACCATAAACTGCAAAAAGAGGCTGCATATCAGAATTGATACCTGGATAGGGGCCTGTACTTATTTCAATTGGATATGCAGTCCCTCCTCGCACAATCAAAGAGTTCTCACCCCGATAAAATTTCATTCCACTTTCACGTAAAAAAACCAAAGGCACTTCCAAGTGTTCAAACGGAAAGTTTAATATTTCTATATCTCCCCCTGTTATCACTGATGCAATTGCCCAGGTAATGGCTTCCATATTATCAGGAATTACTACATGTTTCACACCATGCAAATATTCAACGCCTTCAATTTCAATACACTTTTGTCCAAAAACCTTAATTTTAGCCCCCATCTTTTGAAGCATCTCAATCAAATCAAGAATTTCCGGTCTTATGTGCGGATTCCAAATAGTGGTTTTTCCTATGGCCAGGGTTCCACAAATAATAGCATTTTCAGTTGCACCCGTTGATCGAATTGGTAAGAGGATTTCTGTTCCTCTTAGCTTTCCATCAGCTTTTGCGCATAGATAACCTTCTTCTTCCCATACCTTAGCTCCTAATCGTTCAAGCAACATCACGTGTAGGTCGTATTTTCTTTCTCCTAGTTTACAACCACCCGGTAAAGGAACACGACCTTCCCCAAAGCGTGTAGTTAAAGCTCCAAGAACCAAAAGGGTATTTCGAATAGATCGATCATTCCACTTTAAAAGAGTTGAAACTTGACCTGGTTTTTCAATAATTGATACAAAATCGTCATGATATGAATAGGTTTTTCCTAGAACAAGAAGCATATCCAAATGTATTTTAACATCAAGTAATCCATTTGGAAAACGAGAAAATTCAACAGGTTCATTAGTCAACAGAGAAGCTGTTATTAATTTTAGTGCACTATTTTTTGCACCTGATAAATAAACTTGCCCCCTTAATCGGCTTTTTGTTATTTTTAGTGTATTCATAGCATAACTTTACGTATTCCTTAGACTCTCCCAATACCAATTCACTGCTTCTTTTAATCCATCTTTAAATAAATGAGTAGGCTTATAACCTAACATAATTTTTGATTTGTCAATACTAGCTAATGAATGTTTGACATCACCATCTCTTTCGGGGCCAAAAACAACCTTTATGCTTTTTATTTCCGGATCAAATTTACTTAAATGTTCTTTTAAATAATCAACTAAATGAACTAAGCTATTGTTTTCTCCACAAGCAACATTATATATTTGATTAATGGCTACAGGGTTATTTGTAATGGCGGCTAATTGGTTTACCTGAATAACATTATCAATATATGTAAAATCACGTGAATGATTTCCATCACCATTTATTACTGGTGATTCATGATTAACTAAAAGTTTTACAAATTTTGGTATAACTGCTGCATATGCGCCATTGGAATCTTGTCGACGCCCAAAAACATTAAAATATCTTAACCCAATAGTTTCAATACCATAAATCTGAGAGAAATTTTTAGCAAATAACTCATCTACATATTTTGTAATGGCATATGGAGATAAAGGATTTCCAATTTTTTCCTCAACTTTTGGTAAATCAGGATGATCTCCGTAAGTAGACGAACTTGCTGCATATACAAATCGTTTAACACCTGCTTCCTTAGCCGCAAATAACATTTTTACAAATCCACCAATATTTACATCTGTTGTAGTAATTGGATCATTTATTGAACGCGGAACACTTCCTAAAGCAGCTTGATGCAATACAATGTCAATATCTATAACTGCCTTCTGACAATCGTTTAAATTCCGAATATCACCTTCAATTAACGAAAAATTTGAATTTGATAAAAAAGGTTTGATATTCTCTCTCTTACCAGTAGAAAAATTATCTAAGCAAACTATTTTATTGTTTTGCTTTAAAAGGGCTTCAACCAGATTTGAACCAATAAACCCTGCACCCCCAGTAACAAGTACTTTTTTACCTTCAATTAACCTTTTATCCATTTATTATAAACTCCAATAATTCAAATTTCTAATCTTATTCTTATATATACCTTTAAGGTCAATAAATAATCCATTTCTTGTTAATAGCGCCTTGAAGTAATCTTCATGAAGGTTTTTATAATCCAGATGCTGAACAGCTAATATTATAGCATCATAGGTTCCGGTTGGTTCCTTAACCATTTCAAATCCATATTCTTCTTTAATCTCAATGTGCGATGCATGGGGGTCAACCACATCTATTTTAATACTATACTGCTTAAGTTCATTTATTATATCCACCACCTTTGAATTTCGGATGTCGCTTACATCTTCTTTAAAAGTAACTCCCATCACCAATACCCTTGCATTTTTGATATTGAAATCCTGAGAAATCAATTTTTTAACCAATTGTTTAGCAATATAGCCACCCATACTGTCGTTAATATACCTCCCTGAATCGATCATCTTAGCATGATATCCAAGTTCTTTGGCCTTATAAAGCAGATAATAAGGATCAACACCAATACAATGTCCACCGACCAACCCTGGAAAAAATTTCAGAAAATTCCATTTGGTTCCAGCAGCTTCCAACACATCAAAGGTATTTATCCCCATACGGTTGAATATTAAAGATAATTCGTTCATTAGGGCAATATTTACATCGCGTTGCGTATTTTCAATAATCTTAGCTGCTTCGGCAACTTTGATTGTAGGCGCACGATGAATCCCTGCTTTTATAATCAATTCATAGATTTTCGCAATATTATCTAAAGCCTCAGCATCATTCCCTGAAACCACTTTAAGTATTGAAGTCAAGGTATGTTCTTTATCTCCAGGATTGATGCGTTCAGGAGAAAATCCTACTTTAAAATCAAGTCCCATTTTCAGACCGGACAATTGTTCCAAAAGTGGGACACAATCTTCCTCGGTGCAACCCGGATAAACCGTAGACTCATAAACTACATAATCACCCTTTTTAAGTATCTTTCCAACCGTGCGTGTTGCAGCCAGCAAAGGAGTCAAATCGGGTTGATTGTGTTTATCAATAGGTGTTGGCACCGCTACAATATGGAATGCAGCTTGACTTAAATCTTCGGGAACTGCCGTAAATTGAATATCTGTTTTAGTAAAGGCGTCTTTACCTAACTCGTTACTTGGATCTATCTCTTTTTTCATCAACTCTATACGTTCAGGCTTGATATCAAATCCTATCACTGAAGTATTTTTTGCAAATTCCAAAGCTATTGGCAATCCAACATAACCTAATCCAATCACTGAAATTTTTGCTTGTTTGTTTTTTATTTGTGCATACATAATATCTTAAAAACTATTTGGTTAATGTAATTTATTTCTTTTTATTATGTCTTATTTTCAATTAAACTCAACTTTCTAAATAATTTTTTATTCCCTCATCCAAATCCACCCTTTCCTTCCAACCTAATGCATTAAGCTTCGAAACATCCAACAATTTGCGATAGGTACCATCTGGTTTTAAACCATCCCAAATCAATTCGCCTTCAAAATTAACAATTTGTTTGACTTTTTCGGCCAGTTCTTTAATGGTTAAATCTTTTCCTGTTCCAATGTTGATATGGGTGTTTTTTACCTCTTTTTTTGGTTGCTGGTTGCTGGTTGCTTGTTTTATTCCGCACTTTGCTAAAATTTTAAGAATTTCAGCTTCACTTGCACTTCCATTTATGATTTCAATAGGGAGTTTGTCTAAATCGGCACACAATGCCTCCCCCTCATGGTTCATTAGCCGATTGCCTGAGTGTTTTTTTCGGTCCAATATCGGCAAAACAATGATTTTCTCCAAATCAGGATTGAGTCGGGAATTCCTCAATTTAGTATGATTCACTGAAACTGATTTTTCCAAATCGTTTGATTTTTGCCAATAATCCTTATTTTGCCACATATCCCCCTGTTTTTGAATTCCCAATAAATTCAATTTTGTTTTGTTTTCGTAAGGCAGAAACCCAACGTTCAATGGGTTTAACTGATGTTTTCAATTCCTCAACAAAAAAAGGGGTTCGCTTATGTGGGTTTGTTTTTATCAGGTGATATAATAAATTTACTCCCTCATTTACTCCCTCATTTACTCCCTCATTTACTCCCTCATTTACTCCCTCATTTACTCCCTCATTTACTCTCGTTATATTCTTCGAATGAATGGTAACACAAAAAAAATCATTCAAATCATCGAGTTCCAGGGTTAGGTTTGGATATTCCTTTAACCAATCTTTTATTCGTTTAAAACCGGTACCATATTTTTCAATATCCCCGGTAAGATAAAACGCTTCGGTTAATAATTTATTCCTGTGTTTCGGAATATAATTATCCGATTTTAAATCTTCGATGGTTAGTCCCCCCATCAATTTTCCAGGATTAGTAATTTCAATGTTATCATCGAATATTTTGATAATTACATCGGTTGGATTTGAGTAATCGCGATGAACAATAGCATTCAGTAATAGTTCCCGTAAAGCGGGAATGGGGTATTGCCAATTCTCTTTTCTTTTTAACCCATCTTGCCCAAACTCAAATTCCAAACGGATATTCTTTTTAATAAAATCCAGGGCCTCTTCAACAGCAAGCAATAAAGGCTTACGAATCATTAAGTCATCAATAATAGTAGTTTGCGATTTAAACCTTCCCATATGGATGCATGTGTGATGTTCTCCAAAAAGCAGTTCTGCAGCTCGTGTTAATCGTCCGTTGTCTTTTACAATATTCAGTTTTACTAAATCCCGCTTCAAATCACCCGCAGGTAAATACCTTCCGGCCTGTAAAATTCTTTGTTCAAAAAATAACAAAGCATCCTTTTGCAATGCATCATAGTTAGATTCCACTTCATAAGCACCAAAAGAATAGTTTAGGCTAATAAACCGCATTTCTTCAATTTCATCAACACTCATTTTATGATTAGAGTTTTGCCTCCTAACAAAACATCTGTCTTTATATGTAATTGGTTTTAGCGGAAACTCATCAACAGTAATACTTATAACCGTTTTTCCATCGATGACCGACTTTGTAAAAGTAGGAAATATAGAAGGTTCGATAGATTGTTTTATTTCATTAATCCAGTTTTGAATGGATTCATCATTTATAGATATCCCAATAACTTTCTTTTTGTCGTTACATCCTAAAATAATGGTGCCACCACTAGTATTTGAGAATGCAACAATAGTTTCAATAATTGCCTTGGAAAAAGATGTTTTTATTTCTAAATTTTCACTTTCACCCAAGTCCAATAATTGAATTATCTTTTGTTTGTCTATAATCACAAAAATCCAAAATTTAGTTGCTTAAAAAAAATGGTGAATCGGAATCCTATCTCCCCACCCCAAAATACCTGAAACCAATAGTTTCCAGTTGTTCTTTATCCAAAATATTCCGTCCATCAAATACAAACGCGGGTTTCATCATATTGTTATAAATTCTTAGCCAATCATAATCCTTAAATTCATCCCATTCTGTCAGTATAGCAATGGCATGTACGTCTTTACAGGCTTCATAAGGATTATTCATGGGCTTTAATAATTCCCTGTTTTCCGATTCGGTACGGGTATTTAAATAATCCACATCGGAAAACATCTGTTCCGGTTTTACTTTGGGATCGTACACGGCAATCTCGGCCCGATCTTCCATTAATATGTCGGCAACATACATGGCTGCAGTTTCGCGGGTGTCGTTGGTATCTTTTTTAAAAGCCCAACCTAAGAAAGCTATTTTTTTGCCCGAAACTGTATTAAATAGTGTAGTTATTATTTTATCGGCAAAGCGGCGTTTTTGGTAATCGTTCATTATGATGACCTGTTCCCAGTAATCGGCCACCTCTTGCAAACCTAGTGTTTGACAAATATAAACCAGGTTTAAAATATCCTTCTGGAAACAGGAACCACCAAAACCTACCGATGATTTTAGAAATTTCGACCCGATACGGCTATCGGCGCCAATGGCCCGGCCAACCTCTTCCACATTAGCCCCGGTTTTTTCGCAAAGAGCCGAAAGTGAGTTAATAGACGAAACGCGTTGAGCCAAAAAGGCGTTGGCCGTAAGCTTTGATAACTCCGAAGACCAAACATTGGTGGTTAAGATGCGCTCTTTGGGCAACCAATGGGCGTAAACATCTACCAATGCATGAATGGCTTCCTTCCCTTCGGGGGTTTGTTCGCCACCAATCAGTACCCGATCTGCATTGTGTAAATCTTTAATGGCGGTTCCTTCGGCCAAAAATTCAGGATTCGAAAGGATTTGGTATTTCACTCCGTTTCCGGTATTGTCAAGAATGGAACGTAATGTTTCGGCTGTACGCACAGGCAAGGTTGATTTTTCGACCACTATTTTATCGGTGGTCGAAACATGGGCAATCTGACGGGCACACAGTTCAATGTATTTCAAATCGGCAGCCATCCCTTTGCCTTTTCCATAGGTTTTGGTGGGTGTATTTACCGAGATGAATATCATTTGGGCTTCATCAATCGCTTTATCCACATCGGTTGAAAAAAACAGGTTCCGTCCACGGGCTTCGGCCACCACCTCTTTTAATCCAGGCTCATAAATGGGAAGTTTTTCCAGGTTTTTATCATTCCAATCAGCAATACGTTGTTTGTTTACATCAACAACAGTTACCTTAATTTCGGGGCATTTTTGGGCAATTACTGCCATGGTGGGTCCACCTACATAACCCGCCCCAATACAACAAATATTATTTATATCTTTCATAATAAACGCTATCTTGACAACTTTAATAAATATTGGCCATATTCATTTTTACTTAACGGACCTGCCAAAAGCTGTACCTGCTCTTTTGAAATAAATCCCCGTTTAAAGGCAATCTCCTCAGGGCACGATACCATTAACCCGGTCCGCTTTTGCAAAGTTTCAATAAAGTTGCTGGCTTCAATCAGGCTTTCGTGGGTACCGGTATCGAGCCAGGCAAAACCACGGCCCATGAGTTCCACTTTTAAGGAATCCAATTTTAGATATTCCTGATTCACCGTGGTAATTTCTAATTCTCCCCGTGTTGATGGCTTAATGGTTTTGGCAATTTGCACCACACTGTTTGGATAAAAATAGAGCCCGACCACAGCATAGTTCGATCTTGGTTCTTTGGGTTTTTCCTCAATGGAAACAACCTTTCCTGTTTCATCAAACTCAGCCACACCATAGCGTTCAGGGTCGTTTACGTAATAGCCAAAAACAGTAGCCTGCTTATCAACTTCTACATTTTTCCGTGCATTTTTCAAAAGTTCCGGTAAACCATGACCATAAAAAATATTGTCGCCTAAAACCAGACAGGCATCATCGGTTCCAATAAAAGTATCTCCAATAATGAAGGCTTGAGCCAGTCCATCGGGTGAAGGTTGTTCGGCATACTCCAAATTGATGCCCCAATCCTTTCCTGTACCTAACAAACGTTTAAACCCAGGCAAATCATCAGGTGTAGAAATGACCAAAATATCTTTGATCCCCGCCAACATCAAAGTGGTGAGCGGGTAATAAATCATGGGTTTATCGTAAATGGGAAGCATTTGCTTTGAAATCCCTTTGGTAATTGGATACAGACGTGTTCCACTTCCTCCGGCTAAAATTATTCCTTTCATTGTTAGGCTATTAGGTGACTAATTAAAATTTGTTCAAGTTTATTTTAAAGCGCCGCAAGATAATACAATATTTTTTTTTTGAATAACTTTTTAATATGTCAATGGGCAAGGAATTCCGACCTCGGCTTACAACAATCTCTTACTAAGAACGAAAGAATCTTTCAATCTTGTGGATAACTTTCAATTGATGCTCCTCTGAGAGTTCAAAATAAAAAGGTAGCCGGACCAAAGTATCGGAAAAATGATCCGAATTAGGTAACGGATTCCCCCGATATTTATTGCTGTAAAAAGGACTGCTGTGCAAGCTAAGGTAATGGAATACCGCATGAACCCCATGCTGCTTCAAAAAAGTCAATAATTGGTTGCGCTGATCGGCTGTATTGCAAAGTAAATAAAACATGTGGGCATTGTTGGTAGCATATTCAGGAATAACGGATAACTTGAAATAACCTTCTGTTTCAAGTTCCTTAAGTGACTTAAAATATTGATTCCAGATTTCTTTACGGCGGTTTTGTATCTCATGTAAATGTTCTAATTGAGCAAATAAAAAGGCTGCAATAATATCGGAAGGTAAAAAAGAGGAGCCTGTATCTACCCATCCGTATTTATTCACTTCACCCCGAAAGAATTCTGCACGATTGGTCCCTTTTTCCCAAAGGATTTCGGCACGTTTGATAAACTTTTCATCGTTAATACCCAAAAAACCCCCTTCGCCCGATTGGATGTTCTTGGTTTCATGAAACGAAAATGCCGACAAATGCCCAATGGTACCAAGAGGCCTGCCCTTGTAATAGGAATCGATGGCCTGGGCGGCATCTTCAATTACATATAACTGATGTTTATGTGCCAACTCCATGATGGCATCCATATCGCAGGCAACCCCGGCATAATGGACAGGAACAATGGCTTTTGTTTTTGAATTTATCAAGGATTCCAGTTTTGTTGCATCCAAATTGGGATGTTCGGGTGTACTATCGGCAAAAACGATGTCAGCTCCCTGGCGAACAAAAGCCAAAGCTGTTGAAACAAAGGTATATGAGGGAATGATAACTTCATCGCCTGGCTGAATGTTGATAAGCATGGCAGCCATCTCCAGGGCATCGGTACACGAAGTGGTTAATAATACTTTTTTAAACCCAAATGAGTCTTTTAAAAACCGGTGACATTCTTTGGTAAAAGTGCCATTTCCTGAAATGTGCCCGGTGTTTACTGCCTCAAAAATATATTGAGTCTCTTTCCCGGTTAAATAAGGTTTGTTAAAGGGTATCATATTCTTTTTTCTTTGCAACAATTAAACAAGAGGTACCAAAAGGAATTGATTTATAATTCTGTATCCTACCTAATTCCCATTTCCATACTGAATTCAGAATTTCCCCGATAAATCCTTTATTTTGAGTATGTTCGGAACTGTTATCTTTTTTCGTTTTCTTTCTGATTCCCAATACTGATGACATTGTTCTTAAAACAAATAATGGAACTGTGAGGATACTAAATAAATAGGTTGAATAAACTATTTCAAAATTGTTGTTTTTAAGTAATTTTTTGATCGACCTTCGGGAGTATCTTCTATAATGACCAGCATCGGTATCTTCGTCAGACCATAGGAATTTGTAAGCGGGAACAGTTGCATAAAAAATCCCATCCTTTTTGAGCATTTTGTGAATATCCTTAACAAATCTATCATCATCATGGATATGCTCGATTACATCAAAAGTGCCAATTGTCGGTAACTGACCCTTCAATTCAAATAAATCGTTTAAAGTACCACAAAAAACATTCTCAACATTTCGTCTCTTCGCATTTAAAACGCCTTCAAGGCCTGGTTCAACTAATACAACCGGAGCACCTGCATTTTCAATGGCTTTGGTAACAAACCCATTTCCGCCACCAATATCAAAAAACAAATCATTTAACGAGTATTTTGCTATCAATGAAACTATACAATTATTTCGATGTCGAAACCAGAAACTATTTTCTTCTAAATTAAAACAAGCATTATAACCTTCTTTAGGATAAGAAACCTGCGATGATTTTGATGAATACCAAATTCCATCATTGAAAGAAAAATTGTCTGACAAAGAGCAAGAATCTTTAAACTTATTGATATTCATTTTTATTAATTTCTTAAATAATTCATAGGATAAGCTTTAAGATCACCTTGATATTGAAAACATCTTATATTCATTGTACATTGTCCATTATCCATTATTTATATTCACCTCTTCTTCAACAACAAAAAGGGGTCTGGCTTTCACTTCGTCGAATATTTTTCCCATATAAATGCCCAGAATTCCCATGATGAAAAGGATTAATCCCCCAACAAACCAAATTGAAAAAATGGTGGAGGTAAAACCGGGGACCTTTATAATGCCTGATAAATGGGCAAGAATATTGTAAACTGCTAAAATCAAAGAAAGGAACGAAACAATAAAGCCCAGTTTTACAGCCAAACGCAAAGGTTTATTGGAATTGGCAATGGAAGCATCAACAGCCAATTTTACCAGTTTCCGGAATGAGTAAGACGATTTGCCTTCAAATCGTTCGGCATGTTGTACCTCGATGGCAGTTTTTTTAAATCCCAGAAAATTTACCAACGTGGTAAATGCCCGGCTATGCTCATTCATCAGGTTAAATTGCCGGATGACTTTATAATGGTAAATGCCAAAATTGGCAATGGAATTATCGGAATTTATATCGCTCAGATAATCAAAAACCAGGTAGAAGATTTTAGAACTTAGACGTTTGAAGAAATGGTCCTGGCGGACTACCCGCCTTGCATACACAATGTGGAACCCTTCCAAAGCTTTTTGATACAAACGGACAATTTCATCGGGGCGGTCCTGTAAATCGCAGTCCATTACCACCACCCACTCACCCTTTATGTATTTTAATCCTGCTGAAATAGCATTATGTTGGCCAAAATTCCGGCTCAATTTAACTCCTTTGATTCTTTTATCCATTTGGCAGGCAATCCCGATTTCATTCCAGGAATTATCAGGTGAGGCATCCTCGACCAGAATAATTTCAAAATCAGGAGTAATTTTTGAGAGCTCCGCCAATAACTGCTTAACCAATTCCGGAATAATCTTCTCGGCACGATAAACAGGCGAAACTACAGAAATCTTAATGGGTTGCTCCATAAACTTTATAGTTATTTGGCTAATATATCACAATTGCGCGATAATGTCTCAATCAAATCGTATCCATCCCAAAGTAACGAAAAATCAGATGTTCGCCCAATGGGCACTATCCGGTCGATTCCAACAGGTTTTGATTTCCGAATCCAAGCCTCTAGTTGTTCTTTATCAAAACCATAAAAAGCCATGGTTTGATATTTCCGGTTCACAATGGGTATTATCTCATCCAATGTTTGGGCATGAAATTCTGAGAAATAACCTCCCGCGCACCTGAATTCATCAATATTCTGAGGTAATGTATCCAATTGAACCCTCCAAAGGTTATTATCTCTGAAAGGTTCCAGATGGATGGAATCCATTTGGGAGGCTTGAAAATATAAAGCAGTCAGTTTATCAATAGCAATTACCGGCTGCAAGTGATATTTTTGATGCACCACTTGTTCCAACGATTTCCAAAAAAATTCTTTTGATTTGGCTACATTGGTTTCATTGCCTAACCACACCATCAGGTGAGGAGCAGAACAAGCATTTTGATCAAACAAATAGGTATCGTTATAGAAGTTTTGAGCAATTTTCAGAGGCTGATCTTCTACAATAAACTTATCTGCATTTACGGCCGAAAAGGAATACCTGTCAGCAAACGTAACATCAAAGGACCTAGCCGGTAATTGATTTTGACGGATCTGGGCAATGGTATCGTCGCCACCCCAAATAATCCGTACATCGCAAACTAAAGAAAAATAAGCCGTGGCCTGATTCTGCCTGTCATATTTTACTAGTAGAATTCTTTGAACAATATCAGTGAAATCACTCGTAGCAGCAATTTTTTGCAAAGAATTTAAAATCAAATCTACTTGAGCAAAATCTTTGCTGGGCACCCTTACCACATTAAAATTACCAGCCAATAGCCCGGCCACCAAAGAGTAAGCAAAATTTACGGGCACATTCGAAGGTGCAATATGAAAAACCATCCCACGCCCTATTCTTAGGGTTTGTGGGTTATGGTGATGGTTCTTTAAATGGACAACATTTGCCCTCCGGCAAAAAAAGGCAAAAGTAGCCACATCGGGATAATCCCGGATTTGATCCTCTTTGTTGAGTTGCTGTGACCATGCATTTAAAAATTCGATGACTCGTTCCGAAAAAGGCTCATCCGCCGATTGTTTTAAAAAACCATCTGGTTGAAACTCCTTTGGAAAAAGAAACTGAATATTATTAAAAACGGGTTGCATAAACATCGCTACATCCTCTGATTTCGGCATTTTTTAACCTGCCTATGATTTTAAAATATTTTCCCTTCCGGCCACAACGGCAATCATCTTCTCCTAAAAGAATACCTTCATCCTCAGTCAATAATGAATGACCGGGATAGCTCTTGGGTAACACCGATACCACTTGAATAATTCCCTTTTCACCAATTGAGGCTTCCGAAAAATCGGTATATCTCCGAATAATGACATCAGAGAAGATAGGAGCGTGAAGATGGCCTTCCCCGCACTCCATGTAAATGGAACCGGTCTGTTCTACCATGCCATAATAATCGTGAACATGCTGAATTCCGGTGGATTCAAACAATTTTTGTTTAAAGATTTCAGAAGAAACCGATTCGTGAGCCAATTTTTTCCAACCTCCCCCATGAATTAAAACAGCTTTGAAAAGGTCAAAATGGATATTTTGCTTTATCAATTCTTTATAAAAGTGCTGCCAAACCATAAAGGTAAAGCCAAACATAAAAACAGGTCTGCCCTGGTTTTTTAACAAAAAGGCAGCAACAGCTTCCACATCCAGTTCCATTTGGTTGTTGAGAGCAAATACCCGTTGGGTACCGAACATTGAAAATCCAAGGATGCCAGCCCCCCGCGCGGAAAAAAGCCGACGGTCCTTAACTACCGACTCCGAATCGATAATTAGCATCGGTACACGCTGTTTCCCAATAAAAGAGGATACGATTTTGGTCAAAACCTTTGTTTGGCTGGCTGCTGTATCACGATCCAAATATATCTTTGAAACCGCCTGACCTGTCGTTCCGCTTGAAGTCATGGTTTTAGTCACCTCTGAATCGGGAATACTTTTCAGATCGAGCATCTTAAAAAGGCGAACGGGCAAAAAGGGTAAATGCTGGTATGAAAAAGGTTGATTTGGATCAAATCCAACGGCATCAAGCATCTTGCGGTATTCCACACATGTATGGTAATGATGTAGCGTTAAATCACGAAGTAAATTGTTCAGTAAGACCTCCTTCTGGGATTTATCAAGGCTATAAGGTGGAATGGAAATATACTCTTCAAGGTTCATCTATACGGTTTCTAAATTGGAATAAATAGTTTTACCCGAGGTGTTTTTAGGTATTTTGTCAATACATCTGACCTTAAAAGCTTTATGATGAATACCTGTTTTCAAAGCAATATAATCTTGCGTCTCTTTCATCCGGGCTTTGTCAGTAATATAAATAATCATTTGGTCATCAACACCCACGCAAGCACAATCATGGATCAATGTCTTCAGAATCTGCTCCGTTTCGTCCAGATTCACCCGATTGCCAAACAGTTTTATGAACCGTTTTTTCCGGCCCACAATGTAATAACACCCATCTTCATCGCGGGTAGCCAAATCGCCGGTAAATAAAACACCTTGGTTTTCATCTCCTTTTAACAGGTCGGTTCTTTCCATGGCATATCCCAAAGAGACGTTTGATCCTTTATATACCAATTCACCAACAGTGTTGGGTTCCCAAATAATATTTTGATTTTCATCAATCAGATGAAACTCACCACCAGGGATGGCAATACCCATACTTCCTGCCTTAGTAACCGACCAATCACTTGGTAAGTAACTCATCCGTGCAGTAGCTTCGGTTTGTCCGTACATTACAAAAAATCGTTTCCCTGATTGCTGGCAGTAATTGGCAAATTCCTGGGTCAAATGGAGGTTTAGTTTTCCTCCGGCCTGGGTCAACGTGCGAAGGTACGGCAAATCCATCCGGAAAAAACGTAGCTTATGTAACATTTCAAAAGTGTACGGAACACCGCTAAACGAGGTAGCTTTTTCGTTTTTTATCAAAGCCCAAAACTCTTTTTCCATTAAAGATCGGTTGGTCAATAATAACGTAGCTCCTTTTAATAAATGGCTGTTGATAATCGACAACCCAAACGAATAATTCATGGGAAGGACAGTAATAGGCCTCTCGTCCGAAGTGATGTTCAAGTATTCGGCAATGGATTGTGCATTGGCTTCCAAGTTTCGATAACTTATCCGTACTAATTTTGGGCTCCCTGTACTACCTGAGGTTGCAAACAACAAAGCTAATTCGTTATATAATTGAAAGTTGCAATTGAAAGAAGTTTTTAAAAGCTGATATCCTTTAAATTCATAAATACAAGAATAGTTTGAAAATTCACTGGAACGCGATTCTGGAATCCAAAGGTATTCTGGTTGATAACGCAAGATCAACTCATCGAGAAGTTCTTTATCCAAACCGGCATCAAGCAATAACGGAACAATGCCATTTCCTATAAAAGTGGTATAACCCACCAAAGATTCTATAGAATTGGTACATAAATTAAAGACCAAACAACGATGCCCAACCTGTTCATACAATTCTTTGTTCCATCCCTGCAATTCTGCATACGAAAACCGGAATCCATCATCGGTTATGGCTACCAGATGATTGTTAAAAGGAACTAAATGGTTTTCGCTAAAAATCATAGGTAAATTTCAAATAGAAAGAATCCTTTTTTCAATGCTTTTGGCTATTTGCTCGGGTAATAATCCGTTTTGTTCCAAATTGTATTTATAATCGCCCACATGCCGGAAAGTATCGTCAATACCTAACCTCAAAAGTGGGGCCTTAGCCCCCATGGATGTCAATTCTTCGGCTATGGTTGCTCCTAAACCACCCATTTTGTTATGTTCTTCCACTGAAACCATCAACTTCGAATGTTGGTTTGCTTGCGCGATACATTTCAAGTCAATGGGTTTAATGGTATGGATGTTCACCAACCTGCAATGGATGTTTTTTTGTTCAAGCAGTTCTGTTGCTTTTAAAGCATTGTACACCATGCTGCCTGTGGCAAAAATGGTTATGTCACCTGTATCTTTTATGGTAACAGCTTTTCCAATTTCAAAAGCATAATCCTCTTTATAAACCATCGGATTGCTCAATTCACCAGTTAACCGGATGTAAACCGGCCCATTGTGGGCAGCCGATGCCAAAGCCACTTTAACTGATTCGGTAGCATCGGCAGGCGATAGTATGGTGATATTAGGAATGGCACGTATCATCGAAATATCTTCAATCGTATAATGGGTGTTTCCTGAAAAACCCATGACCAAACCTGCCCCAGACCCCACAATTCTGACATTGCTTTGCATGTATCCCAAATAATGACGCACTTGTTCACAACTACGCATGGTAATAAATGTTGCATAAGTAGTGGCATACACCAAATTGCCTTCATCGGCCAAACCGGCACTTACACCAATCATGTTCTGTTCTGCAATACCAATATTTAAAAATTTATCAGGATGTTGGTTCATAAAACGCTCCAAGCCAGATAAATATCCTAAATCAGCAGTCAGAATCATCAAATTTGGATATTTCTGAGCTAATTCAAAAACTGCCACACCAAAAAAAGCTCCACGCTGACCTAACTTAGCCCAGGTTCTAAAATTTACCGAAGTGAATTCAAGCATGTGAAATAGTTTTAATAACTGGCTGTTCCGATATGGCTAAGTCGAATTGCTCTTGGGTTAAACGGGAATGATGCCATTCTTTTTTATGTTCCATAAATGAAACCCCTTTCCCTTTTACTGTATTGGCAATGATGGCATTGGGTTTACCTTGGGCTTTTTTTGTTAATGCATCGTAAAGTTGAGCCACATTATGGCCATCAATATTGTGGGTTGAGAATCCAAAAGCCTCTAATTTATTTTGCAAACTTCCTAAATTCAGAACTTTTTCACTTTCACCATCATATTGAAGTTTATTGTCATCAATGATTACCGTAAAATTATCGAGCTGATTGTGCGAAGCCGACATAAACGATTCCCAGACCGAACCTTCGTTACATTCCCCATCGCCAACAATCACGTAAACATGGTAGTTACGGTTTCTTTTTTTACCTGCAATAGCCACACCCACCGCATATGGAAGCCCCATTCCTAAACTCCCGCCAGAAAATTCGATACCTCTTGATAAATCGCGGGTTGCATGGCCATGAAGGAATGAACCATTTACTTCAAAGGTTTTTAATTCCTCACCGGATATAAAACCGACATAATTCAGCGCTGAATAATATGCCAATACACAATGCCCTTTGCTTACAATAACCCGATCGCGGTCAGGATTGAATGCATCTTGTGTATTGTATTTAACCAGAGAACCATAAAGTGTAGCAAAAATTTCAATAGTTGAAAGCCCACCACCCAAGTGACTTCCGTTATTTCCTGTTCCATAAGCCATCTCTAACGAATTAACTCGTAATTTATTGGCTAATCCTATTGTTGAAAGTTCTAAACTTTTTTCCATATTAAAATTATTTCATTCCTCCGTCCACACGCATCACTTGACCATTTACAAAAGCCGACATATCGGAGGCTAAATATAACGCAGTCTGTGCAATCTCATAAGGAGTAGCCATTCGATGGTTTGAACTCCTACCAACCATATTTTCTTTTGCTTTATGTTCCATTTGTTGTGCCATTTCAGTATCTGTCAAACCTGGGGCAATGGCATTTACCCGAATATGATCGTTTGCCATTTCAAGTGCCAATGTTTTGGTGGCATATATTAGTGCTGCTTTGCTGGTGCCGTAAGCCACAAAACCGGGTTCGGCATCCAATCCGGCAATAGAGGCAATATTAATGATACTCCCCGCTCCCTGCCTTTTCATAAGCTTGCCCAATTGTTGGATAAGTAGCAATTGAGAGAAAAAATTTATTTCAAAAACCTCTTTTATTTTTGCCAACGAAGTCATTTGAAAGAATCCACCATGTGCTATTCCTGCATTATTGACTAGAATATCCAATTTTTCACGATTAATAATCAAAGGTTTTAAGGCTTGTTTAAGTTCCTCTTCGTTGATCAAATCAAAATAAATTGGCTTTATGGTTACCTGATAAAATTGACTTGTCTTCTCCATAAACGCATCAAACTCAGGCGTCTGTTTTCGGGCACAAGCCCATATATTAGCCCCTTGTGCAGCAAAAACTTCCACAATGGCCTTTCCGATTCCACGGTTACTTCCAGTAACCAAAGCCGTTTTATTTTCAAGCAATCTAGAGGGTAATGCCATATTTTGCTATGATTTCTTTTCCTTTTTGGTACGACGAAAAATCAATGATATCATCGGTATCTATCATAATATCAAAAGCCTCTTCTAATTGAGCAATCAAACCCATGTGCCCAACTGAATCCCATGCTGGAACCGATTGGTAAGTCAGGGTTGAAAGCATACCTTGTGTAACTTGTAAGTTGGAGATAAATACTTGATCGTATTTCGAAAGATTTTCCATTCTTTTTGTTCTTAATTATGTTTGATAAATACGTAATACATGCCGCTGATTGAAAACCCCTGTTGAATGTGCGCCCTAACTACAGGCAAATTGTTCGATGAGGTGTAGGTTGAAATCATTTGACCACCTCTGCGGATAGCCTCATCAATGGGTTTGCGCAAGGTGGTAAAACCCAGACCCGATGCAGCAAAAGCTTTATACATTCCAGCTAAAAACGGATAATAAATACCTTCCTTTATCTCTTTAAAGGTAAAAAAACCAACGGATTGATTTTTATGCAGTATCTTATAAACCTGGGCTCCGCGTTGAATTTCATCCTGAATCCAATGAATATAACGATTTGCAGCCTGCTCTGACGTGAAAGCGGGATCAAGCAATATCCGGTCGGAGGCAAACATACCATCCCTGATTTCATCAAAAAGAAGTTCTAAATCCCTGACCTCCATTTCAGCATACGTAATAGAGTTATTCAACCGGGTTTGTAAACCAGAGAGCAGTGCATTTTTAAGCATCAATTCAAAATGGATGCTCACTTCAATAAAACTAAGCCCCATTGCTGCAATGGCTTGATTCAAATCATATCGCAGGGTGGGCACTTTAACCACCAAGTATTCGGTATGCTCCACCAATGCTTTAATTCCTGATAAATCTTCTAAGGAATCATGGGCTTCGAACGTAATTTCTTTACATACTACTCCTAAATTCCGCTTCTCCCAGACTGCTTCAACAATTTTCATGTACTCAGAAATTTGAATGCCAAAATAAGCAATAATTATAGAGAAAAAAAAGTGCCGCCTGTTTTGGGCAGCACCTCAATACTTATGTTCTGATTAATTTATAAACTCCAGTAATTCAGATTATTCAATTTACTCCGGTAGATACCCTTCAAATCCACAAAAATGGCATTCGGGTTCATCAATTCTTTGAAATACGATTCGGGAAGGTTTTTATATTCTTCATGCTGAACAGCTACCACAACTCCATCATATTTCCCGGTAGTAGTTTTTACCATATCAAAACCATATTCTTCTTTAATCTCGTGATGCGAAGCCTGCGGGTCAATCACGTCCACTTTTATGCTGTACTGTTTCAATTCATTTATCAGGTCAACCACTTTCGAATTCCGGATATCGCTTACATCTTCTTTAAATGTGACACCCATGACCAAAACCCGGGCACCTTTGATATTGATATCTTTTGCAATCATCTTTTTTACCAGCTGTTTGGCCACATAGCCGCCCATGCTGTCGTTGATGAACCGTCCCGAATCAATCATCTTGGCATGATACCCCAGTTCTTTGGCTTTGTATAGCAAATAATAAGGATCGACCCCTATGCAATGCCCGCCAACCAGCCCGGGGAAGAATTTCAGAAAATTCCATTTGGTTCCGGCAGCTTCCAACACATCATAGGTATTGATTCCCATCCGGTTAAAAATCAGCGAGAGCTCGTTCATCAAGGCTATGTTCACGTCGCGCTGTGTATTTTCGATGATTTTTGCCGCCTCTGCCACTTTAATGGTGGGTGCCCTGTGGATACCTGCCTTAATGACCATTTCATAAACCTGCGCAATATTCACTAACGCCTCGGCATCGTTCCCCGATACCACTTTGGTGATGGTGGTCAAGGTATGTACTTTATCTCCGGGGTTAATCCGCTCAGGCGAGAAACCCACTTTAAAATCGCTGCCCATTTTTAATCCTGACAATTCTTCTAACAGGGGGACACAATCTTCTTCGGTACAGCCCGGGTACACCGTGGATTCATAAACTACATAATCCCCTTTTTTAAGATATCTGCCAACAGTACGTGTGGCGGCCAGCAATGGGGTCAAATCGGGCTGGTTGTGTTTATCGATGGGCGTTGGTACTGCCACGATATGGAACCTGGCCAGTTTCAAATCCTCGGCATTGGCCGTGAATTGGATGTCGCACCCATCGAATTCGTGAGCTTCAAGTTCATTGCTTGGGTCAGTCCCCTTTTTCATCAACTCAATGCGTTCGGGTTTAATGTCAAAACCAATCACTGATGCTTTCCTGGCAAATTCCAAGGCGATGGGCAACCCCACATAACCCAATCCGATAACGGATATTTTTTCCTGTTTGTTTTTTATCTTTTGGTACATAATTGATTTTTAGAGTTTAGAGTTTAGAATTTAGAGATTAGAAGTTAGAAGTTAGAAGTTAGAAACTTGACTATTACCTTATATTTTTTTGAACCCCAATAATTAACTTCTGAACCTCTCCTAAAATTATTAGAATTTCGTTAAATTGTTGTTCTGAAATAAAACCTAAATCACAACTAATTATTAACTCACTTTCTAATTCAAATGAACTTCCTAATGACATATCAAGAAAATGAGCAAAGTCTGCGTTTGTATTTCTACCACTCCCTTCTGCAATATTTGATGAAATTGAAATTGTTGCACGCTTTATTTGAGAAACCAATGCATATTTTTCATCATCAGGGAACTTCTTAACTAATTTATATATGATGGGCACTAATTCTCTGGCTTTTTGCCAAGCTATAATATTTTTAAAATAATGTGTTGGCATTATCTATTTTATTTATTTTCTAATCATTGTTGTCCGGTAAAACTTTTAACAAAACCCGGTTTGCTTGATTTGTATAATCTCTACAAGGTAATTTATCTATCGGGCTTATTTTCTAGATAAATCAAATCGCCTACGTCGAAAAATTCAGTGTAGCTGATCTTGTATTGTAAATCAAATAAATATCAAAAAATTAAGTTCCGCGTAGCGGATTCACATTTTTTTTACCGGACAATATTGTTTTCTAATATCTAAACTCTAATTTCTAGCTTTTAATATCGGATGATAATCACCCACCAGCCCTTTTACCTGAGCGTTTCTGATTTCATGCGCAATTTTAATGGATGTGGCAGCATCGTCTAACCCAAAGCCTTGTTTATTCAATATTCCTTGATAGCTTAAGGTATGCAAATCGGTAAAACCTTCACTGAACTCCAGTTCCCGGTTTTCAATTTCAATGGAACGGTAAGTACGCTGACCTTTATCTTTAATATGTTGCGGTAGATCTTCAAAATTAACGCTTAAAAACCAGCGAACCCGGGCCCGTTTTAATTGGATAAATCCCGCGGAACGGCTATCGGTCCTTTCATGAACTACATTCTGCTGCACCTCTCCAAAAATCCAGGTGAGCATATCAAAAAAATGGATGCCGATATTTGTAGCTACACCGCCCGATTTGGTTGCATCGCCTTTCCATGAAAAATGATACCACTTACCCCGGCTGGTGATGTAGGTCAAGTCAACATCATAAATTTTATTGGGATCACCTTCCTCAATTTTCTTCTTAAGTCCAATAATTGCCGGATGAAGCCTTAGCTGCAGGATATTATAAACTTTTTTACCTGTTTCCTGCTCATACTCTTTAAGCGCATCCACATTCCATGGATTCAACACCAATGGTTTTTCACAAATAGCATCAGCCCCTTGGCGCAGGGCGAAACGGATATGCGAATCATGCAGATAATTTGGGGAACAAATACTTACATAATCCACAGCACGCCCTTCGCGTTTCAATTTATAGATATGCCTGTCGAATCGTTCAAATTCAGTAAAAAAATCGGCTTCGGGGAAATAACTGTCAATGATTCCTACACTGTCAAATGGATCGAGAGCAGCTACTAAATTATGGTTGGTTTCTTTAATGGCTTTCAGGTGTCTTACCGCAATATAACCCGCAGCACCAATCAATGCAAAGTTCTTCATCTATGCGCAATTTTGTGATGGGCGAAATTATAAAATATTCATTCTGTATCAAATTTTCTTAACCATATCCTTTTCAAGAACATATTGTTCCCCGCTTTCAGGACAAATAGCTATTTGATTGGCATCGAATTGCAACCGGTGGCCATATTCGCTCACCCAGCCAATCTGCCTGGCAGGATTCCCTACCACCAATGCATAGGGTTTCACATCTTTAGTGATAACTGCCCCGGCACCAATTAAGGCGTATTCACCTATTTGATGACCACAGACCACAGTAGCATTGGCCCCAATAGAAGCACCTTTTTTTACCAAAGTTTTCACATAATTATCACGGCGGATGATGGCACTGCGGGGATTCACAATATTGGTAAATACCATGGATGGACCCAAAAACACGTCATCTTCGCAGATTACTCCGGTGTAAATGGACACATTATTTTGGACTTTCACATTTCGGCCTAAAACCACTCCCGGCGATACCACCACATTTTGACCAATATTGCATTGATCGCCAATTTTACATCCTGACATAAGGTGTGAAAAATGCCAGATTTTTACACCCTCACCAATTTCACAACCCTCATCTATAAAAGCAGAAGGATGGACAAAATATTTTGTTGGCTCTGACATCGTTTTACGATTTAAAAAACTCTTTCACTTTTGAAGTAATCAAATGCAATTGTTCATCAGAAAGCTCTGTATGCATGGGCAATGAGATGACCGATTGGCACAATTCCTCAGTTACCGGAAAATGCTTTTCGGTTTTGTATCGCAAAAATGCCTTTTGCTGATCCAAAGGAACCGGATAATAAACCATGCATGGAATTCCCTGCTCATCGAGCCATTTTTTTAACAAATCACGTTTTCCATTTTTCACTTTTAGGGTGTATTGATGATAGATATGATCCGTGAAAGGTGCCACAATTGGGGTCTCTAAGCCAGAAATATTGTGAAAAGCCTGGTTATAATAGTTGGCAGCCGATTGCCGCGCCTGGTTATACGAATCCAACCGGGGCAACTTCACTCTCAATATAGCTGCCTGAATGGTATCTAAACGGGAATTGACCCCAATCCGGTCGTGATAATACCGGACCTTCATCCCATGATTCACAATAGAGGAGATTTTTTCAGCCAGCACATCATCATCGGTCATCATTGCACCACCATCTCCATAGCATCCCAAATTTTTTGAGGGGAAAAAAGAGGTACAACCGATATGGCCAATAGTTCCTGCTTTAAACGATTTTCCGTTTGAAAAGGTGTAAGTAGCACCAATAGCCTGTGCATTATCTTCAATGACAAACAGATGGTATTTATTGGCAATTTCCATGATGGCTTCCATATCAGCTGTTTGCCCAAACAAATGTACCGGAACAATGGCTTTGGTTTTTGGTGTAATGGCATTCTCTATTTGTGAGACATCAATGTTGAATGTTTTTGCATCCACATCCACCAAAATGGGCTTTAAACCCAACAAGCCAATCACTTCAACGGTGGCAATAAAGGTAAAGTTTGTTGTTATCACCTCATCGCCCGGTTTTAAATCGAGTGCCATCATTGCAATCTGCAGGGCATCAGTGCCGTTTCCGCAAGCAATCACATGTTTTACACCTAAATAGGATTGCAACTCTTCCTGAAAGTATTTTACCTCTGGACCTTTGATAAACTGGGTAGTTTCAATTACAGTTTGGATAGATTTGTCAATTTCATCCTTCATTTTCAGGTATTGGCCTTTTAAATCGACCATGCTTATTGCCTGCATATAACTTATTGTTAAAGTTGAATTCCTTACGGAACGTCAATTTATGGTGTTTAGTATAGATAAGTCTTCATTTTAGATGCTGATAATACCATTGCACAGCCTCTTTTAAACCTGACTTTACATCAAATGTGGGGTGATAATTCAATCGGCTCTTTGCTTTTTCAATGGATGCTAAGGAATGAGGAATATCCCCTTCCCTATTTTGTGCATAGAGGGCTTGAACCGAAAAAATTTTTGCATCAAACTGTGACAATTCCAATTTTAAAGTTTCAAACAATTCATTTAGCGATGTATTTTCTCCAAATGCTATATTGAAAACCTGATTCAAGGCAGATGGGTCTTGAACGGTTGCAGCCATCTCATTGGCATGAATTACATTGTCTATATAGGTAAAATCGCGGGAATAACTGCCATCCCCATTAATTACTGGTGATTCGTGGTTAATCATCTGTTTCACAAATTTGGGAATAACTGCCGCATAGGCTCCGTTTGGATCCTGCCTCCTTCCAAAAACATTGAAATACCTCAAACCAATAGTTTCCAACCCATAAATTTTACTGAAAACATCGGCATACAATTCATTCACATATTTGGTAATGGCATAAGGTGAGAGCGGTTTCCCGATGTTTTCCTCTACTTTTGGCAAGGTATAGTTGTCGCCATAGGTCGATGAACTGGCGGCAAATACAAATCGTTTCACGTTTGCATCACGCGAAGCCACCAACATATTTAAAAAACCATTGATATTTATTTCGTTGGTTGTCAATGGGTCGTTAATGGAACGGGGCACCGACCCCAAGGCAGCCTGATGCAACACCAAGTCAACCCCATCCACAGCTTTTCGGCAGATTGCTAAATCGCGGATATCGCCTTCAATAAAAGTGAAATGAGGGTTTCCTTGAAAACCCTCCATATTTTTATAATGACCTGTCAGAAGATTGTCCAAACAAACAATCTGATTGCCTTGAGTTAGGAACCTCTCTATAAGATTAGAGCCGATAAAACCGGCTCCACCTGTAATTAAAATCCGCTTATTTGTTAGTTGCCTTTCAACAGACATAATTCATCTATTTTGCATAATTGATAGCCCGGGTCTCACGGATAACTGTGATTTTGATTTGACCCGGATAGGTCATTTCGTCCTGAATCTTTTTTGCAATGTCGAACGACAGCGTTTCAGCATCATTATCGTTCACTTTTTCGCTACCCACAATAACACGTAACTCCCTACCAGCTTGTATAGCATAGGTCTTTAATACTCCTGGGTACGACAAAGCCAATTCTTCCAAATCTTTAAGCCGCTTGATGTACGATTCCACCACTTCACGGCGGGCTCCTGGCCTTGCACCAGAAATAGCATCACAAACCTGAATAATCGGGGCAATGAGTGTATTCATTTCTACTTCATCGTGGTGAGCTCCAATGGCATTGCAGATTTCTGGTTTTTCTTTGTATTTCTCGGCCAATTTCATACCTAAAATAGCATGCGGCAATTCTGGTTCATCATCTGGAACCTTACCAATATCGTGTAATAACCCGGCCCGTTTTGCCAAGCGGGGATTTAAACCTAATTCCGATGCCATAATTGCGGCTAAGTTGGCCACTTCGCGCGAGTGTTGCAACAAATTTTGCCCATACGAAGAACGGTATTTCATTTTACCTACCAACCGGATTAATTCAGGATGCAACCCATGAATTCCAAGGTCAATAGCGGTACGTTTTCCTGTTTCAACTATTTCTTCTTCCACCATTTTTTGGGTTTTGGCCACCACCTCTTCAATACGTGCAGGGTGGATGCGGCCGTCGGTTACCAATTGGTGTAATGCCAAACGGGCAACTTCGCGTCGGACGGGATCAAAAGCAGAAAGGATGATGGCTTCAGGGGTATCGTCAACAATAATTTCGACACCGGTTGCAGCTTCTAAAGCACGGATGTTACGTCCTTCGCGTCCGATAATCCGTCCTTTAATATCATCATTATCAATATGGAACACTGTTACTGAATTTTCAACGGCATATTCTGAGGCAACCCTTTGGATGGTTTGAATCACAATACGTTTTGCCTCTTTATTGGCGGTCATTTTAGCCTCATCCATAATCTCATTAATTGACGACATAGCCTCGGTACGGGCTTCTGCTTTCAATGATTCTACCAACTGTGATTTGGCTTCTTCAACAGATAATCCTGAGATGGCAACCAAATGTTCCACCTGCTGTTTGTGCATCCGTTCCAATTCTTCGGTCTTCTTTTCGACCAACTCCATTTGAGTGGTGAGGTTGTTTTTAATAATATCTACCTCATTTTTTTTACGATTGTATTCTTCAATGCGCTGTGAAATAGCAGTTTCCTTTTGTTTCAGTTTATTTTCTGCGGCAACCATCCGGCTATTTCTTTCATTAATCACCTTTTCGTGTTCCGTTTTCATTTGCAGGAACTTTTCTTTGGCTTGAAGGATTTTATCCTTCTTAATCATTTCAGCCTCAGTTTCGGCATCATGTATAATCCGTTTACTCTTTCGGCTAAGGCCTAATTTCACGATTATATATGAGATGATGCCGCCTGCAATTACTGAAATAACAGCAATAACAATAGAGCTTTTTTCCATAATTTAGTTAAATATATATTAATAAAAAACCCGCACCAATTTCTGTGTTTCGTAAAAACCCCTGTTAAACATGGGTGGAGCTGCCAATTTCATTCTTACTTCCCCTGTCTCCGAAGAAATCCACCAAAGGTGGATGGGGCCTGTCTTACAAAAATCGAGCTTAACTCCAAATTTGCTAATGTTGAGTTTTCCAAACTATCCAAGAACCGGCGCGGGCAAAATTTTTGGTCTTATTTTAAAGAACGTTTATTACTCTTCCTGAAGAATTTCTGCTAAAATTTTATCAAATTGTCTCACTTCCTCCAAAACCGGATGGATTTCATGATGTTCTTCTGCCTCCACCAACCGGGTAACAAACTGAAGAGCCACCATAGCTAAAAAATCCTGTCCATCTTTATTCCCATACAATTTTTGATACTGTGTTACGGTATCGTTTATCTTTTTAGCCGCTTTTCTTATCTTTTCTTCCTCTTTTCTATCAATTTTCAATGGATAATACCGGTCAACAATGTTTACCCGAATCGTTAATTTGTCATCCATCGAAATCCTCTCCTATCTATTTAACAGAGCAATACAATTATCAATCTCCCGCACTATTCTGTTTATTTTAAGTTTAGCCTCCTGGTCGTTTCCTCCCGATGCTAAAAATGTTTTTGCCAATTCGTTTGTTTTCAGTCTGTGCTTATTTTCTTCCAACTCCTTTTCGTTCTGATCTAACAAAGCTTTCAGGTTTTGGTTCTCTATCCTGAGCAATTCATTTTCCTGCTTCGTTTTTTTATAAAGATAAACAAACTTTTCAAATTTTTGCTTAAATCCTCCAATGAGTTGTGGTGTTTCCATCTATCGGCACATACCTAATTAGTTCACAAAAATAATATTGCAAATGAAAATTCAAAAATTAATATTGCCATCAATATTTTGAAAATGTCAGCCATAAAAATAGTTCATTTTTATATTACTTTGAACCATTGATAGGAATATTTCATATAACTTGGCACAATCAATTAACAACTAAGCATCTATAAAATGATCTATGGTAAATTGTTGAAAAATGACTTGCAACATTCTGCCATTGCATGTGGTAATTTTTTTATATTTGCCATCACGAATAAAAAAATATGGATCATTTTATTGTTTCGGCCCGTAAATATAGACCTTCCACCTTTGCTTCGGTAGTTGGCCAAAAATCAATTACCACTACCTTAAAAAATGCCATCCAAAACAGCCATATGGCTCATGCATATCTGTTCTGTGGCCCTCGGGGTGTGGGGAAAACAACATGTGCCCGTATTTTTGCAAAAACCATCAACTGCTTAAATCTTTCCAGCGAAACCGAACCTTGCAACGAATGCGAATCGTGCGTTTCGTTTAATAAAGACAGATCATACAACATCCATGAATTGGATGCCGCATCGAACAATACGGTTGACGACATCCGGACATTGATTGATAAAGTGCGCATTCCTCCTCAATTGGGAAAATACAGTGTATATATTATCGATGAGGTTCACATGTTATCTGCATCAGCTTTTAATGCTTTTTTAAAGACATTGGAAGAACCGCCGGCTCATGCCATTTTTATTCTGGCTACCACCGAGAAACATAAAATTCTACCGACCATTTTGTCAAGGTGCCAGATTTATAATTTTAGCAGGATTACTGTGGAAGATGCAGCCGAACATCTGGCGTATGTGGCAAAAAATGAAAACGTAAAGGCTGAACCCGAGGCCTTGAACGTGATTGCACAGAAAGCAGATGGAGCCATGCGCGATGCCCTTTCTATCTTTGACCAAATTGTAAGCTTTTCGGGGAATCAGCTCACTTACGAAAGTACCATTGCCAACCTGAATGTCCTTGATTACGATTACTTTTTTAAGCTCACCCAGGCCTTTCTTACCGAGGATATCAGTACCTGCCTGACCATCTACAATGAAATTCTGGATAAGGGATTTGAGGGTCAGCATTTTCTTTCCGGACTCAGCAAACATTTCAGGGATTTATTAGTGTCGCAAGACGGCAAAACAGTTCAATTGTTGGAAGTAGGCGCAGCTATTAAATCACATTATCTTGAACAAGCTAAAAAATGTACACCCAGGTTTCTATTTCAAGCCATTAATATCTCAAACGAAGCTGAGATTCAATACCGTAGTAGCATTAATAAACGGTTAACCGTGGAATTGGCACTTATCAATTTAAGCCAGCTTATTTCAGAAAAAAAAAAAGTGAATTAGTAACTCCTAGTGAAGAAGCCACAAAGCCTAAAATTCAGGTTCCGGCTAGTTCAGTAGTTGCGCCCGGTTCAAAAGCAAAAACGGCTCCGGTATATAAAGAGTATCAGGCCTCATCACCTTCTTTAAAAGGAATTTCGGCTACTAAAAATCCATTCTCGGTTCCAACTGAGGAAAAACAAATTGAGGATATTTCAGTTAACGATCCCAATGTCGATTTCCAATCAGATGCACTTGAAACCGCCTGGAAAAAATTTACCAATAGTATTGAAAAGCAAATGCCACGAATGCATCAGGTATTGCTAACACATTTGCCATCCAAAATAAATCCAACTACAATTTCAATCCAATTGGATAATACCAGTCAGCAGAAAGACTTTATGGAAAAGCTGCATTCCAAGCTCAGTGGCTTTTTGAAAACAGAACTTGAACTGAATCAGTTGGAGATACAAGTAGCGGTTGCAGAAGAAATTACTTCACAGAATATAGTCTATACAAATTCAGATAAATACAACTTTTTAGCCGAACAGAACGAACTTCTTCATAAATTACAAAAAACTTTTAATCTAGATTTTGAATAATTCAATACCCATCGCGATGGGTAATAAATACAACTAATTAATCACATTAAAAAAATGCTTTATGATAACAAAAAGGATAGAAGATGAACTGAACAAGCAAGTAAATGCAGAGTATTGGTCGGCGTATTTTTATTTATCCATGTCGGCTTACTGTGCCGAAATCGGTTTAGCCGGGGCCGCCAATTGGTTCAGGGTTCAATATCAAGAGGAAATTGCCCATGCCTTAAAATTCTTCGATTATATTATCGAACGGGGCGGTAAAGTTGATTTAAAGCCGATAGCCGAGGTTCCAAAAGAATGGAACGGAATTATTCACATTTTTGAAGACACCCAGAAACACGAACAAATAGTTACTTCACTTATTTATCATTTGATGGATGTGGCCATCGAGGAACGCGATCATGCTGCTAAAAGTTTCCTCCAATGGTATGTGGATGAACAGGTTGAAGAAGAATCGAATGTACAAGCTATTTTGGATCAGTTGCGTATGGTCGAAGGTAAAGGAAATGGCCTTTTTATGATTGATAAAGATTTGGCTTTGCGTGTTTTTGTTGATCCAACTATTCCTAAATAACAGATTGTTCAGGAAGTATTTTTTATGAGCTGTAGAACAATTCATGGCTCATGTTTTCCGTTACTTGCAAATCAATAAAAAATTATCTTTGCCTCTCACTCAAAAATTATATGGATAGATTTAAAAACATTGCAAAATACCTTTTCTTTTTTGCCGTTGGCATATTCTTATTTGCCTGGGTTTACCGGGAATATGATTTAACAGGCTTTGTTGCAACACTGAAGGAATTAAAATGGGGGTGGGTTTTTCTTTCCCTTTTGCTGGCATTATTAAGCCATTTTGTACGTGCCATCCGGTGGAACATGCTTATTGAGCCCTTAGGTTATAAAGCCAGATTATCAAACACTTTTTCATCAGTTCTGGTTTTATATGCCACAAACCTGGTGATTCCTAGAGGTGGCGAATTGGCACGTTGTACCGTCTTAAGCAGGTATGAAAAAATCCCTTTCGGTAAGTTAGTGGGAACTGTAGTTACCGAACGGACAACGGATACCCTGTTCTTACTAATTCTCGTATTTTCGACCATCTTTTCTCAAATAGGAGTCTTTGAACAATTTATGATCAACAATCCCCAATTTGGTAACAATTTCGGTTTTTTGTTTTCAGCCTGGTTCTGGATTCTTGGATTTGTTATTGGAATGGCTTCACTGGTTGGCTTGTATAAATTTAGACATCGTCTTAAACAAATTTCATTTATTGGAAAATTGTACGATCTTTTGTTCAACTTTTTTGAAGGAATTAAATCCATAAAAAAACTGAAACACCCGGGATGGTTCATCTTTCTTTCGATACTTATTTATGTGCTATATTTCTTTATGATGTATGTGGTATTTTTTAGCTATGCACCTACCAACCATGTACCTGCCATTGCAGGGCTCACGGCATTCATTATGGGTGGGTTGGCTATGCTGATGCCTGTACAGGGGGGAATTGGGGCTTGGCACTTTATGGTTATTGAAACCCTTGCAATTTATGGGCTTGCCGAGAATTACGGAAAAGATTTTGCTCTTATTTCGCATACGTCAATGAATCTCATGCTGCTTATTGCTGGAGCCATTGCGTTTATTGCCTTACCTTTTATCAACCACAAAAAACAGACAGATTAATTCGATATACCCACTGAAAACAATAGTCCGTCGATCAGATAAAATAAAGCTTGTATAAAAAGAAAAAACCGGCGAATACCGGCTTTTTTATTGTATGGTTTGAATTGACTATTTTACTTCTTCAAAATCAACATCAGTTACTTCATCATCCTTAGAGGTTTTCCCACCCGACGGGTTCCCTGCATCGGTTTGGGCTCCACTTTGTGTTTGTTGTTGGGCATTATACAAATCTTGTGATGCTGCCTGGAATGCATTATTCACTTCAGTTGAAGCTGCATCAATAGCATCCAAATCCTGATTTTTATGTGCTTCTTTCAACTTTGCTAAAGCATCTTCAATAGTTTTCTTTTTATCCGATGGAATCTTATCGCCAAACTCTTTCAGGTTTTTGTCGGTTTGGAAGATCAAACTATCTGCGGCATTTATTTTCTCAATCCGCTCTTTGGCTTTAGCATCGGCATCGGCATTAGCTTTGGCTTCATCACGCATCCGGTTGATTTCTGCATCGCTCAATCCTGAAGAGGCTTCAATACGGATTTTTTGTTCTTTACCGGTACCGCGATCTTTTGCCGTAACATGTAAAATTCCATTGGCATCAATATCAAAAGCTACTTCAATTTGAGGTATTCCACGCGGTGCTGGTGGTATCCCATCTAAGTGGAACCTTCCAATGGTTTTGTTATCTTTTGCCATTGGGCGTTCCCCTTGCAGCACGTGAATTTCAACCGATGGTTGATTGTCGGCAGCCGTGGTAAAAGTCTCTGATTTCTTAGTTGGTATCGTGGTATTCGATTCTATCAATTTGGTCATAACCCCGCCAAGGGTCTCAATTCCAAGCGAAAGCGGTGTAACATCCAATAATAGAACATCTTTTACTTCACCGGAAAGAACACCTCCTTGAATGGCAGCACCTACTGCTACTACTTCATCAGGGTTTACTCCTTTTGATGGGGTTTTTCCAAAGAAATCTTCAACAATTTTTTGAATAGCAGGGATACGTGTAGAACCACCTACAAGAATTACCTCATCAATATCGGATTTTGAGATACCTGCATCTTTAAGTGCAATGCGGCAAGGTTCCAATGTGGCTTGAATCAAACGATCCGCCAGTTGCTCAAATTTGGCACGGCTCAATGTTTTTACCAAGTGTTTTGGGATTCCGTCCACTGGCATAATATATGGTAAATTAATCTCGGTAGATGAGGAACTTGATAACTCAATTTTTGCTTTTTCGGCTGCTTCTTTCAACCGTTGCAAAGCCATGGGATCTTTACGGAGATCAATACCTTCGGCAGTCTTAAATTCATCGGCCAGCCAATCAATGATTACCTGGTCAAAATCGTCACCTCCTAAATGTGTATCACCGTTGGTTGATTTCACTTCATAAACGCCATCACCTAATTCCAAAATGGAAATATCAAAGGTTCCACCACCAAGGTCGAAAACAGCAATTTTCATGTCCCTGTCCTTTTTATCAAGGCCATAAGCCAATGAAGCTGCTGTTGGTTCGTTGATAATCCGTTTTACGGTTAACCCGGCAATTTCACCAGCTTCTTTGGTTGCTTGACGTTGTGCATCGTTAAAGTAAGCAGGAACTGTGATTACAGCTTCGGTAACTTCCTGACCCAGATAATCCTCAGCTGTTTTCTTCATTTTCTGAAGAATCATGGCTGAAATCTCCTGGGGTGAAAATTTACGGTCGTCAATTTGAACCCTCGGCGTATTGTTATCTCCTTTAATAACACTGTAAGGAACCCTGGCAATTTCTTTACCAACGCCCTCGAATTTTTCGCCCATAAAACGTTTTATGGAAGAAACAGTTTTTTGCGGATTTGTAATTGCCTGACGTTTGGCGGGATCGCCTACTTTACGTTCTCCATTTTCCACGAAAGCTACAATGGAAGGCGTGGTTCTTTTTCCTTCGCTATTAGGGATTACAACAGGTTCGTTTCCCTCCATTACGGCAACGCATGAGTTGGTTGTTCCTAAGTCTATTCCAATAATTTTACCCATTTTTATATGCTAATTAATTTATTATTCGTTTTCGCTCCCAATTTCAATCTTTGTGCCGTAAAGATTTTCAGGAAAATTTCCGTAATAATGACACAATCGGGTTTGTATCATTTCCAAAAATGACTGACACGATGACAGAAAGACAGTTTGTTTTTTGTAAAATGTCAGAAAAAAGTCAATCAGAAACCAGGACCGATTCGGTTTTTTAAAATACAATCTACATTATTGGGCAAGGTTCACATCAAAATTAAGATGTTTGGTGAAACTACCGTTAACTAAGCTATCAATAGAAGATACTGACAGAATCCTTCCTTTAATCTCGTACCGGAAACGGTTATCGAAAAGGCCATTGCCATTTTGAATGTTACTGAATTCTGGTGTAGATTGTCCGTAACTCAATTCTGTTTGGGAGACATTTAAATAGGTATTGAAATCATCGCCACCTGCCAAAAAGATGAAGTCGAGGCTTTTAAACCGGCGTTTGATCTGTTGGTTTGATTCAATCTTTTGGGCCAGGTTTTTATAAAAATCGCTTCCTCCTACCGATTGATTTAAATCAATTCCTGTTTCATAAGGATCGGGGGTCCTGAGTGCATCCACGGTCTGCATCGGATATTCAATGGTAATATTTTTATCCACCGTATCTCCATTTGCAAACTCAATATAGTTGAAGCGAATTTTTGGCTGATAAATCTTGGCATAAATAGCCGATTCCCATTTCATGGTATAACCTTCATTCATAAAAATCTTGCGACTTTCATTAATCGATGGATTTGATGTAACCAATTTGGAAATCATGTACGTTTCGGCCCAAACTGGTTGAATTTTTCCGGGTATTTTTATGTATAATTTATATTTATACCCATCTACTAACGGTGCGGTAGTTTTATATAAGTAATTATGATCAGTGGCAAATGTGCCAGCTTCACCTTCCGGATTTACCTCTGATTTCCTGATTTCGTCTGTCCGCACAAGTTTAATTGTGTCCCGGGTAGTCCGTTTCCAGTTACTCTCGTTGAAAGGAGAATCCGATGTTGAAATGATTGAATATTCAATTAATGATACATCAAGTACCGAAGCATACTGGATAGAATCTGATACTTTGGCCATTTCATAAACATCACCTTCACCAAGAAATGATTTATTTATTTTTATATACTGAGCGGTATCGGAAGTACAAAGGATTCCCATTACAAGGGTATTATCACTCCAATCACTATTTATTGGAAAATCATCGTTACAGGAAGAAGTCAAAATGGTTAAAGAAATGAGAAGAAGAGATAATCTATTCATCTATAAATTGTTAAAATTAATGTGCACTAATAAAACATTCTCAAATTATGATAATCTGACACCAACCACTACCATGTCGTCAATTTGCTCCTGATCATCACCCATCCAATCCTCGATGGTTTTGTTCAAAATTTCTTTTTGCTCAGCCATGGATTTATCCTGTATGGTCAGCAACAATTCACGCATCTGTTTTGCCCTGAACTTTTGCTTGCCGGGTCCACCAAACTGATCTTCGTAACCATCGGAAAATATGTAAAAGGTATCGCCGGGAATGTAATCAAATTCATTGAGTGTAAAGCTTTCCTTTTCCTTAATATAAATACCAATAGGCATTCTATCGGCTTTAATCTCAATAAGCTCCTCGCCCCGTAAAATATAGGCAGGATTGTAGGCACCTGCAAAAAATAACTTTTTAGCCTCATCGTCAATTACAATTAAAGCAACATCCATCCCATCCTTATTTTCGCCTTCTTTTCCCTCTTGCTTAAGGGTCTTTTTGACACGCTCCCTGAGGTGATTCAATATTATATGTGCTTCAAGAACATTTTCTTTCAAAACAATTTCGTTTAAGAAAGAAACCCCCAGCATACTCATGAATGCTCCTGGAACGCCATGCCCTGTGCAATCGGCAGCAACGACAATGGTTTTGTTTCCGATTTTATTCATCCAATAATAGTCGCCGCTTACGATATCTCGGGGCCTAAATAAAATAAAATATTCAGGTAAAATGGAGTCGGCCATTTCCTTTGATGGAAGGATGGCCCGCTGAATCCGGCTGGCATACAAAATACTATCTTCAATACTTTTCTTTTGATCGGCAATTTGATCCCTCTGCTCCCGGATTTCGGCTGTCCGTTCCCGAACAATTCCTTCGAGCCGGATTTTTTCAAGTTTCAACTTACGAGTATAAAGTTTTACGATAAGCCAAATGGCTAAAATAATCAGAATCCCATAGAATATATAAGCCACAATTGTACGGTACCAAGGAGGAAGCACAGAAAATGAATACGTACCCACATGGCTTTCAATATCATAAATGTTTTTTGCTTTTACCATAAATGTATATTGACCCGCATTCAGGTTTGTAAAAACTGCTTTCGGTTCTTTGTTCCACTTCGACCACTGATTTTTAAAACCTTCCAATTTGTACGAATATACAATTTCTTCGTCCCCTTCAAAAAAAGGAGCTGCATAATGAAAGGTTAAATCGTTCTGGGTAAACCTCAATATAGGTTTTTGATGTTCCAGTTGTTTGCTTGATAATTGGAGCCCATGTTCGGTCTCGCTATAAAAATTCCCTAAAAAGTAAACTGAATCCAGACCTTCTACTTTTCGGATTAAGCAATTATAGGTCGAATCCAATTGATATTCCTTATTTAAATCTAAATTATACACCAAGTTAGAATTGGTGAACCAGATATGCCGATCTTTTTCATAAAAAACTTCGGAATCGACTTTCGGAGTTCGTTTAAACTTGAAAGGTTCTAAAATGTACTTATTATGCTCATAAATCAAAAAATCATTTCGGGATACACCTCCTTCTGAGACTGATAAAACAATTGATGAGTCCGATAATTGCAAAAACCGATTGATTGCTAATTCGCCGTTAATATATTCTTCTGGAATATTTGAAAAAAGGCCAATTTTCCCTTCATTATTATTGAATTCAAATAGCCCTTTACGGGTAGCTACAACTATGGTATTGTTATATTTAAAAGCCCTGATATCATTAATAATTGGCAAACCATTGGTTGAATCAAATACTTGATATGAAAATGTTGATGGGTTAACTTTTACGAGTCCTTTTTTATTTGCCGTAGCAAAAACATTCCCAAACTCATCATCAGTGATACTCAATATTTTATTACCTAATTTATAAATGGCTTTTGTGGCACTCCATTGATTGTTTCCGTTGTATTTAATTCCTAACAAGCGGTCGGCAGTCCCACACCAAAGTATATTCGTTTCTTTAGATGCAAAAAGCTTGTAAGTATATAATTTGACCGATTTAAGTTCATCCTTTTCAATAGTCGGGAATAATTGTTCAATCCCATTAAGGTTTTCTTCAATTGAAATAACACCTTGATGTAAACCATTCAATTGATATATACCCAAATTAGTTCCAATTAATAGAATTTCCTTTTGAGAATTCCTAAGGTGCATAATACTCAACGACCAGACCTGGTTGTCAATTCCTGAAACTTTTTTAAAACGAGGTTGTTCGTTTTCATCAAAACTTAAATAATAAAGGCCAATATCGGTTCCAACAAATAATGTCCCTTCAAAATTGATAATATCATTCACTATCCCATTTAATCCTGATGATTCTCCAAAATAACGGATCGGATTACTAAACTCCACATTTGCCAACCCCAAAGACATGGTACCCCATAATACTTTTCCATAGCTCTTAACAGATGAACACACATCGTCCTGAATTCCAATCTCCTTGTTCAATTTGGCGATTAATTCGCCACTATAATTAAATACTAAAATTCCACTTCCAAGAGTTCCTGTATAAATAAATTGCTGATCATTGTCAGCTGAGTAAAGAAGACAATCTTTAAATTTATTCAAGGTTTTACTGGTTGTCAGTGGGGTCGAGATCCCGGTCTTGTCATCTAAACCAAAAATGCCTTTAATTCCAGTTACAACAATTTTTGAATCCCCATGATCTAAAATGGAGAATATGTCTTTAAATTTATAAAACTCACCACCTTTTACAGGTATTGTACCATTTTTAGAAACCTTGAACATTCCCTCAATATAACTTCCTCCATAAATAGATTTATTTAAACCAAAAGTAAAAAAGGTATATTTAGGAGTATTTATTATTATCAATGAATCTTTCTCAGGGATATATCCAAATATTTTGAACTTATCATTTGAAAAAAAGACTGTATCGTTGACAATATTGATATTACGAAAGGCTGAGAAATTCTTAACACTATCAGGTAATGCTTGCGAAATCTTTACATATTCATAGCTACCTGATTTTGTAGGTTGCAAATAACCGAACTCTGTGGAACAACCTACATAAATAACTCCTGATTTGCTAATAGCCAGAGCCCTGACCTCAGGCTCGCCTTCTATCCGGATGGTCCGCCATGATTCCCCATCGTATTCCAAAACACCGCTTAAATTATTGGCAACATAAATTAATCCATTGGGTGCTTTTGCAATGGCCCAGTTTTGACCATTTGAGTTTATCTCGGTGGGGCTATAAAACCGTGAAATGGGATACCCGTATTTGTTTACCTGGGCAAGAAGATTGGAAATTAAAAATAATACAGCTACTAAAAAGCCAACTTTTTTCATCCTAAGCGAAATAAAATTTAAAAAACTAAAAATAGTTATTACCTCCATAAAAAACAAAACACCCGTCAGAAAATCTGCGAGTGTTTTGCAACCATTAACCCATGAAAAAAATACCTGTTACTCAGGCAATATAAAAAGTTTATTTATAAATTCTTTGTCATTAACTTTGACAAGAACCAAATAATAACCACTTAGAACATTAAGATCAACTTTATTAACTTCTATTTGTTTTAAATCTGAATTAAGAACCCTAACTCCCTTTGAATCAAATATTGTTATTGTAGCTGATTCCCACTCTTTCGGTATATTGTCAATTGTAACAAATACCGTAGCAAACTTAGCAAAAATTTTCAAATTCCAAAAATTTTCTTCACCTAAAATTCCAACACCTTCATCAATAATTAAAGAATTACTTTGCAAATCCGCTAAACCAAAGAGTTCCTGATGGTTTAATTCAATATAAAAATCGGTAACATCCTCGGTAAAACCAGAACCATCATACAATAATGATATATTTGCATGGGTTATATCTTTATAAGTGAATTGATCAATAGTAACGCCTTGAGGAGCATTGAATAAAGTAATATTTGCCGGCGACAACAATTCATCAATGAAATATTCTTCGGTGAGCTCTAAATCCAACACGGCGCCATTTAGGTTACCCTCCGTTAAACCTGAATGTGAAATAGTCATCGTTTCGTTTAGTGCATCAAAGACCAAAGCGGCAACAACCTCAACATCCTGACCAAAATATTGCTGAAATATACCCCGGCTAAAATAACATGAAACAGTTTCATAATTTTGATCATAATCTTCGGTGCGGTTTCCTGATAATTCAAAGGAGAATTGAGTGTCGGATAAAATCTGGAGGTTGCTTATACCAACACCTACCGGGATTTCAGAAGTCGCAATGCTATCGGTAGTAAATGAACTCATAAGTTTTCCTTCAGAAAGTGTCACTAATATTACCTCACCATTTTCACTTCCTTCAACGATTTGACCATCATAGGTAACTGAAATGGCCGGTTCAATAGAAGCCTGAATCAATAAGGTATTGCTAGTTAAATTCATCGCCGGTTGGAGCATGATGGCATCAAGAGATATGTTAAATGAAGCAAAATCAGTATCAAAATCGGAACCTGTGTAATCTAAAGTCGCAAGAGCCAGAGTATCGTTTTCAATTTGGTAACTTGAAACCGATAAACCATCGGGTACATTATTTAAGGTGATCCCTGAAACATTGCCTTGTTGATTTATATCAAATTTTGCATCAACCAGTTTCATGTTAATAATGGCTTGGTCCAGATTGCTTTCATTTAAACCTGCATATTCTATGAATAATGAGGAATTCTCCAGCACAGCTGTAAATGTAACACCTCCAGTAACAACAATAGCTGTTCCGGAATAATCCTCAAATTCTGTTTCGGGGATTTGAACTGCAAACTGCGTGATATCGGAATCGTAATCTACCATTGTGCTTCCTTCAAGGACAAAGTTAACATGCTGTGCATCTACTTTTTGGATGGCTCCCACGGTAACTCCTTGTGGAAGGTTCTCAAAAACCCAAACACCTGGGTTTAATAAAGTGGCAAATGTTCCGCCACTTAGAGTCAATTCAATAGTTTCAGCATTTTCCTGACCTTCTAAAATCTGACCATCGTCAGCAAGAGTAAAAATTTCTTCATCATTAAAGGCTAAAACCTGCAACGAATTGCTTTCCAAACTATCCCCAAAAATAAATTCATTCCCAGCGATGCCAATTTTAAGGGTTTGATCGCTATCGAAATCACGACCGTCAAAAGATACTGCTACCTGTGCCGTTGAATCGGTTAAATATAGTATTTGCGAAATTGATGCTCCCTCAGACCCGATTTGAATGGTAATGTTTGAAATATCCAAGGTTGTATCGGCAAATTTTTCATTTTCCAACAATAGGTCAATAACTGAACCATTCAGGTTTGCTTCAGTCAAACCAATATGGGAGGCAATTATATTTTCGACGGTTGCAATGAAAACAATTCCCGTAGAAACCTCGGCAGGTAGGCCTGAATGATCATTAATTTCGTCGGCAGCAACGGACAGAGTCAGGTCTGAAATATTGGCGTCAAAATCTTCCAGATTTAATTCCCCTAATGTTAATGCCGCCTGATGTTTGCTTATTCTTTGGATATTTTGAATTTGTAATCCTTGGAGTCCGTTTACAAAATTCCAATTTGAAATGTTCAAATCCGAAACAAAATCACCTCCTGAAATGGCAATCATAATAATTTCACCATTAATATGATGTTCTAAAATTTCACCATCATCGGACATGGTAAGCACTTCCTCATCGTTGGTTGCACTAATAGTTAAACTATTGCTAAGAATACTGTTTCCACTATAAGTTTCAATTCCAAGGACAATTATGGCAAAATCGGAAATATCGGTATCAAAATCAGTGCTATCGAAAGAAAGTGTCAATTCAGCAGCCGTATCATTCACATAGGTAACCGAACTGATGAAAGTGTTATTAGGAGCATTCATTAGTTTGAAGTTTGAAACTTCTAGACTAGTGTCTCTAAATAAATCATTAACCAGAGCCAGATATACTATCGAATTATGCAGGTTCTCTTCGGTTAAACCCAGGCTAGAGATAACCATTTGCTGAGATTCTATATTGGCACGAATTTCCAGACCATTACTAACTAATGCTTCTGCACCATGCAATTCAGAGGGTTGAAGCGTAACTTTAAAGTCGGTGTAATCGGAATCAAAGTCGGTACCATCAAAAGCCAGACCAATGGTGAATGTAGCAGAATCAGTTACCAGAACGGAAACAACCGATACCCCCAAAGGGGTATTCATTAAAACCAGGTTTTGAATGTTCACGTCTAAATCTGTTAAATAATCAGCTGTTAATTTAGCTTCAATCAGGGCTCCATTTAGGTTGTTTTCAGTGAGCCCGGCATGTGAAATTGTCAAAACTTTTACTTCAGGTTCCACTATGGCCGTAAATGTTACACCAGAAGTAATCTGATAAGGTATTTCCTCATAATCATCAATTTCAGTTTGATTGACCTGGACTACCAGATTGGTAATGTCTTGATCATAATCAACCAGATTATTCCCAATTAGACTGACAGTTACTTTATGATTATCGACCCTAGTTAAAAGGTTTGGAGCAACACCCGCAGGTAAGTTGTAAAATGACCAATTCACTAACGAAAGATCATTGCTAAAAGTACCACCGGTTATATCAAATGTTATTAGTTCCCCATCTTCGGTTCCTTCCTGTATAAACCCATCACTAACCATTGTCAAGGCCTCAGCATCATTGGTTGCGGTAATTGTCAATGAATTGGAAGTTATACTTGAATTACCTACCAATTCAGCCGCGGAAACACTGATTTTAAGTTGTTCATAATTGGTATCGAAATCGGTTCCAGTGAAATTTAATGCTATGGAGGCTACTGTATCGGAAAGGTATTCAATAGTTCCGATGGATAATCCAATGGGCGCTCCTAAAAGATTGAAATTGGAAGTATTCAATGTAATATCTTCAAATTTCTCATCTTTCAATTTCAATGTAACAATGGCTCCATCCAGGTTTTCTTCGGTCAGGCCCAAATGTGATATTTCAGCAGTTTGAGTTTCCTCGTTGGCAGTAATGATTAAACTGTTGCTAACAACTGAACCCGCGCCACTCAGTTCCAGTTCGTCCACCGAAATGAAAAAATCTGAAATATCGGTGTCAAAGTCGGTTTCATCGAAACTGAACATTAGTTCTGCTGAGGTTTCAGAAATATAGGCGACAGAAGCAATAGACAAACCATCGGGTGTATTAAACATTTCGATGGAGGAATTAAGGATGGTAGCATCGGTGAATGTTTCATTTACCAGAACAAGAGTAACGATGGCACCATTCAAATTTGATTCATTTAAACCTGAATGATTGATTGTAAGTTGTTCATCTTTTGTTGTAAAAGTAACCCCAGATGTTACAATTATTGCCGGACCCTGATAATCATTTATTTCTTCCTCACTTACATTGAGTGTAAAATCATAGATATTGGCATCATAATCCTGCAAACTATTCCCGCTCAGGGTTAGGGTAACAGAAGTATTTGAATTCCGTTGGATGCCAGCAACCGCAACACCTAATGGCGCATTGTTGATACTCCAATTGTTCGATTGAAGCGTATTTGCAAAAGTACCGCCTGTTAAGGTAACTGTTATTTCTTCGCCATTTTCAGAACCTTCCAGGATTTGGCCATCATCAACCATTGAAACCAGTTCATCATCATTTGTAGATGAGATAAGGAGTGTATCACTCAATAGGCTGGCATTACCGGTTAACTCCGATCTAACAATTTCTAAATAGAGTTGCTGATCGGTATCAAAATCGGTTCCGTCGAAGCTTAACAACAGGCTTGCTTCCGTTGAACTGATATAATAAACACTGTCAAGAGCTACACCTATAGGTAACCCTGACAAAACGAAGTTACTTTTTAATAAAACGGTATCGGCAAACGATTCTTGTTGCAATAAAAGGCTGACGAATGCGCCGTTAAGGTTCTCTTCGTTCAGACCTGCGTTAAAGATGTCGACGGCTTCTGTTTTTGCTTTAAAAGTTACACCTGTATCGACCATCAGATCAAAACCTGTATAATCATTGATTTGATCACCGTTGATACTCAAACTCATACCGATAATATCCTGATCATAATCTACGGTTGAAATTCCACTTAAAGTAATGGTAACATGTTGGTTATCTACTCTGTTGACGGATAAAACCGAAACACCGGAAGGTAAATTTAAGACACTCCATTTTGTAATCTCCAATTCCAAAACAAAAGTTCCACCTGCAAGATACACATCAATCGTTTCACCATCTTCAGCCCCTTCACTAATGTTCCCATCATCGTTCATGGTAAGCACCTCATCATCGTTCAGCGCTCTGAAAACAATACCTGCATTGGAGTATAAATCGGAACCAGAATATTCGTCCACTTCGGCATCTTTAACAACAACCTGAATATTTGTGATATCCGCATCATAATCAATGACTGAATTTCCGGTAAGAGTTATTGTGGCATTAACAGAATCTGTTTTTGTGATGTTCCCAAACAAAACTCCCTCGGGCAGGCCGATTATAGCCCAATTTGAAGCATTTAAAGCCGGTACAAAAGTTCCTCCCTGCAAATTCACATAAATTTTTTCACCATCTTCCAACCCTTCATCAATGCCATCATCGGAAATAGTAATTACTTCGTTATCATTGTCTGCATAGATAATAACTCCGGAAGAAACCGTAACAGGAGGTGTACTATTGATAAATTCATTGGCGGCAATATCCAGGATAATATTGGTAATACTTTCATCGTAATCTTTGGTGCGGTTACCAGCCAGTACAATTATTGCACTATCGGCGCTCACGCGGATGATTGAATCGATGGATGTTCCTTGCGGAAGGTTCGAAAGGCTCCAATTGTTTTCATTCAACGCTGTACCAAATTGGTTTTGAGTAACCACCACAAAAATCTGGGCTCCGTGCTCAGACCCTTCGTATATTCCGTGATCGGACATGGTTACTTCAGTAACTTCAAGGGTGGCACTAATTGTCATTTGATTGCTCGATATATCGGCAACACCGACCAATTCATTCAATGAAATGTTGATATAGAAATCGGTAATATCTGCATCAAAATCAGTCCCGTCGTAATATAGATAAAGGTTTGCATGGGCTGCATCCATGTAACTGATATAACCTATTGAAACCCCTCCGGGTGCATTTTGTAAAGTAAAATTATTATAATCGAATGCGGCATCTAAAAATGATTCATTGACCAATTCCAGACCAATTTCGGCACCATTGAGATTGCTTTCATTCAACCCTGTATGTGATATGATAAGTCCCTCGCTGAAAGCTTGAAAGGTAACACCCGTATTGGCAGTTAGGTCAGCTCCTGTAAATTCATCAACTTCAACATCTTTAATAGATACTGAAAAATCGGTAATGGACACATCGTAATCAGTGGTCCTGTTTCCCGACAAAGTAAGCTCAACCGTATTGGTATCTGTTTTAAACAGGTTGGCTACGCTTACGCCTGCCGGAAGATTGGTCACAGTCCAATTACTTAGTTGTACTGAATTTGAGAAGGTACCTCCAATTAGATTTACAGTTATGACTTTTCCGTTTTCATTACCTTCGGTGATGTCGGCATTATCAGAAAGAACGATACTTTCCGTGTCATTGGTTGCTATAAACAAAACACCTGAATTCACCTGAACGGTTGTAGTTTGTGCCAAAAACTCATTTGGGGTAATGGATAAGGAAAGGTTAACAATATCAGAATCGTAATCTTTTGCCCGGTACCCTGATAACAAAATTTCAGCAACTGTATCGTTTACACGATTGAGCGAGCCCAGAATAACCCCCTCGGGTAAATTTGTTAAGATCCAATTGTTACTATTCAAGCTGGCTGTAAATACATCGTTATGGATGGAAACAGTAATGATTTCACCATCTTCGTGACTTTCAAAAATATTGCCGTCATCAGACATTAAAATATCAATACTTTCAGCTACTGCTGTAAATGTCACCCCAGAATTAGCTGTTAAATTCACGTCGGAATAATCATCAATTTCTGTTTCACTAATTGATAATACGGCATCGGTAATGTCCGTATCATAATCGAGGGTGGCATCTCCCGAAAGTGTCATCTCAACTGTAGTTTCATCAATCCTATTTAACGAACCCAAGGTAACCCCGCTTGGCAACCCGGTAAATGACCAATTTGACAGGTTGGGGACATCCACAAAAGTTCCCCCATAAATAGTTGCAGTGATTATTTCACCTGATTCATTTCCTTCCAGAATCTGGCCATCATCGGCCATCATCAGCAATTCGCCATCGTTGACAGCATCGAAAATCAGCCCTGAGTTTTGAGATATTGGATTGGAAGTGTGCTGAACCAGTTCAGCACCTGCAATTGAAACCGTTACATTGGTGATATCTGAGTCATAGTCCTGTGTCCGGTTGCCTGTTAGCGTGATTTGAACGGTATCATTTGAAACACGTGTGATATTTCCTTTGGTAACACTTGCGGGTAAATTGGTAAGTGTCCAGTTGGCCGGATTCAGACTGCCAACAAAAGTATCTTCACTTAATGAAACTGTAATTATTTCCCCATTCTCGGAACCTTCAGTAATACCATCATCGGTTAAAGTTAACATAACAGGTTCATCGGTAGCTGTGAAGGTGATTCCGGAAGTTACTTCCATAGTAGTTCCAGTGGTATCGTTAATTTCGTCGGTTGAAACTGATAAAGTAGCGGTAGTCCAATCGGAATCATAATCCTGGGTAGCATTACCTACCAAGGTTATTGAAACACTTGAACTACTTAACCTGCTTATTGTTCCGGCAGTGACCCCAGTGGGCAAACCTGACAATACCCAATTGGCCGATGTAATGGGATCAATAATTGTACCCCCTGTTAATGAAACCGTAATGATTTCGCCATCTTCACTGCCTTCGGTAATCGTACCATCGCCGGCCATGGCCAAAACTTCGGTATCGTTAACAGCCACAATGGTTACCCCACTATTTGCTGAAATTGCAGCACCTGTGTGATCATCAATTTCATTGGGAGAAATACTTACTGTTACATTAGAAATATCGGCATCAAAATCGCAACAACTGTTACCTGAAAGGGTCAGTTCAACAGATGTGGCCGATAACCTGTTCAAACTGCCAACAGAAACCCCCATGGGTAAATTGGTAACTGCCCAGTTTTCAACAGTGAGCGTATTTGCAAATGTTCCCCCTGTTAATGTCACTGTAATAATTTCAGTATTTTCGGCACCTTCGGTAATGACGTTATCGGTTATAGTTATACTTTCGGCATCATCGGTGGCGGTAAAAGTTAATCCTGATGTAATAATTGCGGTTGAACTGAAACCTATGATTGATGTAGGTGCTATCTGCAAGGCAACATTTGTAATGTTATTGTCGTAATCTTTGGTACTGGTACCAAGTAATGAAATGGTTACCTGGGTTGGGCTGTTGTAGGTAACAGTGCCTTTGGTAACTCCAACCGGCAGATTTGTTAATGTCCAATTCGCTTGGGTAATTGTAGAATTGAAGGAATGGCTGCCACTTGAGTTAATGGTAACCGTAATATTACCAGAGCTTTCGGAACCTTCGGTAAAAGTACCGGCCATAACAATATCCAAACTTTCATCAACAGCAGTAAAGGTAACCCCTGTAGCTACGGATAAGTCAGATCCTGTATATTCATCAATTTCGGAATTGGTGATGCTAAGTGTAGCATTGGTAATATCAACAGAATAATCAACAGTCCGGTTCCCTGACAAGGTTATTTGTACGGTATTCCCATTGACACGGGTAACGGATCCCTTACTGACACCCGTGGGCAGATTTGTCAATGTCCAGTTTGCTGGTGTAATGGTGGTGGCAAAAGTACCTCCCACGGCAGTTACGGTAATAATCTCGCCATCCTCGCTTCCTTCGGTAATTAAACCATCATCGGCTATAGTAATACTCTCGGCATCACTGGTTGCTGTAATAGTAACCCCTGAATTAGCACTCAACGAACCTGAACTTAAATGAACAAACTCGGCCGATGCAACACTTATGGTTACATTGCTGATATTGGAGTCAAAATCTTTGGTCCGGTTGCCACTAAGGGTTAAGGTAGCAGTTTTATTTCCTGTCCGGGCGAGGGTTCCTTTTGAAACACCATCGGGTAGGTTCGTGATTGTCCAATTTACAGTATTTAACGATGCCACAAAATCGTCGTTGGATAATGTGATGGTAATTACCTCGTTGTTCTCGTTTCCTTCGGTAATGGAACCATCGTAACTCAATGCTATGGCCGGCGTTACCGCAGATGACTCGGCCCCGGTAAAATCGGAAAGCGAGGTCAGGCTGGTTCCTGTCAATTTATTCAGCGAAGTATTGGTAATATCAAGCTTATCCCAATACGGGGAGCTATACTGAGCCATATAAATATTCCCTTCGGTTCCAACTACATCGCCATTGGCGTAATACCCGGCCACATTTGCAGAATATGCTGAAATATTGTAGGGAACGGCGGTCCAGTAACGGTTCAAATAAGATGAAATACTGGTATTGTTGGGATGCTTTTGATTATAAACATTCAATTTGACATAGGCCCCCGAGCCAAAAGTCCCGCTATTAAAAGTCAATGTAAATGGGCTGTATTCATCGGTGGCAAGTGTGTCGCCAACAGGAAAGGTAAATGTGCCTGCATTTTTAAAGTATTTGTAAACAGTTCCTGTGCTATTGGCTAAAATCATAGCTGTTGTTGATGGAGTGCCTGCAATATTTACAGAAGTATCGAGTAACAAATTATAAGCACCTATCTTTAACAAGCCTGAATTAAAAGTCAAATTTCCCTTAACTGTGGTATGCGCCGAAAGCGATATCCCCTGCGAATTGCTTAGGGTTACCTTCTCAAAATAGGTACTTGCCGTACCTCCAATGGTTTGCAACGTGGAACCATCGAAAATAATTTCACCATCGGTCCCCGAATTGATGAACACATTTCCGGTTGTGGCCTGGTTTTGCCAATCGCCCTCCAACTTGATCTTCCCTTGCAAATCAATCTTGCCCGGGCTGGACACATCGTAGGATTGGTTAATATAATCACCATTGGTGCCACCGTTGATATCCAAAATGGCATTGGAAGTTATAATAATTTTTGCTCCGTTGTTAATAACCCCCTTTTGCGCCCAAATGCTCAAAGTTGTAAATAAAAACAATCCGGCAATTACTAATTTTGTTTTCATGGTGTATTTTATTTTGTAAAAACATCAGTTCAATTAAAATGAAATTTCTGGATGTTTTTAATTTTAATATCAAAAAAATTGAATCTCAAACAATTATAAAATACATTATTCTATTCTTTAACTTTCAATAGTTCATTGATTTTATCCAACTGTTCCTGCATCTGATTAATCCGCTCTACCTGGGTACGGAGGCTGTTTATTTGTTCGTCTTTGGTTCCTATTTGTGCTTTTAGTTCCTCAATTTGTTTTTGCTGCTCTTTGATGGCCTCAACTAAAAGTGCTGTTAAAGGAGCATATTGCATCGAATAAGTAGATTCTTCACTGCCCGTAACTACTTCCGGAACAATTGGCAAAACTTCTTGTGCAATAAAGCCCATCCGAACGCCTTTTTCTAGTGTTGCTGTATCTTTCCATTCAAAATTCACACCTCTTAATTGTCTAACTTTATCTAACGAACCCGTAATGGTGTTAATATTCTTTTTTAGTCGCTGGTCACTATCGTTATACCATGCATAATCGCCTCCAGCAGTTCCATTTGCATAAAATGTCCTATTATTAATATTACTCGAAGCATTACCATTAATTACAATTCTATTTCCTGAAAAATCCCCATAAATCAAAGGAGTTGTCGTACTGGAGTTATCAATATATAATTTGCTTGAGCCTGTTTCGTTGTAACCTGCATAATCTCCTAAAAATAAATTATCGGTACCGGAAACATTTAAATATCCGGCCTTGTAACCAAGAGCAACATTATGTGAACCTGTAGTTATAGCCCTTCCTGTGTAATTCCCAATTAAAACATTGTACGCGCCTGTAGTCATGCTATAACCACTTTCGGTACCAAATGCCACGTTGTTGGCACCGGTAGTCAAACTATATCCAGTCTGGCTACCCAAAAACACGTTGTAATCACCCCCGTTTACCGTGGAGGTTGTTCCATAACCACTCTGGTAACCTATAAAAATATTTTCGGTACCCTGTTTAAAATTCCTGGCAGCTTCATACCCCATGTATATGGAACTTTGGGCTTCGTCCAGGTATAATCCGGAGTAAGGACCAATACAAATATTGTTAGAACCCCCACTCCCATATTTACCGCAATTATATCCAATATAGGTATTGTGGCTTCCTGTTGTGTTTTCAATACCTGTAAAGGTACCGATAAATACATTCCGGTATCCTGTAGTATTGGCAATACCTACACTTGAACCTAAAAAGGTATTGTAATTACCTGATGTGTTAGCAATACCCACGCTATCGCCAATATACACGTTGCTGTACCCTCCATTGTTGGCATAACCTGCTTTGTAGCCGATAAATGTATTTTTATCGCCATTGTAACTGTAATAACCACTCTGGTAACCGATAAACGTATTTTTATTTACTGCAACACCCACATTTCCTGCATAGCGCCCACTCTGGTAACCCATATAAGTATTATAATTTCCTGATTTATTGGTTGCTCCTGCATAATCACCAATAAATACATTATAACTTCCCAGAGTTGAACCTAATCCTGACCCAACCCCCATGAAAATATTGTTGTTACCTGTAGTATTCTGGTACCCGGAAAAAAGCCCCAGGAATGTATTCTGACTACCAGTAGTATTCAATAAACCTGAATAATAACCCATAAAGATGTTATAAGCACCGGTGGTATTATTCAAACCAGCCCAGGTTCCTAAAAATATGTTATAAGCACCTGTAGTTACATTTCCTGCCTTTTCACCAATGAAATAGTTCTTTTTCGTTATACTCATATAGTCATCGGAAACACCTTTACTGCTGGAAATGCCCCCAACGGCAAAACCTCCACGGCTTCCGGTACTTTTTGCCTCTGGTTCTACATAAACCCTTACGCTATCCGGGGTTACCCGCAAAAACTCGTTGGTTTCACCCTTTGAAGAACTGATTCCGCCCACTGCAAATCCACCTCTGGAACCAGTAGCTTTTACAACAGGATCATCATTTACCCATATCCTGACCCCTTCGTTATAAACGGCAAAAACCGTCTGTCCGGCATTGTTCTTAACTTCGAATAAAGGATCGTCCACCAGCCCGGAACTATTACCCTTAACCGTTAATCGGCTGGAAGGATCAGCATTACCGATACCTATTCCCACATCACCTTTGTAATTGATGATTAAATCGGCATCGGCGGCTGTTACATTCGAATAACTTGCGGTATTGTTTGTAGCAAACAATAAATTTCCCCTGTTATAGGTGGTTTTATTCTGGAAAAATATTCCTCCTTTGGGATACATGGATGAACCTGTATTAAAACGCAGCCCATTCATGGTATTTACAGTGGTACTGTAGTTCTGAATATCCAGAAAAGTTCCATCGGTGCCTGTGGTGTTGGTATTGGTGGAATTAATATGCAGAATCCCTGAAGGAGTGCTTGTTCCAATCCCCACCTTATCAGTGGAGTTTTTAAGTAATGTGTAGCTTCCGGAACGGTTCCATAAATCTTCGGCAGTTATATTATTCTGCAAGGTGGTCTCCAGGTTATCAATATATGTTTTATTGTAGTAATCAGAAAGGTCAACTGTAGTTGATTTTGTAACATCAACCACCCCGGAATATGCTGCTAAACTGGTTTCCTGCCCCATAGTCCAGCCATCGGCATAGGATTCGTCAATTGCGGCATAACCCTGATAAAAATGAGTGACGGTAAATTTTGGATAGGAATAATTGGTTGCTTCATCACCCATAATTAACACAATTTCATTACTTGCATTAACCCCTAACCGGACCCTCAAATTATCGGGTCCGAAACAATAATAACCTGTATTATAAAAAACGGTACCCGAACCGTAGCCTTTTACTGTCAACTCATAAGGTCCTGTGGATGAATAAAAATATCCGGAAACTTTAATGACAAACATACATCCGCTATTGGGTTGGTTTGTATTAATTACAAATGCCCCGGTAGCTGATGATGCTGAATAGCTCACCATGTTCCGGTAAACCTTATATGTTGACGATCCCTCTACCATAATATTATCTCCAATCCGGACATTTCCTGCCACATCGAGCTTTTGCGCAGGGCTATTGGTCCCAATACCTGTATTTCCATTATCGCCTACAAAGAACGCTGAAACACCTGCATCCTGAACATCAAAATCGCCGGTTCCACTTAAGTTGTGAACCATTCCAAAGCTTCCCTGCGTAATGGTTGTATTTTGGGTCAGGCTTCCCCCCAATTGTACATTGGTACCCGTTTTGATAATTCCGTTCGAAAAGGTATTGTTGCTGCCCACCATTTCCCAATCAGAACCATTCCAAAAATAAAAGCCCACCTGCGGATATGTTCCACTGGTACTGGTATTCCACACCAATAAACCTTGCGTTTTTGTGCCCGAAATAGGCGACACGGTACTAACTAAAGCCACCCGGGGAACCAACATCCCTTTTGTGGTTGAATACACATCGAGCATCGCACTGGTAGCTGGTGTATAACCATCAAGATCAGTTATTGCGATGTTTTGAGCGTTTGATTCAAATACGAAACATGCAAAAACCGCAGTAGCTGCTACTTTGGCTCTGAAAAGTAAATTTCTTGTCATAACACTTGGGTATTTTAACATTGATTGATACACAATTCTTCACATTTATATAAATAAGTCAAAATCAACTATCGGCACATTAAAATAAACCAACCACCGTGGCTTAAGTTGTAAAAAAACATGTGTGTACAGATTTCTATCAGTAGGAATATTACATTTCCTACCTGATCTACAGATAATTAAATTCATTTAGCTCTTCAATTTGTTACATTGCAATATAAAACATTTACATGAATATTGTCAGTTTGTAAAATGATTTATATCAACAAAAAAAATAGTTTCACCACAATTTGTGTTTTCCATATAACTACAACACGATTCTTTCTATTTTTGTATAAATCTCTAAATACTTAATATGCCTGGTAAATTTTCATACGAAAAAGCTATCCTAGAAATTGAAACAATTATTGATGAAATTGAGAATGAGACTCTTAACATGGATGAGCTTTCTGATAAGGTAAAATATGTAGCCCAATTGATTAAAAGCTGCAAAAAAAAATTGGTGGATACCAAAGCCGAAGTAGATCAGCTTTTAAAAGATATGGAGCATTAATGGTTTCCGGATTTCTAAAAATAGATGCTAACTATTTTTACGTTACAAATCCTTTAAAATTGGGCTTCTCATCGGTTCTTAACAGTTATGTGTTCATCGAAAACCACATTCAATTTTTTTGATTTTCATTAGAAATATATACTTTTGACCACTTTGGAAGGGTTTTTTGATTTACGCATTAGCAAATTAAAAAAAGGGTATATGTTGACATTCGTTGAATTTATTGAAGATAGTGTTAAAAAACACTGGGATTATTCCGCTTTAACGAACTACAATGAGGGAACCCTCACTTACGGTGAAACAGCCTTAACTATTAAAAGAATCCACCGGTTTTATGAAAAGATAGGTATCAAAAAAGGGGACAAGGTGGCTCAAATTGGGCGAAACAATGCCAATTGGGGTATTACTTTCTTGAGCACCATCAGTTACGGAACCGTATCAGTACCTCTATTACAGGATTTTCCTTCGGGAGATATTGAAAACACTGTGAATCATTCCGATTCGGTACTGATGTTTATTTCCGACTATATTTTCGAGAAATTAGATATTGAGAAATTTCCTAACATCCGGGCCTTTATCTCACTTGAGAATTTTGACATCCTTTACACCAAGGAGGCTCAAATTAAAGAGGATTTAAATACATGCTTGAATCTTTCCATGTCCCTGACCCCGGAAAACTTCAATTTGGAACAGATACCCCATGACGCCCTTGCATCCATTTCATACACTTCAGGAACCTCCGGGCTATCCAAAGGGGTGATGCTCAGCCATGGCAATTTTGCAACCAACATTGAATTTGGGTTTGATGTGATTGACTTTAAACCTGGCGATCAAGTGGTTTCGTTCCTGCCTTTAGCCCATGCTTATGGTTTAGCCTTTGAGTTTCTGGTTGAATTTATGCAGGGATGTCACATTACATTCCTTGGGAAAATTCCTTCGCCCCAGATCATCCTTCAAGCTTTTAAAGATATAAAACCCCGTTTGGTCATATTGGTACCTCTTATCATTGAAAAAGTATATCGAAACAAAGTGAAACCTGCCATTAGTAAAGGACTGCCAAAAATTTTATTGGGGGCTCCCTTGTTGAAAAAAGTTGTTCACAAAAAAGTTAAAAAACAACTTGAGGAGGCTTTTGGCGGTAACTTTATTGAGGTTATCATTGGTGGAGCCGCTTTAAACAAAGAGGTTGAAAGCTTTTTAAGGGAAATTGGTTTCCGATACACCGTAGGATATGGAATGACTGAATGTGCCCCGATTATTAGCTATGCCCCATGGCACAGTGCCCAAAAATTCAGTTGCGGTTATCCCATCCGGCAATGTACGGTAAAAATTGATTCCCCTGATCCGGAAAGTGTTGAAGGCGAAATTTTGGTTAAAGGGACCCAAGTAATGATGGGTTATTATAAAAACCCTACCGCGACCAAAGAATCTTTTGACGATGAAGGTTGGTTAAAAACCGGTGACTTGGGGGTAATGAACAAAAAGGGGTATATTACCATCAAAGGGCGGAGCAAAAACATGATATTAGGTGCCTCAGGACAAAATATCTATCCCGAAGAAATTGAAGCCCGCATCAATAGTTTACCTTATGTAATGGAATCGTTGGTGATTGAAAAAGAAGGACGGTTACATGCCCTGATTGTACCCGACTTGGAAAAAGCAGAACAAGATGGTTTGAACAGGGAAACTGTGAAAGCCCACATTGAGAAAAACCAAAAAGAACTGAACCAACAGATGCCGAACTATATGGCGATTTCGCGGATAGAAATGCACGATGAAGAGTTTATAAAAACACCGAAAAAGAGTATCAAAAGATATTTATACACCAACAACTGACAAAAAGCCGCTCAAACCAGCGGCTTTTTTACACTCCTATGCCCTGATATTTTTTGAAAATTATTCCTAATTTAGAAAGTCTGTTTCGAAGCAACTTTAAATGGTTGTTTTGGCATCCATCAGTGACTTTACATTTAGAATATTTTCATCATCATGAATGAAAACTCAAAATTATTTGATTTTAAACTGATTCCACAAAAAACCAAGTGTTTGGATACTTACTCAATCCAAATGTTACGGTTTCTATCAAAAACTGTTTTCACTGCCCAATTAATATTTATTCTACTTTTTCAGTTATCAAATAAAGGGTTGGCACAAACAAATGTGGAAACGGATACACTCCTCAGAAAAGAATTAATTAAAGGGATTGGATTGGTTGAGAACAGCAACTTCAAGCTAGGACTTGAAACTCTAAACCAAGTAATGGTGAAAGCCGAAAAAGAGAACAACAAAGAGTTCCAGGTTTTGGCTCTGTTAAATATCGGTGCGTTGTACTTCCGTTTGTCAGAGAATGAAAAAGCGCTCAATTACTATTTCAATGCACTTGAACTGGCCAATAAAAACAAACTAAACCATTTGCTCAATTCTATTTATAATAATATCGGCATTATTTATTCAACCAATCACGACCCCAAAAAAGCCAAAGGCTATTTTTTAAAAGCATTGGAAATTAGCCGTAACCTCAACGATACAAATAAAATAGGAATTAATCTGATGAACCTAGGTAACCACGAGGTTGACTTAAAGAATTATGATGAAGCCGAGGCTTTCCTTAACGAAGCCGAACAATTCTTCAGAGCTATCGGGCAGAAAAGAAATTTAGCAGAGATAGCCAGTCTGAAGGGAACCATCTTTTTGGGCCAACAAAAATACCTGCTAGCCAAAAACTGCCAATTGAGTGCATTAAATCTGATGGTTAAAGAGAATGATAAATTGTATTTAAGCAATTACACCTACCGCCTTGGCGAAGCATATTTTTACTTAAACCTTTCCGACTCATCACTCTATTACCTGAAACAGAGCCTTTCACTTGCTGAAGACATTGGCCACAAAGAAAACATTATTCAAGCAGCCACGAAAATTGCCCAAATGTATCAAATGAGAAATGAATTTCATGCTGCAATAGCCTATTATGACAAAACACTTTCACTAAAAGACAGTTTAATAGTTGAGCGGACCCAAAAATGGGTTTCGGAGCTTCAGATGAAATATGAATTTGAGAAAAAAGCCAAAGAAATTGAATTTCTTGAACGAAGGACCCACTTGTATCTGATGATAGGTGCGCTTTCATTTTTGATTTTATCCCTTTCGGCATTCATCATGTGGTACACCTTTAGAGTCAGAAACTTAAAAGCAAACCAACAGTTCATTTTGTTACAAAAAGAAAAAGAGCTCAATTTGTTGAAAATTCAAAAAACCGAGGCCGAAAACCGATGTTTAATTGAAGAAATAAAAGGCAATGAAGAAAGAAATACTTTAAAGCAGGAATGGCTCAGAGCTGAAATTGAACACAAAAACAGGGAACTGGCCTTAAACGCCTTGCACATGGTCAATAAAAATGAATTGTTGACAGATATTAAAAACCTTTTACATTCTTTTACAGAAACAGATGAAAAGGCGGAGCTTTCAAAAATAAAAACCATTATAAATTTAATCAATGCCAATACCAATCTCGACAAAGAATGGGAAACCTTCAAACTGCATTTTGAAGAGGTCCACGGCAATTTTTTCGATAAAATACAAAACGACCATCCTCTATTAAATCAAAGCGATTTAAGGTTATGTGCCTATTTACTTATAAATCTTAACAACAAAGAAATTGCCCAAATCCTGAATATTTCCCCAGATTCTATCCGAAAAAGAAAGCAACGGTTGCGCGAAAAGCTTGGAGTTGAATCTGAAGCATCCATTTTGCTGCTTCTCAACCAATACAAATAAGTGGTTGCTTCCTTTTTCACTATTTCCTTTACCGCTTATGACACACCAGAAACATCGGTCACAGGATATCCGGTTTGATGTCACACAATGTCACGGTCAATATTTGAGCATCTAAGATTTAAATACAAAATTGCCTCCCGATTTAAAACTTACTAAAACATACTACCATGAGTAAAATTTTGACTTCATTTTTCGTACTGCTTTTTGCAGTTTCAACACAAGCTCAAGTTTTTGAGTTTGGTATTACCGACCCAAATCCCCTACCCGACCCATTAGCTTTCTGTTATGGCGACTCGGTTACTTTTACGCTCGAATATGATGGGTGGGGCTTTTCAAGCTGGTACAAATGCACCGAAGAACCTGACTTTGTGAATTGGAGCAATTCTGAAAAATGGGAAATGGTTGGGATGTCGATAAATACCTTCAAATTGGGAATAGAAGGCGATGCCTTTTTTTGGGTGAACGTTACCGAAGGTTGGAACACTGTTACCTCGCAGGTATTTCATCTGCAATTGAAAGGGCAGATTCCGACTATCAACTATTCCGATACTTTATTCTGTGAAGGAACGTCTCTGGTGCTTTCTGTTACTCCCGGCGATTTAGGGGATGGAAACTATCAGTGGTTTCATAATACCGCACTTGTTGAAAACCAGACCTCGGAAAGCTTGGAGATTGCGGATTCTGGAACTTATCAGGTAATAGCGCTTACAAACCCTACTCAATGTTCCGGTATTTATTATCCAAGCCAACCGACTGGTTTTCATTATATTAAACCTGACGTTACGGGTACTTTCAAACCAGATCTCAACCGATTGGTGCTCCAAACTTCATTGGAATACACCAGTTACCAATGGTATCAAGCTTCAAGCACGATAGTTGAGATGGAAGCTATTGATGGCCAGACAACCAACAAATACAACGCTACCATTACTGATTTTGATAAATATTATGCCCTTTCAGTAATTACCTCCGGAGGATGCCACACCACCTCAGATAAGATATTGGTCAACGATTCCATCTATTCCCTACCTGAAATTACTGTTCCCTCGCAACAGTTCTTATGCCGTAACCAATCGGTAACTTTGGAACTTAAAAATCAGGCTTATGCCAGTTACCAATGGTATAAAAACGGTTCCCAAATCTGGAACGAGGCCAAACCTACCCTTCTTGTCAATTCCGATTATCAATTTGGAACAGGAAATTACACTGTAAAAGTAACTACAGCCGCGGACCCTAACACAGTTTTTGAATCGGAACCCATTACCTTGGAATTTAATACACAACCCTACATCGGCATAAAAAATAATGACAAGCCTTGTCCTGATGGAAAAGTTGTTTTACAGGTAACCAAAGGAGCTAATGGCGAGGTTGGCGGATACGATTCCTATCAATGGTATTTTAACGACATAAACAACTTTGATGAAGCCATTGAAATTGCAAATGCCACCGATTCGGTATTTGAGATTAATGTCCCCGGAGAGGCAAGGTATTATTGGGTATCATGTTCATTCAATAGCTGTGATGATATTTCGGGAAGTAAAATCATTGAACCTTTTAAACTTTACCCTCCAAATATCTCGATGGATCCTTATGAAGGTTTGCTATGCCTGGGTGATACCATCAGTCTTTCAATTTATTCCGAAGATGTCTCATTCCAATGGTATTTGAACGGTGTGGCTATTGAAGGAGCCGACCAAAAAGATTATCAAGCCACCGAAGCCGGGAATTATGATGTATTGATATCCTCCTTACTATGTGAAACTACGGCTCCTGTAAAAAGTGAATATCCGGCAGTGGTTTCCTATCGGGTATCGCCAAGCTTTGGAGTTGAACCCGAAGGGCATCAATACGGACAAAATCCAAACCACTTGATTTTCTGTAAATATGATACGGTTCATCTGAATTTGAACAATGCCGGCAACTATAAAAACATTCAATGGGTAGGTAAACTTTTCGATCCTAGTTCCAGTACCGACGATTGGGAAGAAATTGAAGGACAGACTTCCGCCACTTATACTTTTATTAATGGCGTTGAGAACGATAAGTTGCATTATAAAGTAAGGGTTGACTCCATGATGGAAGGTGATAAAGTTTGTACAGGTATTTCAGAATACAAAACTATTGATGGGTGGATCTTCCAGTCGCCTGCCATAGCATCATACAACAACAGTGAATTATGCGAAAACGGTGACTCAACACTCATCCACTTGGCATTCCAGGGAACTTGGTCGAGGATGGAATGGTATTGCGATGGAATATTGGAGCCCAATTCAAATACCGATTCCATTTATGCGAAAAAAGAAGGTGAATGGACTATCACTTGTTATCCTGAATATTGCCCAAATATTCCCCATTCCTCAGGAGTTGGCCCTTATGTAAAAATAATGCAAGATGCTGAAATCCTGGAAAATGATACGGTAATTTATGCTATGCCTGAATTGGGGTTCTACTCTTATCAATGGTACTTCAACAATAACCCCATTGATATGGATACTATAGAAATTCCATGGGTCCTTTACAAAAATGAATTAAAACCCGGTTCCTACACCGTAGAGGTATCAAACCCAGCAGAATGTTTGAGATTATCGGCTCCGTATGTAGTTGTGGGAGTAGATCAAACCAGGAATATTGGTATAAATATATTTCCAAACCCTGTGGAAACCGACCTACATATTGAATTGAACCATCCTGAGAATGTAAAATCTATCGAAATATATGATGCTACCGGAAAACTATGGGTTTATGCATCTGTGATTGATAAAAACAATATATTCTCGTTAGATAACAAGAAAAAAGGGATTTTTCTCATAAAGGTTAATTATATGGATAAGTTCTCGGATACTTTTAAAGTAATCAAGAATTGATGTTCATTTATAGAAAAGCCCGGAATCAAAATCCGGGCTTTTTTCATTTTATATCTTGTACATTTTATTCCCCTTTGGTTTCTACTTCCATTCCAGCTTCCCAACCCTCTTGCAGCAGTCCCAGCCTTAATGCTAGGTCAATATTCTTCATGTGGCGTTTTACTACTGGCGGATCAATCATCTTTGTCCCTAACGAAACCACCCCCAAGCCTTGTTCATCTGCTTTTTGGGCCGCAAAGACAATTTTTTTTGCCTTTTCAATATCTTCGGGTTCGGGTGCAAATCCTTGTTTTATCACAGGTACCTGACGTGGATGGATGCAACCCATTCCCTCAAAGCCCAACGATTTACTGGCTTTTACATTTGCCAAAAGCCCTTCCATGTCGCCCACATCGGAAAAAACGGAATCAATAGGTTGAATTTTACCCGCATGACAGGCATTTACTAAACGTGTGCGGGCATAAAGCGATTCACTGCCTGCCAATGTCCGGCGGACGCCTAAATCGGCCGTATAATCTTCCAAACCAATAGCCAAAGCAACAATATTGGGCGACGATTTGGCAATTTCATAAGCCATTTCAACTCCTAAAGCACTTTCCACAATAGGCATCAAAAATACAGGATATTCCAATTTGTGTTTTTTCCGAACCGTTTCAATGGTTTCAACCACCTGATGGATGTAGTCGGCAGACTCAATTTTAGGAACCAAAACCACATGTACATTATGCGGAATGACCATCTTCAAATCCTCAATGCCACGCTCCCCTTGGTTGATGCGTACCATCCGTTCGGTACCATAAAAATTACATGCCCGCAAAGCGTTTCGTACCAATATCCTGGCTTCATCCTTTTTTGATGGAGCCACAGCATCTTCCAAATCCAGAATGATTCCATCAGGTCCGTGCAATCCGGCATTTAAAAACATGCTGGGAGTATTTCCCGGAAGGTATAACCGTGAAAAACGGAACCGCTCTTTTTGAGTAAGGTATTTATTTTCAGGTAAAAAATCGGGTAGGTATTCTTTTTCGGTGGGCATCAACTGCTTAATGGCAGCCTCCATCCGTGCCGAAATAACCCATGGAAGAGCTCCTTTATCAACCAGTTCCATACGGGCGTGTGCAATCCCATAAAATGAAAAGACATTACTGACCAACGCTTTTATTGATGCCCCATACAAACTGGAAACCTTGCTTTTTAAATCCAGTTGGATTCCCCCTTCATTTAAAAGTTCGAGTTGTACAAAACAATCGGATCTCACTTTTGGTCCGGAATTACCTGCTGAAGCAAATTTTATTTCACCCATGAGTGTAAAAATTAAGTTGAAAATCAAGCTTACCAAATATCACAAAGCCCAATGAAAATTCATAATCCTAAGCCCGTGTTTTTAAACAGTAAGCATCAAACTCAATAATAAATTTGAAAAGGTTACTCTCATTTGTTAAAAACTTCGTTAATTACTTCATCGGGCTCAATAAAAACCTTAGAAACAATTAGGTTACCTTCGTAAAAACTTTAAAATACCATGCAATGTTTAAACCACTGGCCATAGCAATACTTATTTTAATTCCACTATTCTCGTTTACTCAAACCAGCACTTTATTGGAAGAGGGTATCGAAAAGAAGGTAAGTGTCAATCCATCGAAAAATGCGGACGATGCAGCCAACAACCAGATGCTTGAATTGGTTTCGAGGGCAATGGCTACCCCAATGCAACAAACCAAATTGACATACACCATTAAAGAACACCGGAAAATTGTAAAAAACAATCAGAGCCTGCAATTGTCTGTTGCTGTTGGCAATTTTGTCCATCCTGATGCTATTAATTACCTGAACTTTCCCATTAACAGCTATTTAATTCCCAGTTTAATTTCCTACACCTATGTTTGGGAAACTGTTGAAGGCCGGGTATTGGAAACTAAACGGGCAGAAAAAGAAAAGTTTAAAAACGGCGCGTATCTTTTTAAAAACAATATCCCGGATAGTTACAGTGATTCAACTTACAAACTTTACCTGTCGGAATTATCCCTCGGATTTGATTTAAGCGATGTAAAAAAACTGGACGAATTTATGGGAACCGTAGATGCCTACTACAATGTCGATGCCCGGTTAAATCTGATGGAGCAGGAATTGAGTTTAATAAAAGCTGACACGCTGGAAATGTTGGAAACCTATTTCCAGCAGACGCTGAACAACCAAAAAACCATTAACCAGTTCAAATTCATGCGCTTCCCCAGTAAATTGGATTTGGATGCCAACGATCCGGTAAAATTTGTATCGCATTTAGGTAGAAGCGAAGAACAAAACAAAGCCATAAAAAAAGAACTGGAATTTGCCCGCGACAACATGCACATTACTTATTATAAAAAGGGTTTGGATTGGATGAAATGGAACCAACCCATCAAAGCCAATGAGTATTTTATTAAATCCATGCAAAGTAAAGGCACCTATGCCCCACCCTATATTGAACTGGCGCAGTTTGATTTTGCACAAAAAAAATACAAACCCGCTATTGATAGTTGCAAAAAGGTCCTGAACAATTTGAAACCTGATACCGATACGCGCTACAAAGCAGTAAAACTGGCAGAATCGGTCGTCTATGTTTACCTTGATTCGATCAACCGTTTGATTGAAGCCAAAGATTATACACCTGCAGTTACCCTATTTGAGCAGTGTAAAAAATATTCCAAAGAAATACCGGGCATCAAGGTTTTCAGCGAGTTTGAACAAATAAACAAGCAACTGCTTGAGACCTTTTATAACCAGATGGTAGAAAAAACAGAACGGCAACTCCAAAATGGTGAGCTTTTGGCAGCCCAACATCAGATTGATTCCCTGATGGGGTTTAGGCAAACAAATTCGCAATACATTCAGAAAGCTGACAAAGAGGTAGTTCTTCTCAAAAATCTATACAGCCAATGGCTCGATAAAGGGAAAATAGCCATGGAAAACAAACAGTTCGATACCTGTTCCTTTGCCTTAAACCAGGCATCGGTCATTTGCCACAATTACGAAGCTGTACCTTGCGATGTCACCCTCGACGAACTGATAAAACAAGCAAATCAGGCCTATTATTCGCACCTGCTGGCTGAAACACGCTCGGCCATAGATGACCAATTGGCAGATTCGGCCTTAACCTTATTAGAATTAGCTCAAAAGGTGAAACTTCAACACAACTTACCAAAAGACGGATTGTCAGATACATTATATTTAGATGCCAAACAATTAAAATACACCGATTTAATTAAGTCGGGCGACCAAGCTTACCGGCAAAACCAAATGAGGGAGGCTTTGGCCTTTTATCAGGAAGCAAAAGTGATTGAAAGTGAACTGCCTGTTTTAAAAAACACTGAACTGGATGAAAAGACTACTCAAAGTGCAAAAAATCTGGTACTTATTCTTTGCATCCAAAGCGAATCGTTTATTGATGCCTTGAACCTGAACCAGGCACAACAGAAATTAGCCCAAGCCCAGCAGTTGGCCAATCAACACTCCATAACCAAGGATGCCGAAGTTGCCAAAGCCATGGAATCCCTTAACCAAAAACTAAGCCAGGGAAAATGTGCCCAACTCACCCACGAGTTCAATGTTCAGGTTTTGGCCTGTAAAAAATTCACCGAAAAAAGGGAATATATCTTTGCCAACCAGGCTTTGGAAAAAGCTACGATCTTAGCCAAAGGAAATCCGGATTGCGGTATGGATGTTTCGGAAATGTTGGAATTGCAAAAAACCATTCAGCCCATTTCGCATTATCAAAAAGAGATGGCAAAGATTAACCAGTACATTGATGAAAAAGAGTATCACGATGCCTTGGAGGCCTATCAATCGCTTACAAAATTTTTTACCGATTCCTGCCCGGAAAAGTTTGGCATTGTTCACCAACCTATAGAAGTTTATGTGAAGAGCCACTCCATTGGGTTGTTTATTGATTATGGGGTTACCTATTTTACAAATTTAGGGGATTTGAATTTTTCCTTGGACCTTTTAAATGAACTCCGCCACAGGGAATATAACTCCGGATGGTCGAAACTCAGTCAGGAGGCTTTAGGTACCAAACTTGCCCAAGCAGATTTAGAAAAAAACCGGGATTTGGAACCTAAGCTCAAAGTATTGGATTACACCCATTCCGATAAATGGTACAATCATTTAAAGAAAGCTTATCTGTTAGAATGGAAAAATAATAAGTTTTAGTTTTCCTTCATGAAAAAAAGCCGTTAATGCTTATTTCTTGAGCATCATCGGCTTTTGTATTTTTGTAATATCTTATTTCCATGAGTCACGGGGTGACTAATTGAATAACAATTGTTTGCCTTCTTTGTGTCAAATTGAGTCACCCCGTGACTTTTTCAACGGTTTCCCAGATGACTTGCAGATTTTAGGCAATATTTGAATAATAAATCTATTCCCATTCAATAGTTGCAGGTGGTTTGGAACTAATATCATACACAACCCTGTTGATACCTTTAACCTGATTGATAATTTTATTCGAAACCTTTGCCAAAAATTCATAAGGTAGATGCACCCAATCAGCAGTCATCCCATCGGTAGAAGCTACGGCACGCAATGCCAGTACATTTTCATAGGTGCGTTCATCGCCCATTACACCCACCGAATTGGCATTCAGCAAAATGGCACCAGCCTGCCACACTTTATCATACAAGCCATCCTCTTTCATTGCCGAAATATAGATATCATCAGCTTCCTGTAGAATTCTGACACGTTCAGGGGTAATCTCGCCCAAAATCCGGATGGCTAAACCTGGCCCCGGGAAAGGGTGCCTGCCTAAAATGCTTGGAACAATCCCCAGGCTTTTCCCCACGCGGCGCACTTCATCTTTAAACAACAAGTTCAAGTGTTCCACCACTTTCAGGTGCATCTCCTCGGGCAAGCCGCCCACATTGTGGTGCGATTTGATGGTTGCCGAGGGCCCTTTGACCGAAACCGATTCAATCACATCGGGGTAAATAGTTCCTTGAGCCAACCATTTCACATCTTGAATCTTATGGGCTTCTTTATCAAACACCTCAATAAAGTTTTTGCCAATGCTTTTACGCTTGGCTTCGGGTTCGGTAATACCCGCTAAACCGTTATAAAAAAGTTCCGAAGCATCCACACCAATCACATTTAAACCCATGTGCTGATATGATTCGAGCACTTGGTGAAACTCGTTTTTCCGCAACAGTCCATTATCGACAAAAATGCAAGTCAGGTTTTTACCAATCGCTTTATGGAGCAAAACAGCAGCAACCGACGAATCTACGCCACCAGAAAGGCCAAGAACCACTTTATCGTTTCCTAATTTCTGCTTTAAATTTGCAATAGCCGATTCCACAAATGAATCGGGAGTCCAGTTTTGTTTACAGCCACAAACATCTATCACGAAATTTTTGAGCATGGTCATGCCTTCGGTGCTGTGATAAACCTCAGGATGAAACTGGATACCAAAAGTAGTTTCGTTTTCAATTTTATAGGCCCCCACTTTCACATCGGCTGTGCTGGCAATAATTGTGTAAGTATCCGGAATCCGGGCAATGGTATCACCGTGGCTCATCCACACCTGGGAGTTAAGACTAACACCTTTAAACAGCGCATTGGAAGTATCGACATACTGAAGATTTGCCCGGCCATATTCACGGTGCGCCGATGGCAACACCTCGCCGCCAAAATTATGTGCTAAAAACTGGGCCCCGTAACAAACCCCCAATAAAGGTAATTTACCTTTAATTTCCGATAAATCTGGAACTAAAGCATTGCTATCGCGGACCGAAAAGGGACTTCCCGAAAGGATGACTCCTTTGGTAGTGGCATCAATTTCAAAATGGTTGTAGGGATGAATCTCGCAATATACATTTAACTCGCGGACCCTTCGGGCAATCAGTTGTGTATATTGAGAGCCAAAATCAAGAATTAGGATTTTTTCCTGCACAGCTATGGTATTTTTGAATGAAAAACTAAATTTTTGCGGCAAAGATAAGATTTTTAATGTGATTCCGGCTTAATTTACCCTTTGATAGGAAAATGTTCTTCTCAGCCTTGCTGCATTTTATTCAACGTTAAATACCATACCATCCTCGCACAAAAAAGTATTTGGAAAAACTGCCCGGGCTTCATCTAACATTCCATCCAACGATTTATAGCGATGCGAAAAATGCCCGATAATCAATTTCTGGACATTAGCCAATTTTGCTATTTCAGCCGCTTGGCTGGCTGTAGTATGTCCGGTCTGTTTTGCCCTTTTTTTCCCCTCGTCAGAAAAGGTAGCCTCATGGTATAAAAGATCCACTCCATTAATTATAGGTATAATTGCCGGCAGTTTGGCTGTATCGCTCACAAAAGCATAGGAACGTGGGGGAATAGCATCGAATGTAAGTGATTCATTCGTATGACAGACACCTTCTTCTGAAATAAAATCGGCCCCTTCTTTAATGGCTTGCAACCATTTTATTGGGATTTGCAGTTCTTTCATTCGGGCTCCATCAAGCCGCCTCAGCCTTGGTTTTTCTTTAAAAAGGAATCCGCAGGTTGGTATCCGGTGTCGGAGGGGAAACGATTCTACCGTTAATTTGTCATCTTCATAAATTATTTCTTCCCCATTATAATGCAAGGGATGGAAAACAATTTCATACCCCATTCCATGATCCATGGTCGATACAAACTGGTCAATCAGTTCTTTTAGCAGGAAAGGACCATAAATATGCAGAGGTTCCTTTCGGTTGATAAGGTTCAAGCTTGAAATAAATCCAAAAATTCCCAGGAAGTGATCGCCATGCAGATGACTAATAAATACATGATTGATCCGGGTATATTTAATTTTGAAACGCCGCAACTGGATTTGGGTTCCTTCGCCGCAATCAATTAAAAAAAACCGCTCAAGCACATTGAGTACCTGAGCGGTTGAAAATCGGTTGGGAGCAGGTAATGCAGAGCTACTCCCCAGTATTGTTAAGGAAAAAACCATTAAGCTCCTTCCTTGGTAATCACATCGGCAGCTTCTTTAACAGAATTGGTAATGTTCAATACTGTATCAAGTTGAGAAATAGTTATCAATCGCTCCACTGCTGTTTGCAAACCTGAGAGAACAAAAGTACCATTGGCATTTTTGCAAAGGCGGTTTGCCACTAAAATAGCCGACAGACCTGAAGAGTCACAATATCGGCAGTTACTCAAATCAAGAATGATATTTTTCTCACCATTACCTGCAATCAGCACCAATTCTGATTTCAGAGAAGGTGCAATATGCGTATCAAGTTTATCTATCATTACTTGAATCTGTGTATAGTTGTCCAGTTTGTCGATTTTGAATTCCATGGATTGAAATTTTTACATGGTTAATATTTGAATTTTATCAAATATAATAAAACTATTGCTCACTACTGCACAAAACTATTTACTTTTTTTTACTCTTGTGAAGCATCTTCTGCGGCTTTCGATTTTTTTGACTTAGCCGTAGATTCCATTTCGTCTTTAAGTGCTGCTAATTCAGCAATGTCACCAAGGGTTGTCTTTTCCATAGTGTCTGCTGGTTTTTTCGATGCTTTTTTAGCTGATTTAGGAGCAGCAGTGGCTGATGCAGCCGCTTTGCTTGCTTTTTCTTCAGCTCTTTTTACATCTTCGAAAACCCGGGAGTGGCTTACAATGATTTTCTTAGCTTCTTTATTGAATTCAATTACTTTGAATTCCAATTTCTCATCCAGTTTGGCTTGTGATCCATCTTCTTTTACCAAATGTTTTGGGGTACAGAAACCTTCAACACCATAAGGCAATGAAACTATGGCTCCTTTATCGGCCAATTCAATGATGGTACCTTCGTGGATTGAATCCATGACGAACAACGTTTCAAAAACATCCCATGGGTTCTCTTCCAATTGTTTGTGGCCCAAGCGTAAACGACGGTTTTCTTTGTCGATTTCAAGAACTACTACATCAATTTCGGCACCAATGGCAGTAAATTCTGCTGGGTGTTTGATTTTCTTTGTCCAGGAAAGATCTGAGATATGGATCAAACCATCCACGCCTTCTTCAATTTCAACAAATACGCCGAAGTTGGTAAAGTTACGTACTTTGGCTTTATGTTTCGATTCAATTGGATAAGCTTTTTCGATGGCTTCCCATGGATCGGCTTTCAATTGTTTCATACCCAATGACATTTTGCGTTCGTCGCGGTCGAGGGTAAGGATAACGGCATTGATTTCGTCGCCTACTTTTAGGAATTCATTGGCACTGCGAAGATGCTGTGACCATGACATTTCCGAAACGTGGATTAAGCCTTCAACTCCGGTTGCAATTTCAACAAAGGCACCATAGTCGGCCATCACAACCACTTTGCCGGTTACTTTGTCGCCTACTTTCAAGTTAGCATCTAAAGCATCCCATGGATGAGGGGTCAATTGTTTCAGACCTAAAGCAATACGTTTCTTGTCATCATCAAAATCAAGGATAACCACATTCAGTTTCTGATCCAATTGAACGATCTCTTCCGGATGTGTAATCCTGCCCCATGAAAGGTCAGTAATGTGGATAAGGCCATCAACACCACCCAAGTCGATGAATACACCATAGGAAGTAATGTTTTTAACAGTTCCTTCAAGAACTTGTCCTTTTTCCAGTTTTGCGATAATCTCTTTTTTCTGTTGTTCGAGCTCAGCTTCAATAAGAGCTTTGTGCGATACAACCACGTTTTTGAATTCATGGTTAATTTTAACCACTTTGAATTCCATAGTTTTGTTCACGTAAACATCGTAATCGCGGATAGGTTTCACGTCGATTTGTGAACCGGGAAGGAAGGCTTCGATGCCAAATACATCCACGATCATACCGCCTTTCGTACGGCATTTGATGTAACCTTTGATGATTTCGTCTTGTTCCAGAGCTTGATTAACTCTATCCCATGAGCGGAGAGCCCGTGCTTTTTTATGCGAAAGCGATAACTGACCGCTACGGTCCTCTTGACTTTCGACATACACTTCAACTTTGTCACCAATTTTTAGCTCAGGATTGTAGCGGAATTCGTTCATATTAACCACACCTTCTGACTTGTAGCCAATGTTGATAAGGGCTTCGCGCTTATTCATTGAAACTACGGTACCGTCAATCACTTCGTTTTCGGTAATCGAAGAAAGTGTCTCATCATAAAGTGATTCCATTTTGCTACGTTCATCACTTTTCAAAGAATCGTTTTCGTAAGCATCCCAATCGAATTCTTCGGGTTTTACAGCTACCACACGCTCTTTTTTAAATTCAACAGCCTCTTGCTCCTGAACCTCATTCTGCTCCATTTCCTGAGCATCTAATACTTCGTTGTTTTCCATTTAGATAATTTGAAAAATTAATATGTTAGACATTATTTTAAAAAATGCAGCGCAAAATAACAGCTTTATAACGAGATGAGCAAACCTTGTGATTCTTTTTTTAGCCTATTTTCAATGTTGTATAGTTTGCAGAATGAATATTTTAGTATCAAGACTGTATGTTTGCAAAAGCATAAGCAAACATGGTGATCTTTGTTGTGATAAAAAAATAACAAATAAAACCAATTGCTTATGCCACGTACAAGTAAAGAAATTTCGTTCAATGGACAAA